>Ga0136617_10001558_pt1 | contig 20314 bp, 23 predicted proteins | sample AntDrymUQ3222106_2_FD_129672 | JGI IMG/M metagenome (GOLD analysis project Ga0136617, IMG submission 129672) | Polar desert sand microbial communities from Dry Valleys, Antarctica - metaG UQ322 (21.06) | ecosystem: Environmental > Terrestrial > Soil > Desert | place: Antarctica: Dry Valley...
CGGGCCTCCGCGCTCAACTCTCGGCGCGCCCCGGAGATATCGTCGAGCCTGCGACGATGCCAGCGCCAGTAGACCACGATCAGACCGGAAGAGAGAAAGAAGACCACGCCGACGGGCACCAGCATCATACGACCGCTCATCAACCCGAGCGCGGCGAGTGCCGCGCCGTCGAATGCGAGAACAGCGATGGCGATGATCGTAAGCGTGCGGCCCACAGCCGGAGACACGCGCAGCTCCGCTACCGTACCGGCCGGCGCCGCCGGGCAAGGACGATCAACGCCGCATTCTGTACCAGGCCGGCCTCAGACAGCGAGCAGGATTCGTCCGAGAGTGCGGCGCCCCGGTACTTGATGAGATAGTCCGAGGGGTTCCGGCTCACGTGGGTGAGCTCGAGCGCCTGCCGCTTGAGCTCACCCAGTGCGGTCCCGCCGGGAAGCTCCAGGAGTACCTCGTCCCAGGCATCCTCCACCATGACCCGTACTGCTAGAGCGTCGCTCATGCCACGTGCTCGGAAGGCAACGGGAGGGTCGAGAGGAACCGGTCTACGACTTGATCGAAAAGAAGCGTGGAAACCCGGATCCGGGTTCCCCTGGAGTCCGGCCACACCGCCAGCGCGATCTCCTCGCCACCCTGGCCTCGCAAGGTGAGAAAGCGGGGGCCTTCTTTCTCGGGATAGGCGGCATTCAGCGGCACCCGCTCCGCAAAGAAGAGTTTGGCACGGTGCAGCACCTCGGGCCCATCCAGGGTCGTGATCGCCTCGTAGACCATGTCAGCTAGCGCCCCGCTGTGGAAGACAGCGACTGAAGAATGGTAATGCCGGTTGGCTGTCCCGGAACGGCCACGCTTCCCACCCGCTTGCGGCGGACGAGATCGATAACATCGACAGCGCCGGGATCGGCACCGATAGATTCGGACGAGACATAGGCCAGGCGTCCGTCGGGCGAATACGCCACTCCGTGCACGATCTTCTTGCTCGTAGGAATACGAGCCACCTCCACCAGCCTGCCGGCATCAACCAGACTCACGCTCTGCTCTTTCTTGTTCGTGACGAGCACCAGCTTGCCATCAGGAGACGGCTCGGCGTTGTAGGCCCCTTTGCCGACGGGGACCTCCTTGATAAGCGTGAGGGTGGCCGCATCCCAGACCTGGAGATTGTTTCCGTGGTTGCAGGCCACGTAGAGCCGCTTGTCGTCGGGCGATACCGAGACGAAGGTGGGCGAGCACTCCTTGGCCACTCCTCCTACCAGCGGCGCAGCCGGCCCGTGATGCGCCGGTCCGGTACCGGCAACGGTGTGACCCTCACCGGTCTTGACCCGGCGCGCGACTCTGAAGGTGGCGACGTCGAGCTGAAGAATCTCGTCGCTGTGCATGCAGGATACGTAGATCCTGGTCCCGCCATGGTTCACCTTCACCCCGTGGGGCATGTCGCACGCTGGGATGTCGGTGATCTTGTTCATGGTCGGCGTGTGCACCACCGAGACCACGTTGACCCGCGGATGGTCGCCGTGAAAGTCGGAGTTGGCCACAAATGCGAACTGGCCGTCCGGCGTCAGGCTGATCGTCGTCGGAAACAGCTCCACTTGCGCCCGGCCTACGAAGGAATCGCCTACGGCTTCCATCTTCCACAAGGAACCGTAGGGTGTACCGTGGGCCACGGTGATGTAATAGCTCTTGCCATCGGGCGACACCGCGATGTTGTGCGGGCCATCTATGTCCGTAGGCATAATGCCGACGGGTACCACTCGATCGACAGCCAGGCTGTTACCGACGGGCGTGAGCCAGGTGGCAACATCGCCCGACTCGCTGACGACCCCCACCCGGTAGTCCGGTTCGCCCGTCTGCGCCAGGGCGGGACTCGCAAGAAGGAGACCCCCCACGATCAGTTGCCGGCTCATCTTCGCCCGTCCTTTGGTTGACCGAACCCTGGTTGGGCCGGAAGATACCCCTCTATGAAATCACCCGCACGCCGGCCTGATAGGCCTCGCTCCGCCCGAAGAGGTCTCGCACTCCAGGCTTCTTTCGGAGTACCACAACGAGGTCACCCGGAGGCGGATCCATCACCCCATCCACGGTCAAAAAGCAGGGCAGCTCCGCGTCCTCGGGCGTTGCCACCTGATACGTCCGGCCCAGCCAGGAGAAGGTGACCGACACGGGCATCGAGCGTACTATCTGATCGAAGAACACGTCATCCTCGACCCAGTAGCTGTCGTCGGGCTGGTGCTCGCCACTGAGAAAAAATGTGGGATCGAAGGCCTCGCCGTCATGGCGCGCATAGTTGTGCTCCACGGCCCAGTCGAAGTCTTCCAGATCGGGGGCGTGCGCTCTCCACTCGAGATGATGCCGAAGCTCGTGAGTGAGCGTTTCCCAGGCTTCCAACCGCCAGTCAAACCCTTCCTGTGACTGGGCGAGGGCCGCGAATGAGCCATGGTAGAGCACCACGCGGCTCTGAATCCCCTCCACTCCGCTACCCACCTCAACCGGGATCGGAACGCACTCACCGAGGGTGAAGACTTCCGAGCGGTCGGGATGCGGCACCGTGCGGGGCGAGACGACGACCTCGGCTATGCCATCGAAGAAGTGGGCCGGCACCTCGTCGCAGAGCCGGCGGACCATGGCTTCGAAATCGGAGAGGCGCATGAGGGGGCTATTGGCTATTGGCTATTGGCTATTGGCTATTGGCGGGGAGCTGCTTCCGAGAGCGGAGTAGCCCATAGCCAATAGCTCATAGCCTGTCCTTGATGTATCCCGCCACCTGATCCAACCCAATCCGCTCCTGCTGCATCGAATCGCGATGACGTACCGTGATGGTACGCTCGGTCAGCGTCTCGCCGTCAATCGTTATGCCGAACGGTGTGCCGGCCTCGTCCATTCGGCGGTAGCGCCGGCCGATGGCTCCGCTGTCGTCGTAGAAGCAGGCGAACTGCCGTCGCAGGTCGTGGTAGAGCGTCGTTGCAAGCTCAGGCATGCCGTCCTTCTTTACCAGCGGAAATACCCCGGCCTTGACCGGAGCCAATGCCGGATGCAGTCCCAGCACGACTCGCGTTTCCCCCTCGACCTGCTCCTCCCGATAGGCGTCCACCAGCAACGTCAGCGTTACCCGGTCCGCACCGGCTGAGGTCTCGATGATATAGGGGAGGTAGCGCTGGTTCTGAGCCTGGTCGAAGTACTCGAGCTTCTTCCCGGAGTACTCCTGATGGCGGCCCAGATCGAAGTCGCTCCGGTTGTGGATTCCCTCGATTTCCTGCCAGCCGAAAGGGAACTGGTACTGAATATCGAATGCGGCCTTGGCATAGTGGGCCAGCTCGTCTCCCGAGTGCTGATGCCACTGAAGCTTGGCGGGGTCGAGCCCCAGTGATCGGTGCCACTCCATGCGCCACTCCCTCCAGCGCTCGAACCACTCCGCGTCGGTACTCGGCTGCACGAAGAACTGCATCTCCATCTGCTCGAACTCACGGGTGCGGAAGATGAAGTTCCCTGGCGTAATCTCGTTCCGGAACGCCTTGCCGATCTGCGCGATGCCGAATGGAATCCGCTGCCGTGACGACTGGAGCACGTTCAGGTAGTTGACGTAGATGCCCTGCGCAGTCTCCGGGCGCAGGTATACCACGGCCGCGGAGTCCTCGACCGGTCCCATGAAAGTCCTGAACATCAGGTTGAACATTCGAGGCTCGGTGAGGGACCCGCGGGTTCCACATACCGGACACTGGGCGTCTGGTTGCCCGGGAGTGCCCTTGATGCGCGGGTCGTCGGCCCGGAAACGGTTTTTGCATTGGCGGCAGTCGACCAGTGGGTCGGTAAAACCGGAGACATGTCCCGAGGCTTCCCACACTTTGGGATGCATGAGAATCGCCGCATCCAGACCCTCGATATCGTCCCGGGCGTGAACCATCGAGCTCCACCAGTGATCCTTGACGTTTCGCTTGAGCGCCACTCCCAGCGGCCCATAATCCCACACCGAGCCGAGTCCGCCATAGATCTCGGACGACTGAAAGACGAACCCGCGGCGTTTACAGAGCGAGACGAGCTTGTCCATCAAGGTGGTGTCAGCCATCGGGTTCCGAACTGATGAGGGAGGAAAAATACCAGGGGGGGAAGATAGATCTGGCGAGCGTGCCAAGGAAGCGCGGCAGAAGCAGCGATTTCCCGCGAGATAGCGCGGGGAAGCCGCGATGGTTGAGCCGGTTTCGACGGCCCAACCTCAATTGGTATAACGCCTTAGCGTCTGATCAATATCGGCTCGGAACTTGCTGATTTAGTTCACCCCGTACCCCTGTCCGCGTCACAAGAGGCCTCTTGATGGGCGCATCCAGCCCGATCGACGAGTCAGACCCGCCTCCCGAGAGGGGGAACGGATCTTCACAGGTGTCGGAGAGCCAGCCCAAAGCCGTTACCTCCCTTTCCCGAGAACTGGCCGACTTTCTGGTCGAGTTTTCCATCGTGCTCCATAAACGGTCCATGTACCCCTCCGGGCACCCCCACCTGAGAGACTCGGCGGAGCGGTTCGCCCGCCGCCTGAATGTGCTGCTCGACAACCGGGAGTCCGTAACCCTGGGGGTTGCGCGGAACCGCCTCGTCATCGAGACAGTGACGACCGACCCCAAGAACGCCCTGCTGCGCGACCTGGCGCAGCGGCTGCACCGGCATCGGGTTGCCGCGGTACACCTCACCCGCGGCGCCAACGGAGATGAGATCGAGGACGTCCTTGCCGCCTTGAGCGCCGATCCGCAGCGTGGCGACGGCCCTGTGGGGATGAGGCTCCACCGGGTGGGACCATGGAACCATATTCAGCTGCGCCCGGTGGGCTACGACAGGTTCACCTTGCAGGACCCGAGCGCCGGCGGAGATTCTCAAGGTGACCACCCACTCGACGGAAGAGATGCCTGGGTGGAGCTCGCCCGGCTGGCGCTCTCGAGCGACATCGTTGCCAGCGCTCCGACGGAAGCGGACCCGCTGGTCGTCGCTCAGGCAATTGGCCGCAAGTCAGGGGAGGTGGCCTATGACCGGGTGGTGCTCGGCTACCTGTCCCGAGTGGCCGAAGAGATGTCAGGCCGGAAGGGTCCGGTAGACGACCAGCTCAGCGAGCGCCTTTCAGGGCTCATCGATGCTCTCGATCCGGACACTCTTCGCCGCCTGCTGGAGACCGGAGCGGATCAGAGCGAGCGCCGTCGATTCGTGCTCAATGCCTCACAGGTTCTGGCCGCCGACGCCGTGATGGAGATTCTGGAGGCAGCGGCGAAAGCGTCCCGCCAGACAATCTCGCATAATCTGCTCAACTTGCTCCATAAGCTGGCCCACCATGCCGAGGCCGGCGCGGTGGAGATCAGGGCCGAAGCAGAGAGCGCGCTTCGCAACAACGTGGCGCGATTGATCGGTGACTGGGCGCTCGAGGACCCCAACCCGCAACAGTATACCGCGGTCCTCGAAGGCATGGTGCGGAGCGTGCCGGACGAGCCAACCGTAGACGGCCGGAGCGCTTGTGAGCCGGAGATCATCCTGAAGATGGCCCTGGAGCTGGACTGTATGGGGCCAGCGGTGTACGCGGCAGTCGAAACGATGATGAGCCGGCGGGAGCTGGCCCGGGTCGCTCGCCTTCTCGAGGCGGCACCGCAGACCGAAACCACCGAGGCACTCTGGCGCTACGTGGCAAATCCCGACCGCCTGGAGGCCGAGCTGGCTGTGTTGCCGCCGGATCCGGAGGCGGTGGGCATTCTAGTGGGGCGGCTTGGTCTCCGGGCGGTCAACTCACTCCTCGACCACTTGGGACGCACCGACGACCGGTCCACGCGTGCGGCGCTCATGAAGCAGCTTCTGGGCCTGGGGCCCAAGGTGGGTGAGGTGGCTGCCGCCCGTCTTACCGAAGCGCCGTGGTATCTCCAACGGAACATCCTGGTGCTTATCGGGCGCATCGGCCGCTGGCCCGGCGGATTTTCGCCGCTCAGCTACGCGGCCCACATCGATCCGCGCATCCGCCGCGAGGGAATCAAGCTGCTGCTCGAATCGCCCGCGCATGTAGCCGAGGGAGTGTCCCTCGGCCTTCGGGATGGGGATGAAGGTATCGTGCTTCTGGCGCTCAGCGCGGCACTCGAATCGTGTCCAGCGGAAGCGATGCCTCTGGTCGAGCAGATCGCCATGAACCCCCGGCGGCCGCCTGAAGTTCGGGTTCCCACCCTGCGAATTCTGGCACGGAGCCGCACCCCGGCAGCCCTCCAGGTGTTGCTCGCGCATACCCGCCACCGGCGCCGCTGGTTCGGGAGGCGGCTGGCACCGAAGTCTCCTGAACTGATCGCGGCGGTAGCGGGGCTGGCGAGTTACTGGAAGACGGACCCCGAGGCCACCGAAGTGCTGGCCCACGCCATCCGGCACTCGGATCCCGAGATCCGCGCTGCCGCGAGCTCGACTGCCGCATGAGCACCCCGGTTCGTTTTCTGACTGCTCTCTCGCAGGCTCTCGCCACCATGAGCCTCTACGGAGACGACCACCCAACCACCGCCCGGGGTCTCGATGCGGCCCTGGAGCGTCTCCGGGAGCTCCAGGAACCCGACCCCAAAATGCATTTCACTTTCCTGTCAGGCGAGGTCCTGTTCGGGACCGAGGTGGTGCACGAGCTGGAGGGGTGGGAGTGGAGCACTCGCCTCGTGAAGGCGGGGGTCGAGAGGATCGAGTTTCTCGATCCGGTCGAGGCAGATCAATTCGACCGTTTCCTCTCCCACCTGGCCGGCCGCCTGGGCATCCGCCCCGCCTCCAGCGTGGACCTGTGGCAGATGGGTGAGTCGGCGATCCGGTACGGCCTGGTGACGCTGGCGGAAGGCCAGAGGGTGCGCAACGAACCGGCCAGGGTGGCAACGCTGATGTACACTCTCCGGGAAGAGCGGGAAACGATGGACTGGGTGCATCAGGAAATCCAGAATGGCGCGAAAATTCCGATGGTCGAAGCGGATGCCGTGGTCCGTTCGCTTTCCGTTGCGATGCACGCGGAACAGGCCATGGTACTGCCGCTCCTGCAGCTCAAGGAGTTCGACCAGTACACGACGACCCATTCGATGAACGTTTCCGTACTGGCAATGGCGCTAGGAGAATATCTCGAGTTGGGCGCTGCCACGGTACGAGCCCTGGGAGTTGCCGGGCTGCTGCACGACCTCGGCAAGACCTGCATCCCACGGGAGATCCTGGTGAAGCCGGGGAAGCCCACCGATTCGGAACGGCTGGTGATCAGGGAGCACCCCATCGTGGGCGCGAGAATGCTCCTGGCGAGCCCGGAGCCGATGGAGCTTGCCGCCGTGGTTGCATACGAGCACCACGTCATGCTGGATGGAGGAGGCTACCCCGCCCTGCGCGACGCACGGGGGGCTCAATATGCGAGCATGCTGGTGCACGTCTGCGACGTCTACGATGCCCTCCGCACCAACCGTCCCTATCGGGAAGCCTGGGAATCAAACCGTGCTCTAGCGTACATCCAGGAGCGCTCCGGGACCGAGTTCGATCCAGGAGTTGCTCAGGCGTTTATCGCGATGATGCGACAGTGGGACCAGCGGATTGCGAAGATGCCGGCGTAGAACCGGTCCGCGCCAGAAGGAGATGGCCAACAATCAGCTCTCCATGGCCGCGGGCATTCTCGATGAACAGGCGGTTGGCATCGTTACCGCTTGCTATGACTCCCGCCAGATAGCATCCCGGCACCGGTGTGGCCATCGTTGCCTCGTCGTGGGCCGGCACACCGCTGGCCGGATCGACCGGCACGCCCAGCCGGTGCAGCAAGGTGGTATCTGCGTGATACCCCGTCATGGCCAGGACTGCATCCGCGGGAATCATCTCGGGGGCGGCCGTGGCCTCCGAGACGACCTCGACGTGCATGGGCGTAATACCACCGACCCGCGAGCGCCATCGGACGGCGATACTTCCCTCCTTCACCCGGTTGACGATGTCGGGTAAAACCCAGGCCTTGACCGTGCGGTCGAAGCCCTCACCAAAGTGGACCAGAGTTACCGTGGCCCCGGCGCGCCAGCACTCGAGCGCCGCATCGACGCTACTGTTCCCGGCGCCGATCACGATCACACGCTGCCGCCAGTAGGGGTGCCCTTCGACAAAATAATGGGCAACGTGCGGCAGATCTTCGCCCGGCACACGCAAATAATTCGGGTTGTCGTAGTATCCTGTAGCAAAAACCACCGCCGCGGCATGGTAGATCTTGGAATCGTGCCGGCGAGCTACGTCGACCCGGAAACGGCCGGCTGAGTCGGGGGAGCCTGCTGCGGTGCGTGTGATGTCGACGACGGCTTCACCGGGCCGGACGTCGAGGCTGTAGTGCTCCGCCACCCGGCGGTAGTAGATGAGCCCATCCTGCCGGGTCGGCTTCTCGTGACTGGAGATGAAGGGGACGCCACCGATCTCGATCCGCTCTGGAGTAGAGAAGAAGGTCATGGCGAGCGGGTAGCGCTCGATGGTGGACACGATGGTGCGCCGATCGAGCAGCACGCAGGAGAGCCCCGCTTGCTTCGCCGCGATGCCGGCCGCCAGCCCGCAGGGCCCAGCGCCAATTACGAGAAGATCCGCCGACTCAGGTTTCATTGTCGTTCCTTCATAGTCCTGCCCCGCCGCCCCGCTGCCCCGCTGCCTACACTTCAATGATCTGATCCCGCCTCGTCCCCACGCTCACATATCGCACCGGAACCCCAGAAAGCGCTTCCAGTCGATCCAGGTATGCCCGGGCCGCCGACGGCAGGTCGGCGAGTTTCCGTGCCGTGCCGGTGGCTCGTTGCCACCCCTCATGCACCTCATAAATCGGCCGCACCCGTCCGAGCGCCTCTACTTCGGCGGGCATTTCATCGCAGCTCTCCTCATCCAACCGGTACGCGACGCCCACGGGGATCTCGGTGAACGAGTCGAGCACATCCAGCTTGGTCACGGCCAGCCCGGTAAGCCCGTTCACCCGCGCCGCGTAACGCACCACCGTGGCGTCGAACCAGCCGCATCGGCGGGCCCGGCCGGTCACCGCGCCGAACTCGCCGCCCAACTCGCGCAGACGATCGCCGAACGGACTCTCGGCCTCGGTAGGAAGGGGGCCGTTACCTACCCGGGTCGTATAGGCCTTCACCACCCCGAGCACGTCGTCCACCGCCGTGGGGCCGATACCCGCTCCGACCGCGGCGCCACCGGCGGTTGTGTTGGACGATGTCACATAGGGATAGGTCCCGTGATCCACATCCAGCAGCGCGCCTTGGGCGCCCTCGAGCAGCACCCGTCGACCATCGCGGATAGCGCGATGGACGAGGAGACCGGTATCCGCGGCCAGCGGCAGTAGCCGCGGCGCCAGCCGCTCGAGCAGCTCCACATGATCCTCCAATGAAGCCCGCTCGTTGTTCCCCATCATCTCCAGAAGCTGGTTCGCTCGCACAACCCTCTCGGTCAGGAGGTGCCGGGTGCATTCGACCCGACGAAGGTCGGTGACCCGGATTCCCCTGCGGCCGTACTTGTCCTCGTAAGCCGGTCCAATGCCGCGTCCGGTAGTGCCCAGCTTCTGACTCCGCTCGCTGGCGGCGTCGAGGAGCTTGTGGTAGGGCAAGACAAGGTGGGCCCGATCGGAAACGAACAGACGTCCGGTCGTGTCGATCCCCCGCTCGTGCAGCTGGTCGAGCTCGGCAAAGAGGTTCTCCGGCTCGAGCACCACCCCGTTGCCGATGACGCAGGTGACACTTTGGTGCAGAATTCCGGAGGGTATTTGACGAAGAATGAACTGGCTGTCGCCGATGACGACGGTATGGCCGGCGTTGGCACCCCCCTGATAGCGCACCACAAGATCGGCGCGCTCGGCAAGCACATCGACGAGCTTCCCTTTCCCCTCGTCTCCCCATTGTGCGCCGACGACCACCATGCAGGTGGTCTTCTCGTCGAACATATCAGCACTCCCGCTGAAACAACAAAAGAGCCCCTCGCGGGGCTCCTGAATCCTCGGGCAAACCTATCGCGGCCATATTGAAAGGTCAATTCGGACGCCGCCAACTCCGAAATCACTGCGTGGGCGCTCCGCCCGAAGCAATCAAGCGGCCCACCTGCTCGGCGGTGCGGTAGGAGAGCCCCTCGATCGTATCGCCGGAGGTGTGAATGTGGCGCAGCGTGCGCCAGGTCAGACGTCCAACGGTTACCGCGGGAGCAATACGCGCCAGGGGAGCGCTGTCGACGAAGATGCCCAGTGGCAGGCGACGACGTTGGATGGGGAGCCCTAGTCCGGCCAGTTCGGGCTCCAACACTCGCGCCAGACCTTCGCCGCCGTCATTGTGACTGACGAGGTAGAGCTTGCCCTCCTGATCGACGGTATCGACGTTCACGAATTCGGTTTCTCCGTTGACCCGCCATAGCCGGGCAAAAACCCTCGCCCCGACCAGACCGAATTCCTCGGCTCCCGTAATCAGGATACCCACCTGGGAATTCGGCGCTGCCGCCGATGCGAGAGCGGCGACGATGCCGGTCCCGTTGTCGCGGGCCCCCTGTGAGCGTCCCTTCAGTCTGCCGCGGCCGGCCAGGACCCCGGCCAGAATAGCCAATGTCACCCCGAGCCCGGCCCATACCGGTGACAGCGGCTGATCGAGTCGGGCCGCGGAGAGTGCGGTGAGGGCGGCGACTGCGACCGCCACAGTCCATACCGCGACCAGACGGCCAGCCATGGAATGGCCCTGCGCCTTCGAGTCGAGATGCGCCACGACCCAGCGGCGTGGCTGGGTCCCGCCGCGCATGGCGATGAGGTTGGCGTCCTCGCGGACCCCCTCCCCCAGGGCCACCCAGCCAAGCCCGACGCCGACTGTCACGGCGGCGAGCGCCAGAAGGCCGGTTATCCAGACTGCAAGGGCCGACCAGTGTGGAACATCGGCGAAAGCCAGGAAAGGAAACAGCAGCAGGGCGAGTCCACCGAGCCCGGCACCGAAAATGGGAAATGCCAGGAGGCTGGATGGTACAAAGTTGAACGCTTGGTGTACTACCGTGTAGCCGAGGCCGGTCAGGTAGGTGGCGACCAGCATCCTGGCTTGCGCGGCTTCGGGAGTTCCGGCTTCACGCGGCAAGGCCAATACCTGAAGAGCAGTTTCCTTTAGAGTCTGCACGTGCCCGTTGACTACTCAGGCCTGCTTGGGCCGCTTGGAGGCGACGAGCGGTTGATTGGCGGTGGCCAGCGCCGCGCATTTTGTTTCTTCGGTAATCTGGTTCGCTGCGATGAGCTCGTCCAAGTGCTGCTCGTAGGTCTGGGTGCCGAGCTCCTTGTGGCCGTCGGCTATGATCCGCTTCAGCTGCGACGTTCGCCGGGGATCTTTCAAGCACTCGCGCGCCGCCGGAGTAGCCAGCAGCACCTCGACAGCCGCCACTCTGCCCTTGTCGTCCTTCAAGGGGAGGAGCTGCTGGGAAATGATCGAGTGCACCGCCTCGGAAAACCGCATGCGCCCAAGTTCCCGCTCCTCAGGCGGAAGGGTAGCGATCACTCGTTCGATAGTGGTGACCACATCCGGCGTGGTGATGGTCGCGATGACGAGGTGTCCGGTCTCAGCTCCTTTGAGGGCCGTGTCGATAGTGGCCGCATCGGCCATCTCGCCCAGGACCACAACATCAGGATCCTGACGGAGCGCCGCTTTCAGGCCCACCGCGAGACTCTCAGTATCGACGCCGACCTCGCGCTGAGTGATGGAGCAGCTCAGGTCTCGGTGAAGAAACTCGATCGGGTTTTCGATGGTGACCACATGCTTGTGAAGGGTGCTGTTGATGTGGTGTACCATGGCGGCGATGGTCGAGCTCTTTCCGCTGCCGCTTACGCCGGATACCAGCACCAAGCCACGTTCTGCCTCTGCGATCGTCTTGAGGACCTCGGGCAGGCGGAGCGACTCGATGGTGGGTACGGTGAAGGGGATCACCCGCATGACGATCATGAAAGAGGAACGCTGGCGCAGAACGTTTACCCGGAATCGGCCTACTCCGGGCATGCCCCAGGAGCAGTCGAAATCGCGTAGCCGGTCGATCTTGGCCCGGTCTTCGTCGCTACTGATCAGCTTCAGGGCGATGGCTTTGGTCTGATCCGGAGTCAGCCTCTGCTTGGTGAGCGCCACCAGTTTGCCGTTGATGCGCGCCCGGAAGACATCACCCGCTTTAATGTGCAGGTCCGAAGCGCCGCGCTCGACCGCCGCCTTGATGATCTTCTCCATTTAATGCTCGCCATAGTAGGGGGAAAGCCCGCCTGCCGGATTACTGAACACCGTCGATGACTGCCCGTTGGCCGAGGGCCGGGTGGAATCCCATTCGGTCCCGCACCTCTCGCAACGTCTCGGAAGCCCGGCGGCGAGCCCCGGCGGCACCCTCCGCCAGGATTTCATCCACCCGGGTCGGGCTGCCCTGGAGCTGAAGCGCCCGGTCCCTGATGGGCGCGAGGGTGGCGATCATATTATCGGCCAGCACCCGCTTACAGTCGAGGCACCCCCACTTGGCTCCCCGGCAGTTCTCCGCCACCACTGCCACGGTCTCGGGGGGTGAGAAATACTTCTGGAGATGATAAATGTTGCATATCTCGGGGTTGCCGGGGTCTTTCCGGGTAACACGGGCCGGATCCGTCTTCGCTGGCCGGAGCTTCTGCCAGATCTCCTCAGGGCTATCCAGCAGCCCGATGGTATTTCCCAGGCTTTTGGACATCTTAGCCTGGCCATCCAGCCCTGTGATGCGTTTGGCCTCCGTAAGTATTGGCTGTGGCTCTGGGAAGAAGGCTTCTCCCCGGCCAAATTCGGCGTTCCACTTACGTGCAATCTCGCGGGTCAGCTCCAGATGCTGCACCTGATCTTCTCCGACAGGGACCAGATCCGCGCGGTACAGCAGGATATCGGCCGCCATCAGCACCGGATAGTTCAGTAGCCCGGCGGGCACGCTCTCGAACTTTTGTGACTTATCTTTGAACTGCGTCATTCGCTCGAGCTCACCGAGCGGCGTGACGCTGTTCAGAAGCCACTGAAGCTCGGAGTGATCGGGGACATGCGACTGAACGAACAGCGTCGCCTGCGCCGGGTCGATTCCCGCCGCGAGGAGCCCGACCGCCATATCGCGGGTTCGTTGCGCCAGGGTGTCCTTGTCGTACTTGCCAGTGATGGCGTGCAGATCGACGATGCAAATCAGGGAATCGTAGCTGCGCTGGAGGTTGACCCAGTTCTGCACCGCGCCGAGCCAGTTGCCGATGTGGAGCTCGCCGGACGGCTGAATCCCCGAGAATATTCGTGGCATGTCGGCAAGTTACCCTGCCCTAACAAGGCACGCAAGATTGTGTCTGCCTTAGACTTACTGCATTTGGCAACGCTTGCCGCTACCGCCGCCGGAACCTATCTCCGGAGCGTCCCGCGCCCCGAAGACCCGAGGCATTGGACCGCTAAGGGCAACCGCGACTTTGTCACCGAGGTAGATCGCGGTCTCCATCGCCGCCGCCCTGGATGGAGTGCTCCAGGCTGGAGTGGTGCTGCAGGTTCCTCGGAACGAGAGCTTTTCAGCCTCACGAGGCGGAGGCTCCTGGCTCGGAGATCAGCGCCTCAGCGTCTCCTCCATCCGGGAGCCGGAGTTCGCTCTCATCGGCACCGGGTTTCCGTTCCGTGACATCTCGCGGCTCGAGGAGTATCAGCGGCAGTTCGGCAGGGTAGCGAGCGGGACCAGCGGAATTCGCCGGCCGGGAGCTGCGGCGCTGGACCTCGCGGACGTGGCAGCCGGAAGGTTCGATGGGTTCTGGGAGCAGCGGTTGTCAGCTTGGGACATTGCAGCCGGAACGCTGCTCATTCGTGAGGCGGGTGGAATCGTTACCGATTTATCAGGCCGCGACATCGGGATCGAGCACACCGGTGTCGTCGCGGGCAACCCCGCGATTCATGCGTGGCTCATCGAAACTCTGCAGTGAATCATTGCTTCTTGTAACCGGAAAGCTGGAATGGACGAAGAAGACGTAGTCGGCTCGGAGAATACGGTTCAGCAATGGTCGGATGCGGTTGCCGCCGCCACCTCCACGCCAGCCGGCGGCGCCGTGGTGGCACTCGCGACAGCACTCGCCGCGTCCCTCGTTGCCATGGTGGCGGGACTTACCATCCAGCGGGAGAAGTACGCCGCGGTCCACGATTATGCCCGTGATGCACTGCAGCGGGCCGAGCAGATGCGCAGTGATCTTCTGGAAATGGCCACGCTCGATGCCGTAGCGGTGGCTGAGTACATGGATGCGCTCAGACTCCCGCAGGGAACTGAGTTCGAGCGCACCGCCAGAGAAGCCGCCAAGCGAGCCGCGCTCCTCGAAGCCGCCCGGGTACAGCTCGAGCTCCTGCATCAGGCCACCGAAGTGGCCGACCTGGCGGAGGCAATGGTGGGCTCCGGGTTGGCCACCGCAATAGGGGACGCCGCATCAGCCAGCTTTCTGGCTGCCGCCACAAGCCGGAGTGCCTACTGGAGCATCCGAAGCAACCTGAAGGCTCTGGGCTGGCCGGAAGAGGCTCGCTTGTTGATCGACTCGGGATGGGCGGCCCTGGAGCGGGTCGAGGGGGCGGAGACGCGGGTGCAACAACTGCTGGAGGACCGGGTAGGCTGATCGGGGTGTCTGACTTGGCTGTCGCCCGCAATGCATTGCGGGCCTACACGGCCGTCAGGATCCGGGGCCCGTCGGCGGTGATAACGACCGTATGCTCGAAGTGAGCCGATAGGCTCCCATCAGCGGTCACGACGGTCCATTTGTCCGACAGCGTCTTGGTAACCGGGCTCCCGATGGTGATCATCGGCTCGATGGCGAGGGTCATTCCTTCCAATAGCCGCGGACCCCGCTTGGGCGCCCCGTAATTGGGGACCTGAGGCTCCTCGTGAAACCGGGTTCCTATACCGTGACCGACGAGCTCCCGTACCACCCCATAGCCCGCCCCCTCGGCCACATGTTGCACGGCATAACCGATGTCTCCGACGTGATTACCGACCCTGGCCTGGGCGATACCAGCCGCAAGGGACTCCTGAGTTACTCGTAGCAACCGTTCCGTCTCCGGCTCGACATCTCCCACCGGCAACGTTGTGGCCGAATCGGCGTGCAGGCCCTCCAGCTGGACCCCCACATCGACGCTCACGATACTTCCCGCCGCAAGTACTCGCTGATGAGACGGGATCCCATGTACGATCTCCTCATCGATGGACGTGCAGAGAGTCTTGGGAAATCCGTACAGCCCCTTGAACGAAGGGACCGCGCCGTCATGGCTCCGGATGAAGCGCTCGGCCTCGGCGTCCAGGTCCTCGGTGCTCATGCCGGGGCGCAGGACTTCCCCCATGCGGGCCAGAGTGCCGGCCACGATCCGTCCCGCCCGGCCCATGATCTCGACTTCCCGGGGAGACTTCAGGGTGATCATGCTACTGGCCAAGCGCCTCGCGGACCCGGTCCGCGATCTCTTGCACCGACCCTAGGGCGGGAATGTGACGCACCAGTTTCCGAGCCTCATACCAATCGAGAACCGGAGCGGTCTGCTTTCTGTAGGCGCGAAGCCGGGTGGCTACGGCGTCCGGGTCGTCGTCGGCGCGCTGCTCGATCTCGCGCCGCTTGGCCAGTCGAGACAGGATCTCGGCGTCCGACACGTCGAAGAAAAGCACCGGACCCATGCGACGCCCCTGTTCGGCAAGAAGGTGTTCCACTCCTTCCGCTTGCGGGATGGTCCGCACCACGCCGTCGAAGATTACTCCATGTCGGGCCGAAGGCTTGCTGAGCTCGTCCCGTACGATACCCAGGATCAGGTCGTCGCTCACCAGGTGACCCGCCTCCATGAGCGCTTTGGCTTGGAGCCCGAGCGGCGTTCCCCGCTTGACCGCATCCCGGAGCAGGTCGCCCGTAGCGAATTTGGGCACCCCGCGCGCTTCGGCCAGCAGAGCTCCCTGGGTGCCCTTCCCCGCACCGGGGGGGCCCATGAGTAGTATGTCCATGCGACTCCGGAAGGAAGAAGTAAGAGGTGAGAAGTGAGAAGTAAGAAGGCAGCCGCCCGAGCCCTCTCACTTCTTACCTCTCACCTCTCACCTCTACATGTATCGTTGCTGGCGTCCGCGAAACTTTACCCGGCCGGTCTTCATGAAACCGTCGTACTTGCGCAGGGTCCGATGTTGTTCGACCTGGGCGATGGTGTCGAGGAGAACCCCGACGACAATGAGGACCGAAGTGCCGCCGAACCCGCTGTTCGGAATTCCGAGCCAGTTCGATACTACGATGGGCAAGAGCGCTACGAGGGCGAGGAAGAGGCCTCCCGGCAGGGTGATTCGTGCCAGGACGCCATCGATGTAATCCGCGGTGCTGGCGCCGGGTTTCACGCCTGGAATAAAGCCGCCCTGCTTCTTCAGATTCTCCGCCAGGTCGACCGAATTGAAGATGATCGAGGTATAGAAGTAGCTGAAGACGAGGATGAGCAATCCGAACACCAGGTCGTACGGGAGGTCGCCCGGCTGGAAGAAGCTGGCGAGCTCGGTGAGCACCGGGTTCTGGGTGAAGCTGGCGAGGGTGCCAGGAACGATGATGATCGTCTGGGCGAAGATGATCGGCATCACGCCCGCGGTGATCAGGCGGATGGGGATGAACGTTTTCGTGCCCTCACGAACGCGGCCCCTGCCCATCACCTTGCGGGGGATCTGAATCGGTATTCGGCGGGCGGCTATCGTCATTGCCACCACGGCGGCGATGGTGGCCACCAGGATGGCTACGAACAGCACCGCCCCGATCGGGCTCACGACGCCGGTCTGCACAAACTGCAGCAGCTGGAGCGTGCCCGGCCAGAAGCGCTCCAGGATCGAGAAGGTGATCAGCAGGCTCATTCCATTGCCGATACCCCGCTCGGTGATCTGCTCCCCGAGCCACATCACGAAGATCGCGCCGGTCGTGAGCGTCACGACCATGATGAGGCGGGACCAGAGCCCCGGCGTGGGCACGGCACCCGGGATCGATTCAGTAAACAGCGCGAAGGTATAGGCCTGTGAGAGCGCGATGAACACGGTGAGGTACCGCGTCCACTGCGTAATCCTCTTCTTGCCCTCCTCGTCTTTCTGCATCTTGCCGATGGAGGGAGCCACCCCGCCCGCCAGCTGGAAGATGATCGACGCGGAGATGTAGGGCATGATCCCGAGCGCGAACACGGTGGCGCGAGAGAGCCCACCCCCGAGCGCGTCGTAGAGCCCGAAGAATCCGGCCGCGGCCGAATTTCGGATGAAGTCGGCCAGGGCCGTGACGTTTACTCCCGGAGCGGCGATATGCGCGCCGATCCGGTAGATCACGAGCGCCATCAGAGTGAAGAGGAGCTTCCTCTTCAGCTCGTCATCCATTGCCAGATTGGGTCGGACTGATGCCATATATGGTTTCCGGTAGAGCCGCTTAGCCGGTTCCGAGCGTTGCGAGGGGAGTTGCGGGCCTACTCCTCGATCTTGCCGCCGGCCGCCTCGATCTTGGTGCGCGCCGACGCGGACAAGGCCACGCCTCGAACGGTGTAGGCCCGGTCCGCGTCTCCGCTCCCCAACAGCTTCACGGGCGTGCCCGGTTTGCCGATGAGGCCCGCCGAGTAGAGCGTCTCGGGACTGACATCGCCGGCGCTCACCTTCTTCAGGTCGGACAGGTTCACTATCTGGTTCTCGACCCGGAAGGGGTTGGTGAAGCCGCGCTTGGGCAGCCGACGATACATGGGCATCTGCCCGCCCTCGAAGCCCGGATTGGTGCCGCCACCGGTGCGGGCCTTGTGACCCTTGTGACCCTTACCCGAAGTCTTGCCCAATCCCGAGCCGGGGCCGCGCCCCACTCGCTTTCGAGCCTGGGTCGACCCGGGAGCCGGCTTGAGGTTCGATAGGGTGATCTTCTTCTCATCCATTTGGGTGCGTGCTCCAAAATGTGAACGGTAAAAGGTAAACGATAAACGCGCGGCTCCTGTGGCCCCGTTTACTGTTCACCGTTCACTGTTTACCGCTCTCGTCGCTCGGCGTTACTTCGATCAGGTGACGCACCTTGATCAACATGCCGCGAATCGATGAGGTGTTCCGCACCTGCACGGTCTGCTGATGGTGCCGAAGTCCCAGGGCGCGCAGCGTGCGGCGCATGGTCTCCGGATGGCCGATCTCCGAGCGGATCTGTTTCACCGCCAGCGCGCTCGCTTTGTCTTCGGTTGGGATGACCGCCGCGTGATGCCCCGGCCCCTGCCGGCCCACAACTGGATTACGTCCCATGGTCAGCCCTCCTGTCTGGCCTTATAGGCGATCTGGTCCAAATCGACGCCTCGCTCGCGGGCAACCTGCCGCGCTGACACCAGGCTGCTCAGGCCGTCCATGGTCGCTCGCACCATGTTGTGCGGGTTAGTTGAGCCCAGGCTCTTGGTGAGGATGTCGGTGATACCGGCGCACTCCAGCACCGCGCGCACCGGACCGCCGGCAATGACGCCGGTTCCGGTGGCGGCCGGTTTGAGTAACACGCGGCCAGCGCCATGCTCCCCGATGACCTCGTGGGGGATGGTGGAGCCAGTACGCGGCAGCTCGATCATGGATCGCTTGGCCGCATCAACGGCCTTCCGCACCGCCTCGGAGACCTCATTGGCCTTGCCGGTGGCGATGCCCACCTTGCCCTTGCCATCGCCCACCGCCACCAGGGCGTTGAACGAGAATCTCCGGCCGCCCTTCACTACCTTGGCCACCCGGTTGATCGCGATGACGTTCTCGACGTGCTCGCTCGAGCGATCCCGGTCACCCCGGTCACGCCGGGGACCACCGCGGCCTCCCCCGGCACCCCGCTCACCGCCGCGTCCACCCCGGCCGCGGGGTCGGTCAGTGCCCGCGGGCCGCTCCGCAACCGCAGGTCCGTCACTCGGGTTCCCGGTCTCCGCCGCGGTACCAGCCGCTCCCGGAGCGCTGGGCATGCCTGTTGTCTCTTCTGCCATTAGAACTCCAATCCGCCTTCGCGTGCGCCGTCGGCGACGGCCTGCACACGACCATGGTATCGGTAGCCTGCCCGGTCGAACACAACTTTGGTGATCCCCGCCGCCTTGGCCTTCTCAGCCAGCAGCTTGCCGGTGCCCTTGGCCCGGCCCACCTTGGCTGCGCCGTCGGCCGCGTGGCCTTCACTCAGGTCGCTCACACCGAGTAAGGTGACTCCGAGCTCGTCGTTCACGAGCTGAGCGTAGGTGTGCTTGAGGGAGCGGTAAACCACCAGTCGCGGCCGTTCCGCCGTGCCGGAGACTTTCCGACGTACCCGGAGATGGCGGCGATAGCGCAGCTGCAGCCTGGTTTTTGGAGCGTGAATGGTCCGCATTACTTTGCTCCTGTCTTTCCGGCCTTGCGGCGGACTTGCTCACCCTGATAGCGAATTCCCTTGCCCTTGTAGGGCTCGGGGGGACGCACTGAACGGAGCTCCGCGGCCACCTGACCCACAAGCTCCTTGTCAGCCCCTTCGATTTTCACCACCGTGTTGTTGTCCACCGAGATCTTGATCCCCTTGGGGGCCTCGTACTTCACCGGGTGGGAGTAGCCGACGACCAGGTTGACGCCATAGGGCTTGGATTCCGCCTTGTAGCCCACTCCCTGAATCTCGAGCGTCTTGCTGAAGCCCTTGGACACACCCTCGACCATGTTCTGCACCAGCGTGCGCGTCAGCCCGTGAAGCGCTTTATGGCGCTTCTCCTCACTGGGGCGCACAACCGTGAACTGGTCTTTGTCGAGGGCGACTTGCATGTCGGGGTGGAGGTTGCGGCGCAGCTCGCCGCGAGGACCCTTCACCGCCACGCTGTTTCCCTGTAACTGGACCGTGACCCCTTTCGGGACGGTCACCGGCTTTCGACCGATACGCGACATCGTGCCCCCTTACCAGACCACGGCGAGCAACTCGCCGCCAAGGTTCGCAGTGCGCGCCTCGCGGTCGGTCATCAGGCCGTGCGGAGTCGAGACGATGGCCATGCCCAGGCCGTTCTTGACCCGCGGAAGCTCCCGGCACTTGACGTAGCGCCGAAGCCCCGGCGTGGACACCCGCCGCAGCTCCCGAATGACCGGAGCCTCATTGTGGTATTTCAGGTACAGGCGCAGTACGCCATGGGCGCCATCATCGAGGATTTTGAAATCCGCGATAAAGTGGTTGTCACGCAGTAGCCGGGCCACCTCGCTTTTCAGCTTGGAGACCGGCATGTCCACCCGGCGGTGGCCCGCGGAGCAGGCGTTCCGGATGCGTGTCAGCATATCCGCTACAGGATCTGTCAGGCTCATACTTACTCGTTCCCCTTACCAGCTGGCCTTGCGCACGCCCGGGATTTCCCCCTTCAAGGCGAGCTCACGGAAACAGATACGGCAGAGTCCGAACTTC
>Ga0136617_10001559_pt1 | contig 20304 bp, 18 predicted proteins | sample AntDrymUQ3222106_2_FD_129672 | JGI IMG/M metagenome (GOLD analysis project Ga0136617, IMG submission 129672) | Polar desert sand microbial communities from Dry Valleys, Antarctica - metaG UQ322 (21.06) | ecosystem: Environmental > Terrestrial > Soil > Desert | place: Antarctica: Dry Valley...
CGGCCTCCACCGCGGCCAGCGTGCCCGGCAGCACCTCCACCAGGCGTGGCGCGAGCTCCACCAGCCGCTCCGCCTCCCCCTGGGCGATCCCGAGGACCAGCATCACCTCGTGGGTCACCACCGTGTGCACCAGCTCGAACTCCGACGGCGCGCCGGGCACCCGCGGGCACTCCGCCAGCGCGGCGCGCGCGCAGTCCGCGCACAGCGCCGCGATCCGGGCCACCCGGCGCAGCCGGTCACCCAACACGACGCCCATCGCCGCCACCGTCGAACGCAGCCCATCCACCTCGGCCAGCACCGAGGCACTCAACAGCACACCGGCCACCCAGACATCACCCGCGTGCGGGTCGCGTTCCCCGCCGTCGCGGCGGCGCTTGCCGCCCCGGCTTCGGTGTCGGTCGTCGTGCTTGGCCATGCCAGAAACCTACGGGCCACCACCGACAGTCCCGCCGACAGAACTGGCGCGAGGATGATTTGAAACCCCCTATCCACAAGGGATCCAGCACAGCAACCAGGCGCCTAGCCGTCCTCGTCCGGTGGCGGGGGCACGGTCAACGTGGTCACTGGTGGGCTGGTGGGTGGCTCGGTGGTCGGCTCCGGCGGCTCAGTCGCCACGGTGATCCGCACCGTCGACCCGAGACGCGCGGTCTCCCCCGCGCCCGGGTTCTGCTCGATCACGGTCCCGGCAGCGACGGATCCGTCTTCCCGCTCGCGCTCCTCCACCTCGAAGCCGGCCCGCTCCAGCCGGTTGCGGGCATCGTCGGCGGACCGGCCGCGGACCCGGGGCACCTCGTTGTCCCCACTCGCGACCTCGAGGCTGACCCGGGAGTCGACCGGCACGGTCGAGCCCTCCTCGGGATCGGCGACCAGGACCGTGCCCTCGCTCTCCTCGGAGGTCACCTCCCTGAGCCGGCCGAGCTGCAGGCCCGCATCGGAGAGCGCATCCTGAGCGTCCTCCAAGGACAGCCCGACCAGGGTCGGGACGTCGGTCGTCTCGGCGCCGGCGGAGACCTCGATCGACACGTCGCCGGCCTCGTCGATCTCGGTGTTGGGCTCCGGGCTCTGGGTGATGACGTTGCCTTCCTCGACATCCTCGCTGTTGGCCTGGGTCACGTCGCCGACCGTGAGCCCGGCATCGCGGATCGCCGCCTCGGCCTGCGCCTGCGGCAGACCGACCACGTCGGGCACGGCGACCCGCTCACCGCCGCCGCCGAACAGCGAGTTGCCGACCAGCGCGGCGATCACGAACACGGCCAGCACCGCCAGCCCGAGCAACGCGTAGGCCAGCGTGCGACCGGCCTTGTCGCGGTGGCCCTCGTCGTTGCTGGCCACGGGGAACGTCGAGGTGGCGGCGGCCGCCGGCAGCGCAGCGACACGCTGGGTCGCTGCGGTCATCGGCGGGGCCACCGTGCGACCCGCGAGCGCCAGCGCGATGTCGGCGCGCATCTCGTCGGCGGTCTGATAGCGGTGCTCCCGGTCCTTGGTCAGCGCCTTGAGCACGATCGCGTCGGCGGCGGCTGGCACGTCGGGGTCCACCGTCGAGGGCGGCACCGGCTCCTCGCGGACGTGCTGGTAGGCCACCGACACAGGTGAGTCGCCGACGAACGGCGGCCGACCCGTGAGCAGCTCGTAGAGGAGGCAGCCGGTGGAGTAGATGTCGCTGCGCGCATCGACCTGCTCGCCGCGCGCCTGCTCGGGCGAGAGGTACTGCGCGGTGCCGATCACGGCGGAGGTCGCCGTCATGGTCGACGCGTCGGCCATGGCCCGGGCGATCCCGAAGTCCATGACCTTGACGTCGCCGGCGCGGTTCAGCATCACGTTGGCGGGCTTGATGTCGCGATGGACAATGCCGCGCTGGTGGCTGTAGGCCAGTGCGTTGAGGATGCCGTCGACGATCTCCAGGGCCCGCTCCGGGACCAACCGGTTGTTGGCAGCCTGCAGCTCGCGCAGCGTCGATCCTTCGACGTACTCCATCACGATGTAGGGCACCGGGTTGCCCCCGAAGTCGTCCTCGCCGGTGTCGTAGACAGCGACGATCGCGGGATGGTTCAGCGACGCTGCGGACTGGGCCTCGCGGCGGAACCTGGCCTGGAACGTCGGGTCACGCGCCATGTCCGGTCGCAGCATCTTCACGGCGACCGACCGGCCGAGCCGGACGTCCTCGCCGATGTGCACCTCGGCCATGCCACCGCGGCCGAGCAGCTCCCCGAGCCGGTAGCGGTCGCCGAGCTGTTCGGGAACTCCCGTCGTCACCGGTCACCCTTCCGGTCGTCCTGGTCCTTCTTGCCGTTGCCCTTGCCGTTGCCCTTCTCGTCCTTCTCCTCCTCGTCCTCGCCCTCGTCGTCTCCCGAGTCCTCCGGCTGGGTCACCGCGACGGTGACCTCGTCGCCGGGCGCCAGGGTGCCGTCGGGCGCAACCTCCTTCACCGTACCGATGTCCCCGCCACCCGCCGATTCCTCGATGCGCACCTGCAGGCCGAGAGCAGCCAGCTCGGCGCGCACCTGCTCGACTGGTCGTCCGACGTAGTCCGCTTCGTCGACCGTGATCACCTCCGGCGAGCTGGAGCCGGCGGGCACCGCGGTGTCGCGCTCCTCTCCACCGCAGGCTCGGACGGTCACCAGCAGCAGCACCAACGCCAGCAGCAGGGCGAGAGCAGGCCGCAACCAGGTGGGAAGCGTCCGCTCGCCCGGAAGGAGGAATCCCGGGGCGGTATCCGTCTGACGGTCGCGTCTCCCGGGTGAGGCCGCCGGCTCGATCCGCTCGGTGCTGTCGGGGTCGATGACCGGCATCGCCATGGTCGGGCTCGCTCCCGCGGCCGGCCCGGCTTCGGTCGCGCGCAGCGTCAGCGCCTCGCGACCGAGGTCACCCGCGGTGGCGGGACGGTCGGCGGGGTCCTTGGCGAGCATCCCCATCACCAGCGCGGAGACCGCGGGTGGCACCCCCGCCGGCAGTGCGGGTGGCTCCTCCCTGACCTGGGCGAGCGCGACGCTGACCGGAGTGTTGCCGTCGAAGGGCCGGCGTCCGCTCAGGCACTCGTAGGCGACGATGCCGAGCGAGTAGACGTCGCTGGCGGCGGTGACCGTGCCGCCGCTCGCCTGCTCGGGAGAGATGTAGTAGGCGGTGCCCATGATCGCGCCGGTCAGGGTGAGGGGCACCGAGTTGGTCGCCCGCGCGATGCCGAAGTCGGTGACCTTTACGGTCCCCTCCGGGGTGAGCATCAGGTTGCCCGGCTTGACGTCGCGGTGGATCACCCCGCCGTCGTGGGCCGCCTGCAGCGCCAACGCGGCCTGGCCGATGATGTCCAGGGTCCGCTCGGGCGCCAGGGCGCCGTCGCGCGCGATCACCTCGCTGAGCGCGTCTCCGGGCACGAGCTCCATCACGATGAACGGTGAGCCGTCGTCCTCGCCGTAGTCGTAGATCGCCGCGATCCCGGCGTGGGAGAGCCCGGCTGCGTGCCGGGCCTCCGCCCGGAACCGCTCCAGGAACGTCGGGTCATCGACGTACTCGCGGCGCAGGATCTTGACCGCGACCGACCGGCCGAGCACCTCGTCGGTGGCCTGCCACACCTCGCCCATGCCACCGCCGGCGATGCGCGCACTGAGCAGGTACCGCTGACCGAGCAGCACATCCGTGTCGGGTCTCATCGGCCGAGCACCGCCCGCATCACGGCGCGCGCGATCGGGGCCGCGAGCTCGTTGCCGCTCACCTCTGGCGCGCCGCCGCCGTTCTCCAGCACTACGGCCACCGCGACCAACGGGTCGTCGACCGGAGCGAGAGAGACGAACCAGGCGTGCGGCTTGCGGTCACCGCCCTGCTGGGCGGTCCCGGTCTTGCCTCCGACGCGGACACCGTCGATGCGGGCGTTGGAGCCGGTGCCCTCCTCGACGACGGTCACCATCATCTCGGCGAGGGTGTCGGCGGTCTGCGGGCTGATCGCCTCACCGACCTCGTCGGGGTCGGTCCGGTCGAGCACCGACAGGTCGGGGGCGCGCACCTCCTGCACCAGGAACGGGTTCATCAGCACGCCGCGGTTGCCGATCGCGGCGGCCACCATCGCCATCTGCAGCGGGGTGGCCCGCACGTCGAACTGGCCGATCGCCGACTGCGCGGTCTGCGGCGCGTTCAGCTCCGCCGGGAAGAGGCTGCGGGCCGAGGTCATCGGCACGTCGAACGTGCGGTTGAAACCGAACTTCTCGGCCTGCTCGCGCAGTGCATCCGCCCCGAGGTCGAGACCGATCTGGCCGAAGGCTGCGTTGCAGGACCGCTTCAACGCGTCCTCGAGAGTCGCCCGGCCGCCGGGCTGACAGGGCTGGCCGTCGAAGTTGGGCAGGTTGCTGCTCGTCTGCGGCAGGTCCAGCTGCGCGGCGTTGTTCACCTCGCTGTTGCGCTGGAACCGGCCGCTCTCCAAAGCGGCAGCCGCAGTCACCAGCTTGAACGTGGACCCGGGGAAGAAGGTCTCCTTGGTGCTGCGGTCGAGCATCGGCTTTGCCGGGTCGCTGTTGAGCCCCTCGAAGGCGGCGCGGACCGCGGCGGTGTCGTGCGAGGACAGGACATTCGGGTCGTACGACGGGCTGGTGACCATCGCCAGGATGGCACCGGTCGAGGGGTCGAGCGCCACGACCGCACCCTTGCGGCCGTCGAGCGCATCGAACGCGACCTTCTGCGCCCTGGGGTTCAGAGTGAGCTGCACGCTGCCGCCCTTGACCTGCTCACCGGTGAACTGGTCGATGACGCGCCGGACGAACAGGCTGTCGTCCGTGCCGGCCAGGATCGAGTTGGACTCGGCCTCGATCGCGCTCGCGCCGTAGACGATGGAGTAGAACCCGGTGGCCGGCGCATAGAGCGGGCCCTCGGCGTACTCCCGCTTGTATTTCAACCGGTCTTCGGTCTCGACGCTGGCAGCGATGGGCTTGCCGTCGACCAGGATCGGCCCGCGCTCGCGGGAGTACTCCTCGAGGATGAGCCGCGGGTTGCTGGCGTCGTCGCGCAGATCCGCGGCGCGCACGACCTGCAGGTAGTTGGTGTTCAGCAGCAGTAGGCCGAACATCACCATGACGGCAACGGCGACCCGGCGCAGCGGGGCGTTCATGCGGCGCTCACAGCTTCACCACCTGTGTCTTGGCGTCGTCCAGTGACGGCGAGGGAGGCGGCGCCGGGCGCCGGGCCGCGTCACTGATGCGCAGCAACATGGCGATCAGTGCCCAGTTGGCCACCAGCGAGGAACCGCCGTAGGACAGGAACGGGACGGTCAGGCCGGTGAGTGGGATGAGCCGGGTCACCCCGCCGACGACGACGAAGACCTGCAGGGCGACGCTGAAAGCGAGCCCGGCCGCGAGCAGCTTGCCGAACGAGTCGCGCACGGCGACGGCGGTGCGCAGCCCGCGCTGCACGATGATCGCGTAGACGATCAGCAGCGCCATGAGACCGGTGAGCCCGAGCTCCTCGCCGATGGCCGCGATGATGAAGTCGGTCTTGGCGTAGGGCACGATGTCGGGCCGGCCCTGGCCGAGCCCCTTGCCGAGGATGCCCCCGGTGCCCATGCCGTAGAGGCCCTGCACCAGCTGGTAGCTGTCGTCGGAAACGTTTCGCTCCGCGAACGGGTGCAGCCAGATGTCCACCCGCTGCTGGACGTGACCGAACAGAGTCCACGCCAAGAAGGACCCGGACATGAACAGGCCGAGCCCGATCAGCAGCCAGGACCGTCGCTCGGTCGCCACGTAGAGCATCGCCACGAACATGCCGAAAAACAGTAGCGAGGTGCCGAGGTCGCGCTCGAAGACGAGCACGGCGAGGCTTGCACCCCAGGCCACGATGATCGGGCCCAGGTCGCGGGCCCGGGGCAGGTCGATGCCCAGCACCCGACGCCCGGCCAGCGCCAGCACGTCGCGCTTCACGACCAGGTAGCCCGCGAAGAAGACCAGCAGCACGAGCTTGGCGAGCTCCCCAGGCTGGAACGAGAAGCCGGCGACGCGGATCCAGATCCGGGCACCGTTGATCGTCGTACCGATGATCGGCAGCAGCGGCAGCAGCAGCAGCCCGAGTCCGGCCAGCATCGCGGTGTAGGTGAACCGTTGCAGGATGCGGTGGTCCCGCACGAGCACCAGCACAGCGACGAAAAGGATCACCCCCACCGCGGTCCAGGTCAGCTGCGCAGGCGCGGCCGCAGAGGGCACTTCGCGGCCGAGCTGTTCCGCGCGCTCGGCGTCGGCGAGGTCGAGGCGGTGGATCATCGCCAGCCCGATGCCGTTGATCAGCGTCACCGCGGGCAGCAGGACCGGGTCGGCGTCAGGGGCGAAACGGCGCAGCGCGAGGTGGGCCAGCCCGAACAGAAGGGCCAGGCCCCCGCCGTAGCCGAGCATCCCGGCGGGGATTGCACCGTCGATCGCCAGCCCCACCGATGCGTAGGCAGCCATCGCGATGCCGACCGAGAACACGAGCAGCACGAGCTCGGCGTTGCGTGGGTTGCGGTCGCGCAGGCCTGGAGTCACGAGCCGTCTCCACAGCCGAGCTGCTCCGGCGTGGTCGGCGTCGGCGACGGTGCGCCGGGGGAGGCCGTCGGTGCCGCACTGCTCGTCGCACCACCGGCAGCACCACCGGCAGCACCACCGGCAGCATCGCCTGTCGCATCGCCCCGGGCCGAGCCGGTCGGGGAGGGTGACCCGCTCGCCGTCGCCGTGCCGGCGCCGGCCCCACCCGCGGTGGTCGTGGCCGTCGACGGCGAGACGCTGCCGGAGGACGTCGGACTCGCCGTCCCCGCCGGGTCGGTCGGCTCGGTCGGGCCGGCGGCGCCGCGGCAGATGTCGGCCTGCTCCCGCAGCGTCGTGACGATGCGGCGCGCATCGGAGAGACCGCTGGCGGTGATCTCGCTCTCCACCCGCTCGCGCTGGTAGTCGGGCAGGTCGGTGAGTGCGATGTTCTCACTGCCGTAGAGCGTGGACGTCTTGATCGGGCCGATGTCCTGGGTGAGCCCCCGGAAGATGGCCACCTGCTCGTCGGCTGCCCCGATGTAGTACTGCTGCTGCGACCACGCCCAGGCCGCCGAACCGCCACCACCGAGAAGGGCGAGCAGCAGCACCAGCAGGGCGACCCGGCGACCCCAGCGGCGCGGGTGCTCGTCGTCCTCGTCGTCGAGGCCCTCGAGCTCGTCGGCGTCCGGACGGGGTGCGAGCGCCGCGGCCTTGCCGGCGGAGGAGTCCGACGTCGAGCGCTGCACCGGTCCTTCGGCAGCTGCGCCGACCGTGACCGGGCTCGCCGACGGGCTCGCCTCCACGTCGACGACGTCCGCGACGATCGCGGTGATGTTGTCGGGGCCGCCGCCGCGCAGTGCAAGCTCGATCAGCAGGTCCACCGCCGCGGCCGGGTCCTCGGCCGCGATCAGGGTCTCCTGCAGGGTGGCCTCGCTCAGGACGTCGGACAGCCCGTCGCTGCACAGCAGGTAGCGGTCCCCGGCCCTGGCCTCGCGGACCGACATGTCCAGCTCGACGTCGTCGCGGCCGTCCAGGGCACGCACGATGACGTTGCGTTGCGGGTGATGGCTCGCCTCCTCCGCGGTGATGCGCCCGTCGTCGACCAGGGTCTGCACGAAGGTGTGGTCCTTGGTTATCTGCTGCAGCTGCTCGCCCCGCAGCAGGTAGCCCCGGGAGTCACCGACGTGGACCAGCCCGAACCGGGAGCCCGCGCGCAGCAGGGCGGTCAACGTCGTACCCATGCCGTCGAGCTCTGGATCACCGACCACCATGTCGCGCAGGTGGGTGTTGGCGTCGTGCACCGCGGAGGAGAGCCGCTCCAGCAGGTCGGGGCCGGGCGAGTCGTCGTCAAGGCCGGCCAGCATCGCCACGGCGACCGACGAGGCGACCTCGCCGGCGGCGTGCCCCCCCATGCCGTCGGCGAGCACCAGCAGCCGGGGCCCGGCGTAGGCGGAGTCCTCGTTGCCGTCGCGGAGCAGCCCGATGTCCGACCGTGCGGCGTAGCGGAGCGCGAGCGCCATCCGACTACTTCCGCAGCTCGACGGTGGTCTTGCCGATGCGGATCGGTACCCCGATCTTCACCGGCGTCGGTCCGGTGACCTTCTGCCGCTCCAGGTAGGTGCCGTTGGTCGAGCCCATGTCCTCGACCAGCCACTGCCCGTTGTGCGGATAGAACCGCGCGTGCCGGCTGGACACGTAGTCGTCGTCCAGCACGATCGTGGAGTCCTGCGCGCGGCCGAGGGTGACCGGCGCCTCGCCGAGGCGCACGCTGGTGCCGGTCAGGGCGCCGTGGGTGACGACCAGGACGCTCGGGTCCCCGCGCCGCCCCTTGCTCGGCTTGGGTGCCCGATCGGACTTCGCGGGCCGGGCCGGGGGTGCGGACCGCTGCCCCGCGGGCCTCGGTGCGACCCGGCGCCCGAACAGGTCCGAGCGCATCACCGAGACCGCCGTCAGCACGAACAGCCAGAGCACCGCGAGGAAGCCCAGCCGGATGATCGTCAGCGTCAGCTCGGACATCTCGCTCATCGGGTGCCCGCATGGAAGACCAAGGTGGTGCTGCCGAGCAGGACCGCGGCGCCGTCCTCGAGCCGGGCCTGCTGCACCCGGCGGCCATCGATCACGATGCCGTTGGTCGACCCGGCGTCCACGATCGTCACGTCGCCCCCCTGTTGGCGGATGTCGGCGTGGTGACGGGAGATGCCCGGGTCATCGATGCGCAGGTCGGCGTCCGTGCCCCGGCCGATGCTGGTGGTGGGAGAGGTCAGGGCGTACGACGTGGAGCCGACCTCGAGCCAGGGGTTTCCGGTGCGACCGGCCTGGCTGCCGCGGCTCGGGTCGGCAGCGACGGCACCTGCCACGGCCGAGCTGCGGACCCGGAAGCGGCCGGTCTCGAGCTCGTCGTCGCGCTCGAAGGCGACGCTCACCGGGCCGAGAAAGGCGTAGTGCTGTTCCGCGGCGTGCTCGCTGACCATCGAGGCCAGCTCGGCGCCGAGCGGGTCGGCGTAGACGCTGAGCCGGTCGTAGTCGTGTTCGCCGAGCACGACGGTGAACTCGTTGGGCACCATCGTGCGGCCACGGGAGACGATCGCGGCCCGGTCGTCGCACTCACGCTGGAGGGCGCTGGCGAGCTCGACCGGCTGCACCTCGGCCTTGAAGGCGCGGGCGAACGGGCGGTTCACCATCTCCTCGATGCGTCGCTCGAACCGCTGCAGGACGCCCATGCCTCACCTCCTCGACCCGGTTGAGCGTGGGTGTCACCAGCAGCCCACGCCCCATGGCCTGGCTACGTTGATCGTATCCAGGCCCGCTGGGCGGGCTCCTTCCCCCGCCCCGGCGCCCTTACGCCGCACGCTGCCGGATCGCCCGTGCGTGTTAGCCTTTCGGCGCTCGCGCGAGTGGCGGAATAGGCAGACGCGCACGGTTCAGGTCCGTGTGCCCGAAAGGGTGTGGGGGTTCAACTCCCCCCTCGCGCACCCTGGCTCATGGCGACGGCGAGCCGCCGTCGGATGCTTGCGATGGCCGGCAGGTGCTCTCCTAGCGCCGCGTCCGCGATGTCGTCCAGGATGGCGCGGATGTGCCGCAGCACACGCTCGCTGTCCGCGCCGTAGTGGACGATCTCGCGCAGCGCCAGGTCCAGCAGGTCCGCGAACCGGTGCTCGGCCAGCACCAGCCGCGCGGCTCCTGCGCCGTCGGCCACGGCGGCGGCCGGGTCGGGCATGCCGGCGAGCCGGCGCAGCAGGTCATGCATCTCGTCCAGCGCCTGCACGGCGGTGGTGGGGTCGTTGACGCCGGGCGAGAGCGCCCGCTCGGCGATGTCGACGAGTTGGCGGAAGCCGAACGCCAGGTCCTGCTCCATCGTCCGCTCCTGGCCCAGCCGCAGCGCGGCGCAGACCTGCTCGGAGGAGAGATCCTCGCTCGGCCCGTGGACAGCGACCAGGGCCATCCCCTCGGCGGCGAACGTGCCGACCGGGACCAGCAGGTCCATCTGGACGTCGTGGCGGTGTGCCAACCGCGTCAGCTCCGCCACGTCCACGTGCACCAGCACGCCGGGAGCCGGGCTGCGGACCAGTCGGCTGACGGGCCCACCGGCGGGCAGGCCGGCACGTTTCCTGGTCTCCCGGTCACGGCGCACCCGCTCGATCAAGGCCCGGGTCTCCGAACCGACGCTGGTCGTCACGGTGGAGACCCGGATCGCCTGGGTGATGTGATGGATGTAGGCGACGAACAGCCCGACGCTGGCCAGCACCAGCACGAACGAGCCGGTCACGGACAGCTGGGGAACGAACTCGTCCACCGACGCCTCGGCGCCGCGCACCGAACGCAGCACGGCGATGGAGTAGAGAAACGTCGCCAAGAACACGCCCAGCGTTAGCTGGGTGATCCGGCTGCGGAGGAACGTCCGTAGGATCCGCGGCGAGAACTGGCTGCTCGCGAGCTGGAGCACCACCACGGTGATCGAGAAGACCAGGCCGGTCACGGAGATCATCGACGTGGTGATGGCCGAGAGCAGGCTGCGGGCGCCGCCGGGTCCTCCGCTGAACAGCAGCGGCACCTCACTTCCCAGCCGCTTGTCGAGCTCCGGCAGCAACAGCCCGAGCGCGAAGGCGACGGTGCAGCATGCCGCGGGAACGACCCAGAAGCGCGCCGCCAGCAGCTCGCGCAACCAAGCCAGCCGCGCGCTCAAAGCGATGCCGGCAGCAGCGCGTCGCCCATGAACTCCTCGCTGATCACGTCCATGGTCTCGCCCTACCCCGAGCGGTTGCCGGGCACGCGCCCGGAGCCTGCCGCCGCGGGTCAACGGGTCGCGGTCAGCGGGTTGGGGGTCAGGACGCGGACCCGACAGCTAGCCGTGCAGGCTTCCGTTGGCGACGTTCAGCGCCCGGTCGCACGCCGCGACGATGGCGGGGTCGTTGCGACCGACCCCGGTTCGACATGAGACCCGACCTCGGGGGGAAGCTGCGACGCCTCGTCCACGACCGTCAGTGCGACGGCCGGGATGTTGGAGATGACCCCGAAGCGAGCACGTTCGCCTGGGAGGTCACCGTGAGCGTCCGGGTCGCGACGCTGGCGCTTTCCAGCTCGTCTGCGACCAGGGAGTCCTCGGCCGCATACGCCCACAACGGCCCAAGGCTGGCGGCCGCGACGGCAACGAGCGCGGTGACGACGATGGACAGGGAAGCCCAGCGGCGCCAGAGCAAGGAGCGCAGCGCGATCGCGGCAAGCTGCCTCACGCCGGACATTCTGGCTCGGCGGGTCAGGAGATCGACCGGGCGCTCCCGCTGCTGCTGGCGGCGAGGCCCTCGACCAGGGTCTGCACGAGGGCCGGCACGTCGCTGGCCTCGAGGCGGAAGCTCCCGACGCACACCTGGCCGTGCCACAGGCTCAGGACGACCAGCCCGGCGTCGCCCGCCTCGTGATGCCAGGTGACCCGCATCGCGCGGTCGCCTCCCCGCGCATCGCGCAGCACGCGGTAGTCCAACGGCAGCGGGACGACCTGGGCCATGCCACGCATTGTGCTGTGCGCGGGCGCCGAGCGGAACCCTTTCCACCGATGAGGCCCCCCACGGGGCTACAGGCCGAGCGCGCGCCAGCCGCGCTTGCCGATGATGCCGTTGGCGCGGAAACCCTTCCGCTTCTGGAACGCTTTGACCTTGGACCTGGTGACCGAGCCGAAGAAGCCGGTGGCGCGCACGCCGAGCCGCATCTGCACCTTCTTCACCGCGCTGCCGGTGCTCCCGTAGCGCAGCAGCTTGAACGAGGATCCCGACGCGGACGGCGAGCTGGTCGTCGTGGCGCGCAGCGGCTTGCGGAACACCTGCGCGATCCACACCCGGCCGCCACTCCAGACCGCGCCGACGCCTACCTCGGTGTAGTCACGGTCTAGCAAGTTGGCCTTGTGGCCGGGGCTGGCCATGAACGCGCTGTGCACTCGGGCGACGTCGGGGCCGTAGCCGACGTTCTCCCCGACCCAGCGGAAGTTGCGGACCTCTCGCGCCAGGCCGGGGTTGTGGTAGAGCAGGTTGCGGGAGGCCATCCGCTGGGCCTGGCCGCGGGCCACCCGGACCAGGTCGCTGCGTGTCACGAGCCGGTGGGCGCCACGCGCGGAACGGGCCGAGTTGATCTTGCTGGTGACCGAGGCCTCGGTGCCGGTCGCGGCAGAGGCGGGCGCGGCGGTCGCGGCACCGGTGACGAGCACCGCCACGGCCACCGCGAGCGCAGTCAAAAAGGCGAGGACGCGCTGCGCGGAAGGCAGTGGCAGCGCGAGCGGCGCGAGCGGCGCGAGCGGCGCGAGCGGCAAGGTGTCGGACACGAGGCGGGTTCCCGTCGGCTCTGGGCGATTTGTGCGTTGATTTGGCCTCGACCCGGACGCTGTGCTCCTGTGTCCGCCGGACGGGTGATCCGAGCGCCGCGGTGCTGCTGGATGGGGTCCCTGCGGTGCGGCAGGATGGTGCGGTGCCCGAGCTGCCCGAGGTCCAGGCGCTCGTCGACTTCCTCGCCGAGCGTGCGGTGGGCCGTGTCGTCGCCCGGGTCGACGTCGCGGCGATCAGCGTGCTGAAGACCTACGACCCGCCGGTCACCGCGCTGGCGGGGCTGGAGATCACCGCGACGTCACGGTGGGGCAAGTTCCTGGATCTGGACGTCTCGGGCCTGCACCTGGTCACCCACCTTGCCCGCGGCGGCTGGCTGCGATGGAGCGACGCCCTGTCCCCGGTGCCGCCTCGGCCCGGCAAGGGGCCGCTGGCGCTGCGCGTGCACCTCGATGACGGCTCCGGCTTCGACCTCACCGAGGCGGGCACGCAGAAGAGGCTCGCCGTCTACGTCGTGCGCTCGCCCCACGACGTCGCGGGCATCGCCCGCCTCGGCCCCGACCCTCTCGCAGCGGGCTTCGACGCGGCGGCACTCGCCGACATCCTGCGCGGCTCACGGCACCAGCTCAAGAAGGTGCTGCGGGACCAGTCGGTGCTCGCGGGTGTGGGCAATGCCTACTCCGACGAGGTGCTGCACGCGGCCCGGATGTCTCCGTTCCGGCTGGCAGACAGCCTCAGCGAGGAGGAGGTCGGGACGCTCTACGAGGCGCTGCACTCGATCCTCGGCGACGCGGTGGAGCGGTCCCGCGGGCTCGCTGCGGGCCTGCTCAAGGCGGAGAAGAAGACGGCACTGCGGGTGCACGGGCGGGCCGGTCAGCCCTGCCCGGTATGCGGCGACACGGTGCGGGAGGTGTCCTTCGCCGACTCTGCGCTGCAGTACTGCCCGACCTGCCAGACCGGCGGCAAACCACTGGCCGACCGCCGGCTGTCCCGCCTGCTGAAGTGACATATCGCGGCGAATCGCCACCTAGACTGGGACCGCCCCCCGCTCGTCTCCCCTGTTCCTCGCAAGGATCTTTGTGACCCAGACCGTCCGTGGTGACCGAGCCACGCGCTCCGCAGCGGCGCGCCACGGCGCCCCGCCCCTGCGGAGTCGGCGTCGTCGTACCGTGCTCTGGCTGCTTGCTGCGGCCGTGCTGGCCGCGGGGGCCTTTGCGTTCTGGTTGGCGACCGGGCTGCTCGACGCGTCCCGGGTCGTGCAGGCCCGCGCCGGCGAGGCGCAGGCCTCGCTGCAGCAGTTCCGCGACACCTTGAAGGCGGGCGACCGCGAGCAGGCGGAAGGGCACCTGGCCGCCGGCAAGGAAGCGCTCGCGGCGGCCGAGCTGGCGGCCCAGCAGCGGCAGGTGCGGGTCGCCTCCGCGCTGCCCTACGTCGGGTCGACGGTGTCCGACCTGGACCACCTGCTCGCCGCGGCGCAGATCATGACGACCTCGGCCACCGACGCCCTCGATGTCTACAGCGACTTCGCCGGCGAGGACTCCAAGCTGTTCAGGAACGCCACGTTCAGCCTCCCGGCCATCCGCAGCGCCCAGGTGTCGGTCGCGGAGATCGCCACCGCCATGGACCGGGCCGAGGCCGAGCTGGACGCGGTCACCGGTGACGGGCCCAAGGGTGGGCAGGCGCTGGAGAAGAAGGAGGCGGCGCTGGCCCAGGTCGCCGCGCTGCGGGCCGAGCTGGTCGCGATGGGACCGCTGCTCGAGGCGCTGCCGGCCGCTGTCGGTGAGGGCGACCGCAAGACCTACCTGGTCTCGATCCTGAACCCCGCCGAGATGCGCGCACCAGGCGGCGCACCTCTGTCGGTCGCGTTCATCCGGTTCGACGAAGGCAAGATGACGATCCCGCTCAAGGGACAGACCTCGGAGCTGACCAACGGCAACCAGAAGCTGTTCTGGAAGTCGGTCAAGGGCGACCCGTGGGTGAGCGGCAACCCGGGCCGCTTTGCCGGCGCGAACTTCAACCCAGACTTCCCGGTCGCGGCCGAGCAGATGCTGCGCGCGGCCCGGCCCAACTTCGACATCCGCGCGGACGGTGTCATCGCCCTCGACGTGGTGGCCATCTCGCATCTGCTGGAGGCGACCGGTCCGATCGAGTCCGAGGCCTACGGCACGCTCACCGCCGAGAACGTCGCGCGGAAGCTCGTCGTCGACGCCTATGAGGTGGACGCCGACCAGGGGGAGCGACACGAGGACAACGACGAGCTGATGACGATCATGCTGTCCAAGCTGACCGAGGGCGGCGGCATGATCGGCAAGGCCCGGGCACTCGGGGAGGCGGTGCCCGGCAGGCACCTGCAGATGTTCTTCCGCGACAACGGATTGCAGGACCTGGTGGAGCAGGAGCGCTCCGGGGGCGCGGTGGCGGCTCCGGAGACCGGAGACCTGGCCGCGGTCTATACCCAGAACGGCAACGGCAGCAAGGTCGACACGTTCCAGCACCGGACCGTCAAGGAGACGATCCGGCTGCGCGAGGACGGCTCGGCGAGCGTGCGCCGCACGGTGGCGATCGAGAACCGCACGCCGCCCTACGTCGGGCCCGGGTCGGATCCCAGGAACGGCTACTTCACCCGCTGGGTCACGCTCAAGGTGATCAACCTGCTGCCGCCCGGCGCCGAGGTGACCAAGTCCCCGTCGCTGCGCAATGCCGACAGTGCCCGCGAGGGTGTCGACCAGGACGGTCGTCCCTTCATCGAGGGGATCATCACGATCCCGCCCGGGGAGACCGCCGAGCTGACCTGGGTCTATGACGTGCCGCGGGCCGCGGTCCGCGACGGTGACGGCTTGCGGCTGCTCGTCCACGCCGAGACCCAGGCAACCCTGGTGGACCCGACGTTCGAGCTCGACGTGGTGCCGCCAGAGGGCTGGACCGCTCAGCCCGGGCCGGGCGGTTGGCAGGCCACCGACGCCGGCGCGGAGATCAGGGTGCCGCTGGACCGCGCCCGGCTGTTGCAGCTGAAGGTCGCGCCCTAGTCGGGCTGCCCGAATCGCCAGTTTCGTCAGATGCGGCAGTTTCGGCAGATGCGCCAGATGCGGCAGATGGGCAGATTCGGCGGCATGCGCCTCGCCACCGACCTCTGAGCGTGGGCTGCCCGTGATCACCCCCGTCGATCACTCCCGTCCATCACTCTCGTTGTCGTGGTGGTGGGCGGTTGTGCCCGGGTGGGTGGGGCTCGGGGCCGATGACGCGGCCGTCGGGGTGGGAGATGGCGTAGCGGCCGTCGGGCAGGCGGTGCAGGGTCCAGTGGCCCTCGTGCAGCATCGTGTGGTGGGCGGCGCAGGGCAGCGCTCCGTTGTCGATGGTGGTGGGGCCGCCGGCAGTCCAGGCGCGGATGTGGTGTCCGTCGGACCATGTGATGGGGCGGTCGCACCAGGGGACGGGGCATCGGTCACCGTCGCGGGCGATCATCGCGAGGCGCTGGGCCCAGTTGAAGAAGCGCTGCTCGCGGGCGACCCCGTGGACGTGCCCGTCGGGGTCGATCGCGACGGTGGTGATGTCGGCGTCGCAGGCGATGCGCCTGGCAGTGGAGCCGGGGATGTGCCCGATCCAGGACAGGGACGCGCCGGGCGAGCCCGGTGGGCCGCCCCCGTCGTCCTGGTTGCCCCCGTCGTCCTGGGTGTCGTGCCCGTCCTGGTTGTGGTCGGCGGCGACGGTCTCGGCGTCGACGGTGACGACGACGTGGGCGTGCCCGCCGCCGGACATCGGCGCATCGGGCGAGCCGAGGAACCGACTGCAGATGGCACCGAACGCGTCCAGGCGGCGCTGCGCCGGGGTGCGGGTGTCCCCGGTGACCAGAGGGTCGGCGGCGTCGATCGCGGTGAGGATCAACGACCCGGTGGCGGCGTCGGCCAGGAACGACCCGGCGAGCATCCCGTCCAGGGTGGGTGCCGCGGACAGGCCGCGCCGCTCCAGGCGGCGCAGCGCGGCGGCGTCGCCGCGGTCGGGGTCCAGGGCGTGGGCGAACTGGGCCATCACCCCGGCCACCGCCCGCCGGTCTGCCGTGCGGGCGACCTCGAGGACCTCGGCCTCGATCAGCTCGATCGCGCCCGGTGGGGCCTCGGCGGCGCCGCGGGCTATCTCGCGGGCGTGCGCAGCGTCGATGTCGCCCGCCCGCAGCGCCGCCGCGGTGGCCGCCAGCTCGGGCTCGGCCAGCGCTCGGGCCGTGCGCACGCAGCTGCTGGCCTCCCCCGGTGCCATTCGGGCCCGCATCCGCAACCAGGCTGCCGTGCTGAGCGCCCCGTCGTCGCGGTGAGCACACCTCGCGTCGACCTCGCGAACCGCGACGAGCAGCATCGACTCCAGCTCGGCCTGCATCGCCCGCACCGTCTGCACCGTGGCGGTCAGCTCGGCCAGCGCCGCCCCGCGCAGCGCACCGGCAGCCGCGTCCTCGGCCACGGCGTCGAGCCGCTCGCGGGCATCAGCAAGCCCCGCCGCCACCCGGCCAGGGACCTCGATCGAACGCATGTTCGATTCTACTGCGCAGCTCCGACAACCCGATCGGAGTTGTGCACAAGGCTCGCGGCAGTCGGGGCGCGGTCAGCCCAACAGGCTGAGCAGGTAGTCGCCGTACCCGCTCTTGATCAACGGTTCGGCCAGCCGGGCGAGCTGGTCGGCGTCGATGAAGCCCTCCCGGAACGCGACCTCCTCGATGCAGCCGATCTTGAAGCCCTGCCGCTCCTCGATGACGCGCACGAACTCACTGGCCTGCATCAGGGAGTTGAAGCTCCCGGTGTCCAGCCAGGCCGTGCCGCGCGGGAGCACGCTCACCATCAGCTCACCACGCTCGAGGTAGACCCGGTTGACGTCGGTGATCTCCAGCTCACCGCGGTCGCTGGGGCGCAAGGTGCGCGCGATCTCCACGACGCTGTTGTCGTAGAAGTAGAGGCCGGGCACGGCGTAACTGCTCTTCGGTTTCGCCGGCTTCTCCTCCAGCGAGAGGACGCGCCCGTCGTCGGCGAACTCCACCACGCCGTAGTCGGTGGGGTTGGAGACCTGGTAGGCGAAGACACAACCGCCGGTGACGTCCGCCTGCTCCTTGAGCTGCCCGTCGAGCCCGGCTCCGTAGAAGATGTTGTCCCCGAGCACCAGTGCCGCGCTCTGCGAGCCGAGGAAGTCGGCGCCGATGACGAATGCCTGGGCCAGGCCCTCCGGGCGCGGCTGGGTCGCGTAGGTCAGGCTGATTCCGAGCTCGTCCCCGGCACCGAGCAACCGCTCGAACTGCGCCCGGTCGTCAGGCGTCGTGATGATCAGGACCTCGCGGATGCCGGCCATCATCAACGTCGACAGCGGGTAGAAGATCATCGGCTTGTCATAGATCGGCATCAGCTGCTTGCTGATGCCCTTGGTGATCGGGTAGAGCCGGGTGCCCGAGCCGCCGGCCAGGATGATCCCTCGCATGGGTGGACAGGCTAGCCCGCTCGGTAGACTCGCCCGCACCATGAAGATCCTCGTGACCGGCGGAGCCGGCTTCATCGGGTCGCACTACGTGCGGTCGCTGCTGACCGGTCGCTATCCGGGGATGCAGGACGCCGAGGTGACCGTCCTGGACAAGCTCACCTACGCCGGCAACCTCGCCAACCTGGCCCCGGTCCGCGACGACGCTCGGCTGACCTTTGTCGAGGGCGACATCCTCGACACCCGGCTGGTCGACGAGCTGATCGAGGCGACCGACGCTGTCGTGCACTTCGCCGCCGAGTCCCACGTCGACCGCTCCATCCTCGGGGCCGCCGACTTCGTGATGACCAACGTCGTCGGCACACAGACGCTGCTGGACGCGGCGCTGCGGCACGGGGTGGACAGGTTCGTGCACGTCTCTACCGACGAGGTCTACGGCTCCATCGACGTCGGCTCGTGGTCGGAGGACCAACCGCTACAGCCCAACTCGCCGTACTCCGCGTCCAAGGCGTCCAGCGACCTGCTCGCGCTCGCCTATGCGACGACGCACCGGGTGCCCGTCGTGGTGACCCGCTGCTCCAACAACTACGGGCCCTACCAGTTCCCGGAGAAGGTCGTCCCGCTGTTCGTGACCAACCTGCTCGACGGCGGCCGGGTGCCGCTCTACGGCGACGGGTCTAACGTGCGCGACTGGCTGCACGTGGACGACCACTGCCGCGGCATCCAGCTCGTGCTCGAGGGTGGGCGCACCGGCGAGGTCTACAACATCGGTGGGGGCACGGAGCTGTCCAACAAGGAGCTGACCGCGCTGCTGCTGGAGTCCTGCGGCGCCGACTGGGACTCCGTCGACCACGTCGAGGACCGCAAGGGCCACGACCAGCGCTACAGCGTGGACATCTCGAAGATCTCCGGTGAGCTCGGCTACCGGCCGGAGGTGCCCTTCGAGCGCGGTCTTGCCGACACGGTCGCGTGGTATCGCGACAACCGTGCCTGGTGGGAGCCGCTCAAGGCCCGGGCGGCGCTGGCCCGGTGACCGGGCGCACGGGGTCCCACCGCTGGCTGGTGACCGGCGCGGGTGGGATGCTCGGCGCCGACCTTCTCGACGTGCTCGCGGGCGAGGACGTCGTCGGGCTGACCCGCGGGGACCTGGATGTGACCGACGCGGCCGCGGTCACCGCCGCCGTCGATGGGCGCGACGTGGTGGTCAACGCAGCGGCGTGGACCGACGTGGACGGTGCGGAGCGGGCCGAGGCGGCGGCGACGCGGGTCAACGGTGACGGGCCACGGGTGCTCGCCGACGCGTGCCTCGCCGCGGGTGCGCGCCTGGTCCACGTCTCCACGGACTACGTTTTCGACGGCAAGGCAAGCACGCCGTACGCCGAGGGCCACCCGACCGCGCCGGCCTCGGCCTATGGCCGGTCGAAGCTGCGTGGCGAGGAGGCGGTGCGGTCGGTGCTTCCCGAGTCGTCCTGCGTGGTGCGGACGGCGTGGCTCTATGGGCAGCACGGAGGCAACTTCGTCCGCACGATGATCAACCTGGAAGGTCAGCGCGACACCCTCGACGTCGTCGACGACCAGCTCGGGCAGCCGACCTGGACGTTGGATCTTGCGAACCAGATCGTGGCGCTGGTACGTGCGGATGCGCCGGCCGGGGTCTATCACGCGACCTCGTCGGGCGAGACGACGTGGTGCGGGCTGGCTCGCGCGGTGTTCGAGGAGCTGGGAGCTGACCCGGCGCGGGTGCGGGCGACCACCACCGACCGGTTCCCCCGGCCGGCGCCCAGGCCGGCCTACTCGGTGCTCGGCCACGACGCGTGGAAGCGCGCCGACGTGGAGCCGATCGGGGACTGGCGGGCGGCGCTGGCTCAGGCGTTCCCGCGACTGCGCAGCTCGGCGTAGAACGCCAGGCACTCGTCGTACGCGGGCAGCATCTTTTGATCTTGCGCCTGCTGGAGGGTCGGGGCCTCGGCGTCCTTGGGTGAGAGCAGCGGCTCGACGCCGGCGGGCCAGTCGATGCCGAGCGCCGGGTCGAGCGGGTTGATGCCGTGCTCGCGGCCGGAGGCGTAGGGCTCGGAGCAGAGGTAGGTCACGGTGGCGTCGTCGGTGAGCGCCATGAAGGCGTGGCCGAGTCCCTCGGAGATGTAGATGGCCTTGCGATCGGTGTCGTCGAGGCGGACCGAGGCCCACTGGCCGAAGGTGGGGGAGCCGACCCGGATGTCTACGACGACGTCGAGGACGGCGCCGTGCAGGCAGGTGACGTACTTGGCCTGGCTGGGCGGGACGTCAGCGAAGTGGATGCCGCGGACCGTGCCCTTGCGGCTGACCGAGCAGTTGACCTGGGCGAGGTCGAGCCGGTGCCCGACGCTCTTCTCGAAGTCGGCTGCCTGGTAGGTCTCGAGGAAGGTGCCGCGGTCGTCGGAGTGCTGCTGGGGCGTGATCTCCCAGGCATCACCGATGGACAGGATGTCGACTCGCACCCCGGGAGAGTACGCGAGGGCTCGAAATGTCCGGATAGGCTCTCAGGAGGAGACTGTCGACATCGAAGGGCTGGCCGCGTGGGTGCGCTTGACGGTCACGTCGTC
>Ga0136617_10001560_pt1 | contig 20302 bp, 24 predicted proteins | sample AntDrymUQ3222106_2_FD_129672 | JGI IMG/M metagenome (GOLD analysis project Ga0136617, IMG submission 129672) | Polar desert sand microbial communities from Dry Valleys, Antarctica - metaG UQ322 (21.06) | ecosystem: Environmental > Terrestrial > Soil > Desert | place: Antarctica: Dry Valley...
GCACCCGCTTGCCCACCCCCGCCCGCATCGCTACTCCCATCCTCGCCGAACATGTCGGCAAGGCCTTCAACAACAACGCCACAAACCCCCACTCGGGCACAAAATTGCAGGACGAACCACTAGGTACACCCGGAGCAGGGCCGGGCATCCCGGAAAACGCCACGGAACTTCCGGCTGGGTGTACTAGGTCCGGGTCGTGCCGGCGTAACGCAGCGGCCGGGGGCGCGACGAACTCGTACACCGAAGGAGGAATCGACGATGGCCGACCTGACCGAGATCGACGAGCGGCTCTGCGTGACGTCGCGCTGGGACTTCTCAGACCTGCGCGCGCTCTTCATCAACTGCACGCTCAAGCGCTCGCCGGAGGTGTCGCACACGCAGGCGCTCGGCGACCGCTCGATCGCGATCATGGAGCGCAACGGCGTCGCCGTCGACACGATCCGCGCGGTCGACCAGCGGATCGCCACCGGCGTCTACCCGGACATGACCGAGCACGGCTGGGAGCACGACGACTGGCCGGCGATCCACGAACGCGTCATGGCGGCCGACATCCTCGTCCTGCTGTCGCCGATCTGGCTCGGCGAGAAGTCGTCGGTCTGCACGCGGGTCATCGAGCGCCTGTACGGCAACAGCCACCTGCTCAACGACGACGGGCAGTACGCGTACTACGGCCGCGTCGGCGGCTGCGTCATCACCGGCAACGAGGACGGCGCCAAGCACTGCTCGATGAACATCCTCTACTCGCTGCAGCACCTCGGCTACACGATCCCGCCGCAGGCGGACTCCGCCTGGCTCGGCGAGGCAGGCCCCGGCCCGAGCTACCTCGATCCCGGCTCGGGCGGCCCCGACAACGACTTCACGAATCGCAACACGACGTTCCTCACGTGGAACCTCCTACACCTCGCGAGGATGCTCAAGGACGCCGGCGGGATCCCGGCCCACGGCAACCAGCGCTCTGCGTGGGATGCGGGGTGTCGCTTTGACTTCGTGAACCCGGACTACCGGTAGGGCGTGGTCCGCGGCTCGCAGCGCCGGACGTGTTCTGGCGGTGGGTTCGCATCCGACGAGGGCCGAGCTTCGTGCGAGCGCCCTCTGGCCTCGACCTTCTGCAGGTCGGTGCGAGCGGTGCCCGGGGCGAGTTCGTGTTGGCGTTGGATGAGCGCCAGCTCCCGTGCGACGCAACGCCGCCGTGGGCGCCCGCGGCACAGTCGCCCGTGCGGGCCAGGGGCGCGCCAATCAGCCGGTTCGTGTCTGACGGCGCAGCCGGCAGCAGATATTCGAGCGATGCGATGCCAGGCCCCGATCCCAGCACGTCCTCGCTACGGTTCGTGCCGCTATGGCCATGAACGATTCGGCGTCGGAGCAGCTTCGGATCTTGCTCAGCGGGACCGTGCAGGTTGTGCCCGAGGACGATTTCCGCCGCGCTATCGAAGAGGCTGCAGCCGGGAATCGGCGCCCACTGCGGGTGAAGTTCGGCGTGGATCCGACGAAACCGGACCTGCATCTGGGGCACGCGGTGCCGTTGCGCAAGCTGCGGCAGGCCGAACGGCCGGCAGCGACGCTCGGCGTCTGAGTCTCGTAGTTCTCCAGCAAGCGGCGAGGGTAGGCGCCATCACCGATCTTCTTCGGCACCTCGCACATCGGATACACGAACATCTCGCTCCCTATCCGGCGGAACGGGCCGGCATCGGCGCGAGGCCCCGGGCCAGCCGCAGGAATCCCTCGCTGAGCAGATCCTCGCGGTTGGCGCCGATCACCACCGCGGGGATACCCCGCACGCGAGCGGCGGCCGCAAGCGTCCGGCGTAACAGCCATGTCCATGCGAGATCGACATCGGCGTCGGGGTAGTGCTTCTCAAAGGTCAGGAAGAAATCCCGAATCGAGCGGATCCCTGCTAGCCGTGCCGCTTGTCTCTGATCGATGACCGTAAGAGGGCAACCAAGCTCGTCGCACAATTCAACGGCGACCTGCAGGTGCTGCTCCATGTCCGGTCCGTGCACGATGATCGGCACGACATCGTCGGGGGCGAGTCGTTTGGATTGCACAAGTGCGGTAAGCAAGACGTTGGAGTCACCCCCACCCGAGATCCCAACTACGAGCCGACGAGCGACGCTGGGCGGCCAGGCATCCAAGACCCGACACACGGCCTCGCCCACGATCGACACGCAATCCTCTTGTGACAGGCCCGCGTCCGTGCGTTCGTAGGCGCCGCCTCCGATGCCGGGGAACGTCCATTCCGTCGTCGCCTCGTCTGCGTCCAGCGCGCTGCTCGCTGCCAACCGGCTCAAGCCGACCAAGTCGACGTTGCGGTTCGCCCGCGCGCGTACGTCGCTTTCCAGCCGTCCCAGCCGCGTGGACCCGGGCACGAATCGCACCGAGGCTGGCCGGTCGGCGAGGTCCGCGTCATCGCAGACATACGTCCACACCGCCGGTGACGGCACGCCGGCATCGCGCAGCACCGAGGCCACGGTGTCATCCGGCCCACCGTCCAGTAGGCGGCGACCGTGCTGCGTCTCCAGCACGACTCGATGAGGCATCTGTCTTCCTCCGTCGCCGCTCGGAGAACGGCGCTCGCTCAGCCGCTCTCGCTAGGCATCAGATCAGCGGTGGCAGTTGAGCGCGTGGCAGCCGACGAACGCCTCGACGCCACTCGATGTCGCGTACGGCGCACGGGCACCAAGCACGCCGTAGAACGCGGCTGCCACCACGGTGGCGGTCGGAACGGGCATGGGCTCGGTCCGAGGCTCTCTGCTCTCGGCCTCGACCGTCGCACGGTGGTGCGGACGTGGGTCGCGCCGGCGGTAGTAGTCGGCGCCGAGGTCGTCGTAGAGCCATAGAGCGCGCGCCGGTACGTGTTCTTGGTCGGACGGCGGCCATCGCGGCGCCCTTGAGCGCGGCGTTCAGCCAGCGAGCCCCTTCGCGTGGGCGCCCGCTGCGTTGCTTGCTGGCCGAGCGCTCGTTGCCAGGGCATTTGCCCGGCCCAGGACGCCAGGTGGCGCGCGGTCGGGAATACGGTCATTTCGGCGCCGATCTCGACGCGGATGACCGCGCCCGGCGGACCGCCCTCGTGCGAGCCATCCGGATTTGGAAGACCAAGCTTTCGCTCAGGGCCGCGAGCTGCGGGGGAGCAGCAAGAGACTAGAGTCGGACGTGCTCGTGCGGAATGGGTGAGTCGGCGGATGCCAGTGCGATCAGCGGCGCGCTCGTCGCGCGGCAGATATCGCAATGCGACGGAAGCTCGACGGATTGCAAACCGAGCGCGAAGAGCCACCAGCTTTCGATCTCGCCCGTTTCGAACTCGCGCTCGAGGCTGTCACGGCCGTCGCGGTTCTGCTCCTCCAGGCGCTCGATGTAGGCGTCGGTCATCTCGTAGAAGACGCGGACGCCGTGCTCTCGCATGTACGTCCAGTTTGCGCGTAGCGATTCGAGGACCACGGGAAAGGGATGCAGGCCGAAATCCGCGCGTAGTTCGGCGAGCTCGTGGTCGATGTCGAAGTCGTCGTGGAGCACGCGATCCAGCAGCGTCCAATAGTTCGCCAAGTCGTATTGGCCCATCACGTCTCTCAGCTGTCGGCGTGCGTCGGCCAGGTTCGCGATCTTCGCGTGGAACACTTCCAGTGCGCGCTCGCGGACCTCGCCAGAGTCAGTCGCCCGTGCTGCCCGGATCGACTCCACCAGCGATACCGACAACGCGGCATCTCGGGACAGGGCCGTACCGAAGTCTTGCCAGACAGCAGGAATCCCTCGCTCCGCGATCGTCTGCTTGAGCATGCCGCTCTCCTCTCGACAGGGGAGGAGGAGGCTAACTGCGACCGGCCGAGTTGACCACTGGGCCGTCGAGAAGTGCTGCGATGCTCTTGGGCAGCTCTGCGCGTGGCACGCGCGTTTGCTCGCCGGTTCGCAGATCCTTCACGGCGGCCGCGCCGGCAGCCAGCTCATCCGGGCCAACCAGCACCGCGAGCTTGAATCCGCGCTCGTTGGCCCGTGAGAGCTGCTTTCCGATCTTGCCGCCGCTGAGCGCGATCTCGCACGCGATTCCGGCCCTTCGGATGTCCTGCGCGATCGCGAACGACTCGAACCGGGCGTCGTCGCTCCAGACGGTCACCAGGACCGGCGTGGTCTGGTACCGCTGCTCGTCGCGCTCTTGCAGCGCCAGCAGTATTCGCTCAAGCCCGATCGACCCTCCGGTGGCCGGGATCGCCCGATTGCCGAAGATCCCAAGCAGATTGTCGTAGCGCCCGCCACCGGCGATGCTGCCTGGTACGTCGTCCACGGATGCTTCGAAGATCGGGCCGGTGTAGTACGCCAGGCCGCGTGCGAGCAGCGGATTGAATGCGACGACGCCCTCGCCGAGCGCAGCGGTGCTTGCCCTGAGCACGGTGTCGACCTCCCGGAGACCTGCCGTTCCGGTCTCGTTTGCGGACAATCGCTCGCGGGCCACATGCGCGGCATCAGGACTCGTCAGATCATCGACGAGCGCACCCGTGACTCGATCAGCGAGTCCGCGCTCCGCGAGCTCGCCACGCACGCCCTCCGCACCGATCTTGTCGAACTTGTCGAGCGCGACCAGGGTGCCAGACGCGAGGTCAGCCGGCACGTCGTAGGCTTCCAGGAGCCCCGTGAGGACCGCTCGGGAATTCAGCGATACGCGAAACCCCGACAGGCCGACCGATCGCAGCGCCTCCACGACGCACACGATCACCTCTGCGTCGGCAAGCCGATCGTCGACGCCCACCACATCGATGTCGCATTGGAAGAACTCGCGAAATCGACCGCGGCCGGGGCGCTCAGCACGCCACACCGGCCCGACCTGGTATCGCCGGAACTCGCGACCGAGGCGGGCCTGGTACTCGTTTGCGATTCGAGCGAGCGGGACCGTGAGGTCGTAGCGGAGCGCAAGGTCAGCTTCACCGGTCGCTTCCCCGGCACCGCGCTTGAGAATCTTGAAGATGAGACCCTCGCCCTCGTCGCCGTACTTGCCGGAGAGCACCTCGATCCGTTCGAGCGCGGGCGAATCGAGTCGAGCGAACCCATGAGTTCTGAACGTCGCGGCAAACCGGTCGATCACGTGCTCGCGCACGGCGAGCTGCTCCGGAAAGAAGTCGCGGGTTCCCGACGGGGGCTTTGTGCTGATCGGGCTCATGGATGCGGCGCACGGCATCGTAGTGGGACGGCTCCGGGGCCTCCGCACTGCGGGGACGTGCCGCCGCTGCCGATCGAGGCCCGGGTACGGTTCCGCCCGACCGATGTTCACCTCCGGTGCCGGCACGTGCGGCGGCACGCCTGACGTGCACAACTGCCGGCTCGATCGGGCCGCCTCTTCGAGCGGTCGCTTGTGCACGCATGTCATGCACAACTGCCGGCTCGATCGGGCCGCCTCTTCGAGCGGTCGCTTGTGCACGCATGTCATGCACAACTGCCGGCTCGATCCCGCGCTCACTTTGAGGCGGCAGTTGTGCATGCGATCCGTTGGGGCCAGCCGCGAGCGCGCGAGCCCCCCGCCTCGCAGATGGCGTTCGCGAGCGCGCCGGGTTTCCTCGCGGCTTCATGGCAACGCCCCCGCCAGCGTCCTAACGACTCAATACACGATCGCTAGCAGCTCGTGCGGACCGCACGGCCGGCGAAGCGGTCGGCGATCCAGCGCGCGACGGCGCGTGCGCTGCGCCGGCCGACGTCGGCGTGGGCCGCGCGCCTGAAGGCTCGGTACTGCACGCGCGCGCCGACGCTGCACAGGCTCCGCACGAAGCCGCGCGTGGCGGCCGGGCGCACGAGCCGGTCGGCGCTGCCCTGCGCGAGGTAGACCGGCGCGGGGATGCCGGTGCGGCCGGGGCTGTTGCGCGCCAGCAGGTCTCGCCACGGCGCACGGTCCCACGGGTTGCTCTGCGTGTACCGCAGCCCGCGCGCCTTCGCGGCGACGTTACGCCCGATCCGTGCGTGGTCGGGCGCGACGCACGTGTCGGAGAGCTCCCGGACGGCGCGCCGCCCGCCCGGTGCGACGATCTCGTCGAGGCGTAGCTGCGGGTAGACGCGGCGCCAGGTCGTCAGCGTGTACGCCGACATGACGCGCCCGAACGTCGTTTCGCGAGTGCTCTTCAGCAGCCGCGGCAGGTCGGTGGCGGGGGCCGCCGCCGCCACGCCCGCGAGCTCGAGCTCGGGCGCGTAGCGCGGCGCCTGCTGGCCGGTGAAGAGCGCCGCCTGGCCGCCGGCCCCGGGGCCCCACGCGACGAAGCGCAGGCTCGCGCCCGCGGGGCCGAAGGCAGCCGTCGCGCGCACGGCGTCGAGGGTCGCCCAGGCCTCGTGCGCGCCGACGAGGTAGGGGTGCGTGCCGCGCGTGCCGAGGCCCTCGAAGTCGGGCACCACGACGGCGTCGCCTGCGGCGATGAACCGCCGCAGGCCGGCGATCTTCGGCCACGTCGCCCGCTGGAAGGAGACAGCGCAGCGCCGGGCGACGCCGACGGTCCCGTGGGTGAAGGCGACGATGTTGCGCCGGCTCGAGGGCGGCGGCCGCCTGGGGACGAACAGCAGCGCGCTGAGCGCGGCCGGCTCGCCGGTGTGGCTGCGCGAGAGGTAGAGGATCCGGAAGGCGCGCGAGGCCGCGGGCGGGTCGTCCACGGCCTGCGCGCGCAGCACGGTGCCAGGCGTACCGGGGGGCAGCGGGCGGGGCGGGTCGTAGAACGCCCCCGGCTCGGGCGCGGCGTCCGAGCCACCGCGCAGCGTGACGTCGGCGAGCAGCGCGACCGCGGCGACAGCGATGAGCGCGAGCGCCAGTCGGCGCGCGCGACGCCAGCGACGGCGGGAGCGCCGCGGCGGGCGCGGCCCGATCGGCGGCCTGCGGCGCCGGCGCGGGCGCGCGGGTTCGGCGTCTGCGGCGCCCACGGGTTGCGATGCTAGAACACGAGTCCAGCCGGCTGCGCTGTCACAGCCGGCGGGCGGGCGGGCTCCGAACGCAGCTCCAAGAACCGAGCGAGCGGGCTGTGAAGACGGCGCACCCTCGATGGGCGGGCGCGTTGCGCACCGATGTCATGCGCAACGCCCCCGGCCCGCCGGTGCCGTGGATCAGCCCCGGAGGGATCGAGCCGCTACTCCGCCTGGCGTCCGAGGATGACGACGAAGCGCTCGACGCGGCGACGCTCGTCCTGGGACAGCGGGCCGTCGGTCTCGACGAGCAGCGTCATCGGGCCGCGCTGGTGGGCCCAGCGCGTCGCTGCTTCGCCGAAGCCGCCCGCGATCCAGATGAGCGGCTTCGACTCGGCGTAGGACATGACCGTGCTCTCCTGCTGCGCGGGCGTCTCCTCGTTGCGCAGGAGCGGCACGGTCACGAGGTCGAGCGCGTGGGCGACGGCCGTGATCGCGTCGAGGCCGTCGTCGACGAGCAGCGCGAGCTCACCCTCCTGCAGCATCGTGCTCACCCAGCCCTCGGGTGCGTCCTCGAGGATGCCGGCGGCGCAGGCGAGGCGAAAGAGTGGGTCGGCCATGCGCGGGACGCTACATCGTCTGCGCCAGGGCCAAGGACGTGGGCGGACGATGGCTGCACGAGACGACGCACGCTCGCCGGGGCCCCGGCGAGCCACGCCCCGTGCAGGCCGATCAGTCGGCGCGGCGGGGCGAGCCGAAGGTCCGCCGGCCCGGCGCGCAGTCCTCGACGAGGCCGGCCGACTCGAGCTGGTCGACGGCGTCGACGATGTCCTGCTCGTCGAGCTCGGGGTACTCGGTCACGAGCGCCGAGTAGAGCTCGCTCGTGCTGCGCGAGCCGTCGGCGAGAACGACGAGGCGGTGCAGCGCGCCGTTCGGATCGGGAATCGAGGTCACGTCGTGGCTGCCAACGATGTGCAGCTCGCCGTTGCCGCGCAGCAGGGGTCCGGTCATCGTCATTCGGGGCTGTAGCGCTGCTTGCATTGTCCGTGCTCCTTCGGTGTCCGGAGGCGAGCGATTCGACCGCCCGTACCAGGGATGAGCACCAAACCCACCAGGTGATACAGCGGCGGTGCCGCCGCCGAGCTCAGGCCGGCCGGAGCCCTGCCACCACGCCCCGAGCCCACCCGCGTCCTACAGCGCGCACTCGGCGGCCGCGGCGATGTCCGCGCGCATGTTGCGCTCCATCATCCGCAGCGCCGCGTCGGCGAGGTCCTCGTGGATCGCGGCAACCGCGTCGGGCGGGACGGCCACGGCGAAATGGCGCACGTAGGCGTCGAGCGCGGAGTAGAGGATGCACTGCTCGGTGACCTGCCCCACGAGCACGATCCGTTCGATCTCCTCCTGGCGCAGCAGGTACTCCAGCTGCGTCTGGTAGAAGATCGAGTGGCGGGCCTTGACGACGAGGCCGGCGTCGGCCGGGGGGGCGATCGGCTCGACGAGCTCGGGGGCGCGTCCCTGCATCGCACGCTCGACGAGCTCCGGCCGGCACGCGCTCCAATCGCCGTGGTTGTCGTTGACGTAGACGACCGGGACGTCCTGCTCGCGCGCCCGCGCGATGAGCTCGAGCATCGCGGGCAGCGTCTCGCGCACCGACGCCATGAGGCGCTCGGCGTCCTCGTGTTCATACGGGTTGAGCATGTCGACGACGACCACCGCGGTGTTCATGACGGCCTCGCCTACCCGCCGGCGCCCGCCCGGACGCATGTTGTCGCGCTGCGATCATGGCGCCGTGGTCCCGACGCTTCGCCACGCCGATCCCGCCCGCGACGCCGCGGCGTGCGCGGCGATCTACGCGCCGTACGTCACCGCGAGCGCGGTGACGTTCGAGGAGGTGTCGCCCAGCACCGAGGAGTTCGCCGCGCTCATCACGCGCACGACCCGGACGCACCCGTGGCTTGTGCTCGAAGACGCGGAGCGGCTCATCGGCTACGCGTACGCCTCCCAGCATCGCCCGCGAACGGCGTATCGCTGGGCGGCCGACGTCGGGATCTACGTCGACGCCGAACATCGTCGTCGCGGCGCTGGGCGCCGGCTCTACACCGCGCTGCTGGACCTCCTGCGCCGGCAGGGCCTGCGGATCGCGTGCGCCGGCATCACGCTGCCCAACGACGCCAGCATCGCCCTGCACCGCGCGGTCGGCTTCGAGCCGGTCGGGACCTACCGAGCCATCGGCTGGAAGGCGGGTGCCTGGCGCGACGTCTCGTGGTGGCAGTTGCCCCTCGCGCCCGACGACGATGGCGCACCGCCCGCCGAGCCGGGCCCGCCTCCGCGGCTGCCGGTGCCGTGACGGCCGGCGGGCCGATCTGGATCGGGCTCGACCTCGGCACGCAGAGCGCCCGCGCGCTGGCGGTGTCGGCGTCGGGACGCGTCGCCGGCAGCGGCTCGCGGCCGCTGGCGAGTCATCGTGACGGCGCCCGCCACGAGCAGGATCCCGAGACCTGGTGGGAGGCGCTCGCCGCCGCCTGCCGCGAGGCGCTCGCCGGCGTCGCGGCCGAGCACGTCGAAGGCGTCGCGACGTGCGCGACCTCGGGGACGATCCTCCTCGTCGATCGGGACGGCGCGCCCGTGACCCCGGCCCTCATGTACGACGACGCGCGCGCGTCCGCGCAGGCGCGGCGTGCCACCGCGGCCGGTCGCGCGCTCGGCCATCGAATCGGCGCCGGCTGGGGGCTGCCGAAGCTTCTGTGGCTGCTCGAGCAACAGCCCGGGCTCGCGCGTGCTGCGCGGCTCGCCCACCAACCCGATCTCGTCACTCGCCGGCTCGTCGGCCACGAGGTCGCGACCGACTCGAGCCATGCGCTGAAGAGCGGCTACGACGTCGAGGCCGACCGCTGGCCGTACGAGCTGTTCGACGCGCTCGGGGTCCCGGCGGGGCTGCTGCCCGAGGTCGTGCGCTCGGGCTCCGAGCTCGGCCCGGTCTGCGACCGCGCGGCAGAGCAGACCGCCATCCCCGCGGGGACACCCGTCGTCGCCGGCATGACCGACGGCTGCGCCGGCCAGCTCGCGGCGGGCGCGCTGCGCGACGGCGCGTGGAACTCGGTGCTCGGCACGACGCTCGTCCTCAAGGGCGCCTCGTCACGGCGCATCCGCGACCCCAACGGGGTCCTGTACTGCCATCGGGCGCCGGACGGTGGCTGGCTGCCCGGGGGCGCCTCGAGCAGCGGCGCCGGCGTGCTCTCGGCGCGCTTCCCCGGCCGCGATCTCGACGAGCTCGGCCGTCGCGCCCAGGCGTACGAGCACAGCGCGCCGCTCGCCTACCCGCTCGTCGCTCGCGGCGAGCGCTTCCCGTTCGACGCCCCGCAGGCGCACGCGCTCATGCTCGGCGAGCCGGCCGACGACGGAGAGCACTTCGCGGCGCTGCTGCAGGGCCTAGCGAACGTCGAGCGCCTGTGCCTGGACTACGTGAGCCTGCTCGGCGCGCCGGTCGACGGCGAGCTGAGCCTCTCCGGCGGCGCGACGCGCAGCCGCTACTGGTGTCAGCTGCGCGCCGACGTGCTCGGCCGCCCGGTCCGCCTGCCCGAGCAGGGCGAGTCGGCGTTCGGCATGGCCGTCCTGGCGGCCTCGGCGACGCCCGGGCGCGCCTGCGCCGACGTCGCGGCCGAGATGTGCCGCACGCTCGCGATCATCGACCCGCGCCCGGACCGCGTCGGGCGGTTTCGCGACTCCTACCTCAGCCTCGTTGCCGAGCTCGAGCGCCGCGGCTGGGTGGACTCGCGCCACGCGCGCGCGCGGGACGCGGCTGATCGTGCGCCGGGCTGATCGCAGCGGGCGCGCTGCGCGTGTCGCGCATCGCAGCCGCGGTTTCGCCGGCCGGCGCACCAGGCGGCGTCGGCGGCGAGCCGACGAGCGACGTGATGCGGGCGGCGTTGACGCCCTCGGCGATCAGCCTCCGATAGTGCACGGCCGGACGATACGTGGCACGTCGGCGTTCGCGCCTTGGCCCGAGTGTCGAAGATCGAGACCGACCTTTGGCCCACCGGTATATGAGCGCGCGACGCTCGTGACGACGAAGTACAGCCCGGCGCGCACGTGGACGCCGGCCATCGCCATGAGCGCCGAGCTCGCCGTCGACGCCTGATCGCAGCCCCTCGCCATCAGTCCAGGCGCCGCGCAGGCGCCTGCATCGACCATCCGTCCACATATGGCCGATGCACCTACATCGACCATGCGTCCGCCGAGGCCCTGAACCCCTGGACGGCGTGCTAGGCGGCGCCCGACACCGGAGAGCATGCCCACCGCTCTCCACCGCTGCATCGCCGCCGCCACCACCACCGTCGCCTTCGCCGCCGCGGGTGCCGCACCGGCACTCGCCGCCCCGGACCCGCTGCTCGCCGACCAGTGGGCGCTGAGCGATGCGCGCGCCATCGGCGCCCACGAGGCGTGGACGCAGTCGCGCGGCGACGGCGTCCTCGTCGCCATCGTGGACAGCGGCATCCAGCTCGACCACCCGGACCTCGCCGCGAACTCTGGACGAACTCCGGCGAGGTGCCCGGCAACGGCAAGGACGACGACGGCAACGGCTTCGTCGACGACGTCAACGGCGCGAACATGTTCTCCGACACCGGCAACGTCTCCGACGACGAGGGTCACGGCACGCACGTCGCAGGCATCGTCGCTGCCCGCGCCGGCAACGGCATCGGCGGCGCCGGGCTCGCGCCGAACGCCCGCGTCATGGCGGTCAAGGTCCTCGACTCGACCCGCTCCGGCAACTCCTCGCTGCTGGCGCGCGGCATCCGCTACGCGGTCGACCAGGGCGCGCGCATCCTCAACGTCTCGATCAATGGCGACGCGACGAGCAGCGACCTCACGGTTGCGCTGCGCTACGCAAGCGACAAGGGGGCGACGATCGTCGCCTCGGCCGGCAACAACTCCCGCAACCTGGATCAGACGCCGTCCTACCCCGCGTCCTCCGCCGAGGCGTCGGTGCTGAGCGTGACGGCGAGCGACGAGGCCGGCGGCCTGCTCGGCTTCGCCAACCGCGGGCTGAACTCCGTGGACCTCGCCGCCCCCGGCGAGTCGATCCTCTCGACGGCGCGCGGCTCGGGCTACGAGAACCGCTCGGGCACGTCGATGGCGGCGCCCTACGTCGCGGGCGCGCTCGCGCTGCTGTCCGCAGCTCGTCCGGACCTTCCGCAGTCGGTGCTGCGCGGTGCGCTCATGGGGACCGCGCCGAAGCGCAGCGGCCTCGCCGGCCTGCTCGGCGGCGGCGGCCTCGACGTCGGCGCCGCGATGCATGCCCTGCTGCCCGGCGACAAGTGGCGCGGCACGTCCGCCGCCGCCCCGAAGACCACGGCCAAGTCCGCCAAGCTGCGCCTGCGCACCGGCGGGCGGACCCGTGCCGGCCGCCGCGCGACCCTGCGCTGGTCGGCCACCGGCGCCGACAGCGTCACCCGCTGGCAGGTCATGCTCGACGGCCGCCGCGTGGCTTCGCGCGCCGCCGGCACCAGTCGCGTCGTGCGCCGGCGCATCGCCAGCGCGGGCAGCCATCGCTGGAAGGTCCTCGGCTACGACACCGCCGGCAAGCGCGTCGTCGCCACGGCCCGCGGCTTCCGCGTGCTGCGCCGCGGCTAGCCGTACCCCGCCCGCCCCCGCGGCACACTGGCCCGGCGGGCGAAACCGCGCCCGCGCGTCCTGGCCCGGATAGCGGTGGTCGCGTCGCGCGAGGCCGCGGAGAATGCGTTAATGACCGAGGTGGACGTCGCACGCCCGCAGTCGGCCTACCGGCCGGCGGACGGTTTCTTCGACGAGCTCTTCGATGTCGACGGGACGCCGCGGCCGCACGCCGCCGCGCTCGCCGCAGGCCTGCAGGCGCTCGGACCCGAGCGGCTCGCTGCGGCCGGCCGCCACCGCGACGCGATCTTCGTCCAGCAGGGCATCACGTTCGATACGACCGGCGAGGACGGGCCGACGCTCGAGCGGCCGTTCCCGCTCGACCTCGTCCCACGGATCCTGCCGGCGTCGGAGTGGACGCACATCAAGCGCGGGCTGGCCCAGCGCATCCGTGCGCTGAACCGCTTCGTCGACGACGTCTACCACGCCCGCGAGATCGTCCGCGCCGGGATCGTGCCCTGGAGGCTCGTCGTCAGCCGCAGCCACTTCGCGCGCGCCGCGCACGGGATCCGGCCGCCGGGCGGCGTCTACTGCCACGTCGCCGGCTGCGACCTCGTGCGCGACGCCGACGGCTCGTGGAAGGTGCTCGAGGACAACGTCCGCACGCCCTCGGGAATCTCCTACGTGCTCGAAAACCGCGTCGCGATGACCCGCCTGCTGCCGGGGCTGTTCGCCGACTATCGCGTGCGGCCCGTCGACCACTACCCGCAGATCCTGCTCGCCGCGCTGCGGGCGGTCGCGCCGGCCGCCGAGGGCGAGGCGACGGTCGTGGTCTGGACGCCGGGCCCGCTGAACTCGGCCTACTTCGAGCGCGCGTTCCTCGCGCGCCAGATGGGCGTCGAGCTCGTCGAGGCGTCGGACTTCGTCGTGCGCGACGACGTCGTCTACATGCGCACGACGCACGGGCTGCAGCGCGTCCACGCCGTCTACCGGCGCCTTGACGACGACTTCATCGACCCGCTGGAGTTCCGGTCGGACTCCGCGCTCGGGGTCCCGGGGCTCATGCGCGCCTATCGCGCCGGGACGGTCGCGCTCGCCAACGCGGTCGGCACAGGCGTCGCCGACGACAAGGCGATCTACCACTACGTGCCCGAGATGATCCGCTTCTACCTCAACGAGGAGCCGCTGCTTGAGAACGTGCCGACCTACCTCTTGTCCGACGCCGACGCGATGGAGGACGCGCTCGGCCGCATGGACGAGCTCGTCTTCAAGCCGACCGGCGAATCCGGCGGCAAGGGCGTCTTCATCGGGCCGGCGACGGACCCAATCGAGCTCGCCGGCCTCGCCGACGTCATCCGCCGCTCGCCGGAGAAGTGGATCGCGCAGGAGGTCGTCCGGCTGTCCACCGTGCCGACCGCCGACGCCGACGGCGTGCTCGCGCCGCGCCACGTCGACCTGCGGCCGTTCGCGGTCTTCGGCGAGACGATCAGCATCGTCCCGGGCGGCCTGAGCCGCGTCGCGCTGACCGAGGGCTCCATGATCGTCAACTCCTCGCGCGGCGGCGGCTCGAAGGACACGTGGGTGCTCGAGAACGGCGAGGACCGCGGCGATCGCGCGGCGCCGCTGCGTCCCGAGAGCCTGCCGCCGACGCTGCCCGACCTGCGCTACGGCGCATGGACCGGGCAGCGCCAACAACAGCAGCAACAGCACGGTCTGTGCTCGCGCGCATAGCCCAGGAGCTCTTCTGGCTCGGGCGCAACCTTGCTCGCGCCGAGCAGATGTCGCGGCTGCTGGACGGCGTCTTCCAAGCCGACCTGCAGGGACGTCCGGAGGATCCGGCCGCTGGCCGCCTCGGCTGGGACTCGCTCATGCACATCATGGGCGCAAGCCGTGGGGACCATCTGCCGACCCACCGCGACGAGGTGCTCGACGTGCTGACGTTCGACACCGACAATCCCGCGTCCGTCGTGGCCTGCGTAGCCCGTGCGCGCGAGGGCGCGACGACCGTCCGCGACGTCATCTCCGCCGAGATGTGGGAGGCCATCAACACGACCCACCTGCGCCTGCGCGATGGCGACCTCTCCACGCGGCCGTACTCGGGGCCGTACTCGATCTACCAGCATGTCAAGGAGCGCTCCGCGCTCTTCTGGGGCCTGACGGCCCGCACGATGCTGCGCGACGAGGCGAGCGCGTTCCTCAGCGCCGGCGGGCGCATCGAGGCCGGCGACATGGTGCTGCGGATGCTGCGCGTCGCGCTGCCCAGCGCCGACGACGACGGCCTGGCCGACGGGCAGGCGATCGCGCTGCTGCAGGCCGTCGGCGGCGTCCAGGCCTACCAGCGCGCGGTGCCCGCTCCAGCCCACGCCGGTCCGGTCGCGCGCTTTTTGCTCTTCGAGCGCAACTACCCGGACTCCGTGGCGGCCGCGGTCGACGCCGTCAACGGTGCGCTGCGCACCGCCGACGCCCAGCCGCGCGGCTCGGAGCCGATCCTGCGCCTGAGCCGGCTGAGTGCCGACCTCGAGTTCCGCCGCAGCGCCGAGGGCGACGCCGACCTCGTCGTCACCTGCCGCGAGGTCCAGCGCGAGCTCGGCCTCGTCGACGCCGACATCGCCCAGCGCTACTTCGGCGGCGCGCGAGCGGCATAGTCCGTGGGACCGAGCATGCACTTCTCGATTCGCTTCCTTACCGAGTACGTCTACGACGCCCCCGTGACCGACAACCTCAACGCCCTGCGCGTCCGGCCGGCAACGACGTCGAGTCAGCGCTGCGACGAGTTCACCGTTCGCATCGACCCCGAGGCGCGCGTCGGGCGCCACTCGGACTACTTCGGCACCGAGGTGCTCGAGTTCGGGATCGTCCGCGCGCACACGCGGCTGAGCATCGACGTGCGCGCGCGCGTCGTCACCGCCGAGCCGTCCGAGCCGCCCGAGGTCGCCTGGCCCGCGCTGGACACCGAGCCCTACGCCGAGGCGGCGGGCGAGTACCTCCTGCCGGCGCTAGACGAGCCCGACAACGGGACGCTCGACGAGCTCCGCGAGGCCGTCCGCGGCGAGACGCCGCTGGCGACGCTGCGGGCGCTCTGCGACCTCATCCCCGACCGCTACGAGTGCCGGCCGGGCGTGACGTACGTCGGCTCCACGGTCGAGGAGTTCCTGGAGGCCGGCGCCGGCGTCTGCCAGGACTACGTCCACCTCGCGCTCGTCCTCCTGCGCCGCAACGGCATCGCGGCGCGATACGTCAGCGGGTACCTCTGGGCGGCACCCGCCGACGACGGCGACGACTCCGTCGAGGTCGAGACGCACGCCTGGCTTGAGGCGCTGCTACCGGGCCAGGACGGCCGCGGAGAGCCGGTCTGGGTGGGCGCCGACCCGACGAACCGCCGGCTGGCCGGCGAACGCCACGTGAAGATCGGCCACGGCCGCCACTACGCCGACGTCCCGCCGGTGCGCGGCGTCTACCAGGGCGGCGCGACCTCCACGCTCGACGCGAGCGTCCACATGACTCGCCTGGACCCCCAGGCCGGCGCCCGCGCCTGAACCGGCGGCCCGTCTCGCACTCGCGCTAGACTGCCTGGCAGACCTGCCTGCGCAGGTCGTTTTTCTGTCCTCTTGCCGTCACGGAGCGCCGAATGGCCCGCGGAGACGTGCGAATCGCTGTGACCCTCGCATGCGAGGTCTGCAAGCGTCGCAATTACCAGACGAACAAGTCCAAGCGCAACAATCCCGAGCGGATCACGCTGCGCAAATACTGCAAGTGGTGCAGGCAGCACACCGGCCATCGGGAGACCCGGTAGCCGGCTCGATCCACCGCATTCCATGGCTCGCAACCGCCAGCGCGCGAAAGACCGCAAGCAGAAGCTCCACCGGGAGAACGTCCCGGGGTCGCTCGACCACGGCTCCGCCGAGGTCGAGGAGGTCGAGGCGCGGATCGTTGCCGGTGCCGCCGGCATCCCCGCCGACGACGTCGACGGCGCCTTCGAGCCCGACCCCGAGGAGGCGCCCGATCCCGAGGAGGCCGCCGACCGCGAGCAGCCCGCCCGCGGTGCCGTCGCCGGGCCGGCCCGTACGCCGTCCGGCTCGCGCCTGGTCAACTTCATCCGTGCCAGCTGGGCCGAGCTTCAGCGCGTGCAGTGGCCCGACCGCCGTCAGGTGGGGCAGGCCACGGCGGTCGTCCTCGGCTTCGTCGTGATCGCCGGCGCCTTCCTCGGCCTCGCCGACTTCGCCGCGCAGGAAATCGTCGACTTCATCCTCTAGCCCCCGATCTTCGAGAGAACCCATGTTTCGCTGGTACGTCGTCAACACCTACTCAGGCCATGAGAACAAGGTCAAGCAGAACCTCGAGCACCGCGTGGTCTCGCTGAACCAGAAGCGCAACGTCCGCCAGGTCGTCGTGCCGACCGAGTCCGTGTCCGAGATGAAGGACAACCAGAAGGTCACGGTCGAGAAGCGCACGATGCCGGGCTACGTGCTCGTGAACATGGAGCTCAACGAGGACTCCTGGGGACTCGTCAAGGGCACGCCGGGCGTGACCGGCTTCGTCGGCGCGTCCAACGAGCCGGTCCCGCTCACGCAGGCCGAGGTCGACCGGCTGCTGCACCGCGAGGTCGCCGTGCGGGAGCGCAAGAAGGCGACGTTCGCGATCGGCGAGTCGGTCAAGGTCATCTCCGGTCCGCTGTCGGATTTCTCCGGCGAGATCTCCGAGATGAACGAGGATGCCTCCCGGCTCAAGGTGCTTGTGTCAATCTTCGGTCGCGAGACCCCGGTCGAGGTCGGCTTCGACCAGGTCAAGAAAATCTAGAGACCGGATGTCTCTAGTCTCAATCGGAGCGCATGGCCGGATGCCTTGCGGAGGTACCCCCTAGATGGCGAAAAAGGTCCTGACACAGATCAAGCTCCAGGCCGTCGGCGGCCAGGCCAGCCCGGCGCCTCCGGTCGGTCCCGCGCTGGGCCAGCACGGCATCAACATCATGGAGTTCTGCAAGGCGTTCAACGCGCAGACCCAGGGCGATGCCGGGACGACGATCCCGGTCGTCATCACGGTCTACGAAGACCGCTCGTTCACGTTCGTCACGAAGACGCCGCCCGCCGCGGTGCTCATCAAGCAGGCGATCGGGCTCGACAAGGGCTCGGGGGAGCCGCACCGCGTCAAGGTCGGCACGATCACTCAGGCGCAGCTGCGCGAGATCGCCGAGCGCAAGCTCGACGACCTCAACGCCCACGACCTCGACCAGGCCTCGAAGATCATCGCCGGCACGGCGCGCAGCATGGGAGTCGACGTTGTCTAAGCACGGAAAGCGCTACCTCGCGGCGCGCGAGCAGGTCGACCGCGAGCGCGAGTACACGCCCCGCGAGGCGATCGACCTCATCAAGTCGCTGCCCGCGCCCAAGTTCGACGAGAGCGTCGAGGTCCACGTCCGCACAGGCCTGAACGTGCGCCACGCCGACGAGCAGCTGCGCGGCACGATCGCGCTCCCCAACGGCCTCGGCAAGGAGGTCAAGATCGCCGTCTTCGCACAGGGCGACAAGGCGCGCGAGGCCGAGGAGGCCGGTGCTGACGTCGTCGGTGCCGAGGATCTCGCCAAGCGGGTCGAGGAAGGCTTCACGGACTTCGACGTCGCGATCGCGACGCCGGACCTCATGCCCGTCGTGGGTCGCCTCGGCCGCGTGCTCGGCCCGCAGGGCAAGATGCCCAACCCGAAGGTCGGCACCGTCACGATGGACGTCGGCCGCGCGGTGCAGGAGGCGAAGGCGGGCAAGATCGAGTACCGCACCGACCGCACGGCGATTGTCCACCTCCCGATCGGCAAGCGCAGCTTCTCCGACCGCCAGCTGCTCGAGAACTATGCCGCCGTCCTCGACGAGCTCATCCGCGCCAAGCCCTCCGCCGCCAAGGGCCGCTACCTGCGCACGATCGTGCTCGCCGCGACGATGGGCCCCGGCGTGAAGGTCGACCCGTCCCGTACCCGCGACATCCTCGAGGAGAGCGCCCCGGCCGCAGCCGCCTGAGCGCCCACGCGAGGCCACCGCAGACCCCGGGCACGTCCTGACGCAGTCAGTGGCGAGAAGCCCCGGCGAGGAGGCAGATGAACCGAGAACAGAAAGCCGCGGTGATCGAGGAGATCGCCGCTCAGATCCAGGAGTCCGACGCGGTCTTCGCGATCGACTATCGCGGGATCAGCGTCGTCCAGGCCGCGGAGCTGCGCGGCAAGCTGCGCGACGCGGAAGCGACGCTGCGGGTCGTCAAGAACACCCTCACCGAGCGGGCCGCCGACAACGCCGGGGCGGACGGGCTCAAGGCGCTGCTCGAGGGTCCGACGGCGCTGACGTTCGTGCGCGGCGACGCCGCCGCGGCGGCGAAGACGGTCGCCGACTACGGTCGCGCGACGAACCTCCTGCAGTTCAAGGGCGGGATCGTGAACGGCCAGGCGCTCGCGGCCGAGCAGATCCTCGCGATCGCGCGGCTCCCGTCGCGCGACGTGCTCAACGCGCAGTTCGTGAACATCGTCGCGGCGCCGCTGACCGGCCTCGTGACGGGTCTCTCGAATCTCATCAGCGGCCTGGCGCGGCAGCTCAGCCAGATCGCCGAGAAGAAGGAGTCCGGCGAGATCCCGGCCGGCGCGGCGCCCGCGCGGCTGGCCGAGCCGGAGCCCGCCGAGGCCGATGCACCCGCCCAGCCCGCGGCCGCCGGTGAGCCGGAGGCTGCCGCTGAGCCGGAGGTCGCTGCTGAGCCGGAGGTCGCTGCTGAGCCGGAGGCCGCTGCTGAGCCGGAGGCCGCTGCTGAGCCGGAGGCCGCTGCTGAGCCGACGGCTGCCGCTGAGCCGGAGGTCGCCGCTGAGCCGACGGCCGAACCGGCCCCCGACACGACATCTGACACTGACGAGGACAAGGAGTAACCATGGCTACGTCCACCCAGGAGTGGATCGATGAGCTCAAGAGCATCTCGGTGCTCGAGCTGAGCGAGCGCATCAAGGCGCTCGAGGAGGAGTTCGGCGTCTCGGCGCAGGCCGCGGCGGTCGCCGTCGCGGCGGTCGCCGGCGCTGGTGACGGCGCGGCCGAGGCCGAGGAGGAGCAGTCGGCGTTCGACGTCGTCATCACGGCCCCGGGCGACAAGAAGATCCAGGTCATCAAGGTCGTCCGCGCCGCCACGAGCCTTGGGCTCAAGGAGGCCAAGGCGCTCGTCGACGAGGCGCCCAAGGCCGTCCGCGAGGGCGTCGACCGCGACGAGGCCGACAAGCTCAAGCAGGAGCTCGAGGAGGCCGGGGCGAGCGTCGAGATCAAGTAGAGCGGCGTCGTCGGGACGGGGCGCGTCGCCGCGCTCCGTCCGCCGGCGTTGCCCGTGCGCTCGCGGGCGGCACCGGCCCTCATGTAGCACTCATCCCTCCTCAGAACCATCGAGATCCGCCCGTTTGGCAGGCCGGTATCGCTGCGCAGCCAACGCGAGGATCTCACCACACATGACACCCAAGCCGGAGGGCAGGACGAAGCGCATGGGGCGCGGCCGCATCGTCGCCGCGCTATGCACCTGCGGTGCCGTCGCGACTGCACTTGGCGGCAACGTCGTCGGGGCTGCAGGTCTGGATGGCGCGCCGGTATCGTCCACGACCACGCCCGCGGCCACGACTACGCCCGCGGCAACGACCGGGCCCGCGGCCACGATTGGGATGACGGCGTCGACTGGGACGACGGCCCCGACCACCACGGCGCCCAAGACGACCACGGCGCCCAAGGCCACGACGGCGCCCAAGGCCACGACGGCGCCCAAGGCCACGACGGCGCCCAAGGCCACGACGGCGCCCAAGGCCACGACGGCGCCCAAGGCCACGACGGCGCCCAAGGCC
>Ga0136617_10001561_pt1 | contig 20301 bp, 7 predicted proteins | sample AntDrymUQ3222106_2_FD_129672 | JGI IMG/M metagenome (GOLD analysis project Ga0136617, IMG submission 129672) | Polar desert sand microbial communities from Dry Valleys, Antarctica - metaG UQ322 (21.06) | ecosystem: Environmental > Terrestrial > Soil > Desert | place: Antarctica: Dry Valley...
TGACGGCTTCCTCAGGTCAATTTCGGGCCGGCAGTCTTACCAGTTCGGGCGCTCGGGTTAATGGTCTCACAGCGTCAGATTTGCGTTTGCGCAGCGACGATAATTCAACCACGGCTTCGGTTGCCAAAGTGAAGGCAGGAACCATCACCGGCTCCGGCGCTGCAGTCAAAGGTGTCACGGCCAGCAACGTGACTATCGCCAGCCAGGGTGGCGTTACGAGTGTCGTGGTAAAGGAAGTGCAGGTTGGCGGAGCGAGCGGCGCCGGCGCTGAGGTCGGCAGCATTAGTATTGCGGGTGTGCGGCTGTCGGTTCGTGACGGTCGAATGCAAGGCTCCACCGCGGATATCAACGCGGGCACAGTAAAGCTTGCTGATGGGCAAGTCGAAAACGTAAGACTTGCGAAACCCGTGTTTGTAGTTGAGCCTTCGGGTCGTTATCGAGCGAGCGCCGACCTGAGTCTCGGCGGCGGCATGCTGGGCCAGATAAACATGGGCCAGGCCACGGCGAAGGTCGTAGTCACCAATACGGAACTACAACTCAACAACTTCGACGCTGACATTTTTAGAGGCAAAGCAAACGGTAACGCAAGAATCGCGATTGCCCGGGGCGGCACGTCGCGTATCGCTGCCACCTTCGCTGACCTGGATGTTTCCGGACCGTTTACGGCGTTTGCCGGCGCCGCTGTGCCGCTGTCGGGTCGAGCGAGCGGCCGGATCGATCTCGCGTTTCCCGGCACTAATTTCCAGCAAGCGTCCGGGACGCTGAACACCACCTTCACTGGCCAGGACGTAGGAGTGGATGGCCGGGTGCCCTTAACTGGCGAAGTGGCGCTCCGGGCTGATCGAGGGTTGTTTAATATTGACCGGGTTGACCTGCAAACCCCCGCCACAAAACTGAAAGCGACGGGGCAGTTTTCCTTCACCGCGGATTCCAATCTCCAGGTTGAGTTGAATTCATCAGACGCTGCGGAGTTGCAGGCTGTTTTGATTTCGTCGGGCCTGCTGCCCGACGTCGAAGAACAGATGCGCAGCTATGGGATTGACCTCGGCGGAAAGTTGGCCTTTAACGGCACTCTTAAAGGAAAGCTCAACTCGCCGGACATCGACGGGCTCGTTTCGTTAAGCAGTCTGCTGATTAACGGAAACGATCTTGGCGCGTTGTCAGCATCGCTCCGAATGACGGCGGCGGAAGTACGTATAGAAGATGGGCGTTTGACTGAAAGCGACGGCGGGGGCATACAGTTCACGCTTGATGCGCCCCGCTCAGGTGAAAACAACATCACGCTCAACGCCACGCTCGACCGGGTAAACGCCGGGAATCTGCTTGCCGCGCTTCCGCTCAGCAAAGGCACGCGCGCCCAGTTAGGGGACACGCAGGCCGATGCATCAGGGCAAATAAAAGTAACTGGCATTCCAAATGCGATGAGTGGCAGCGCTGATTTGCGATTCGGCCCCGGTCGCCTCGCAGGCGAACCGCTGGAGAGCCTGGTGGCGCGCGCGACCTTTAGCGGTTCGAAGGTCAGCATCGAAAATGTCGATGCGAAGCTGGCGGCAGGTCACATTGTTGCCGGCGGCGAATACGATACAACTACGAAAGCGTTTGACATCAAGGGCCGGGCTGAAGGCGTGCAACTAAGCCGCCTGTTCTCGCTCACCGGCCAGCAGGGTGCGGCAGTTACTGGAATTGCCAACTTCAACGCCCAGATTACGGGAAACTTATCCGAGTCAGACTTCTCCGCATACCAGATTACTTTCGACGGTGAAGGTAAAGACGTAACCATCAATGGCCGTCCGGCGGGCACGCTCGCGCTGGTGGGCCGCACAGAAAACAAGCTACTCAACGTGACCCTGACAACCGGCGCCCTGGGAGCGCCACAGGTTATCGCAGCGCGAGTCAACCTTGGCAGTGAGAAACTGGAAGCTAACGTTGAAACCACCCTGACCAATGCTGACCTCACCTCTTTACTCGGGATGGTACTGCCCCAGACGGGGGTCAAACTTTCGGGCGTTGCGACCGGCACGCTTAAGTTGAGCGGTAATCTGCTGGACGAAGATGGATACTTTTCCGCCGGCGGTTTGCAAGGTGTGGCAAACTTTACCCAGCTCACTTTCAGAGTTGAAGATGTCCAGCTCAATGCCACTTCGCCACTAATCGTGCGTTTCTCGTCGCGCGAAATAACCTTCGACAAGACCCAGTTTACTGGTCCGGGGACAAACATCGTTCTCGGCGGGACGCTCGCAGTTGGACCTGAGGGCCGGCAAAGTCTAAGTGCAGACGGCCAGTTGAACCTGAGAGTGTTGAATGGGTTGTCGCCCGATGTATTCACGTCGGGTACGGCTGAGGTCGCCGTGCGCATCACCGGCAGCTATGAGCGGCCGCGGTTAAACGGCAGCGCTGCCATCGCCGGGGGTTCGGTCTCCGCCCTGCTCGGCAACGAACGATGGACCGTCTCTAATTTGAAAGCAATCGTCAGGTTCAGTTCTAACCAGGCGCAGATTGATTCCCTGACGGGAACGATGGGCGGTGGCCGGGTCTCCGCTACAGGAGGCGCATTGCTTGATGGCTTCACTGTCTCGCGGTTCTTGTTCAACGTTCGTGGCGATGAGGTGACGGTCGCGTTTCCAGAAAACTTCCGCTCCACCGTAGACATTGATCTTGAACTTAAAGGAACGGCGCGCGAGCAACTCGTGGGCGGTGTAGTTAATGTCCGCCGAACTGAGTACACCGAGGACATCGAGCTAGCCGATCTGATTAATTTCCGGCGCGAGGAATCGATCGAGGAGGGCGGCGATCTTGAATTGACGCGCGCCACCCTGTTTAGCAACCTGCGGGTTGAAGGCCGCAACGCCCTCGTAGTCAGAAACAATCTGGCGGATTTGGTTGGTTCCGTCTCGCTGCAGGTCAACGGGCCAGTAAAAGATCCGGTGATCTCAGGAAGGATTACTGCGACGAGCGGAACTTTGAATTTTCGCAACGACCGTTACCAGATAACGCGCGCCCTGGTGGATCTGCCGCCGCAACCAGACGCCGATCCGATAATCAACATTCAAGGCGAGTCACAGATACGGGGCTACCGGGTGACGGTTGGTTTGAATGGTCCTCTTTCGCAGCCCCAGGCCGTGGTGAGTTCTGAGCCATCGTTGCCACAAGCGGATGTCGTTTCCCTGATCACTACCGGGCAGCTCTCGACCGGAGACACAAGCACGTCCGTGCTTTCTCAGTCCGGATTGGGAACCGCGACCAGCCTGCTGACAGACGCGCTCATCAACGCTCCCGCGCAACGCGCAACCAGCAGACTTTTCGGGTTGAGCCGTTTTGAGATCAATCCGGTAATCGGCGGACGGGGATCGACGCCGGCGGCGCGACTGACAGTGGGGAAGAGGATTAACAAGGACCTTTCGATTACGTATTCGACCAACGTTACGTCCGATCCGAATCAGATTTTGGCGGTCGAGTATCGAGTGTCCGACCGGCTGTTTTTTATTGCGCAATACGAACAAGTATCGACGCAGCGATTAACTGCCCGCAGCAACAGTTTTAGTTTTGAGATTAGGTTTAGAAAACGATTCTAGTAAATGGGCGCGCAGCAAACACGGGGTGAGAATAAATTGCGAGAGCGAGTCGAGCGCGATCTCCAAGTCTGTCGGAATGGCCTTCAGGCTCTGAGCGATCTCACTGAAACAAACCGTCAACTTTTTGCGCTCGGTGCCAGATTTTTGATTGTTGGAGTAAACACAATTTTATTGAATGCTTCAACGAGCCTGCGGAGCAGGCGGAAGGTTAAAGCCCAGGGTGGAGCGAAGCGGAACCCTGGGTCCACTGGTCTATATGGACGATCAGCCAGAGTAGCGGGCGGAAGAGGCGCTGTTACTAAAGGGTTCCTGTCGCCCGTTCCACGGGCTCGGGAGAATTTTTGGAACCTTTCCCGGGGTTCCGCTTCGTTCCACCCCGGGCTTTCTTCAGCCTGGTCCGCAGGCTCATGGAATGTTTTGACGCAACTTTCGTTGCGTATAGCAGCCCTGTTGGTTGTTTTCCCGATTGCCATAGCGGCTTCGACCTTTGAGGAGTATGAAGGACGCCCCATCAGTTCGATTGAAATAGTCTTTGAGGGCTCGCCTGCTGACACCGCGGCCCAGGCTGAGTTCTTGTCAATTCTCACGATCGTCCCGAATACAGAATTTTCGGCAGTGGGTGTTCGCGATTCGCTGCAGGCGCTTTTTGCGTCAGCAAGAGTCGCGAACGCGCGCGTTGAAGTGTTTGAAAGCGCGACCAAAACCGGACCACTCCGGCTTCGTTTTATTATTCAGCGGCAGGTGCAGATTGGTGAGGTGAAGCTCGATCTGGTTCCTCCCACGGGCACGCCTATTTCAGAGGACGAGCTGCGTGCTCGTCTGAATCTAACCCAACCAGGCACGAGACTTTCCAAACAGATCATTCTGCGCAACTCCGACGATCTCCAGGTTTATTTGCGAGATCGCGGCTACTTCAACGCGGCAATTGAGACGGCGGAACAACTCGACGCGAGCGGAACGCGCGCCACTGTTACCTACAAGATCATCCCCGGCGAGCAATCGCGGGTGGCCGCTTTCAATATCGACATTACCGGGTTTGATGCGAACGTAGTGCAGCCGTCTCTTTTGCTTAAACCAGGCACGCCTTTCACCCGCGAGGCGCTCGGCCAGGACACCAACCGGATTCGTCAGGCGTTAATCGATCAGGAATTTCTTTCGCCAGTTCTGGAGGACGCGAGAGTGGAGCGCGACCCGGAGCGAAACCAAATAACGATCACTCTGAAGGGCGCAGTTGGTCCAAAGGTCAAGGTCGTCATTAAGGACTATCCGATTAGCGAAAAGACAGCGCGCGAGCTTCTGCCGGTGAAACGCGAAGGCAACATCGACATGTCGGCGATAGTCGAAGGCTCACGCCGGCTGCGAAACAGATTTCAGGAGGACGGTTATTTCTTTGCCGAGGTAACCCCGGTGTGTACGGTGACGCCGCCCACGCCCGAGTTGGGTGAGAATGGAACGGCCACTACTTGCGAGACCTTAAATCCCGAGAACCTCAGCGGACGCACGGTGGAGATACGTTATGAAATCGAACGTGGCCGGCGCCTTAAGCTAACTGATATTCGCATCACCGGTACAAACAAACTGACGCCGGAAGACGTGGCCGCCGATCTGAGAACCCAGAAAGCGAACGCCGCAGGATTAATTCCTTTCCTCGGATACGGACGCGGCTACACTAGCCTCACGCTTCTGGAACAGGATCGCCGGACAGTTGATTCTTACATGCGAGAGCTTGGTCACCGTCGGGTTAAGACAACCGTGCTTCAGGGTGTTTCGGTAGATGGTGAAAGTTTGATCATCACCTTCCAGGTAGAAGAAGGGCCCTTAACGCGCATTGCGGGGGCTGAAGTTCGCGGCAATAAGATCTATACCGACCAACGGCTGCGTGATCAGTTGAAAACTGTCATCGGAGCGCCTTACTCGCGCTCGCAGGCCAGGGCCGACGGCGATCGCGTGCTCGCGCTCTATGCGCGCGACGGTTATCTGAATGCGCAGCTGGATTTTTCTATCGTTGAGTTGCCGATGCATGGTGAAGACGAGCAGGTGAAGCTGCTTTATTCGATCGTCAACGAAGGCGATAAGGTCTACATCCATCGCATCGTCATCAACGGGGTCACTGGCAGCCTTAAAACTATGGAGACCAAGCGGGAGGCGATCTTAAGGGTGATTCCGCTTGCCGAGGGCGACGTGCTGCGCGCGGATCGGATCGCCGAAAGCGAGCGCGAGCTCTATCTCACGGATGCGTACCGCCAGGTGATAATTCGCACGGAGGCTGCCGGAGAGACAGGCTCCGGTTTCAAGCGACGCGATTTGATTATCGATGTAGAGGAAAAAAAGCCGCGGGTGATGGATTACGGCGGTGGTTTTTCGACTGATACCGGAGCCCTCGGGTTGCTGGAGATCTCGAACGTCAACTTGATGCACAAACTGCGCCAGGGGGCCATGCGACTCCGGGCCAGCCGCCTGCAGCAGCGCCTGCGGCTTGAGTATCTGGATCCGCGGTTTGCCCGGTATGGCAAAAAGCGATTTGCGCCCCTGGGATTGTCGCTCGAATACTCGCGCGATTCGACCGTGACGCGGTTTTTTCGTTCCGCAATTGACCGGGGCACGATGGGGATCGTCCAGCGGCTCGACGCCGAGGGCAACCCGCTCGACCAGTTTGGCCTCCGGGTCAAGGAGCCGACAATCAATCGCTTTACGGCCACGATCGAAACGCAGCGTGTCCTTAACCCGAAAACCCGGTCGATTTTGTTTGCCCGTTATAGCTTTGAAGACGTTCGACTCTTCAATCTTGAGAGTCTACTGGTGAGGCCTATCCTCGAGCCCGATCGACGGGTTCGTCTTTCCCGCTTTGGAGTATCTTATGTACGCGACACGCGCGAAAGGTGCGAGCGAGGGTTGCTGGGCGCGGTCAGCTCGAGGGATGAATCGGAAGTCGGCGCCCCCGGTGAAATCTGCCGCTACAATCAGCTGGATGCTACGCGAGGGGATTTCTTCAACATTGATTACGCGGTTGCGCTGCGCCAGTTGGGAGGAAACATTTCCTTCAACAGGATGCAGGCCTCGTACCGGCGTTATTACAAACTGAACGCCTTTCGCGGGACCGTACTGGCCGGAAACGCCACGCTTGGTCTGGCAAACCTTTTCAGCCCGCGCGATCGCGACGGCAACGGCACCCTGGATGAGATAGACCTAACGCTGCCGATCAGCGAGAGATTTTCTTCAGGCGGCTCAACCACTTTGCGCGGCTTTGATTTCGAACAAGCCGGTCCACGGCTGGTAATAATTCCTGAAGGTGTGTTTCTCGATCGGAACAAGGAACCGGTGATCTTGAATCCCTTCACAGTGCCAGTCGGTGGAAATGCGCTCGCGATAGTCAATCTGGAAGCGCGCATCCCGGTGTCGAAGTCGCTACAGGCAGTTCCTTTCTATGACGGCGGCAACGTGTTTCGCCGTATTGGTGATTTGTTTGGCAGGAAGGAAGCCACGCCCGTCCCCCCCGGAGACGTTTTGGCCGCGATAAACGCCGGAAACCTGCGGGCCCATTGGACCCATACCGTAGGTCTGGGGTTCAGAATTCAGACGCCTCTTGGCGGCGCGCTGGCGGTGGATTATGGCTTTCTTCTGAATCCACCCGAGTTTCTTATTCCTCAGCGCGGTAGTGGAACAGCCTTCGACGGCACACCGGCCATTTATCGCTTGAAACGAACGCAGTTGCACTTCAGATTTACGCAGACGTTCTAGAATCAGGAGCAGTCGGCAGACGGCAGGAGCAGGAAGTGAGCAGGACGCAGGGACAGAGATGACAACGTTAATCAAAATTGTAAGGTCCAATAGTAACTGCTCTGGTTTGATCCTGCCGACTGCCGTCTGCCGACTGCTCCTTGCTTTTGCACTGCTCACTGGCGTGGCGTCCGCGCAGCAGGTGGTCGACAAGATGGTCGCCACCGTAAATTCAGGGACACAGTCAGAGTGTCGCCTTTGTTTGATCACTTATTCTGATCTTCTATGGCAACTGTCACTCCAGCCCAAAACATCTTTGGCGAATCCGACTTCCGACGAGCTTAACCGCGCTTTGGGATTGCTGATTGACCAGAGACTCATTCTGGAAGAGGCTGAAAAACTTCCATCGATCGAGCCAACGCTTGACGAAGTAAAGGCTGCGCGCAGCGAGTTAGTGCAAACGTTCCCCTCGCTCGCCGAATTCCAATTGCGATTACAAAGAGTGGGACTCACTGCTGAGAAACTTAATCAAATTCTCGAGCAGCGCGTCCGAATTGAAAAATACCTCGACTTCCGTTTTCGCAACTTTGTTGTGATTACTCAAACGGAGATCGCCGACTATTACAAAGACGTTTACGTGCCGCGTCGCCGGGCCCGCGCTCCCGGGCAAATCGTGCCTACCCTGGAAGAAGCTCGCAGCGAAATCGAAAAGACTCTGACGGAAGCCAAAATTGAATCAGACATGGATGCCTTTCTCGATAACGCTCGCGAGCGCGCGGAGATCGTCATGCTGAATCCCGTGTAGAAGACAGCGCCAAGGGTCCGGTGTTGCAAGTCAACCAGCCCGCGAAGCGGGTGTCAGCATAAAGCCTGGGGTTCCGCTGCGCTCCACCTCAAGCTGTATGCTATCGCCCGCTTTGCGGGCTAACGTCCTCTCGCGGTTCATTTTCTTGCATTTCTGAAGTTTAAAGTACAAGCTAGGTTGCGTGTTGCCTGTCCAGCAACTTTAAGAGTTGTACTCTGAACTTCTCAACTCCCCTCCTTCATGCCCCCCAAACGCAATAACAGTCCTCGTATTGGCCTGGCGCTTTCCGGAGGTGCCGCCCGGGGCATCTGCCACGTTGGTGTGCTGAAGGCGCTTGCCGAATATGGAATTCCGATCGATTGCATCGCCGGCACATCTGCGGGCGCGTTGGTCGGTGCTGTGGCTGCTTCGGGTATGCCGCTGGCCGAGATCGAATCGCTCGGCAGAACACTTCGCTGGCGTGACATCGGCCGCATGACCATGTCGCGACTCGGTGTACAGAGTAATGAGCGTCTGGAAAAATATCTGAGAGAGCGGTTGCCCGTAACCCGCTTTGAGGACCTTGCTATTCCTCTCGCAGTGGTGGCAACAGACCTCCAGTCAGGAACCGCGGTGATTATGCGCGACCGGGGCGACGTCCCTTTTTCAATCAGAGCGAGTTGTGCAATTCCTGGTTGGTACGTCCCCGTCATCGATAGCGAGGGAAGGCAACTGGTCGATGGCGCTTTGGTCGCAAATCTACCTACGTCAGTAGTGCGGGACATGGGCGCCGAACTGGTGATTGCAGTTGACGTAAACGCCGAAGGCGCAACTTTTATTGGGCCAACCCATTCGGTAATTAGCGTACTGCTGCAATCGATGCTGGTGTTTCAAAAGACTGCCGCGCTCGCTCAGCTCGCGTTGGCCGACTGTGTGATCATGCCGCGCGTTGGACATATCCGCTGGGACGAAATAGGCCGGGGCGAGGAATTCATGGCGGCGGGCTATGAGGCAACGGTTGAAGCAATGCCGAAGATCAAGGCGTTGATTGAATCCATGATCAAGGGCCAGAACGAAATGGTACCAGGTTCGGCGCAGACGCGAGGCCTCTAGCCTCACTTAACAATGCGCCCCACTGGCCACTCCTCACCGTGGACCAGGTCCGCTTTATTGGGCCGCGGCCCTCGCCCACCTCAAGCACCGGGTTCACTCAACTCACGATCCAAGGCACAAGTCGGCCAACGGGCGTTTAGAGTCCAACCTTTAGGTTGCCGCTGCCCAAACCCGCAAGCTAAAGCTTGTACTCTAAACGCCTGAATTCGAAGCCTCACTTCCAACTCAAGAATTCCTGATCGATTAGCACTTTATAAAAGCATTCAGAAAACGCGGAGCACTGAAGAGTAACGGGCGGCGGGATCGGCCGCGAAGCCTTTAGCAGGAGTTTGTGCTCTGGCTGGCTAATCGTCGGTCGTTTTTCGGTCGCCATCTGTCTTTTCATGCCCATTGAGGTTAGATCCTTACCCGAGCAGGTTGGAATTCGAAACCTGCGCAAGTTTGTCCGGGGGACTGCACTAGCTCTCCACCGCCTGGTCCATTGTTTCAAACATACCGGACCGTTAAGTAAACAACAATTTCTCGTCCGTTCGATCACCAGCTTACTAGCCGTAACACTGGTTGCGGGTGGCGACACCTTGCTGCGCTCCTACAAGTACTACTCGAGAATAATCGACGCTCGATTAGCGTCGGGATACCTGACCAGCCGGCCCGGGCTCTACGCCGCGCCGCGTACGATTCGGGTTGGCGAAACCGGCCAAAAAATATCGCGTGCCAGTTTGATAGACACATTGCAGCGGGCCGGTTACATAGAGGGGGAAGCGGGTTACACCAGTCCTATTGCCAATGTCGTATGGAACGGCAGCTTTCAGCAGACGGATTCGGCTATAGAAATCCGTCCCGCGCGGAGAAGCGCGAGCAGGCCCGCGGTTGTCCGCGCCGGCTTTGATGGTGACAAGATCACGGAGTTGACGGGAGATAACATCCGCCTCGGCTCATTCACGATCGAGCCCGAAGTTCTGTCCAACGATCTTTCATCCAAGACTGGGAAACGTGAGACGGTGCGTTACCCGGAAATTCCCCCCGTTCTTGTTCAGGCAATCCTCTCGATCGAGGATCACAGGTTTTTCAATCACTCCGGTCTGGATCTGCTTGGGATTGGCCGCGCCCTGCTGCGGAATGCCGGAGATCAACGCATGGGCCAGGGCGGTTCAACCATTACTCAGCAGCTCGTAAAGAATACTTACCTTACTCCCGAACGAACTCTACGACGCAAATATGCCGAAGCGATACTGGCCTTTGCCCTTGAGCGCCGGCTTTCCAAGCAGGACATCTTCGCCCTTTATTGCAACGAGATTTACCTCGGACAGCGCGGGGCAGTTGCTGCGCGCGGGGTGCGAGAGGCAGCCCACATTTACTTTGGCAAGGAACTGAAGGACCTTTCACTCGGCGAAGCTGCGACCCTAGCCGGAATGATTCAAGGCCCGGTGCGTTATTCGCCGGTGCGACACGCGGAAGCCGCACAAGCCCGTCGAAACATGGTGCTTAAGGCGATGGTGCGCGACGGCTGGATCAACACCGCGCAGTACGCGGAGGTATCGGGACACCCAGTGGCCGTGTCCGCCAATTCAACTTCTTACGATTCGGTCGCGCCTTATTTCGTGGACTACGTCATTCGAAGTTCGGAGTCGCCCTTGGAGTCGGCTGATAGCTCCCCTTCACACCAGAGGGTTTACACAACTATCGATCTCGATCTCCAGCAACTGGCTGAGGCCGCGGTTAAGAAACAGCTGACCCGCCTCGATGCAATCAATAAGAATCGAAATGTGAAGCCGCAAGCCGCTCTCGTTGCTTTGGATCCCAGAACAGGCAACGTAGTGGCGATGGTTGGCGGGCGCGACTACGCCGGGTCGCAACTGAATCGCGCCGTCGATGCGCGGCGTCAGCCGGGTTCCACCTTCAAGCCCTTTGTCTATGCTGCCGCGCTGGAAGATGGCATGTCGCCAGTGCAACAGTTCGCTGACGCACCGCGCGAGTTTCTTTACGACCGGAATAAGGTTTACCGGCCCGCAAACTTCGGTGGTGGCTATTCAATGCGCGACGTCAACATGCGCGACGGACTGGTGAAATCTTTGAATGTGGTTACCGTTGATGTGGCCATGCGCACGGGGTTGGCTCGTATCGCTAATCTCGCCGCGAAATTTGGGTTGCCCAGGCCCGAACGTTATCCGTCTCTGGCTCTTGGCACTGAAGAGGTGACGCCACTGCAGCTCGCGGCCGCTTACGCGACCTTCGTCAACGGCGGTCGCCGGGTTCAGCCCAGAGTGATTGCCGGGGCTGGGGAGCCGCCCGCCTCGGGCTTCGCGAGCGAGGAAGCAACTAATTCCCAGGTTATCAGCCCGACCACGGCTTACATGGTGACTAATATGCTCACGGCTGTTGTCGATCATGGCACTGCACGCGCAGCGCGCGGGGCGGTGAAGGGAACTGCCATCGCCGGAAAGACCGGAACTTCGCGCGATGGTTGGTTTGTGGGCTACACGCAAAACCTGGTCTGTGTAGTCTGGATCGGCTTCGACGACAACCAGCAATTAGGACTTACCGGCGCAGCAGCGGCTCTGCCGGCGTGGATGGATTTCATGGGCGGCGCGATTGAGTTGCGACCTGAACTGGGCGGTAGAAACTTTGAATGCCCGGATGGAATAAACTTCGTGGAGATCGATGCGGATAGTGGTCTACGTTCAACTCTTACTTGCCCTCATCGGGAGTTGATTGCTGTTACCGAACGCCTCATGCCCAACCTGGAATGCTTCGCGCATGGAAACCTGCCTGAGCCCGATCTCCTTCGAGAGAATGTAGGGGCATCTGAGGATCAAACTGTCTTGGCCCAGCACGCTTCATCTCCATGGAGACCTGATCGCTTGCGCATCAATGAAACTGGTGCAACCAGCGTTAATGTGGACCCACACGGCAAGCGAATCCTGGTTAATGAGTTGCGGTAATTCCAGCGGGTATCCCTATATTCCAACCCCTACTGCCCGAATCTCCTTCGATATTCGCTCGAGACGACAAAGGACTTAACCATTTCAGAGCGGATAAAATCGCCGTCGTGATTATTGAGTTTTCCGAGCCAGAAATCGTAACCCGCAAAGTCTGTGTCCGGCATGCCGTCGGGGTTGCGCCGCAGATATCCGAAGTACTGTGTCAGCACGAAGGCTGAGCGGAACTCCCTCTGCGTCAACGTTTCATTATCGGCAACGCGCCGAAGCACGCGAGCACGCGCACCCGCTGGGTTATTGAACTCGGCTAAGGCCGCGTCACGCTCTGTGGCTGAAGGCACTACGCCTGCTGTCGCGTAGAGTGCGTCAACAAACGCACTCGCCGTCATGCTCGTCGGGTAGCGCTCTCGAAACTCATCGCGATTTACCCAGGCAGTTGCGAATGCCTGTTTGTTGGCTTCCAGGGTGGCTTCCCAGCCACTCCTTCCGCCGATAACCCCAGCGGAAATCTCCCTTGTGTCGCGCATGAACTCTGTGTAGCGCGGGAATCCGCGCGGACGTTCCGAGCTCTCGGGATACGACGCCCGGTAGAAACGATAGACAAGATAACCTGTGTGCTGGAATTCAACCGAAAGAAAGAACGCGGCAGAGACGTTTGCGCGTTTCTCATCTATGCAGCTTGCGCGTTCGTCCTCAGTCGTCTTGTCGTGGCACGAAGTGATCTGGTTTGTCCAGAAAGTCAATCCTCCTTTATCCGGGTCGCGGTTGAGGAAATCGCGGTAATGCTGCGCTGCGAAGTAGCCTGCGTCGTCTATCTGATTTCCCGGCGCTGCCACTCCAGGGCGTGTTCCGCCCGGATAAAACTGGTTCACGTTATTCAGGATACCCACCTCGGAGATCGGTGAGTTGCCGGAGCCGCCCATCACATCCGGATCGCCGGCGCTGATTTCCGCCGGCAAGGTCTGCGGGTCGAGCACGCGTTGCCCCCAGGAGTTCACAGACTGAGCGGAGAATACCGTATTGCCGGCAACGGTGCCCGCACCCTGGACTATGCCGTCCGCATAGAAGTTGGCGTCTTGGTTTCGCACCCCTCCGGTAAGCGCACCCTGGACCGCGCGAGTCTGGCCCCCGGAAGTCTGCAGTCCGTCTTCCACAAAACTGTCTGTCAGAATGAGGCCGTCGGGCCACACGGTGTTGTCAGTGAGTATCAACCCATCGGTTAATATCAATCCATCGGTCAAGATTAAACCGTCGGTCAATATCAAACCGTCGGTCAATATCAACCCGTCCGTCAGTATCAACCCGTCGGTTAAGATCAATCCGCTGTTTAGTACGGCAGACTCCAGCAGGCGGCCTGCAGGGTCGCGCAGGTCCAGCCGGAGATCTTTATTGAGACCTTTCAAACTCTTGCCTGCCTTGAGCAACCTCTCGCCCGCCTTCGCCTGGTTGGCATCGGTGCGCGTGTTCTGCGCGAGGCGAACTACCGCGTAAGCGTTCACCAGGCCGGCGCCTTGCGTTAGCATGCGCTCGGTGGGATTCTTCGTCGTCAGTGACGGCAGTTGTTGCGCCGTCAAACGCATCATTGCTTTTACTTGTAACGGCGTTAGGCTGGGATTGGCCTGGAGCATGAGCGCCGCAATTCCCGAGACGACGGGCGCGGCGAAGGAAGTGCCGGTAAGCTGGCAGTACATATGTTTGATCGCCGAACTGGACTTCGCGGGCATTACAGACTTTGGCAGAATCTGATCCGTCAAAGCGGGGTTGTCCAAACTCGACGTGGTAATGATGCGTGTTCCCGGCGCGACCAGATCCGGCTTAATCACGCCGTCCACCAGCGACGGCCCGCGCGAGCTGTAGCCGGCCACCTCAAGGTCAGTGCGACGAAGCGGATTTGGTTTTTGACTGATATTGACCGTGGGTGTGGGGCTGTCGTTCCAGGTGCCGGTCCAGGTCTCCAGCGTCTGTTCAGGGTTGCGCGTTGCGCCGACCGTGATCACATAAGGGTCGTTGCCGGGACTGTGTATGCCGCCGTAGATGGTTTGATAAATGGGTTTTCCGGCGACGTCGTAGCCCACTATGGCATCGTTGGTTCCCCAGTTACCCGCCGCGCAGACGACCACGATTCCGGCTGCTACAGCGCGTTCCGCCGCCTGACAAAGCGGATCAGAGCGATAGCTTTGCATTACCGCCGTGCCCAGACTCAGATTCAATACTTTGATGTTGTGTGTGGACTTGATGGAGATTACGTAATCAATTGCCTGAATCACAGTGCTGATATTGCTTGTGCCGTTGCTATTGATCGCGCGGACGGAAATGATGTTGGCGCCCGGTGCGATGCCTTCAAAGTCACCGTAATTACCTGGATACCATTCCGCGTTACCGCTCCCACGCTGGCGTGAGCCCCAACCGCTTCCTGCAATTACGCCCGCCACAGCAGTGCCGTGCCCGTAATCGTCGTAACTGTCCTCTCCTTTTGTCCCGCTGGTAACTTGTCCGGCCGAGTTGCCTGCGAAATCTTTGAACGCGACAATCCGATCATCGCCCGCTTCAGAGGCTTTTTCAAAATCACCGTTCCGCGCGCTAACACCCGAATCAATCACCGCGATGCCGATTCCTTTGCCATCCACGGCGCTGTAGTCGTCATCATCGTCATCATAAGTGCTGTCGTCATCGTCATCATCGTCCGATGAATTTCCTCTGAGTTGATCAGCGCCGACTAATCTTGACGCTGCCGCCATAGTGCGGCGCACTTGTCTGTCTGGGGTGATGAAGGCGATGCCATTCTCCGCGGCGAGGGCGTCGATGTGCGCCAGCGGTATTTCAACAAGGAAGGCATTGATACTCTTGAACTGGTGTTTGATTTTGCCGCCGTGGCGCTGAATTAGTTGGCGATGAGCTTCACTCGGAAGAACGGTCGTTTGTGCGATGACGTCTTGCAACTGCCCACTCGGCCCGGCCGCGTCGATCAACGAGCGCAGATCGTCCGGTACCTTTGTAAGTCTTGCATCATGGTTTTCAGCCTGGAGCTCGCCTGGCGCACGTGGGGACGCCTGCGCCGTGAAGTTTCTCGCTTGAGACATCTGCGCTAATGGCAGAATCAACAGCAGGATTGAGGATAGAAGACTCGTGGCAACTTTTAACCGCTTCATCGCTGGACCCTTTCTCATTCGCTTGGAACTGACACTTCAAAACTTTTGAGGAGAGCGATCACGCTGACCGACTCCGGCGTTTTGTCTTTGTCAATCAATGTGCCACAAACGGTCAGGACTCTCCCTGCTCCGGCGCGACGTCTTCCGCGCATCCTTTTAGGAGGCGATTGTGGAGGGTCACGGGGGGTGTTAAGACCTTGTTCCAAAACGCCTTATGCAGGAGGAGCAGTCCTGTTCAAGGCTTCCGTTGAAGCAAACACCGGTTCGCGATCAGGTGGTAAAACGCGCGGTCTTTGCTCGGGGGAAGGAATGGCAGTCTCGGTCAAGATGAGAGTTTGAAGAAGTCAATATCCGTCAATGTGTGGTCAGTTTGATTGGCAATTTGCGAAGGCGAGGGAGCGGACGGCGAAACTAATCGAGGCACTACATAGCAGTTATACGAAGGCACCCTTTGGGATGCGGCTCGCTAAGAAATTAACGAGAGCGCGCTCGAGTGCGACCCTCTCAGCCCGCTTCGTAATCCCCTCATTTAAACGAACTATCCGCGGATGAATTGAACAACGACGCGCGGAGCCGCACGCGCGAGTTATATATGAACGAGAAAGGCCGAAATAAAAGCTACTCAGTATGTAGGCTGCTCGTGCTGGCGTCGGGCGCCGGGGTGGTAGCGCTCGCAGCAACCGGCATCATACGGGCACCCCTCGACCCGCGATGGCTGGTCCTTGCCGCCTTTGTCATCCTCGGCAGTTGGATCACAACTTCACCCATCCCTGGTGCGACGACGGGCGCCATTACAATCTCGGACCCTTTTGTTTTCCTGACAATTCTCTTGTGTGGTCCGAATGAAGGGATCATGGTCGCGGCAGTCGCGACTGCAACAGAATCGGCGCGTTTCACCAAGAGCTGGATCAACTTCGGCACCAACATAGCGATCATTTGCACTTCCTTCTTTGTTTCCAGTCTGCTTGTAACTCTCATTTTCGGCGATGTGCGGCTCCTTGCCCACAGCCAGGGATCCTTCTTTGTGTACGCACTGGCGCTGGGCATGTACGCGACCGTCCAGGCAGTCATCAACCACGGGCTGATAGTTGCACTGGTGGCTATCAAAGCCCGCAAGCCGATGCTCGATATCTGGCGCCAGAATTACTCCTGGGGGTTCGTGACGTTTTTCTCGGGCGCCCTGACGGCCGGTGTAGTTAATGCGCTAATTCACTATTACGGTTTTTGGGCAGTCGTCTTCACCGTCCCCGTGCTTCTGGCTAACTACCTGGCGTACCGTCCTTACATCAAAAACATCGAAGCCGCGCGACGTCACGTTGAGGAAACTCGCGGGTTGCACATGCGTACGCTCGAAGCATTCGCCACTGCCGTTGACGCCAAGGACCAAATCACGCATGAGCACGTTCAGCGTGTACAAATCTACGCCGAAGGGATGGCTCGGCTGCTCGGGCTTGCGGAAAAGGAGATCGAAGCACTGCGCGCGGGAGCCCTCTTGCATGACATAGGCAAGATTGCCGTCCCCGACTACATTTTAAACAAACCGGGAAAGCTGACTGCCGCCGAGTTCGACAAGATGAAACTTCATACGGTAGTGGGTGCGCAGATCCTGGAGCGCATTAAGTTTCCTTATCCCCTCGTCCCCATAGTGCGATACCACCACGAGCGGTGGGATGGGACAGGCTATCCGGAAGGCCTGAAAGGCGAGGATATTCCGATTACCGCGCGCATCCTCACAGTGGTTGATTGCTTCGATGCAGTACGCGAAGACCGTCAATATCGCAAAGGTATGACGCGCTCTGAGGCCATCGAATTGTTGCAGAGGGATCGCGGCAAACACTACGACCCGCCTCTCGTTGATCTCTTCGTAGAGAACCTGCCGACCTTTGAAGCCGAGATTGCAAAAATGAAGAAAGGCCAACAGGCCTTTGCCCCGTTACAGTTGGAAGAGACCGAAGCGATTAGTCGGGCGAAGCCCGCCGCCGGTCTTGCGGAAGAGGCAGCACCTGAGGGGCCGGCAGAATATCTCCGAACCATCCTCGCCGCACACCAATCCAGTCGCGAGATGGTCACGCTCTATGAAATCGCACAGACGCTCACCCGCTCGCTGGATGCGCGCGACATGCTGGCCCTCGTTACCAGCAAGCTCGAACGCATCATCCCTTTCGATACCTGCGTGGTGTATCTGTGCGACGAAGCGGGACGCGCAGTCGCTCAGCACGTTACCGGTCTAAACGCCGAGGACTTCCGGGGGCGCTCGATCGGACAGGGTGTGGGCGTTACCGGCTGGGTGCTCGCAAATAATAGGTCGTTTGCCAATACCGACCCGGCTCTCGACCTCTCGGCGATCGGCAGCAAGGCCCAGGGTTATCGCACGCTGGCAGTCTGCCCGTTGATCAAAGGGGACCAGAAATTCGGGGCCCTCGCGCTCTACTCGCAGTCTCTTGCCAGCTACTCTGAAGATCAATTGCGGACGTTGACGGAAGTTGCCGGACTTACCTCAGACGCTCTGCATAACGCGATGCGCTACGCCGAAACCAAGCAGGACGGGCTGACGGATCAACTTACAGGCCTGCCTAATGCGCGCCACTTCTACACTGTCTTCGAGCGCGAACAAGAAAGGGCGGCGGAGCATGTTCACCCTCTCGCGCTCCTCGTCATAGACGTGAATGGCTTCCGCAGGGTGAACGATGAGTTGGGGCGGGAGCGTGGCGACGAGGCGCTCCGGCAGATCGCAGAGTTTATTCGGGCGCAATTGCGCCGCGACGACCTGCTGGTTCGTTACGCGGGTGATAAATTTATTTCCCTGCTTCGCAATACGCCCCCAGAGACAATCGGCGAGATCAGCGTGCGGATTCAGACGCACGACGCCCTGCGCGAAATCGTTTCGTTGGGAGTGGATGAATTGTCGTTGGACGTGAGCATTGGCCAGGCACGCCTGGGGCACGACGGCGAGTCTCTGGAGGAATTATTGGAAGCAGCGGATCGTCGCCTACAAGCGGACAAGGCCGCGCAACGCTCGCTCAGTAATTTTGATCAAAAAGAGGAGCCGCGACGCTAACTACATGCTCGACCTTGAATCCGAAAATTTCGCTCTACCTTCGCCTGGTTCCAGCCTCCCTTCCAGCCAAGGGATAGATGCCGGACCGGGCACCGTGACCTTTGGTGAAGAGCGCGACCCGGCAGCCGCCGCTCTCCAGTTGATTTCTCTCGGAGCAATCGAGACGCGACTCCTGAAACACGGCGAGGAGGCCCGGGTTCTGGAATGCCTCGATCGGCAGCCATTGCAGAACGTCATGCTGCGTGGGTCTATTTGCGATTACGGCCTGGAGGACTCTCGCCACCGCGGTTCGTTCTACGGCTGTTTTCATGACCATGCTCTCGTTGGGGTGGCCTTGATCGGCCACACTACACTGCTACACGGAAGCCAGGCGGCAATCATCGCTTTCGCGAATGTTGCGCGGCAGTCTCCCGGAGCCGAAACGCGTTTGCTATTGGTTGAGGAACGTAGCGCCGAGACTTTTTGCCGCTTTCTTCTAGGCTCAAACAACAGTCAGCGCATCCTTCGTACGACTTTGGAGGTCATGTTTGCCCTTACCAGCGTCAAAGTTGAGTATCAGGGGGCGACACCGTTGCGCTTGGCGGAGCCTCACGAAGCTGAAGAGGTGTCTCTGGCTAACGCGCGTGGTCACCTGGAACTGAATGGGTTTGACCCTTCAACGCAGGACCCAACGGGTTTCGTCGAGCGATCGCGGACCCGGATTCAGAAGGGAAGTGTCTGGGTGGTCCGTGACGATGAGGGCATCGCGTTCAAAGCTGAGGCCGCACGGGTCACTGATGAGGCTGTTTACCTTGAGGGAGTGCTGACTCGGCCAGATCTACGGGGTACGGGCCTCGGCAGTGCAGCCCTGATCGACTTGTGCCAGCGATTGCTAAAAAGGCACGACGCAGTTTGCCTGCTGGCCGATGCGAGCAGTAAACGCGCAATGGCTTTCTATGAACGGCTTGGCTTCGAACCGATCACCCGCTACTGCCTCGTGCGTTTTGGCCCATCGGAAACAAAGTAGTGTGATGGGAATCGTTTACGCGTACCTGGTTCGAGCCTTGGCAGTGATTTTCACGAAGACGCAACCTTCGTGGGGGCAGTAGCCCGACCGTCAGGGAGGGCTCCCGCACCCATAGCTTCCGACTCGCGACGGATGGTCGGCAATCGGAGCCCTCCTTAACAGTCGGGCTACCGCCCCGACCCACACCACGCACTTTACGTGCATGCTCATTTTAGGGTGGGTCTTCCTCATTGCTGGCGAACGTGCTGCCACTTCTGGTTCGCTCCAATACTACCTGCGCAATTGCGTGTTCGCTGGTGTGCGAAAGCGACAGGTGAGCTGCGGTTGCGCCTGCCTCTTGAAACATCTCGCGCACGCGGCCATGGAAGATCAATATCGGCGCGCCGCCTTCCAGTAAACTGATCTCGACGTCCTGCCAACTAATTCCGCCGCGCCATCCAGTTTGAAATGCTTTTAGCGCGGCTTCTTTTGCGGCGAAGCGCGCGGCATAATGCTGGGCTGCCACGGCGCCGCGGCTTTCGCAATACGAACGCTCGGCGGGCGTGAAAAGACGTTCAGCCAGGCGCGGTGTACGCTGGAGCGCTTCGCGTATGCGCGCTACTTCGATAATGTCTATACCAATGGAAACGATCATAAGTGACAACAAACTGGAGCGCGCTGGTTTTTACTGGCGTACGAATGATGGCGTAACTGCCCTGGTTTGCGAGCCGCTGGAACAAGCCGGTTTCACTAACGGATTTTCAACTCGCGCCGGCGGCACGAGCGCGATGCCGGAGAACGCACTTAACCTTGCCGGCTTTAACGAAGACGCGGCGGAAAACATTCTGGAGAATCGCCGCCGCTTTCTCAAGCTTTTTGCGGGCGAATGGGCGCTGGCAGGTTGCTGGCAAATGCATGGCGTCGACGTGCGCGCGGTGAACGATCGAGAAGACGCGAAGCCCGCCGAAGATGGAACCGGTGACA
>Ga0136617_10001562_pt1 | contig 20301 bp, 22 predicted proteins | sample AntDrymUQ3222106_2_FD_129672 | JGI IMG/M metagenome (GOLD analysis project Ga0136617, IMG submission 129672) | Polar desert sand microbial communities from Dry Valleys, Antarctica - metaG UQ322 (21.06) | ecosystem: Environmental > Terrestrial > Soil > Desert | place: Antarctica: Dry Valley...
AAGCGCATGGCGCTGCCCAACGCGAAGATCCTCATCCATCAGGTCTCCAGCGGCTTCCAGGGCCAGGCGACGGACATCGAGATCCACGCCAAGGAGATCATCGACATCCGCCAGCGCCTGGACGAGATCATCGCCAAGCACACGAAGCAGCCTTACGACAAGGTTCGCACCGACACCGAGCGCGATTACTTCTTGTCAAGCGATGAGGCCAAGGACTACGGCATCATTGACAGGGTGATCCACCAGCACTGAGCCTCATGGCGCGCCCGACCGACTCCAACGAACAGCTCCTCTGCTCTTTCTGCGGAAAGTCCCAGCGCCAGGTTAAGAAGCTCATCGCCGGTCCGGGCGTCTACATCTGCGACGAGTGCATCGATCTCTGCAACGAGATCATCGACGAGGAGCTCGCCGCACCGCCGTCGTTCGACATCGAGAGCCTGCCCAAGCCGCGCGAGATCTACGACGTCCTCGACGAGTACGTCGTCGGCCAGGAGGAGTCCAAGCGCACGCTGTCGGTCGCGGTCTACAACCACTACAAGCGCGTGCAGATGATGCAGGCCGAGGACAGCGACATCGAGCTGCAGAAGTCCAACATCCTGCTGCTCGGCCCGACCGGCTGTGGCAAGACGCTGCTCGCCCAGACGCTGGCCCGCATCCTCAACGTGCCCTTCGCGATCGCCGACGCCACGGCGCTGACCGAGGCCGGCTATGTCGGCGAGGACGTCGAGAACATCCTGCTGAAGCTCATCCAAGCGGCCGACTACGACGTCAAGAAGGCCGAGACCGGGATCATCTACATCGACGAGGTCGACAAGATCGCGCGCAAGGCCGACAACCCGTCGATCACGCGCGACGTCAGCGGGGAGGGCGTCCAGCAGGCGCTGCTGAAGATCCTCGAGGGCACGACGGCCTCCGTCCCGCCGCAGGGCGGGCGCAAGCACCCCCACCAGGAGTTCCTGTCGATCGACACGACGAACGTCCTGTTCATCTGCGGCGGCGCCTTTGCGAACCTCGACAAGGTGATCGAGCGGCGGATCGGCTCCAACGGCATCGGCTTCGGCGCCTCGATCCAGTCCAAGGCCGAGAGCGCCAGCAGCGAGCTGTTCGAGAAGACGCTGCCCGAGGATCTCGTCAACTACGGCCTCATCCCCGAGTTCATCGGTCGCCTTCCCGTGGTGAGCGCCGTGCATCAGCTCACGCGCGACGACCTCATCACGATCCTCACCGAGCCGCGCAACGCGCTCGTCAAGCAGTTTCAGCGCTTCTTCTCCTTCGACGGCATCGAGCTGGTCTTCTCCGACGACGCGCTCGTCTCGGTGGCCGAGAAGGCGCTCTCGCGCGAGACCGGCGCGCGCGGCCTGCGTTCGATCATCGAGGAGGTCCTCCTCGAGGTGCAGTTCGAGCTTCCCTCGCGACGCGACGTCAAGAAGTGCGTCGTGACCAAGGAGACCATCGAGAAGGGCATCACGCCCACGCTGGTCACCGAGGCAGCGCCGGACGAGCAGCAGTCGCGGCGCGCCGAGTCCGCGTAGCGAGCGGCCGGATGGAACCCCGGACCCGCCGGGTACCATGCCGCCCATGCCCGCCCTCGCCCGCGTTCGCACGATGCCGTGGATCATGGTCTTCGAGCTCGCCGTCACCCTGCGCAGGCACTGGAAGCGCCTGGAGCCGGGTGAGCGCGCCGAGCTCGCGGCGCTGATCAAGAAGTCACAGGGCCGCCCCTCGCGCCTGGATGCTCGCGAGCGCACGGAGGTCCGGCGCCTCGTCGCCAAGCTCGAGCCGGGCCAGATCGCGCGCAGCGTCGTGCCGATCGGGCGCCGCGCCCGCAAGGCCCGCCGCGGGCGGTAGCGCAGCGGCAGTCGCGCTCGTGACCGAGCGTCTGCGGGTGATCGTGGAGCGGCTGGACATCCAGCCCGACGACCGCGTGCTGGAGATCGGATGCGGCCACGGCGTCGCCGCGACGTACGTCTGCGCGCGCCTGGACGGCGGCCGGCTGACCGCGATCGACCGCTCGCAGAAGATGATCGACGCCGCTACGCGCCGCAACGCGGCGTACGTCGAGGCCGGCACGGCGGAGTTCCTCGTTATGCGCCTCGAGGATCTCGACCTCGGCGACCGCCGCTACGACACGATCTTCGCGGTCCGCGTTGGCCTGTGTCATCGCGAGCCCGCGCGTGCGCGCGCGCTCGTCGAGCCGTACCTGGCACCCGGCGGCCGGATCGCGACGGTGTTCGACCCGCCGTAACGGTCACAGGACCGTGGGTCGCAGCGGCGCGCGCTGTGACCGCCCGACCGGCGGCATCCACCCACCACGCGCGACATCGCGGCAGGCGAGACCGTGCGCCTCATCCACCGGCGGCCACTGGGCTTCCGCAGAACGCCGCCCGATCGCCGGTGCTCAGCGACGCTCCATAGACTCATGCTGAGGCTATGGGGGATCTTCAAGAACGCACACGATTTGAGCCGGCGGAGGTCGAGCCGCGGATCCTCGCGCGCTGGCTGCAATCCGGGTTCGTGCACCCGCAGCCCGCCGGAAACGCCCAGGAGACCTTCTCGATCGCGATCCCGCCGCCGAACGTCACCGGCGTGCTGCACATGGGCCACGCGCTGAACTGGTCGATGCAGGATGCCCTGATCCGGATGAATCGCATGCGGGGCAGGCGCACGAAGTGGATCTTCGGCACCGACCACGCGGGCATCGCCACGCAGCGCCAGGTCGAGAAGCTGCTGGAGTCCGAGGGCACGTCGCGCACGAGGATCGGCCGCGAGGAGTTCGTGCGGCGCGTCTGGGAATGGCGCGCGAAGTATGGCGGGCAGATCATCGAGCAGGGCAAGCGGCTCGGCGCGACGTGCGACTACGAGGACGAGCGCTTCACCATGGACCCGCAGTACGTCCAGGCGGTGCTGAAGGTGTTCGTCGACCTCCACGAGCAGGGCCTGATCTATCGCGACAACTACATGGTCAACTGGGATCCCGGCCTGCGCTCGGCGATCTCCGACCTCGAGGTCGAGGACCGCGAGGGTTGCGTCGACACGCTGTACTCGATCGCCTACCCGCTGGCCTCCGGCGAGGGCGAGGTCGTCGTGGCGACCGTGCGCCCCGAGACGATGCTCGCCGACACCGCCGTGGCGGTGCACCCCGACGACGAGCGCTACGCGCACCTCGTCGGCCAGGAGGTCGTGCTGCCGCTCGTCGGCCGCCGGCTGCCGATCATCGCCGACGACTACGTCAAGACCGACTTCGGCACCGGCGCGCTGAAGATCACGCCCGGCCACGACCCCAACGACTTCGAGATCGGCCGTCGTCACGGCCTCGAGGAGATCGGCGTGATCGGCGAGGACGGCCTGATGACGGCGGCCGCCGGCGAGCGCTACGCCGGGCTGACGGCGCTCGAGGCCCGCGCGCGCGTCGTCGCCGACCTCGAGCAGCTCGCGGCGATCCGCGGCCGCGAGGAGCACGCCCACACCGTGCCGTTCAGCCATCGCTCGGGCGAGCGCGTCGAGCCGCTCATCTCGCTGCAGTGGTTCATGCGCATGGACGAGCTGGCCAAGCCCGCGATCGAGGCCGTGCGGTTCGGCCACGTGAAGATCCATCCCGAGTCGCAGTCGCGCCGCTACATCGACTGGCTGGAGAACATCCGCCCGTGGTGCATCTCGCGCCAGCTGTGGTGGGGCCATCAGATCCCCGTCTGGTACCGCGGCGACGAGACCTACGTCGGCGCGACGGCCCCCGAGGGCGACGGCTGGGAGCAGGATCCCGACGTCCTGGACACGTGGTTCTCGTCGGCGCTGTGGCCGTTCGCGACGCTCGGCTGGCCCGAGCGGACACCTCAGCTGCCGGCCTTCTACCCGACCGACGTGCTGTCGACGGGGCGCGACATCCTCTTTCTGTGGGTCGCGCGGATGGTGATGATGGGGTTGCGCTTCACCGACGACATCCCGTTCGAGCACGTCTACGTGCACTCGATCATCCAGGCGCCCGACGGCCGCCGGATGAGCAAGTCGCTCGGCACCGGGATCGATCCGCTGGCGCTCGTCGAGGGCGGCCCGCGGCCGCCGGTCTATGGGAATCGGACCCGCCCGCCCGGAGACTTCCCGCCCTACGGCGCCGACGCCGTGCGCTTCGGCCTGCTGGCGATGTCCTCCACGCAGGACGTGCGCTTCAGCGAGGAGAAGGTCGCCCAGGGCCAGGCGCTCGCCAACAAGCTCTACAACGCGACGCGCTTCGTCGTGCTGCGCGTCGGCGAAGACGTCGATCCGGGCTCGCCCGCCGCCGCGCCGCAGCCGCGGACGGTCGAGGATCGCTGGATCCTGTCGCGGCTGCAGGCGATCAAGGCCGACACGCAGGCGCGCGTCGACGGCTTTGACTTCGCCAAGGCGGCGTTCGGGCTCTACGACTTCATCTACGCCGAGCTGTGTGACTGGTACCTGGAGATCGTCAAGCCGCGCCTGGGCGACGACGCCGATCCCGACGATCGCGCGGCGCTCGGCGCGACGCTGCTGCACGTGCTGCGCGAGACGCTCGCCACGGCTCATCCGGTCATCCCGTTCGTCACCGAGGAGCTGTGGCGCCTGCTGCCCGGCAGCGAGGGCATGCTCGCGACCGGCACGCTGCCCACCGCCGACAGCGCCCTGAGCGATCCACAGGCCGAGGCCGCGATGGAGCGCGCGATCGAGGCCGTCCGCGTGCTGCGCGGCTGGCGCGACTCCGTCGGCGTGCGCGCGGGCGCGATCATCCCGGCCGTCCTGAACGCGGATGGCTACGAGGCGACGGCGCAGCGCGTCGGCGCGCTCGCGCGCTTTGCGTTCGGCGGCGCAAACGGCGACGGCGGCGCCGAGGTCGCCAGCGTCGCGATTCCCGGGGGAAGCGTCGCGGTGCTCGCGTCCGGCGACATCGACCTCGGCGCGGCCGAGCGGCGGCTGGAGGAGCGGCGTGCGACGCTGCGCGGCGAGATCGCCCGCGCCGAGAAGAAGCTCTCCAACCAGGGTTTCGTCGCCAAGGCCCCGGCCGCGGTGGTGCAAGCCGAGCGCGCCAAGCTCGACCGCCTGCGTGCCGAGCTGGAGGCGCTGTGACAGCGGGCGCCGGCCCGCCGGCAGCGGGCTCGCCGCCGCCACGCGGGGGCTGGCGATGAACGCCGCCGGCCGCAAGGCCGGCGCGGTCGGATCCTCGAGCGCGCGCGATGCCGAGCGCTGGCTGCTGTCGCTCGAGCTCTTCGGGATGCGCTTCGGCCTGGACCGGATGCGCCGCCTCATGACGGCGCTGCACTCGCCCAACGAGGCCTTTGCGGCGATCCACGTCGTCGGCACGAACGGCAAGTCCTCGACCGTGCGGATGATCGCCGCGCTGCTGCACCACCACGGCGTCTGCGCCGGCGCGTACCTCTCACCGCACCTCGTCTCCTTCACCGAGCGTATCCGCGTCGGCCGCCACGACGTGTCGCAGGAGCAGTTCGCCAGCGCGGTCGAGCGTGCGTGCCGCGCGGCGGAGCTCGTCGACCGCACGCTCGAAGAGGACGACCGGGTCACGCAGTTCGAGGCCCTGACCGCGGCCGCCTACGCGCTGCTCGCCGACGCGGCCGTCGATGTCGCCGTCGTCGAGGCCGGGCTCGGCGGGCGCTGGGACGCGACGAACGTCATCGGCGCCCAGGTCGCGGTGCTCACGAACGTCGGCCTGGAGCACACGCGCTGGCTGGGGCCAACCGTCACGGACATCGCGCGCGAGAAGCTCGCGGTCGTGGCCCCCGGCGCCACGCTCGTGCTCGGGGCGGACCTGCATCCCGACGCCGAGCATGAGGCGCACGTCGTCGCCCGACGCCAGAGCGCCACGATCGTGCGCGCCGCCGCCGAGCCGCCGACCGCGCTGCGCGGCGGGCTGCGCGCCCGCGGCGCCTTTCAGCGGCGAAACTTCGCCGTCGCCTGCGCCGCCGCGCAGGCCTACCTCGGCCGCCTGGACGACGAAGCGGTGCGCGCCGCGGCCGCGTCGACAGCGGTGCCCGGGCGCTTCGAGGTCGTCCGCGGCGGCGACGGCAGCGCCGAGGTCGTGCTCGACGGCGCGCACAACGCGGGCGGCATCGCGGCGCTCGCCGAGACCCTGCCGGACTTCCTGGCGGGGCGACCGCTCGTCGCGGTCGTCTCCGTGCTCGACGACAAGGACGCCGCTGCGATGCTCGAGGTGCTGCTGGCGCTGTGTGCCGCTGCGGTCTTCACGGCGAACGCCAATCCGCGCGCGCTGTCGCCGGCGACGCTGAACTCGCTCGCCGGGCAGATCGGCGGGGGTGGGTGGGGCGGTATCACGCGCGTGGAGGCCGACCCACGCCGTGCCGTCGCGCTCGCCGAGCAGCTCGCCGGCCCGCAGGGCGTCGTGCTGGCGACCGGCTCGATCTACCTCGTCGCCGACCTCATGCGGCCCGACGCAGCCGGCCGCGCATCGATGCTGTGAACGGCGAGGGACCATCCGCACCGGCGCTGATCGCGGTCGTCGCGCTGATCGTCGCGCTCGTGATCCTCGTGTTCTTCGCGATCGGCTACGGCCTCGGTCGGCTGTTCCTCTAGCCCGCAAGGCGCCATGCATTACGCCGCCGTCGCCTCCGACGGATAAGCTCCCCCGATCGTGCTAGCGGTCTTCGGCATCAACAGTGACGGGCTGAACCTCGCGGTCAACATGCTCATCCTGTTTCTGGTCGTCATCTACTTGGCGCTCGTGTACTGGACGTACATGGACGCGATCAGGCGGATCGAGGACCCGATGCTCGTCATCTGCGCGACCGTGGCATCGCTGTTTCCGTTCGTCGGGACGATCCTGTACGTGATCGTGCGGCCGCCCGAGTACCTCGAGGATGTCCGCGAGCGCGAGCTGGAGATGCAGGCCGCGGAGGCGCGCCTGCACGAGCTCAACTACATGCTCTGCCCGCACTGCGACTTCGAGGTCAAGGAGGACTTCCTGCGCTGCCCGAACTGCATGCGCAAGCTGCGCGACCCGTGCGCGAGCTGCGCGCGCCCGCTGGATCCCACCTGGAAGCTCTGCCCGTACTGCGAGGCTGAGCTCGGCGACGCGTCGCGCGAGCCGCGGCTGCGCTCGCAAGCCTGAACGCCCGGCCGGCGCCGGCGTCCGGGGTCCCGGACGGCCGCCGCAAGACCAACCACCTGAGGAGATCTGATCGATGGACCGGACTCTGATCCTGGTCAAGCCCGACGCGTTCGCCCGCCGGCTGACCGGCGAGATCATCACGCGCTTCGAGCGCAAGGGCCTGCACCTCTCAGCGCTGAAGCTCATGACGCTCGACGAGCAGACCGCCAAGCGCCACTACGCCGAGCACGAGGGCAAGCCGTTCTTCGACGGCCTCGTCGCTTTCATCACCTCCGGCCCGCTCGTCGCGATGATCCTCGAGGGTCCCAACGCGATCGAGGCGGCGCGCCAGCTGGCCGGCGCGACGAACGGCATCGAGGCCGCGTCCGGCTCGATCCGCGGCGACTATGCGCTGGAGGTGCGCCGCAACCTGGTCCACGCGTCAGACTCGCGCGAGTCGGCTGAGCGGGAGATCGCGATCTACTTCGGGGAGTAGGGCGGCGCCGTGCCCCGCGATGCACCGCGCCCCCTGATCCTCGCCAGCCGCTCGCCGCAGCGCCGCGCGATCCTCGCGCAGCTCGGCATCCCCTTCGAGGTTCTGCCCGTCGATGTCGAGGAGCTCGCTGCCGGCGACCCGATCGAGGTCGCGCGCACCAACGCGCTGCGCAAGGTGCAGGCCGCTGCACGTCAGCGCCCGGACGGCACGATCCTGGGTGTCGACACGGTCGTCGCTCTGGACGGCGAGATCTTCGGAAAACCGGCCTCGGCGCAGGCCGCGCGCGGGACGCTGAAACGGCTCGCGGGGCGCACCCACGAGGTCGTGAGCGGGCTCGCGCTCGCGAAATCGGCCTACCCTCAGGTTGTGCATGAGGTAACAGAGGTGACGTTCCGCGAGCTCGACGACGATCTCGTCCGCCGCTACGTCGCGACCGGCGAATGGTCAGGCAGAGCAGGCGGTTACGCGATCCAGGGCAGAGGTGCGGGCCTCGTTCGACGCATAATGGGCGACTACCTGAACGTGGTCGGACTACCCGCCGCCAGATTGCTCGACCTCGACTTGACCCTTATGCTCAGGGAGAACTAGAGGGATGCGTTGGCAGCGGCCGCTCCGCCGCTAGACTCAGCGGCGGCGCCGGCCCCGCGAGCACACGCCGCACGGGGTGAAACTTGGGTTCTCGCCACCTCTTCAATGGGTTTCTTCAGCTACCTCACCGGATTCGGGGGCCGTGACATGGCCGTAGATCTGGGCACAGCGAACACCCTCGTCTACGTGCGTGGGCGCGGCATCGTCCTGAACGAGCCGTCGGTCGTCGCGATCGACTCGCGCAGCGGCGAGGTGCACGCCGTCGGCATCGAGGCCAAGCGGATGCTCGGCCGCACCCCCGGGACGATCTCCGCGATCCGGCCGCTGAAGGACGGCGTCATCGCCGACTTCGACGTCACCGAGGAGATGCTGCGCCACTTCATCCAGAAGGTGCACCAGAACCGCTGGGCGCACCCGCGCGTGGTCGTCTGCGTGCCCTCGGGCGTGACCGGCGTCGAGAAGCGCGCCGTCGAGGAGGCCTGCCTGAGCGCCGGCGCGCGCCAGGCCTACCTCATCGAGGAGCCGATGGCCGCCGCGATCGGCGCCGGCCTGCCGGTCGGCGAGCCGACCGGCTCGATGGTCGTCGACATCGGCGGAGGCACCAGCGAGGTGGCGGTCATCTCGCTGGGCGGCATCGTCGTCTCGCAGTCGATCCGGATCGGAGGCGACGAGCTCGACGAGGCGATCATCAACTACGCAAAACGCGAGTACAAGCTGCTCATCGGTCAGCAGACCGCCGAGGAGGTCAAGCTCGAGATCGGCTCGGCGCATCCGATGGAGGAAGAGGTGCAGGCCGAGATCCGTGGGCGCGACATGGTGTCGGGCCTGCCCAAGACCGTCGTGCTGACGAGCGAGGAGATCCGCCAGGCGCTCGAGGAGCCGCTGTCGCAGATCATCGACGCCGTCAAGGAGACGCTGGACAGGACCCCGCCCGAGCTGTCCTCGGACATCATGGATCGCGGGATCATGCTCGCGGGCGGCGGCTCGCTGCTGCAGGGGCTCGACGAGCGCCTGCGGGAGGAGACGCAGATGCCCTGCCACCTCGCCGAGTCGCCGCTGACGTGCGTCGCCGTCGGCTCGGGCCGCTCGCTGGAGGAGTTCGAGGTCATCCACCGCACGAACCGCAACTCGTCGAAGCACCGCCGCAAGCGGTACTGATCCCCACGTTGGAGTCGCGCACGCGTGTATGACAAGACCGTCCGCCGACGCCGAGCCGTCCTGGGGCTGCTCGTGGCCTGCTCGCTGATCCTGCTCACCGCCTATTTCGGTGAATCGGGCGGCGGAGCCCTGCACGGCGTCCAGCGCGGCACGAGCGAGGTCCTCAACCCGATCCAGGAGGGAGCCAGTCGCGCGCTCAAGCCCGTCCGCGACCTGTTCGGATGGTTCGGCGACACGATCGACGCCAAGGGCCAGGTCGAGCAGCTGCGCCGCGAGCGCGACCGCCTGCGCAGCGAGGTGCTGACCAACGAGATTCGCAAGGCCGACTACGACCGGCTCTCGGCGATGGTCGAGCTCGACGGCGCACTCGGGCTGGAGGACAAGGGCCTCAAGACGGGCCGCGTGATCGTCCAGTCCGCCACCGTCTGGTACGCGACCGTGCGCGTCGACAAGGGATCCGACGACGGCGTGCGCGTGGGACAGCCCGTGATCAACGAGAAGGCCCTGATCGGCCGCGTGACGGAGGTCTTCGGCGGAGCGGCGCAGGTGACCCTGATCACCGACACGACGATGAAGGTGCCCGCGCGCGCGGGCCGGCGCGGCGAGTTCGGGATCGTCGAGCCCGCCAGCGCGGGAAACCCCAACGACCTGATCATGAAGTTCACGGAGCCGGATGCGGGCATCCGCATCGGCGATCGCGTCGCCACGCGCGGTACCGAGCCCGACGATCGCGCGGCGTCGCTGTACCCCGTCGGCCTGCCGATCGGCCGGGTGACGCGGATCGAGAACGAGGGCACCGACACCGAGGAGATTCACCTGCGTCCGTACGCGGACATGCGCAGCCTGGACTTCGTCCAGATCATCACCGACCCGCGCGGGGGAGAACGATGACCGCGCCGACGCCACAGCTGCTCGCGCGTCTTGCCGGCGTCGGCCTGCTCGGCGTCGTCGTGCAGACCGCCTTCATCGCGCAGCTGCCGATCGCGGGCGCCAACGCCGACCTGTCGCCGCTGCTCGTGATGGCGATCGGCCTGCTCTGCGGCTCGCTGGCGGGCGGCTGCTTCGGCTTCGGCGTCGGCCTGCTCGCTGACGTCGTGGCGCTGCAGACGCTCGGCGTCTCGTCGCTCGTGCTGCTCGGCGTGGGCTACGGCGCGGGCCGCCTGCGCGAGGCGCGCGATCCCGAGGGCACGCTCGTGCCGATCGCCGTCGGCGCCGCGGCGACGCTCGCGTTCGGCATCGGCTTCGCGCTGCTGCAGTTCCTGCTCGGCGTCGACGCCCCCGTCAGCTGGGCACTGCTGCGCCAGCTGCTGGCGACGCTCGTCATCAACGCGCTGCTCGCGCTGCCGGTCTACGCGCTCGTGCGCCGCTGCCTGCAGGGGGCGTTGCCCGATGACCCGCGCCGCCGCCGGCGGCGGGCCTACACGACCGGCGGCCTGAGCCCACTGTCGCGCGGAGTGGAGATCCGGCGATGATGATGGAGCCCGCCGGCGACCGCCGGACGCCGATCACCCCGCAGCTCGCGCTGCGCGTCGCGCTCTTCGGCGGCGTCGCGCTGGCGTTGTTTGCGATCGTCTTCTTCCGCCTCTGGTACCTGCAGGTCCTGTCGGGCGACAAGTACCTGGCCGAGGCGCGCGTCAACCGCGTGCGCGAGCAGCGCATCCAGGCGCCGCGCGGCAAGATCGTCGACCGCAACGGCCGGGTCATCGTGCGCAACCGCGTGGCCGTCGTCGTCGAGCTCGATCCGGCCAAGCTGCCCGACAAGGAGCGCGAGTACGCCGCCGGCTGGGGCAGGAGAGCCGGGCTGCGCGCCGCCCGGCCGAAGGGCAAGCGCGGCGACCCGATCCGCTACCCGCCGATCGCGACGCAGGCGCTGAAGGTGCGCTACCGCAACCTCGGCAAGGTCGTCGGCAAGTCGGCGACGCAGATCCACCGCGAGGTCGTGCGCTCGCTCGTGCTCGTTCCTTACTCCACGGTGCGCATCAAGACCGACGTGCCGGAGTCGGTGCTGGCGCACATCCTCGAGCGTCCCGAGCGCTTTCCCGGCATCAAGGTCGAGACGACCTACCTGCGCGACTACCCGCACGACCAGCTGGCCGCGCAGATCCTCGGCACCGTCAACGAGATCAGCCCGAAGGAGCTCAAGGACCCGCGCTATCGCGGCGTCAAGCCGGGCACGGTCATCGGCAGGGACGGCCTCGAGCGCACCTATGACCGCTACCTGCGCGGCGTTCCCGGCGTGCAGCGCGTGCAGGTCGACGCCTTCGGCCGAGCGGTTCCCAACGGCACGCTCAAGCGCGAGGAGCCGATCGGCGGCCAGCGCCTGCGCCTGTCGCTGGACCTCGCGCTGCAGCGCGAGGGCCAGCGCATGCTCGGCGACATCGGGGGCGGTAACCCGGGCGCGTTCGTCGCGCTGGATCCCCGTGACGGTCAGGTACTCGGCATGGGGTCCTACCCGAGCTTCGATCCGGCCGTCCTGACCAAGCCGCTCACGCAGAAGCGCTACGAGGAGCTGCTCGGCGTCGGCGGGGTGGGGCCGCTGTTCAACCGCGCGATCTCCGGGCGCTATCCGACGGGCTCGACCTTCAAGGCGATCACCGCGCTGGCCGGCCTGGAGAGCGGGCTCATCGCGCCGGGCACGGCGATCAACGACCCGGGCTGCATCCAGGTCGCCGAGAAGGAGCGCTGCAACGCCCGGAATCAGGCCCACGGCAGCGTCGACCTCTCGCGCGCGCTGCAGGTCTCCTCCGACGTCTACTTCTACAAGCTCGGGATCAACGCGTTCAACCTCCCCGGCGTCCCCGGCGACAGGATCATCCAGCGTTACGCGCGCAAGCTCGGCTTCGGCAAGCCGACCGGGATCGACCTGCCAGGCGAGGACAGCGGGATCGTCCCCGACAAGAAGTGGCGCGCGGCGCGCAACGAGGCCGAGGTCGCGTGCCGCAAGCAGAAGAAGATCTCGCAGAGCATCGACGTCTTCGCCGCGGGCAACCTCGGCTGCGGAATCGCCGACGGGCGCGACTACAACCTCGGCGACACGGTCAACCTCTCGGTCGGACAGGGCGACCTGCAGGCCACGCCGCTACAGCTCGCGGTCTCCTACGCGGCGATCGCAAACCGGGGCAAGGTGGTCGTCCCGCACCTCGGCCGGGAGATCGAGCGCGCCACCGGGGAGCTCGTCCAGCGCATCGAGCGCGACCCCACGCGCCGGATCAAGATGGACGAGGCGGACCGCCAGGCGGTCGCCGAGGGCCTGCATCGCGCGGCGAGCGAGGCTGGCGGAACGTCGGCCGACGTCTTCGCCGGCTGGAACCACGGCGAGTTCCCCGTCTACGGCAAGACCGGCACGGCGGAGCGCCAGCCCAAGCGTGACCAGTCCTGGTACGTCGCCTACGTACCCCACCCCGAGCGCCCGATCGTCATCGCCGCAACCGTCGAGGAGGGCGGCTTCGGCGCCGCCACCGCGGCGCCGATCGTCTGCCGGATGCTCGCCACGTTCTACGACCAGAAGAACGCCCCCTGCGCCCGCGGCGAATCGGTGACGCAATGAACGAGCCGCCCGCCGGCCGCCTGCCCGCCGGCCTGCGCCTGCCCTTCGATCCGCTGCTCGCGCTGGCCGCGATTGGCCTGATGGCCGCGTCGCTCGTTACCCTCAAGGCATCGACAGGCACAGACGTCCCGGGCGATCCGCACTACTACGTCACGCGGCAATGCGTGTTCTTCGTCGTCGGCACGCTCGTCGCGATCGTCCTGAGCCGGATCGACTACTCGCGATTGCGCGAGCTGAAGTACGGGATCTACGGGCTGATGATCGGCGCGCTGCTGCTCGTGGCGGTCTTCGGCGGCGACACCCGCGGCGCGCGGCGCGCGCTGCAGCTGCCGTTCTTCGAGGTGCAGGCCTCGGAGCTGGGCAAGGTCCTGCTGATCGCGGCGCTGGCGGGCTTCGTCGTGGATCGAGCGCGCCGCCTCGGCGAGCGCGACACGACGGCGCGGCTCGTGCTCGTGGCGATGATCCCCGCGATCTTCGTGATGAGCTCCGACCTCGGCTCGGGCCTCGTGTACATCGCGATCCTCTTCGCCGTGCTGTTCGTCGCGGGCGTCAGCTGGCGGCACTTCGCCGGGCTGCTGACGCTCGGCGCGGTCTCCGTGACGCTCGTGCTCGTGGCCGCCCCGGCGCTCGGGGTGACAGTGCTCGAGCAGTACCAGGTCGAGCGACTGACGTCGTTTCTGGAGCCCTCGGCCGTGGCGGGCGACGCCGGCTACCAGCAGAACCAGTCGCGGATCGCGATCGGCTCCGGCCAGAAGACCGGCCGGGGCGAGCGAGCCACCCAATCGCCACTGAACTTCCTGCCCGAGGACCGCACGGACTTCGCGTTCGCCGTAGTCGGCGAGCGCTGGGGCTTCGCCGGCGCGGGTCTCGTCCTCTCGCTCTACGCGCTGCTGGTCTGGCGCGGCCTTCGGATTCTCACCGTGGCGAAGAACCTCTACGGCGCGCTGATCGCCGGGGGCATCGTGGCCATGCTCCTGTTCCAGGTCTTCATCAACGTCGGCATGAACGTGGGAATCATGCCCATCACCGGCATCCCGCTGCCGCTTCTCTCTTACGGCGGCAGCTCGGTGCTTTCCACTCTCTTGGCCATCGGCCTGTTGCAGTCGATCTATGCGCAAGGGCGCTTTGCGGCTGCGACCAAACGCCGGAGCCTCCCATTCTGATCAAAGGACTCCTTCCCAATGAAGAAGCAAGTGCTGGTGAGCGTCGACCGTGGGGAAACACGTGTCGCGCTGCTGGAAGCAACCGGTAACCCCGGCGCCGCGAAGAAGCCGGCGCGCTCCAAGAAGGCCGATCCGGCCGAGGGCTACCGCGTCGCGGAGTTGTACTTCGAGCGCCGCGGCGCGCGATCGATCGTCGGCAACATCTACAAGGGCAAGATCGACAACGTCCTCGCCGGGCTGGAGGCCGCGTTCGTCGACATCGGCCTGGAGAAGAACGGCTTCCTGCACGTCGACGAGATCGTCGTGCCGGGTGTCGACGTCGGCCGCCGTGGGCGGGGCAAGGAGGGCGGCTCGAAGATCACCGAGCTGATCAAGCCCGGCCAGGAGATCGTCGTGCAGGTCGTCAAGGACCCGCTGAAGAGCAAGGGCGCGCGGCTGTCGATGGAGGTCACCGTCGCCGGGCGCTACATGGTCTACGCCCCGATGGGCGAGGGCGTCGGCGTCTCCCGGCGCCTGGACGACCGCGAGCGCGAGCGCCTGCGCCGCGAGACGAAGGGCCTGGACCTGCGCGGTGGCGGCGCGATCATCCGCACCGCCGCCAGCGGCGCCAAGCGCGAGGACTTCGAGCGCGAGCTGCAGTACCTCTTCAAGCTGCACGAGGTCCTCGAGAAGCGCGTCGCGGAGACGCCCGCGCCCGGCCTGGTCTTCCAGGAGGCCGACCTCTCCGTGCGCGTCGTGCGCGACATCTTCTCCGAGCACTTCGAGCGCGCGATCGTCGACGATCCCAAGCAGCACCAGCGCCTGGTCTCGTTCTTTACGCGCACCGCACCCGAGCTCGTCGACCGCGTCGAGCTCTACGAGGAGAAGCAGCCGCTGTTTGAGGCCTACGGCGTCGAGAAGGTCATCGACGGGCTGATGACGCGGCGCGTCGACCTGCCCAGCGGCGGCTACCTGATCATCGACTACGCCGAGGCGCTGACGGTGATCGACGTCAACTCCGGCTCGTTCATCGGCCGCGGCAAGGGCGCGCGGCTGGAGGACACGATCACGACGACGAACCTCGAGGCCGCCGAGGGGGTCGTCAACCAGCTGCGCCTGCGCGACATCGGCGGGATCATCGTCATCGACTTCATCGACATGGCCCGCGCGCGCAACCGCGACGCAGTCCTCAAGACTCTGCGCAAGACGCTCGACGAGGACCGCACGAAGACGTTCACGGCCGAGATCTCCAAGCTCGGCCTCGTCGAGATGACGCGCCAGAACGTCACCGAGGGCGTGCGCGAGATCATCTCGCGGCCCTGCCCGACGTGCGACGGCGACGGCGTCATCAAGTCCGAGGAGACGATCGCGATCGAGTTCGAGCGCCGCCTGCGGGTGATCGCCAAGAAGGCGCTCAAGAAGAACGAGGCGTTCCTCGTGCAGATGAACCCGCGCGTGAGCCAGGTCTTCACCAGCAACGCCAAGCGGGTCCTGCACGCGCTCGAGGAGGAGACCGGCCGGCGCTTTCACTTCACTGGCTCCGAGGGCCTGCCCGTCGACCACTTCGACATCGTCATGGAAGGCTCGCGCGACGAGGTCATGGAGCGCGCCGTGCCGTTTCGCGAGGGCGACGAGGTGCTCGTCCACATCGTCGAGCCGCACATGTACGACGTCGACGACGCCGTGGCCAAGATCGACGGCTACATCATCTCCGTGAGCGGCGGTGGGCGCTTCGTCGGCGCCAAGCGGCTGGTGCGCATCGACCACGCGGGGCGGACCTCCGCGACGGCGACGATGCTCGACGCGCCGCAGGAGCCGGAGGAGCCAACCGAGGACGCCGAAGCCGGTGACGGCGACGATGGCGTAGAATCGACGGCTCGGCGCCGCGGTCGCAGAGGCGGACGGCGCCGTTCGCGCGCCACGACCGAGTCCAGCGCGACACCTGCTCCGGAAAGCTGAACCACTCCTTCACCATGCCCTACGCAATCGTCAAGACCGGCGGCAAGCAGTACCGCGTCGAAGAGGGCCAGACCCTGCTCGTCGAGCGGCTGGCCGACGAGGAGGGCGCGACCGTCGTGCTCCAGCCGCTGCTGTACGCCGCCGATGACGCGGTCTTCGACGCCGACGGCCTGAAGAAGGTCTCCGTCAAGGCGCGGATCGTCGGCCACGAGCGCGGCGAGAAGCTGCGCGTGTTCAAGTTCAAGCCCAAGCGCGGCTACAAGCGGACCACCGGTCACCGCCAGGAGCTCACCCGCTTGGAGATCACGGAAGTCTCTGGCGGCGGACGCAGCCAGTCCACATCAGAGCGCGGGGCAGGACGCCCCGCGGAGGTGACCCCCTAATGGCACACAAGAAGGGCCTCGGCTCCTCGCGCAACGGGCGCGACTCCAACGCACAGCGCCTCGGCGTCAAGACGTTCGCCGGTCAGACTGTCACCGGCGGGGAGATCATCGTGCGCCAGCGCGGCACGCGCTTCCGCCCCGGCGAGGGCGTCGGGATCGGCAAGGACGACACGCTCTACGCGCGCTCGCCCGGCACGGTCGTCTTCGGGATGCAGCGCGGCAAGCGCGTCGTCTCGATCGCTCCCGCCGACGCCGAGTAGCTCCGATGTCGCCGCGGGATGTCGCCCGCGTGCTCGCCGCCGGTCGCATCGCGATCGGCGCCGGCCTGCTGGCGGCGCCGCGGCTGTCGCTGGGTATGTGGATCGGCCGCGACGCGGCCGCCTGCGCCGTAGCACCGGTCGGCCGGGCGCTCGGCGTTCGCGAGGTCGTGCTTGGCGCGATGCTGCTGCACACGATCGACCGGCCACAGGCCGGCCCGCGCTGGCTGCGCGCGGTGGCGGCCTGCGATGCGGTCGACCTCGTCGCGACGGTGGCCGCCGGCCGCGCGCTGCCGGCCTACGCCCGCCCGCTGATCGTGGCGATGGCGGCCCCCGCCACGGCGGGCCAACTCTGGGCCGCCGGCGCGCTCGCAGCGGCGCAACCGCAGGAGCCCGCCGACGCCACCGGCTGACCGCGTCCTGACCGCGCGCCCATCGAGCGGGCGACGGGACAGCCCGTCGGCGTCATGGCGGCCAACCGCGTTGGTGAGGGCACGGCGGCGTCGATCCCGAGGACCACGAGATCGGCTGGTGGGTCGATCCCGGCGCGTCGGTCGCGGCCTTGCGCGGCGCGCGGCGTAGCTCAGGGCGCCTGGCGGTTGGCCTCAGCGTCGCGCGCAGCTCGCGCCGGCGCCCGGCTTTTCCGGCGCAACATTTGGAGAAGACCCGCCAGCTCAGCTAGGCGGGGTGGCGCTCCAGCCACACGCGCGCCGCGACGCTCGCCTCCTGGGCGATCGACGCCATGCTCGCGTCCGGCGCGGGCGGGGCGATCACGCCGAGCTGCACGAGCGTGCGGATGATCGACTCGCGCGGGCTGCGGGCGTTTGACCACGGCTCCGGGAAGGGGTCGCCGACCTTTGCGTTCGCCACCCACTCGACGAGCAGGCGCTCGCCGAGCAACACGCGCGGCGGCCCGTCCATCGGCCGGACCGTCTCGCGCCCCGAGCGCTGCTCGTCCATCGGCCGAGGATGGCACACCGCTCAGGTCGGCTGGCTGACGGGGCGGATCAGGATCTCGTTGACGTCGACGCGCGGCGGCTGCGAAACGGCGAAGAGCACGGCGTGGGCGATGTCGTCGGGCTCCAGGGCATTGGACACGGGGTTGTCGAAGAACGGCGTGTCGACCATGCCGGGCTCGATCGACGTGACGCGCACCCCGGTCTCGTTGAGCTCCTGGCGCGCGGACTCGGCCATCGCGGTGACGGCGTGCTTCGTGGCGCTGTAGAGCGAGCCCTGCAGCGCGCGCCGCCCGGCGACGGAGCTCGTCAGCAGCAGGTGGCCGGAGGTGTCCTTCAGCGCCGGGATCGTGGCGCGGATCGTGAACGCGCAGCCGAGCACGTTCGTGAGCACCATCTCGCGCCAGTGCTCCGGCGTCTCGTTGAGAAAGCCGCGCGCGGCGCCGAAGCCGGCGTTGGCGAACGCGACATCCAGGCGGCCGAAGGCGTCGAGCCCCGACTGCACCATCGCCTCCTGCTGCGCGAAGTCCGTGACGTCGCAGGTGACCGCGATCGCGCGCGCGTCGCCGCCGAGCTCGTCGGCGAGCGCCGACACCTTGTCCGTCGAGCGGGCGGCGAGCACGAGCCGGTAACCGGCCTCCGCCGCCTGGCGGGCGGTGGCGGCGCCGATGCCGCTCGAGGCGCCGGTGATGAGGAAGACGAGGTCGTCGGCCATGATGCTCCTTCTCAGGTCAGGGACTCGCAGACGGCTAGCGCCCGTAGCGCTTGCCGCGCGCCTGAGCGGGAGACGGCGGGTCGGGCTCCGGCAGCGGGGGTGGGTTGCGCTCCAGCCATGCCGTGGCCGCCGCGGTCGCATCGCTGGCGATCGTGGCGACCGGCGCGCCGGGCGCGGGCTGCTCCAGGACGCCGAGCTCGACGAGGTGGCTGACCATCGACTGCAGCGGCGAGTGCGCGTGCGTCCACGGCTCCGGGAAGGGATCGCCCGGTGAGGCGCCGGCGACCCACTCGACGAGCAGCCGGTCGCTGCGCCTGATCGGATCGGGTGCGCCGGCGAACTTGGGCGTCATGGGCGGCTCGATGCGCCGCAGGTGAGCAGAAGTGGGCCGGCCATGGATCTCCGTGATCATGTCATGCGGTCGCCCCGGCGCCGGCCGGCCACCCACTACGTTGGATACGGACATGCTCTACGACAAGGCGCGCATCTGGATACAGGCAGGCGGCGGCGGTGACGGCTGCCTGAGCTTCCGCCGCGAGGCGCACGTTCCGCACGGCGGCCCCGACGGGGGCGACGGCGGGCATGGCGGCGAGGTCGTCGTGATCTGCGACGACTCGCTGCGCGACCTGCAGTCCTTCAAGCGCCGCGCGCACTACAAGGCCAAGCGCGCCGGGCACGGAGAAGGCGATCTGCGTCACGGCGCCGACGGCCCCGAGCTTGCGCTGCGCGTCCCGCCCGGCACGCAGGTCACGTCGCGGGACGGCAGCACGCACGACCTGCTCGTGCCCGGCCAGCGCGTCGTCGTCGCTCGCGGCGGCTCCGGCGGGCGCGGCAACAAGCGCTTTGCCACGTCGACGCGCCAGGCGCCGCGGCTCGCGGAGAAGGGCTTGCCGGGGGAGGAGGGCTGGATCGACCTGCGCCTGAAGCTGCTCGCCGACGTCGGTCTCGTCGGCCTGCCCAACGCGGGCAAGTCGTTGCTGCTGGCGCGCATGACGCGAGCCGCGCCGAAGGTGGCCGCCTATCCGTTCACGACGCTCGAGCCGGTCCTCGGCACGCTCGAGGGCGTCGAGCGCCAGCTTGTCATCGCCGACATCCCGGGCCTGATCGAGGGCGCCAGCGAGGGCGCCGGCCTCGGCCACGACTTCCTCGCCCACGTCGAGCGCACGCGGCTGCTCGTCCACGTCCTCGACCTGGCGCCGGTCGACGGCTCCGACCCGCTGGAGAACCACGCCACGATCGAGGCGGAGCTGCGCGCGCACGACCGCCGCCTCGCGCAGCTGCCGCGCCTGCTGGCGCTCTCGAAGGCCGACCTCGTGCCGCCCGCGGAGGCGCAGCGGGCGGCGGTGCAGTGGCGCGATCGCCTCGAAGACGAGGTGCAGGTGTTCGTCACGTCGGCCGCGACCGGGCAGGGCCTGGAGGAGCTGTCGCGCGAGCTGGCCCGGCGGGTGCCGCTGTCCGACCCCACCCACGCCAAGGACGGCATCGCGCTGGACGACGTGCCCGCGGTGGACCACCGCGTCTTTCGCCCCGCCGCGGGGCGCAGCTTCAGCGTCCAGCGCGACGACGACGGGGTCTTCCGGGTCGCCGGCGACGGCGTCACGCGGCTGCTGCTGCGCCACGACCTCGACAACGACGAGGCGCTTGCGCACGTCGAGAACCGCCTGCGGCGGATGGGCGTCATCAGCGCGCTGGAGGCGGAGGGCTTCGAGCCCGGCGACGACGTCGAGATCGCCGGCGTGCTGTTCGAGCTGCACCCCGGCTAGGGCCCGGGAAACGCGCGCGGCGCAACCTCGCGCCCCCGGCGGTGTTCTCGCCCCGAGGCGGGGGCCATCGACCAGGGGAGGAATCCGTGCGGCAACGCAGCGATCACGACGACGAGGCGACCATCGGGGGCGCGCCGCGGCCCGACCCTCTACTGTGCGCGCCGATGAGGCTTCGAGTGTTTGCGGTTGCGCTTGGTGCGCTGTTGGTCGTGTTGTTGTCGGTGTCTGTTGCGCGGGCGTCGTCTGAGCAGGTGTCGGTGATGATGGATGA
>Ga0136617_10001563_pt1 | contig 20293 bp, 21 predicted proteins | sample AntDrymUQ3222106_2_FD_129672 | JGI IMG/M metagenome (GOLD analysis project Ga0136617, IMG submission 129672) | Polar desert sand microbial communities from Dry Valleys, Antarctica - metaG UQ322 (21.06) | ecosystem: Environmental > Terrestrial > Soil > Desert | place: Antarctica: Dry Valley...
CCACGGAAGCCGCCTGATCGCCTCCCCGGCGGCGACCAGGACGCGCAGGTCGTGATCGAGGAGGAACACGCTCGTGTCCGGCAGATTGGCGATCAGCGTCCGGTGCAGCGCCTCAGAACGGCGAAGCAACTGCTCGGCCTCATGCCGGGCTGCGGCCGCGGTGCGCTGCGCGCTGATGTCGCGGAACACGATGACGCTGCCGGTGCCGTTCGCCAGCGGCACCGGCGAGCACGAGTAGGCGACCGCCAGCATCGAGCCGTCCTTGCGCCAGAAGCAGTCCTCGGCGGTCTCGTCGCCTGCCTCCATGCCGCGTTGGAATGCAAGCGCAGGCTCCTCGACGGGAACCGGTGCACCATCCGGACGGCGGTGATGCAGCGCGGCGTGGCCGTCGCGTCCGATCAGCTCGCCGGCCTCGTAGCCGAGCATCCGCAGCCCGGACTCGTTGACGTAGATGATCGAGCCGTCACCATCGCTGACGCAGAGCCCGTCGGCCACGCTGTCGGTGATGGCCTGCGAAAGGGTGGCGGCCCGGTCGCGCTCGATCTCGGCCGCGGCTCGGTCGCTCACGTCCTCGGCCAATACCGGCTCGGCGACGCGCCGAGCGCGTCGATCAACGACGTCGACGGCCGCTGAGCGTCGTCTCCGGGGGGTTGCTCCGCGTAGCGGGCCACTGCGTTCCTCCAAGACCGCGGCGATTCAGCACGGCAGGAACACGCCGTGCACGAAACAACGGACTCGTCCAGCGTAGTGCAGCCACTCAGCGCAGCCGCAACGCCGCCACTGTCCCGCATTGCCTCGGCGAGGGTGAGCGCGAGTCCCAGAAGGGCGCTCGGGCGGCGTCGCGCAGCAGCTCGGCCACAGGGAGTGATCGCCCAGGTCTACCGGACGTAGTCCAACCGTCCACGCGATCGCAGATCTCGAACGGCGGCAGCCAGGACGGCCTGGTTGGCGCGGCGGGTCACGGCGGCGCGGCGGCCGGTTGTCACACGGCCGCGATCGCTGTCTGCGACACGCTGACCGTCGGCGTCGTCGGGGCGAGCGGCGCCGCGCGATCTCCGAGTCCCACGCTCGCGGGTGGCATCGGGACGTCGCTGCATGGCATCAGGCATAAGACCCTCTCCTCATTCGTGAGATCGCCGATCCAGCTCCCCAGCTCACAACCAGCTGTGCCGGGCACCTAACAACGTCTGCCGAGCCAGTACCAGGACCTCCAAAGCAATGTGGATGATCCGGTGCGCGTTCCCGTGCGTTGTCGGACGTCCGGCGCGGCCCGCAGCACTTCACCACCCGCGTTCCCGCTTGCGGTGCGAGTACAGTTTTCCTACAGGGCCATTCCAGCGCTCCTGCGAAGCGACTTCGCGCAGAGCACCGCCGGCCGTACGCCGAACGGCTCCCTCACGGACAGTTTCGTTCCCAGCGACGGATGCGCCGTTCGTCTATCGAGCAGGACGCCGCGAGCGGCGATCTGCGCTCGGGAAGGTCGCCAACATGCAGACCGATCCCACGATCGAGCCGGAGCGGGCGGGACCCGCGGACGACGAGGCAATTCGCACCTTGATCACGCGCCTGTCGCGGCCACACCCGTCGGGCGGGGCGGTGATCGAGCGCGCCACGATCCTCGCGGAGGGCGCCGGCGCCTCCGCACTGCTGACGTGGATCGCCGCCCACGCCGGGGAACCCGAGCGCGCGGCACCCGCGACCTCCGGACGCGGCCTGCACAGCCCGCGCCACAACAGCCCCGACGCGGGTTCGGGCACGCCGCTGCGCTACGTCCTCCCACCCGGCGTGCTCGCCTGAGGCCGTAGGACCTACGCCTCGGGCCGGCCCTCTCGCTCGGCCCGCTCCCTGTCCTCGCTGCGCCCGACCGCATAGAAGGCCGCCGCGAGCACGAGCACGAAGGCGATGCCGCCGAGCACGATCGCGGTGGCGGTCAGGAGGTCCGAGCCGTCGAGCGCCAGCAGGACCGCGCAGCCGGCGATGCAGGCGAGCGTGGCGACCAACAGCCATCGCATCACGGGGTCTACGGGCCTGGTGGGACCGGGTCCGGGATCGGGTCCGGCCGCGGATCCGGTCCCGGCACCGGCGGCGGCTCGGGATCGGGGATCGGCGGCGGGGCGGGGGTTTCGCCTGCGGAAGTGGTCATCGCGCATGTCCTTCATGAGGAATGGTGATGGATCGGGTGCCCGGGCCATCGCGCGGGCAAACGGTGGGATCGGGGCTGCATCGCCGGCGCGGCAGCCCGGGTACGGGCGCGATGTACTCGACGTGCTCGCGGCGCACCGGCTCGCGCCGTGCCCAAGCGCGTCCGGCCGCGGGTCGATGATCCAGCCGTGGCACGCCTCCTGGTCGTCGACGACGATCCCGACATCCGCGAGCTCGTGCGCTTCACGCTCCAGGCGTGCGGCCACGAGCTGTTCACCGCACCCGACGGCGAGGCGGGCCTCGCGGCCGCGCGCCGGCACCTGCCCGACCTCGTCCTCGCCGACTGGATGATGCCCCGGCTCACGGGCATCGAGATGCTCGCGCGGATGCGGGAGGACCCCGCGACCGCGGGCATCGCGTTCATCCTCCTGACGGCCCGTGCCGACGACGTCGACGAGTCGCAGATCGACGGGTTCATTGCCAAGCCGTTCAGCCTCGGCGACCTGACGGACCAGGTCGACGCGATTCTCGCCCGAGGGACGTAAAGGCGTAAGCTCGGTCGACCATGCAGGACGGCGAGCATCGCGAGCTCATGATCGTCGCCATCGCGGCCGAGGGCGAAGCGCACGCCGCGCTCCTGGCCGGCGACGCCGCGGCGGCCAGCGCGGCCTACGCGCGCGCCGTCGAGGCCTATCGGGCGTCGTGGGCGCTGGCGCCGCCGAAGAGCTACGGCCGCCTCGTCGGGCTGCTGAAGGCGGCGGTCATCGGTGGCGACGCCGGGCCCGCGGCCGACGAGGTCCGGGCGGCGCTCGACGGCGATCCCGACGCGGCCGGCTCGCCCGTCGCGTCCTACGTGCTCGCGGTCGCGGCGCTCGTCGCCGGCGACGACGAGGCGGTCGCGCCGCTCGCCGACGTCATGGAGCCACGCGGCGGCGCCTTCGAGCGCACCGCCACCGCGCTGCGCGCGCTGGCTGCCGGCGACGGCGCCGCCTACGCCGCCGCGGCGGCCGCGATCGAGGCCGACTTCGCCGCCCGCGACGACCACCTGACCGGCGTCGCGATCGCCGACACCGCGATCATGCTCGAGCTCATCGCACGCGAGCGCGGCCTCGCCGCGGAGCTCGACAGCCCGCTCGTCGTCATTCCGTGACGCCTACGCCAAGCGTTCCTCGCCGCTGTAGACGTTGACGGTCCCGCCGCGCGCGAAGCCGGCGAGCGTCATCCCGCGGTCGGCGGCGAGCTCGACGGCGAGCGACGTCGGGGCGCCGACGCCGACGAGGATCGGGGCACCGGCGACCGCCGCCTTCTGGACGAGCTCGAAGGACAGCCGCCCGCTGACGCAGAGGATGCGGTCGCGCAGCGGCACGAGCCCGTCGAGCAGCGCGCGGCCGACGACCTTGTCCATCGCGTTGTGGCGGCCCACGTCCTCGCGCACGAGCAGCGCCTCGCCGTCGGCGCTGAAGAGCCCGGTCGCGTGCATCGCGCCGGTGCGGCCGAAGGCGGGCTGGCGCAGCCCATCCGGCAGCGCGGCGAGCAGCGCGCGCGCCACGCGCGGGCCGGCTGCCAGCAGCGGCGCGTGGACGGCGACCTCTTCGAGCGATCCCTTCCCGCAGACCCCGCAGGACGACGTCGTGTAGAAGCGCCGCGCGCCCGGGTCGCGCAGCAGCGGCCCGCGCACGTCGACGACGTTGGCCGCGAGGTCGTCGGTCAGACCCGCCGCGTGCGGGCCGTTGATGAGGCCCTCGCCGTAGAGGAAGCCGAGCGCGAGCTCCTCGTCGTTGCCCGGCGTGCGCATCGTCACGGTCAGCGCGGCGCCGTCGACGCGGATCTCCAGCGGCTCCTCGACGGCGACCTCGTCGCGCTCGCCGTCGCGTTGCACGACGGCGGTCATGCGGCCGGCGACGGGCTCGGCGGCGGGCATCGCTACGTCGCGGCGGCGATCGCGGGCGTGCGGCTCGCCTGCTCGGCGACCGGTCGCACGTCGACCGCGACGACCTTGTACTCCGGGCACGACGTGTTGATGTCCGCCGACGAGCCGATCAGGAGGTTCGTGCGGATCTCGGGGAAATGAAACGCGGTGAAGACGTGGCCCGGCTCGATGCGCTCCGTGAGGCGCGCCGGCAGCTCGATGCGCCCGTGCGCGCTGCGCACCGAGACGACGTCGCCGTCGCGCACCCACAGCCGCGCGGCGTCGTCGGGGTGCAGCTCCAGCCAGTCGCCGGGCATGAGCTCGAGGTTGTGAGTGCGGCGGGTCATCGTGCCTGCGTTGTAGTGCTCCAGGCGCCGGCCGGTGACGAGCACGAGCGGGAACTGCTCGTCGGCCTCGCTGCCGGGTGGCTTGTAGGGCAGGGCGGCGAGCCGGGCCCGGCCGCCGGGCAGCGCGAACTGCGAGCTATACAAGATCGGCGAGTCGGTGCCGTCGGCGGCGACCGGCCATTGCAGCCCGCGGCGCCCGACGCGCGCATGCGAGACCCCGGCCCAGTCGGGCGTCAGCTGCGCGACCTCGTCCATGACGTCGGCCGGCGTCGCGAAGCCCATGTCGTGGCCGAGCGCGGCCGAGACCGTCGTGAGGATGTCGAAGTCCGTGCGCGCGTCGCCGGGCGGGTCGATCGCGGCGCCGACGAGCTGGATGCGCCGCTCGGCGTTCGTGAACGTGCCGCTCTTCTCGAGAAACGACGAGGCGGGCAGGATGACGTCGGCGAACTTCGTCGTCTCGTTCTCGAAGATGTCCTGGCAGACGAGGAACTCCAGCGACCGCAGTGCCGCGACGACGTGCGTCGTGTTCGGATCGGTCTGCGCGACGTCCTCGCCGAAGATGTACATCGCCTTCAGATCGCCGGCGACCGCGGCGTCGAACATCTCCGGGATCTTCAGGCCGCGCTCGCGCTTCATCGGCACGCCCCAGCGGGCTTCGAAGCGGCGCGCGACGTCGTCGTCGGCGACCGACTGGTAGCCGGTGAACGTGTCCGGCAGGGCGCCCATGTCCGACGAGCCCTGGACGTTGTTCTGTCCGCGCAGCGGCAGCAGCGCCGACCCGGGCCGGCCGACCTTGCCGCAGATGAGCGCGAGGTTGCAGATGAGCCGCACGACCTCCGAGCCGTACCTGTGCTCGGTGACGCCGAGGCCCCAGAGGATGCAGGCCTCGGCGGCCTCGGCGTAGACGTGCGCTGCGCGCTCGATGTCAGCGGCCGGGACGCCGCTGATGCGCTGCACGTCGGCGGGCGTGTAATCGGCGAGCAGATCCTCGACGGCGTCGTATCCGTCGGTCCGTGCGTCGAGGAATGCACGGTCGACGAGCCCGTCGCGTGCGACGACGTGCGCGAGGCCGAGCATGACCGCGGCGTTGGAGCCCGGCCGCGGGCTGAGGTGCAGCACGCCGTAGTCCGACAGCTCGATCCGCCGCGGGTCGATCGTGACGAGCTTCAGCCCGCGCAGCGTCGCCTGCTTGATCCGTGCGCCGGCGACCGGATGGCCCTCGGTCGGGTTGGCACCGATCAGGATCGCCGCGCCGGCGGCCTCGATGTCGTCGAAGGAGCCGGTCGCGCCGGACAGCCCGAGCGACTGGCGCAGCGCCCACGACGTGGGGGAGTGGCAGACGCGCGAGCAGTTGTCGATGTTGTGCGTCCCGATCGCCGCGCGCATCAGGCGCTGCATGACGTAGCAGTCCTCGTTCGTCGCGCGCGAGGAGGCGAGGCCGGCGATCGCGTCGGGTCCGGCGCCGTCGCGGATGCGCGTCAGCTCGGAGACGACGAGCGCGATCGCCTCGTCCCACGAGGCGGCGCGGAAGCTGCCGTCGCCGGTGCGGATGAGCGGCGTCCGCAGGCGCTCGCGCTTGCGCGAGAAGCCGTGCGCGAAGCGGCCCTTCAGGCACGTGTGGCCCTTGTTCGCCGGGCCGTCGAGCGCCGGTGTGATCGAGACGACGCGGCCGTCGACGGCGTGCGCCTCGAGGCGGCAGCCGACCCCGCAGTAGCCGCATGTGGTGCTGACGTCGCTGTCGAAGCGCTCGGACATCGGGGCCTACCTTTCCGCCAGGGCCAGCAGGGAGATCTCGGTGATCGCGTCGGTCGGGCACGTGTCGGCGCAGGCGCCGCACGACACGCAGGTCGACTCGCGGAAGCCCTGGTCCAGGCCCGCGGCGATGTTCGCATGCAGGCCGCGACCGGTGGCCGTCAGCGCGAACGCGCCCTGCACCTCGTCGCAGGCGCGCACGCAGCGTCCGCAGGAGATGCACAGCTCCTGCTGGAGCGCGAGGTACGGGTGGCGCTCGTCGTGCTCGCGCACGTGCTGCTCGCCGGGCCAGCGCAGGTCGTCGCCGTCGATCCCGAACGAGCGCGCCACGGTGGCGAGCTCGGTGTGCGCGGCGGGCGGCTCGGGCAGCTCGGAGAGCACGAGCTCGACGGTGGCGGCGGCGACCCGCCGTGCCGTCGCGTCGCTCGTCGACACCTTCATCGCGTCGCGACACGGCGTCATGCAGGCGGCGATCGGTCCCGGCGCGCCCTCGACGCCGACCATGCAGACGCGGCAGGCGCCGAACGGGTCCTGGCGCTCGTCGAAGCACAGCGTCGGGACATGGCCGCCGAGCGCGCGGACGGCTTCGAGCACGGTCGTGCCGGGCGCGACCTGCGCCTCGGTGCCGTCGATCTCGATCCGGATCATGGTCATGCCGCGAGCCCGAGCTCCTCTGGAAAGTGTGCCAGCAGGCTCCTGATCGGCGCGGGCATTCCGCCGCCGTGCGCGCAGAGGCTGCCGAGCTCGAGCGTCTCGAGCAGCGCCTCGAGCTTGACGCGATCGACCGCCGCGCCACCGGCGAACATCTCGTACCCGCGGCGCAGCCCGATCCGGCACGGAAAGCACTTGCCGCAGCTCTCGGCCGCGCCGAAGCGCAGGAGGTGCGTGGCGAGCGCGCGCATGTCGGTGCGCTCGTCGAACGCGACGATCCCGCCGTGTCCAAGCATGCAGCCTTCGGCCGCCAGCGCGTCGAAGTCCAGCGGCGTGTCGAGCTTCCAGCCCGGCAGGATGCCGCCGAGCGGGCCGCCGATCTGCAGCGCCTTGATCGCGTGGCCGTCGACGAGCCCGCCCGCGACCTCCTCGCACAGCTCGCGCAGCGTCGTGCCGAAGCGGACCTCGTAGACGCCGGGTCTGGCGAAGCGCTCGTTGAAGCACACGAGCTTCGTGCCCGACGTCTTCGCGCCGGGGCTGAGCTCGTTGTAGTACGCCGCGCCGGCGCGCGCGACGACCGGGATGTTGCACAGCGTCTCGACGTTGTTGACGACCGTCGGCATCCCGTGCAGCCCGCGCTGGGCGGGGAACGGCGGCCGCGCGGAGACCGTGCCGCGCAGGCCCTGCAAGCAGGCGAGCAGCGCCGTCTCCTCGCCGACGACGTAGGAGCCCGCGCCCTCGACGATCGTGATGTCGAAGGCGAAGTCGCTGCCGAGCACGCGCGCGCCGAGCATGCCTTCACGGTGCGCCTGCGCGACCGCCGCCTCGAGCAGCGGCTTGGAGCGCGGGTACTCCGAGCGCGTCAGGACGAAGCCGTGGTCGGCGCCGACGGCGTAGCCCGCGAGCGCCATCCCCTCGATGAGCAGGTTCGGGTGCGCCTCCATGAGGACCTTGTCGATGTAGGAGCCCGGATCGCCCTCGTCGCCGTTGGCGACGATGAACTTGCGCTCGCCCGGCGCGTCGCGTGCGAACTCCCACTTCGAGCCGGCGGGGAAGCCGGCGCCGCCGCGCCCGCGGACGGTCGCGGACTTGACCTCCTCGAGCAGCGCCGCGGGCGTCAGCTGCGCGACGGCGCGCGCGAGGCCCTCCCAGTCGCGACCGCGTGCGAGCAGCTCGGGCCCGTCCGCGAGCAGGCTACGGGGCGCCGGCTCGGCCGCGGGCTGCGTCGCGGCCGCGAGCACGCGCGCGACGACGCCCGGCCCGGCGTCGACGACGTCACCGTCGCGCACGGCGGGCGAGGCGTGGCAGAAGCCGAGGCAGACCGTCTCGGCGAGCGAGACCTCGCCGTCGGCGCTGCGCTCGCCGAGCTCGAGGCCGAGCCCGGCGCTGATCTGCGCGACGTGCTCGTCGGCGGTCGCGGCGAAGCAGGCGGTGCCGGTGCAGACGCGCACGTGGCGGCTGCGCCCGCGCGGCTGCAGGAGGTCGTCGTAGAACGTCGAGACGCCGTGGACCGCGGCCTCGGGCAGCCCGGAGCGCGCGGCGGCGCGGCGGCGGTCGCCGTCGGTGATCTCGCCGCGCTGCTGCACCGCCTCCTTGAGCACCGCGAGCGCGGTCGGTGCTCCCACCTCGTGGTGGCGGCGGACGATCTCGACGAGGTTGCGCGACATCTGCCTAGACGATGCTCCCCTGGCGTCCAACTGTCCAACCGGTGGGGTCGATCGCGTCATGAGCAGCGCTTGTCATGGCGCCGAGGTTCCGATAGACCGTGGGCCAGTGTTCCTTCGCCAGCCCGCGCGCCTCGGAGCGTGAGGTTCCTTGCGGCGATCGCGCCGGGTGCGGCGCTGGCGGTGCTGCTCGCCGCCTGCGGTGGCGCGGACGAGCGGCCGAGCGCGGACGACGTGCGCGCGGCCCAGCGCGCGGTGCCGTATCCCGTGTACTGGGCCGGCAGCTCGTTCGCCGGGCTGGCGCTGACCGGCGTCACGCGCAACGGGAGCCGGGTGAATTTCCTCTATGGCACGTGCAAGGCGTCCGGCGACAGCGGCTGCGCGCTGCCCCTGGAGATCCAGACGAGCTCGATCTGCGACCGCAACGCGCTGCTCCTCGATGTCCGGCCGCGGTCGAGCAGCCACGCACGGGGAGCCGTCGTGCGCGATTACGGCGAGGGCGACCGCTCGCTCGAGGCCGGCGCGTCCAACGTGACGGTGTTCGGACGCTCGCCGTACCGCGCGCGCGCCGTGTCCGCGTTGCGGCCGGTCACGGGGACGCTGCGCGGCGATCGCCTTCCGCCGCCGCGCTACCCCGCGCCTACGTCGCCGGGCTACGGCGCGTGCGCGCCGCCTACCGGCGCCTGGGCAGCATCCGCGCGGTGCGCGGTGCGCTCGGGATCTCGAAGTCCGCCGTCCGGTTCCGGCTCGCGCTCGCCCGCGAGCTCGGCGAGCGGCGGCTGCGTCGCGCCGCCGCCGACTTCGAACCAGGTCGCTGCGCGCTGGAGCCGGCCGCCTGATCTCGGGGGTCTTTCTCGCGACGTGCGGAGGGGAGGCCTCCGCGCGCGCTAGAGCGGCGTCCCGGTGGCCCAGATGAAGACGAGCATCAACGCGACCAAGAACAGGAAGCTGTAGAGAGCGATGACGTACGAGCTGATCGGCTCGTCCTTGTCGATCCCCGCGAGCATCCTGAATAGGCGCGCGGCCTGCTCGCCGATCCGCTGCATCGACCGCCCTAACGCGCGCGCGGCGCGGGCAGTTCACGAGCTGACGCGCAGCCGCTCGCCGCCCGCCTCGACGACGTCGCCGCAGTGCAGCTGGCGCCCGCGCCGCGTCTCGACCTCGCCGTTGACGCGGACGACGCCGTCCTGTACGAGCTCGCGCGCCTCGCCGCCGGAGTCCGCGATCCCGGCGAGCTTGAGCAGCTGGCCGAGGCGGATCGTCTCCTCGCGGATCGCGACGTCGCGTGGTTCGCTCATGCCGCGGTCGCGCGACGCAGCCGCGCGAGGCCCTCGGCGATCTCGCCCGGGACGTGCGCGGTGAAGGACAGGCGCAGCGTGCGCTCGTCGGGCTCCCGCGCGAAGAACGGAAAGCCGGGGACGAACGCGACGTCGTGGTGAAGCGCCGTGCGCAGCAGCTGCGCCGCGTCCCAGCCCGGCGGCAGGCGCGCCCAGACGAACATGCCGCCGTCCGGGCGATTGAACGTCGATCCCTCGGGCAGGGCGTGGGCGAGGCCGCCCAGCAGCGCGTCGCGTCGGCGGCGGTACTCGTCGCACAGGCCGGCGATGTGCGCGTCGAGGTCGGCAGCCTCCAGCGACGTGCGCGCGGCGAGCTGGTCGACGGTGGACGTGTGCAGGTCGGCGGCCTGCTTGGCGATCGTGAGCGGACCGAGGATCGCGTCGGGTGCCCGCAGCCAGCCGATCCGCAGGCCGGGCGCGAGCACCTTCGACAGCGAGGAGATCGTCACCGTGCGGTCCGCGGCGCCGGCGTGCGACCCGATCGGCGCGAGCGGCTCGCCGTCGTAGCGCAGCTCGCCGTAGGGGTCGTCCTCGATGATCCAGAGGCCGTGCTCGGCGGCGATCTCGGCGAGCCGGGCGCGGCGCGCGGCGGGCAGCGTGCGCCCGGTCGGGTTTTGGAAGGTCGGCACGACGTAGAGGAACTTCGGCTTGTGCTCGGCGATCGCAGCCGGCAGGCCCTCGGGGTCCAGGCCCTGCTCGTCGCACGCGATCGGCACGATCTGCGCGCCCGCAAACCCGAAGCACTGCAGCGCCGCGAGGTAGGAGGGGCTCTCGACGAGGACGACGTCGCCGGGGTCCAGGAGTACGGCGGCGATCAGGCCGAGCGCCTGCTGCGAGCCGGTCGTCACGAGGATCTCGCCGGCCGCGGCTGGCAGGCCGCGCCCACGGAAGCGCTCGGCGAGCAGCGCGCGCAGCTGCGAGTCGCCCTCGGTCGAGGAGTACTGCAGGGCGCGGGCCGCGACGGTCGGCGCGAGCGCGCGGGCGAAGGCGTCGGCGATGAGCTCGGCGGGGAAGAGCTCGGGGGCCGGCAGACCGCCGGCGAAGGAGATCACCTCCTCGCGCTGGGTGAGCTCGAGGATGTCGCGCACGGGGGAGGAGCGCACGTCGCCCAAGCGCGAGGAGAGGGGTGGCGGCGGGGCGGGCATCGGCGTCATCATCCCGGCTCGCGGGCACCGGCAATAGAGCATCTGTCCAGGCACTTGTGCAGACTTGCTACCGTCAGGGACACGAGCGGCGCCGCCGCTCGTGAGGTTCTTTGTCTCTGAGTGCGCTCCGCGTGGTTCGGGCCAGTCGAATCTCCCGAATCTTTCAGCGGTCACATCGCAGTGATCGCTCGCTAGGAGCAACTCCATATGTCTTCGAAGTCCTTCGCCGATCTCGGCGTATCCAAGGTGGTGGTCGATGTGCTCCGGGCACGCGGCATCGCTGAGCCCTTCGCCATCCAGTCGCTCGTCGTTCCCGACGTCCTGGCGGGCAACGACGTGCTCGCCAAGTCGCCCACGGGCTCGGGCAAGACGCTCGCGTTCGCGGTGCCGATGGTCGAGCGCCTGCAGGCGACCGACCGTCGCCCGAGCGCCCTCATCCTCGCCCCGACGCGCGAGCTCGCGCTGCAGATCGTCGACGACATGACCGATATCGCCCACGCCCGCGCGCTGTCCGTCGCGGCCGTCTACGGCGGTGCCGGCATCCAGCGTCAGATCCAGCTCGCCCGCCGCGCCCACATCCTCGTCGCCACCCCCGGCCGACTCGAGGACCTTCTCCAGCGCCGCGCCGTCTCGCTCGAGCACATCCGCGTCCTCGTCCTCGACGAAGCCGACCGCATGCTCGACATGGGATTCCGCCCGGCCGTCGACCGGATCGTCGCGCGCACGCCGCGCAGCCGGCAGACACTCTTCTTCTCCGCGACGCTCGAGGGCGCGGCCGGCAAGGTCGCCGAGGCCTACACGAGCAACGCGCGGCGCCACGAGCATGTTCCCGCCGTCGACCACACGGCCGAGACCGTCCACCGCTTCGTCAAGGTCGCCCACGAGGCGAAGGTCGACGCGCTCGTCCACGAGCTGCGCGACGAGGAGCGCGGGCTGACGATCGTCTTCGTGCGCACGAAGCGCGGCGCCGACCGGCTCGTCAAGCGCCTGAAGGACAACTACGTGACGGCCGTCGCGATGCACGGCGACAAGTCGCAGTCCCAGCGCGAGAAGGCGCTCGCGCGCTTCGAGCGCGGCGAGGTCGACACGCTCGTCGCGACCGACGTCGCGGCCCGCGGGATCGACGTCCGCGACGTCACGCACGTCATCAACTACGACGCCCCGGAGGACCGCGACGGCTACGTCCACCGCATCGGACGCACCGGCCGCGCGGGCCGCGCCGGGATCGGCGTGACGTTCGTGCTCGGCGACCAGGCGCATGACATGAGCCGGATCGCGACCGACCTCGGCCTGCACCGCGAGTTCTCGCTCAGCGGGATGGCGACGGCGACGAGCGGTGGCGCGCGACGCCCGAGCTCGAACAACCGCCGTCCGCAGCAGCGCCCCGGGCGCCGCGAGCGTGCCGCCGCCTCCGGCCGCGGGCGGTAGCAACCTGCGCGGGTAGGGTGCCCGGCGATGGTCAAGGCCGACGTCGACGCACCCGCCCGCGCGCTGTTCGAGCCGTCCGGTGATGGATTCACCGCGGCGCCGCGCACGCGCGGGCCGTGGGACGCGCGGATGATGCACGGCGGTGCGCCGTCGGCGCTGCTCGCGCATGCGATCGAGCAGCGCCAGCCGGGGGCTGAGCTCGCCGTCACGCGGCTGACGATCGAGTTCCTCGGCGGCGTGCCCGTCGGCTCGGTTGCGGTCGACACGTCGCTGGCGAAGCCCGGCCGGCGCTTTCAGATCGTCGATGCGACGCTCGATGCCGGCGGGCGCCGGGCGTGCCTCGCGCGCGCCGTGCGCCTGCGCCGCGCCGACATGCCCGCCGCCGCGGCTTGCGATCCTGCGGTGATGCAGCCGCTGCCGCCGCCCGAGTGCGGCGAGCCGCTGCCGCAGTTCGTCGACGCCGGGGACGAGCTGTTCTATCCCGGCGCGACGGAGATCCGCCAGGTCGGGGGAGAGCTTGGCTCCGGCCACACCGCGGCATGGATCCGGCTGCGCGGGGACCTGCTCCCCGGCGTGGCGCCGTCGCCGCTCGTGCGCGCCGCGGCCGCCGCGGACTTCGCCAACGGGCTGAGCTGGATCCTGCCCTTCAGCGAGTGGCTGTTCGTCAACACCGAGCTGACGATCCACCTGCACCGCCCGCCCGACGGCGAATGGATCGGCCTCGACGCGCGGACGGTGTCCGATGCGTCGGGGATCGGGCTCTCGACGGCCGTGCTGCACGACCTGCGCGGACCGTTCGGAATCTGCGCGCAGGCGCTGTTCGTGCAGCGGCGGTAGCGGCGGGCGGCGGCGGGGCGATCAGTCGCGTCCGCGCGCCGTGCCGCCGTACGCACCGAGGTCGGCCAGGAAGGCCAGCACGACGACGAACCACTCAAAGCCCCTGACCTCATGCGTGCCGAGGTCCCCAGGCGCGGTGAGACGAGCGCGAGGAGGAGCGGCAGGCACGGCATGACGGCGAACGCTACGCCACCGTGCCGCGCGAGGCGCGCGGCCCCGGCGACGCCATGGGGCCGCGCTCAACGATTCGACGGCAACGGCTCGATCCGCAGCGTCGTCAGCCCCGGCGACTCGGTGGCCGCCACATGCCGCTCGGCCTCGTTGAGCATCCGGGCGTAGCGCACGGCGCAGGTCGTCAGCCATGCCAGCGCATCCCAGAGCGGCGGTCGCAGGTCGACGTGCTCGGCGGCCAGCAGCTGGATCCAGGCGTACTTGCAGGCGTCGTCGACGATCTCGGGACGCCGGCTGCCGCGGCGGCGGACGACGCGGTGAAGCTGTGCGTCGTGGCGGTCGACCATCGCGGTGATCTGCTGTAGGCGCTCGGCGTGATGTGACATCGCTCGCTCCCGGGCACGTCGCGGCTGAGGCCGCGCTGCCGTTGGGCTCCGATTCATTCGAACCAGACGGCGACGCCGTCGTGGGTCACGCGGCCCCGGCCTGAGCCGTGGACCAGCAGGGGCTCGTGGCAGGGCAAGAGCTCGGGCGGCTCCTGTAACTCCTGCCTCAGGTCGCGCAGATAGCCGGCGTACAGGTCTGCGTCGTACTCGTCGAGCGAGCGCTCCGCGACCGCGCGGGAGGCGGGCGCCGAGGTCATGGGAGATCGTGCCATGCGTGGTTCTCCTGGTTCGCGGCCGAACCAATGTGCCGGCCCTCGCCTCTTCATCCGAACCGCGTCGCACGAATCTGACGGTCACCGCGAATCCCGAGCGCCGCGCGGCCCGAGATCGTCCGTGGTGTAAGAAGAACGGGATGCGCTTCGGCTATAGAGACAGACGGCCAGAGGCGAGCGAAAGGCCACAATCGACGTGCCCGTGAGCAGCGACCCGGCAGCACCACCAGCGCAGGACCCCGACGCGACCCTGCTGCGCCAGCTCGCCCTCGCGCGCAGGCGGCCCGACGGCGTCCTGCGCGAGCAGCTCATCGTGACGCAGCTGCTGAGCCGCCACGTGGCCAACATCCGCCGCATCGTCGCCTGGCGCGCGTGCTCGCAACGGCCGTCGGACGCCGACATCGACGAGCTCGTCGGCGGCGTGCTGATCCGCGTCGCCGACGCGCTCAGCAAGGAGGTCGACGCGGGCAATTCCATTACCGGGCTCATCGCGGTCAACATCGAGTGGGAGGTGATCGACTACGTCCGCCGGCGCAGGCGCCGCGCACGCGAGGTGCATCCTGAGATCGAGGACTTCCCCGACCCGGCGGCGCCGGAGCGGCCGACGCTCGCCGACGAGGCGTGCGCGCTGCGCGAGCGGATCGCCGGCCTGTCGGGTCGTGACCAGCAGATCATGGCCGAGCGGATGCTGCTGGGGCTGAAGCCGGAGGAGATCGCCTGGCGCCACGGCGTCGACCGCCGGGTCGTCGACACGGCCACCTCGCGCGCGCTCAAGAAGCTGCTGGCAAGCGACGAGCTGTCCGACGTCCGCCACGCCCGCGACGTACGAGCTGCGCGCCGCGATTGGGATGCGCAGACGCCCATCGACCGCAGAGGAGGGCCCGAGTCATGACCGATGCCTTCGATCACGCCTTCCTGGCCGCGATCGACGACCTGAACGCCGGTCGCCTGCATGACGATCCGCAGCACTACCTGCGCGCGGTGCCCGCTGCACGCCATGCGGAATTCACCCGCCGCCTGACGGCTTTGATGGTCGCCCGCGGCCCGGCCGATCACGACGAGGTCACCGCCGAGGCCTACGACGCGGCACTGTCCGCCGTGACGGCGACCACGGCCGGCAGCGCAGCGGCGGGCATCCTGCCGGACGGGCTGCGCCGGCTGCGCAAGGTGCGCGGCATCGAGCGCGACGCGCTCATCGACGCGCTGGCCGCCGAGTACGACCTCGGCCCGGCCGGCCGCGACGCGCTGCGCCGCTACTACCACGAGCTCGAGTCCGGCGCCCTGACCGGGTCGAACATCGCCCATCGCCTGCTGCGCAGCCTCGCCCGGCAGCTGGATGCAGACGGCGAGGACTTCATCGCCGCCGCACGCGCGGTCGTGCGCGCGTCGGTGCCGCAGCGGTCGCCGCTGCGTCCGGCACCGGCGATGGGGCGCAGCGCGGGGGACTTCGAGCGGCGGCGAGCCCCGGCGCCGGCGGCACGATCGCAACGGATCGGCCGGCCCGATCCGGACGTCGAGCTCGTCGAGCGCCTGTTCACCGGAGGACCCGACGCTTGAGCGGGTGAGAGCGACCGTGGCGAGCAAGTCCCAACCCGAGAAGGCCGCGATCACGCTGCTGCGCGACTACCAGACGCGCTTTCGCGTCGCCCACGCGCCGCCCGTGCCCGTCGAGCGGATCGCGGCGTCGCTGCTCGATCTGCTCATCGAGGAGTGCGACGACGTGCGCTCGGTCCCGGGCGCCCCGGCCGGTCCCGGGCGCCTGTCGGGGATGATCGTTCCGGCGACGCGGATCATCTGGCTGGATCGGACCGAATGCGCCCGCAGCCGCGGGCGGCGGCGCTTCACCATCGCCCACGAGTGCGGGCACTGGGTCCTGCACATCGCCGGCGCCGACCAGCCGGTCTGCTGCCTTCCCGAGGACGTCGCCGAGCAGGCCGACGTGGAGAAGGTCCGTCAGCTGCGCCGCCGCGAGGCCGACGCCAATGCCTTCGCGCGCGAGCTGCTCATGCCCGAGTCGCTCATCGTCGAGCATGCGCAGGCGACCGGCTGCAACCTCGCCGCGCTGGCCGAGCGCTTCGACGTCTCGGTGCCGGCGATCCGCCTGCGGCTGCTGATGCTCGGGTTGCTGCCGGCCTGGATGGCCTCTGTGCCGACGGGGGCGCGCCGGTGAAGATCGTCCACTTCTCCGACACGCACCTGGGCTTCCGCCAGCTTCACCGCGTCAACGACGCCGGCCGCAACGAGCGCGAGCAGGACGTCTACGACGCCTTCGAGCGCGCGGTCGCCAGGATCGTCGAGCTCGCGCCGGCGGTCGCCATCCACGCCGGTGACCTGTTCGATTCCTATCACCCGTCCTCGGCCGCGCTCGGCGTCGCGCTCGACGGGCTGGCGCGCCTGCGCGAGGCCGGCATCCCGGTCGTCGTGATCGCCGGCAACCACTCCAGTCCGAGGGTCGCCGGGGCCGAGCACATCTTCGGCGTCCTGAAGCGCTTCGGCGGCGCGCACATGATCTACGGCGCCACGCGCGAGGTGCGCATCGGCGACCTGGTCGTCCACGCGATCCCGCATGACAACGATCCCCAGCGCCTCGTCGCCGCATTGCGCCGGACACGGCCGTCGGCGGAGGCCGAGTTCAACGTGCTCGTCGCCCACGTGGGCCTCGACGGCCTCGGCCAGGTCGTCGGCTCGGAGGCCGGCTCGGTGACGCTCTCGGGCGAGGTGCTGGCCGGCACCGGCGACTTCGACTACATCGCGCTCGGGCACCTGCACAAGTTCGCTCCCGCATGCGGCAACGCCGCCTACGCAGGCTCGCTGGAGCGGCTCTCATGGGCCGACGACGCGCCGGTCAAGGGCATCGTCGAGGTCGACCTCGCCGCCGGACACCAATCGCCCGACTACCTCAGGCTGCATCCGATCGAAGGCCGGCGGTTCATCACGCTCGATCCCGTCGACGCTGCGACGGTCGCCAACCTCAGCGACGCGATCATCGCGCGCGCCGACGGCGTCGACCTGGCCGCAGCGATGGTGCGCCTGAACGTGCGCAACGTCTCGGTGGCCGACTGGAGCGCCGTCGACCACAAGGCCATCGTCGCCGCCTACGCAAGCTGCCTGCACTTCGAGCGTGAGCCGCAGCTCATCGGCGCCACGGCGACGAGCGCCCCCGCGGCGCCCGGGCTGCGCGACTTCCTGCTCGACTGGGCCGGCGAGCACGCGCCGGGCCTGGACCCCGACAACTTCGTCGCGCGCGCGGAAGCCCTCATCGCGCTGGCCGACCAGGAGCTCGCCGCATGAAGCTGCTGCGGCTGCAGGCGCTCAACTTTCGCTCGTTCGAGCGGCTCGACCTCGATCTCAACGTCGACGGGCTGATCGCCGTCGTCGGCGACAACGGCGCCGGCAAGAGCACGATCTTCGCCGCCGTCGAATGGGGCCTGTACGGCTTGCGCGGGCGCGGCGCCCTGCCCGTCCGCCGCGACGGCAGCCCCGACGATCAGGACTGCTGGGTCGAGGTCCACTTCGAGGTCGGCGGGCGCGCCTACGGCGTGCGCCGCGTCGAGGGCAGGCAGGCGACGCTTCTGCATCTGCCGACCGGGGAGGAGGTCTGCAGCGGGCGCGACGAGACGAGCCGCCGCATCGCGACGCTCCTGGGGCTGACGCGCGACATGTTCCGCGGCACGTTCTACGCCCGCCAGCGCGAGGTCCACGCGCTGGATTCCGACAACGAGGTCAAGCGCCGCGAGCAGGTCGAATTGCTGCTCGGGATCGAGCGCCTGCGCCGCGCGGTCGCGCACGCCCAGACCGCGGTCAGGGAGCAACAGCACCTCGTCACGACGCTCGAAGCCGGCGCGCCCGACGTGCAGGCGCTGAAGGCCGACGCCGAGCGGATCGCGCGCGAGGTCGAGCTCGGTACGCCGGTCGTCCAGGAGGCCGAGCTGCGCCTCGAGGCGGCGAAGCAGGCGCGCGGGCTGGCGAGGGCGCTCGTGGACAAGCTGCGTGCCCGGGAGCGCGCGATGATCGAGCGCCGTGCGGTCGCGCAGGCCGCCGCAGCGAGCGCGCAGCAGGAGGGTGCTCTGTGCACGGCGTTGCGCGAGCAGCTGACGGAGGCCGAGGCGGCGACCGCCGAGCTCGCGCAGCTGACGCCGCTGGCCGAGCGCGTCGAGCGCCTGGCGGCACGTGAGCGCGCGATGGACCTGCGGCGCGCTGACCACGAGCGGGCGCTCGAGCTGAGCGCCGGCCGGCAGCGCGCGCTGACGGTCGCCGCCGGGCTGTCAGATCGGCTGGCCGTCCTCAGCGAGGGTGCAGGCGACGGGACCAACGGCGGCTTGGACGGCGACGACAGCTCGCCGCAAGCGCAGGTCCAGGCCGCCGAAGAAGAGCTCGAAGCGCTTCGTCCCGCGCTGCGCCGGCTCGCGGCCGACCGGCAGGCGGCCGAGCAGCGCGCGCTCGAATTGGGCGAGCAGATCGCTCGCGGGCAGCGAGCGGCCGAGCTCGACGCACAGCTCGCGGACCTGCCGGCCGCCGAGCACGCCGCCGAGCAGACGCTCATGCAGCGCCATGCGCTCCAGGCGCGACGCGCGCAGCTCGACGAAGCGATCCGCCACGACACCGAACACCGCGAGGCCGTGCTGGCCGGCGAGAAGCAGGCCGCCTGCCCGACCTGCAAGCGCGCGTATGACGAGGGTGAGCTCGAAGCGATCGTCGCCGGCTATGACCGCGACTTGCAGGCCGCGCGCGAGCAGCTCGCCGCGCTCGACGAGCAGCTCCCCGGGCTCGAGGCGGCTGCGACGGCGGCGCGAGCGAGGGTCCAGGCGCTGCGCCTGCTGGACGCGGAGCGCGCAGCGCTCGGGACCGTTCCCACGATCGAGGCGAGGCCCGCGTTGCGAGACGCGCTCGAGGCAGTCGAGGCCGAGGTCGGTGCACTGACCGCGCAGGAGGCTCGCACCGAGGCTCAGGTGACCGCGCGCAGCGAGCAGCTTCCGCGCCTGCGGGCGCGCGCCCGCGCAGCCGAGGAGCGCCGCCGCGCCGTGACCGAGCTCGAGTCCCAGCGGTCGCAGGCCGAGAGCGAGGCGCGCCTGTACGCCGAGCAGCTGGCGAGCGTTGGTGCCAACGGCTACGACCCGCAGGCGCACGGGCGCCTGCGCGCGGAGGTCGCCAAGGCGCAGGAGGCCGGCCAGCGCTGTGCCGCGCTGCGCGCCACGGCCGACGGGCTGGAGCTCGTACGCCAGCGGCTGGCCGACCAGGAGGCCAGGGCTGCCGCGGCCGAGGCCGAGCGGATCACGCGCGACGCGGCTGCCGCCGAGGTGGCGGTCGAGGCTGCGGAGCTGGCGACGGCGGGCGAGGCGTGCTCCGTCGCCGAGCGCGGGGTCGACTCCGCGCACACCGCGCTGCTTGAGGCCAGCCGCCAGGCAGCGTCCGAGTCCGAGGCCGTCGCCGCGGCGAACGCCAGGCTGCGAGACGCACGCAAGCGCATCGCCGAGTTGCGCCAGCAGCGCCGCGAGCTCCGGGTCCGCTCCGAGGTTGCCGAGGCGCTGAGCGCCTACCGCGAGGACGCCTCGCGGCGAGCGCGGCCGACGCTCGAGCACGAGACCGGGCTGCTGCTGGGACAGACCACGCGACAGCGCTACAACGCCGTGCAGCTCACCGACAGCTACCAGCTCGAGATCGTCGACGGCGGGCAGGTCCATCCGCTGCGCCGGTTCTCGGGCGGTGAGCAGGATCTGGCGGCGCTGTGCCTGCGCCTCGCGCTGTCGCGCACGCTGGCGCGCCAGCGCGGCGCGGAGAACGGGTTCGTGCTGCTCGACGAGGTCTTCGGTAGCCAGGACCTGGACCGCCGGCGGGCGCTGCTCGAGCAGCTGCACGCGTTCGCCGACACCGAGTTCCGGCAGGTGTTCGTGATCTCCCACACCCACGACGTCGTCGAGTACTGCGACCTGACGATCGACGTGGTCCGCGACGACAACGCGGTCAGCACGGCGGTCGGACCGCATCGCTGATCATCCGCTCACGCGGTATGAACGTCGGAGGTGTACGACCCGTACGTGGCGGCGCGATCACGCGGATGACACAGCCGAAGCGAAGTTCTCCAGGGCGTAGGGGTGTGGAAATACGCGGCGGAACATCGCACTCTCGGCGCTTGTCATGCGCGCTTGCTCGCAGACGTCGTCCCAGTGTTCGGCGATCGTGGCTAGTTGCGCCTCGATGATCACGCGAGCCTCGTCACGATCGAGGCCGTACAACCGAGCACGCTCGATGCAG
>Ga0136617_10001564_pt1 | contig 20292 bp, 19 predicted proteins | sample AntDrymUQ3222106_2_FD_129672 | JGI IMG/M metagenome (GOLD analysis project Ga0136617, IMG submission 129672) | Polar desert sand microbial communities from Dry Valleys, Antarctica - metaG UQ322 (21.06) | ecosystem: Environmental > Terrestrial > Soil > Desert | place: Antarctica: Dry Valley...
GAGCACCCCGATCGAGACCCGATCCGGCAACCGCCCACCCGCCGCCCTCGCCGCACGCGTCATCCCAGCCACGAAGATCAGACTACACCCCAACCTGATCACTAAAGGCAGTGGCATTGGACCACCCCCGGCATGTTGTTGGTTACTCCGCTCTGGCAACCCGCTAGCCGAAGCTACCTGCAACGTTCTTCCTCGGGACATCCCCTCAAAGCTCAAGGAGAACGCTGAAGGCGGCTGTCACGGCTGCGACAACGCCACTTCGGTGAAGAAGTAGATTTCCTTCTGTCGCGGGTTCAGACACTCCATCAGCCACAGGACGTGGAGACGATCAGGAACCACCTTGCCGGGGTCTGAGGCGAACTTTTCCACCTCAAACTTACCGAGTTCTCCGATCTGCATCCGATCCCGATCATCCTTGCGAATGTTGTCAAGAAAGGACCACCTCAAGGCCTGGAAGACGAACCTAGGCTTGAGTGCCTCGGAGGGCTTGTGCCTCAGGAACACCTTCAGGTAGGCGTCCTGGGTGAGGTCCTTAGCCAGGGCCTCATTGCGACACAAATTCACCGCATAGCGGATCACTGCATCGTAGGTGTCGTGGAAGAACCTCGTGTAGAGGTCGTCCTGGGTGGATGCGGGCGGGGTGTGGCACATCCGCGTGACCGGGGAGCCGGAGCTCGTGGGCACCGGTCTCTCCCTTCTCTTCGTCGGAACGCTGCTCCGGCCCCTGTCGGCGACCGGCCGGCGTGAGGTCAGAGAGACTTCCACCTACAAGAACGCTCGCCGCGGCTGAAACATCACTCACGCAGGTCAGCATCGTAGAGCCCTCTCGAGGGCTCGCCGGGGCTCGCGAAGATTCGGGGGTCGGCTGCGGTGGTCGGGTGGGTCTGGTCACGACCACGGGTAGGCGAGCAGGATGGGCGGGTTCGTCCCGGTCCGACACCGATAGCTCTGTAGTGCCTGTGAGCCTGTAGGCCGGCATGGTGGTGGAGGGCTTCCACGGGGACCGTGGATTGTTGCCTTCGAGCACGAGCGTCAGACTTCTGGATCTTCCTTGCCCTCCCCGGGACGGACACCCGTTGATCGTTCGCCGGGCCGAGGAGAGGAACCCGAGATGGATCTTGTGCACCCGCGGTGCGCGGGGCTGGACGTGTCCAAGCGCGACGCGAAGGTCTGCGTGCGAGTCGCCGGGACGGGGCGTGCCGCGGCGACATCGACGGTGACCACCTGGGGTGCGGTCACCAACCAGGTGCCGGCGTTGCGGGAGCACCTGATCGCCGCGCAGGTCACGCTGGTGGTGATGGAAGCGACCGGCGACTACTGGAAACCCTTCTACTACCTGCTCGACGACGCCGGGTTCGAGGTGATGCTGGTCAACGCCCGGCACGTGAAGAACCTGCCGGGTCGCAAGAGCGACGTCTCGGACGCGGCGTGGCCGGCCCAGCTCGGCGCGCACGGCCTGGTGCGCGGCTCGTTCGTGCCGCCCGAGCCGATCGGTCCGGCTGCGGGACCTGACCCGGACCCGGACCGCGATCGTGCGGGAACGGGGCCGAGAGATCCAGCGCATGGAGAAGCTGGGCGAGGACGCCGGGATCACGCTGTCCTCGGTGGCCACCGATATCAACGGGGTCTCCGGCCGGGCCATGCTGGAGGCCTTGATCGCCGGGCAGCGTGATCCGGCCGCGTTGGCGCAGTCGGCCAAGCGGCGGCTGCGCTGCAAGATCCCGGCGTTGACCGAGGCCCTCACCGGCCGGTTCACCGAACACCACGCTTTCCCGGCCCGGTCGCACCCCGACCTGATCGACCGACACACCCACGCCGTGGACGAGCTCACCGCCGGCGATCGAGGTGGTGATCGAGCCCTTTCGCGGCATCCGAGACGTGATCACCTCGGCACCCGGGATCGCCACCGGCGTCGCCGACGTGATCATCGCCGAGACCGGCGGGAACATGAGCCGGTTCCCCACCGCCGGGCATCTGGCCTCCTGGGCAGGGACCTGCCCCGGTAGCAACGAGTCCGCCGGCCGGGTCACATCGACCCACACCCGACCCGGCAACCCCTACCTCACAGGTGCGCTCGGCGTCGCCGCGATGTCCGCGGCGCGGAGCCGCGACACCTACCTCGCGGCGAAGTACCGGCGCATCGCCTCCCGGCGAGGGCCGGTCAAAGCGATCGTCGCGGTCGAGCACGCACTCCTCATCGCCGTCTGGCACATGATCACAACCGGTGCCCTCTACACCGACCCCGGAGGGGACTACTACACCAGGCTCCATCCTGACAAGGCCAAGCAGCGCGCTGTAGATCAACTACGCAAGATGGGCTATACCGTCACCCTCGAGCCACTGGAGACAGCCGGGTAACGGGTGAATCTTCGCGTCAGAGCCCCCATCTCAAGGCCCTCGGGACCGCGTATCACCTTGATGACACGAGATTGGCGCCGCGCCAGCCCCCGCCCGACCGAGATGGTCGCGCTCATGACCCCCTTCCCGCTCGTCACGCCACACAGCTCGTCGTGTTGCGCGGCAGCGCCCTGGTGGTCCTGCTCTTGGTGGGGCGCACGCCTCCGGATCTACTCCCCGGACCTCATGTGCGGAGCACCTCACCCTAGGTCAAGATCGGCACCGTGACAGGAGGACGTTCCACGTCCGGGGCAGTCTCGCGACCCGTAGCTGCCTCAGCCCTGCTGATCCACTCAGCCACGATCGACTCGGGCCTGTAGGCCTCGCGTTCAAGGCACCCACTCAGATGTCCAGTCGCAGCGGAGATCATCACTACACTACCGGTCCTGTGAAGATCGCGGAGGTTCTGAAGCTGCTGGCAGATGACGGGTGGGAGCTGAAACGCACCCGAGGATCACACCGCCAGTACGTTCACCCTACGAAACCGGGCAAGGTCACCGTGCCAGGCAAGCTCCGAGATGATCTGCACCCCAAGACACAGGCCAGCATCATGCGGCAAGCTGGACTGGACACCGGCCCCGCAGCCAAGGGACCTTCAGGGGAAGGAGGCAAGTCGTGAATAGCTATCTGATCATCATCGAGGGCAACGGCACGTCGAACTATTCGGCCTACTGTCCCGACCTTCCCGGCGTAGTGGCAACCGGCGACACGATCGAGCAGTGCCAAGCCGAGATGGGGGAGGCGATCGCCTTCCACGTCGAGGCCATGATCGAGGACGGCGAATCGGTGCCGCCGCCGACGAGCAGAGGAGCAACCGTAGAGATCGCCGCCGCCTGACGGCGTGCCGTCAGGCGGCCAGTCCGGGTAGCGCCCGTCCACTGGAGGCGAACGGCCTGCGGGGCACCCGGCACAGGGGGACTTCACCGGCATGCGCTCGTCGGTTGGATCCTTACCTCTGGCGCAGCCCGCTCGGATGTACCTACCCGGTGGCGCCCGAACCGATTTTTCGCCGGGCCCGAGCCGGTGCCCGCGTCCAGGGCCGGGCCCCGCCGCCAGGCCCGCAGCCACCGGAGGACGCCGATGATCCACCGCCGTTCTGACGAGAGGTCCCGATCACGCCGGTTCCAGCCGGACCGCGCACACCTTGAACTCCGGCATCCGGCTGATCGGGTCCAGCACCGGGTTCGTGACGAGGTTGGCGGCCTGCTCGGCGCCGAAGTGGAAGGGCAGGAACACCGTGTCGGGACGGAGGCTCGAGATGCAGCGCACCCGCGCCAGGGCGGTCCCGCGCCGCGACACCACCCGCGCCCACTCCCCCTCGGCGAGCCCGGCCCGGGCCGCGGTGTCCGGGTGCACCTCGACGAAGGACTCCGGCGCGATCCCGGCCAGCTCCGCCACCCGCCGGGTCTGGGTTCCGGACTGGTAGTGCACCAGCACCCGCCCGGTCGTCGCCCGCAGCGGATGCTCGGCGTCGGGCAGCTCGGCGGACTCGACGTGATCGACGGCGAGGAACCGTGCACGGCCGTCGGCGTGGGCGAACCGGTCGGCGAACAACCGTGGCGTGCCCGGATGGTCGGTCGCGGGGCAGGGCCAGTGCAACGCCTCGCCCGCGTCGAGCCGGTCGTAGCTGATGCCGGCGTAGTCGGCGAGACCGCCCGCCGAGGCGGCGCGCAGCTCGTCGAACACCGTCTCGGGGTCGGCGGGAAAGCCCGTGACGCCCAGCTCGGCGGCCAGCCCGGCGATCACCTCGAGATCGGTGCGCACCCCCGGCGGTGGGTCCAGGGCCTGGCGGCGGCGCAGCACCCGGCCCTCGAGGTTGGTCATCGTGCCCTCCTCCTCGGCCCATTGCGCGACGGGCAGCACGACGTCGGCGGCCAGCGCCGTCTCGCCGGGCAGGAAGTCGGCCACGACCAGCAGGTCGAGCGCGGCGAGCTGCGCGGACACAGCACGCGAGTCCGGTGCGGACACCGCGACGTTCGAGCCGAACACGAGCAACGCCTTCGGACCGCCGGGACGGCCCAGCGCGGCGAGCAGCTCGGTGGCGCTGCGCCCGGGCCCGGGAAGCGAGTCCGGATCCACGCCCCACACTCCCGCCACGTGGGCCCGCGCGACCGGGTCGGCGATCATCCGGTAGCCGGGGAGCTGGTCGGACTTCTGTCCGTGCTCGCGCCCGCCCTGTCCGTTGCCCTGCCCGGTGATCGTCCCGAACCCCGACCCGGGGCACCCGGGCAGACCGAGCGCGAGCGCCAGGTTGATCCACGCTGTGACGGTGTCGACGCCGTGCGCGTGCTGCTCGGCGCCACGCGCGGTGAGCACGTATCGCCGCGAGGCACCCGCGAGCCACCCGACGACCGTGCGCATGTCGGCGGCGGCCACCCCGCACACCCGCTCGGCCCGCTCCGGCCACCACTGCGCCGCCACCCGCCACGCGTCGTCGAAACCTGTGGTGCGCTCGATGAGGTAGTCAGCGTCGAAGTGCCCGTCGACGACGGCGGCGTGCAGCATCCCCAGCGCCAGCACCAGGTCGGTGCCCGGCACCGGCGCCAGGTGCAGGCCACCGGAGGCGAGCGCACGCTCGGCGGTGGGCGTGCGCCGCGGGTCGATCACGACGAGCCGGGCCGTGGACAGGTGCCCCATGAGCGGCGGCATCGTCTCGGCGATGTTCGCGCCGGCCAGCACCACCACCTCGGCGTCGTCAAGGTCGGTGACCGGGAACGGCAGCCCGCGGTCCACCCCGAACGCGCGGTTGCCCGCCGCCGCCGCCGAGGACATGCAGTACCGGCCGTTGTAGTCGATCTGCGAGGTCCCCAGCGCCACCCGCGCGAACTTGCCCAGCAGGTAGGCCTTCTCGTTGGTCAGCCCACCCGCCCCGAACACGGCGACGGAGTCGGGTCCGTGCTCGGTGCGCAGCGCGCGCAACCGCTGCGCCACGTAGCCGAACGCGGTGTCCCAGCCGACCGGTGCCAGCGGCTCGTCGCGGTGGGCGCGCATCAGGGGGGTCGTGAGCCGCTCCGGGTGCGCGAGCAACGCGCCTGCCGTCCAGCCCTTCTGACAGAGACCGCCACGGTTCGTCGGGAACTCGCGGGCGTCCACCCGGCCGTCGCCGTCGACCCACTGCCCGCACTGCAGCGCGCAATACGGGCAGTGGGTCGCGATGTCGCCACTCACAGGGGGCACGGGTGCTCCCGATCAGACCGGAGCATAGGCGGGCTGAACCGGACCGGTCCGCACGGCAGCGGGCTGGCGCAGGTAGACCGCGTAGGTCAGCACCGTGCAGACCATGTAGAAGGCCAGGAAGCCCCAGAACGCCGGCGTGCCGGATCCGGTCGAGGCGAACGACTGCCGGAAGGCAAGGTTGATCAACAAACCGCCGAGGGCGCCGACCGCCGAGATCAGGCCGATGGCCGCACCGGAGATCCGCCGCGCGTCGAGCAGCGCGACCCCCCTCGGCATCCCTTCGGTGATCTTCGCGAGCGCCTGTCGGCGGAAGATGGCCGGGATCATCTTGTACGTCGAGCCGTTACCCACGCCGGAGAACACGAACAGCCCGATGAACCCGACGATGAACAGCGCCAGCGAGTCGGCGCCGGCGGCGAGGATGCAGACCACCGTGCTCGCCGCCATCGCGATGAAGTTCCAGAACGTCACGCGGGCACCGCCGATCCGGTCGGCCAGCCAGCCACCGAGCGGACGGATCAGCGAGCCGACCAGCGGGCCGATGAAGGTGACGGCGGCGGCCTCCAGCGGGGTGCGGTCGAACTGGATGGTCAGCACGAGGCCGAACGCGAAGCTGTAGCCGATGAACGAGCCGAACGTCCCGATGTAGAGGAAGGACATGATCGAGGTGTTCCGGTCGGCCAGCGCGAGCTTCGCGGCACCGGTGTCGTTGCGGACGCTGGTGATGTTGTCCATGTAGAGCGCGGCGCACGTCGTGGCGATGACGATGAGCGGGATGTAGATCGCGAGCATGAGCTTCGGGTTGCCGGTGCCCGCCACCGCGATCACCGCCAGCGCGACCATCTGGATCACCGCGACGCCGATGTTGCCGCCACCCGCGTTGAGTCCCAGCGCGAAGCCCTTGCGGCCCTCCGGGAAGAACGTGTTGATGTTGGTCATCGAGGAGGCGAAGTTGGCGCCGCCGAAGCCGGCCAAGGCCGCCATCAGCAGGAACGTCGCGTACGACGTGCCGGGTTGCAGCACGAAGGCCGTCGCGACCGTCGGCACCAGCAGCACCGCGCCACTGATCACGGTCCAGTTCCGGCCGCCGAAGCGGGCGACGGCGAAGGTGTAGGGCACCCGCAGCATCGCGCCGACCAGCGCTCCGGTCGCGACCAACAGGAACTTCCCCGCCGGGTCGATGCCGTACTCGGGGCCCATGAACAGCACGAACACCGAGAACAACGTCCACACCGAGAACCCGATGTGCTCGACGAGGATCGAGGTCCAGAGGTTACGGGTGGCGATCTTCTTGCCGGTGTGCTCCCAGAAACCGGGATCCTCGGGCTCCCAGTGGTCGATCCAGCGCCCGGACAGGGTGGGGCGGGCGGGGGGTGCGTCTGGTGCCGTCGTCATCACGCCGGGGCCTCCGAAGGGTGGTTCGCTGCCGTCGTCGACCACGCTAGGAAGGGCCCGTTACCGAATCGTCGGATTCGTGTGACGCATGCGCAAAGCCGTGCTCACCCCACGTGCGGTGGGGTGTGAGGGGCGGTCCGGCGGGTCAGCTCTCGGAGTCGGTGGAACCCGACGAGCTGACCGCCATGAACACTCTGGCCGACGAGCCGTCTGCCGACTCCTGAGACGCCGTGTAGCCGTCCGAAGAGGTGGTCAGCGTGCGGGTGGTGTCCGACTCGTCGGTTCGGGTGTAGGTGGTGACGCTGTCCGATGACGACCCGCGTTCGATCCAGCCCGAACCGCTCGGCTCCAGCAGGGTGCCCTGCAGGGTCGGCTCCGCTGGCAGCTCCACGTGCTTGAGAGGGAAGGAACACAGCGGCGACTTCAGACTCGGAACCGAGCCCTGGGGCAGCGCGGCTTCGACGGCCACCGTGGCGCCCAGGCCGTCGGGCACCCACTCGACCATGACCACCAGCGCGACCTCAACGTTGGACACGTCCGCCGGCGCGCTGCGACGCTTCCCGTCCGTGCGGTCGGCCCGGTCGTCGCCTCCCGTTCGTGGCGCTGCCGGCTCCGCGGGCGCATCGACGTTCGGGGACGACGCTGCTGGCGGACCCGCGTCGGGGGTACTGGAGCGATCCTGGCCACCGGCACCGTCCGCGCTCGGCTGATCCTGACCATCGATCGACTCGTCCTCGGTTACCGCCGGCTTCTCGATGGTGGGCAGGGTGATGGTGGGCAGGGTGATGGTGGGCGGGGTGACGGTGGGCGGGGCTACCCGACCCTGGTCTGCACCGTTGAGGACACCGCCGACCACTGTGTCCAGCGGGCCCGACTCAACCTTCCGCTCGTCGCTCGGATGCGGCACGTCGGCAGCTGCAACGGGCGTCTGTGGTTCCTTGGGTTCCTTGCCGCCATCGGCCTTCGGGTTGGGCTCGTCGCGGCGCTCCTCGGACTCGTCGCGCGGCCCGCGGGGGTCCGGCGGGGCGCTCGTGGCGTGGTCCTGGCGCTCCTGCGCCTGCTGCTGCTCCTCCCGGCCGACAACGCCCTCGGGACGATCCGGCGCCGGAGCGGGGTCGGGATCGGGTTTGCCGCTGCCGTCGGTGCGGATGACCTCCATGACCTCGTTGCTGACCTCCGTGGTCTCCTCGCCGTCGTCGGGCAGGGGCGTGCGAGTGGCGCTCGCGACGTTGTCCTCGAGGCTGCGCAGCTCCTCGCGCTTGGCCTCGCGCTGGCGCAGTCGCAGGTCGCGCTGCTCGTCCAGGGCCGCGATCACCGATGCCTGCTCCGGAGACGGCTCCGGCTCGGCCGGGGCTTCCTCCAGAGCCTCCTCGACGGCCTGGAGATGCTGCTCGGTCTGCTCGAGGCCGGCCTTGGTCCGGCTCAACGACCGGTAGGTGTCGATCTGGGACTGGAGAGTGGCCTTGCGCCGTTCGAGGAGCTGCTTGCGCTCCTGCATCGCCTGCACGGCGGCGGGAGGGGCGCCGGTGCGCCGGTTCTCCGGCAGCTGGTTCCAGGCCTCCTCGGTCTGCGCGATCATGTCCAGCTGGCGGTTGAGGGAAGTCAGCGTGACCTGCGCGCGGGCGGCCCACTCGTCCTCGGACTCCACCCGGGGCTCGGCCTGGACCGGCGCCGCTACCGAGGGTGGCGGCGGCTCGGACGCCGTGACGACGTAGCCGCCTGCCAGGATGCCGGCGGCACCGAGCACGGCGACCGCACGACGCCTGCGCGGTATCGGGTCGTTCAGCCGGGAGCTCCGCGTCCGCGGGGCCGGCGCCCACACCTCGGACGTGGGGGGGTCGGCTGCTCTCACCCCGGGTGCGCGGGGTGGCCCCGAACTCTCGGTTCCTCGGCTGGGCGCGGGGTTGACCGGTGCCTCGTCGGTCGGTTCCCGCAGCCACGGCAGGTTCTCCGCAAGATACGCCTCGTGCGCCGAGGCCCGCCGAGCCTGCCGGGCTGCCGCGCGGTGGGCAGCCGTGCAGTAGCGCCGTGCCGGGCGTCCCGGGATGTCCTCGATCAGCACGTTGCACCCGGGGAGGGCACAGCGTCTCACGTTGTCGTCCAAGGGTGCGACCCCCATCGCCAGTTGACAGAAGCCGCGCCAGGGCCCTGGCGGCACTCCGTCAGGTCACCGTACGTGGCTGCGTGCGAGCGCATCCAGCGCCCGCAGCGCGACCGGATCCGTCTTGATCGTTGCGGGATCGGAACACTACCCGCCTCAACGAACGCTTGTCACTGCTCCAAGTGGAGGCCCCTCCGTACGGATTAATGTGACACAGCGTAGAATTTATGCGATCTCGTTACGGTGCGTGAGGGGGAGTGCCCCCCAAACGGCTGTGATATTAGCTCAGTAGGTGGGTAACGAGGGGTCCACCTGCTTGGCCCAGGCGAGCACACCACCACCAACGTGCACGGCGTCGCGGAAGCCCGCCCGGTGCAGCGCGGCGAGCGCGTCAGCCGAACGGGCACCCGACTTGCAGTGCAGCACGACCGGCCTGTCCTGCGGGATCTCCGCGAGCGCTGCACCGGAAAGGATGCGGTCCTTCGGGATCAGCACCGCGCCCGGGATGCTCACGATCTCGTACTCGTGCGGCTCGCGGACGTCGATGAGGGCGAAGTCCTTGCCGGTGTCGAACATCTCCTTGAGCTCGGTGGCCGTGATGGTGTGCCCGGCCGCCGCAGCTTGGGCATCCTCGGACACCACGCCGCAGAACGCGTCGTAGTCGATCAGCTCGGTGATCGGCACCGAGTTCGGGTCCTTGCGGATCCTGATACTCCGGTAGCTCATCTCGAGGGCGTCGTAGACCATCAACCTGCCCAGTAGGGGCTCGCCGATGCCGGTGATCAACTTGATCGCCTCGTTGACCATGATCGAGCCGATGGACGCGCACAGCACACCCAGTACGCCGCCCTCGGCGCACGAGGGCACCATGCCCGGCGGCGGCGGCTCGGGGTAGAGGTCGCGGTAGTTGAGGCCCACCCCGCCAGGCGCGTCCTCCCAGAACACCGAGGCCTGGCCCTCGAACCGGAAGATCGAGCCCCACACGTAGGGTTTGCCGAGCAGCACCGCAGCGTCGTTCACCAGGTACCGGGTGGCGAAGTTGTCGGTGCCGTCGACGATGAGATCGTAGTCGGCGAAGATGTCGAGCACGTTGCCCGAGTCCAGCCGCGTCTGGTGCAGCCGTACCTCGACGAAGGGGTTGACCTCGCGGATCGAGTCGCGCGCGGACTCGCCCTTGGGACGGCCGATGTCGGACTGTCCGTGGATCACCTGGCGGTGCAGGTTCGACTCGTCGACCTCGTCGAACTCGACGATGCCAAGCGTGCCGACCCCCGCCGCGGCGAGGTAGAGCAGCGCCGGGCTGCCCAGCCCGCCCGCGCCGACCACCAGGACCTTCGCGTTCTTCAGCCGTTTCTGCCCTGCCATCCCGACTTCGGGGATGATGAGGTGGCGGCTGTAACGCGCCACCTCGTCCTTGGTCAGCTCGGCGGCCGGCTCCACGAGCGGCGGTAGCGCCATGATCGAAGCTCCTCGAATCGTCCTACAGGCCCTGCCGGACCAACGCTGTGGTCAGCCGGGATCTTCCCGTGCGCATCAGCTACCAGCTGCCGCGGTGGTCAGGGCCCGGCGGGTGAGCACGCGTACCAGGTGGCGGCGGTACTCCTTGGTCGCTGTCACGTCCGCTGCCGGGTCGGTCGCCTCGTCGGCCAGTGCCGCTGCGGCGGCGATCGACGCGCCGTCGGCAAGCGCCGCCTCCGTCGTCGAGGCTCGCAGCGGCGTAGGGCCCATGTTGACCAGGCCGATGCGGCCGTCGACCACGGCGACCGCGACGATGGCCCAGTCGTTGGCGCGGCGGGTGAACTTCTCATACGCCCAGCCCGCCGAGCCGGTGATCGGCACCCGGACCTCGACGACCAGCTCGTCGGGCTCGCGCACCGTGGAGAACACGCCGGTGTAGAAGCCGGTGATCGGCACCCGGCGCTCGCCGCGCAGGCTGCGCAGCACCACCGTGCCGCCCAGCGCGAGCACGGCGGCCGGCAGGTCGGCGGCCGGGTCGGCGTGCGCCAGCGAGCCACCCATGGTGCCGCGATGACGCACCTGCGGATCGCCCACCGTGCGGGCGACGGCCGCGAGTAGCGGAACCTCGGTACCCAGCACATCCGAGGACTCGACGAGCCGGTGCCGCGTGCCTGCGCCGATCGCGACCTCGCCCCCGTCAGCGGAGCCCTCGACGCGGATGTAGGAGAGCTCGGGAAGCCTGCCGATGTCGACGACCAGCTCGGGGACCGCGAGCCGGAGCTTCATCACCGGCAGCAGCGAGTGGCCGCCGGCCAGCACGGTGGCGTCCTCGCCGTGCTCGACGAGCAGCGCCAGCACCTCGTCCACGGAGTCCGGCCGGACATAGGCGAATCCGACGGGGATCACATGCCCGCTTCCCTGCCCGCCGCGGCGAGCACCGCGCGGACGATGTTGTGGTAGCCGGTGCAGCGGCAGAGGTTGCCCTCCAGCCCCTCGCGAACCTCACGTTCGGTGGGCGCCGGGTTCTCCGTCAGCAGGCTGACCGCGGCCAGCACCATGCCCGGCGTGCAGAAACCGCACTGCAGACCGTGCTCGGCGCGGAACGCCGCCGCCACCGGATGCAGGTGCTCGGCATCGGGCGAGAGCCCCTCCATCGTGGTGACCGACTGCTGATCGGCCTGGACCGCGAGCACCGTGCACGACTTCACCGCCTCGCCGTCGACGAGCACCGTGCAGGCGCCGCAGGACGTGGTGTCGCAGCCGATGTTGGTGGCCTTAAGCCCCACGACGTCGCGCAGGTAGTGCGCGAGCAGCAGCCGCGGCTCGACGTCGGCACTGGTCGACTCACCGTTCACCCCAATGGTGATCTTCACTGTGTCGATCGTCATGGGTTGCCCTTCGATGCTGCCTGGATCGCCTCCCACACCCGCACAGGGCTGGTCGGCATGTCGATGTGGCGCACCCCGAGCTGAGACACGGCGTCGACCACGGCATTCTGCACCGCAGGTGCGGCGCCGATGGTGCCGGCCTCGCCGATTCCCTTGGCTCCCAGCGGGTTGTACGGCGTCGGGGTGGCCATGTCCAGCAGCGTGAAGCTGGGCAGCTCGGCCGCCGACGGGAACGCGTAGTCGGCGAGCGTGGCCGTCAGCGGGTTGCCGTCGGCGTCGTAGACGACCTCCTCGAGCAGCGCCTGCGAGACGCCCTGGGCGATACCACCGTGGCGCTGGCCCTGCGCGAGCAGCGGGTTGAGCACGGTCCCGGCGTCGTCGACGGTGACGATCCGGTCGAGCACCGCCTTGCCGGACTCGACGTCGACCTCGACCACCGCAACGTGCGCGCCGAACGGGAAGCTCGGCTTGCCGGCGTCGAACACGGTGTCGACCCGGAGCCGCTCGGACACGGCGAGCTCGGCGAGGCTCACCCCCGCGCCCGTGCCCTGCACCGCGACCGTTCCGGCGGAGACCACGAGGTCGGCGGGGTCAGCCTCCAGCCGCTGCGCAGCCCGCTGCTTGGCCAGCTCGACCAGCTCGCCCGCCGCCTGGTAGACGGCCACGCCGCCGGTCTGCAGGCTGCGCGAGCCCATGGTGCCGCTGCCGCGCGGGACGAGGTCCGTGTCGCCGTGCTTGACGGTGATCTTCTCGATGTCGATGCCGAGGTGCTCGGCGGCGAGCATCGCCCAGGCCGTCGCGTGGCCCTGGCCGTGCGGGGAGGTTCCGGTGAGCACGGTGACCGTGCCGTCCGGGTGCACCTCGACGGAGGCGTCCTCGCTGAACGCGCCGCCGCCGGTGATCTCGACGTAGGCGCAGAGGCCGATCCCGAGCTGCACGGCGTCGCCGCGCTCGCGGCGCGCGGCCTGCTCGACGCGCAGGTCCGCGTACCCGGCGGCCTCCAGCACGGTGTCCAGCGCCGTCGCGTACCGGCCGCTGTCGTAGGTGGCACCGCTCGCGGTCGTATAGGGGAACGCGTCGGGCGCCACCATGTTGCGCCGCCGCACCTCGGCGGGGTCCTTGCCGATCTCGGCGGCGAACAGGTCCATCGCCCGCTCGATCGCCGCAGTGGCCTCGGGACGTCCCGCGCCGCGGTAGGCGCCCGTGGACGTCGTCGTCGTGACGACGCTGCGCGCCCGTGACTCGACCTTGCCGATGGCATAGACCCCCGGTGCCATCAGGCAGGTGAAGTACGGCAGGGTGGCACCCAGCCGCGGGTACGCGCCGGCGTCGGCGAGCACGTCGAGGCGGTAGGCCAGCACGTCGCCGTCGCGGGTGCCGCCGATCGTGACCGTCTGGCGCTGCCCGCGCCCCTGCAGCATCCCGGTCATGCTCTCCGAGCGGGTCTCGCTCCACCGGACCGGGCGCCCGGTGCGCCGGGCGAGCCACCCGACGAGGGCGAACTCGGGGTCGGCCCCGATCTTCGCCCCGAACCCGCCGCCGACGTCGGGAGTGATCAGGTGGACCTGCGCGGCATCGATCCCCAGCCAGCCGGCGACCTCGGTACGCGCGGACTGGGCGTTCTGCGTGGAGCACCAGAGCGTCAGCCTGCCGTCCCCGTCGCCGTCCGGACGCCAGACGGCGGCGGCGGCACGAGTCTCCAGCGGGACCGCGGCCAGTCGCTGGTTGACGATCTCCCGGGTGACGACCACCTCACAGCCGTCGAAGAGGTGCTCGTCGGGCTCGGTGTCGAGGCCGAAGCCCGCCGCGGTGTTGGTACCGGCCTCGGGGAACAACAACACCTCGTCCGAGGCCGCGGCGCGGAGGTCGATCACCGCAGGCAGCGGCTCGTAGTCGACCTCGACGAGATCGGCGGCGTCCTGGCCTTGGTAGGGCTCTTCGGTGAGCACGGCGGCCACGGGCTCCCCGACGAAACGGACCGTGTCGGTGGCCAGCCACGGGCGGACCATGCCGTCGGGGGCGACCGCGGACAGCTTGGCCGGTGCCAGGTCGATGTCAACGCCGGTGACCACGTCGGCAACCCCGGGCGCCGCGCGGGCGCCGGTGACGTCCACGGCGGTGATCCGGGCGTGCGCCAGTGGCGATCTCACGAGAGTGAGATGCAGGGCGCCCGCGAGCCGCTCGTCGATCAGGTCGTCGGTGTAGGTGGCGCCCCGCGAGAGGAACAGCGGGTCCTCGGTGCGCACCACGCGCGTGCCCATGATGCTCATTCCCGCAGAGCCTAGCCCGCTGCTGAGCCGACCGCGCATCGTGCGCAGGGCCTTCGCCTGGCCGGAGAACGTGAAACCTGCACAGGTTTTTCCTGCCGAGGAAGAACCGCTGTAGGATCATGCTGTGCAGTTCCTGAACCGCACCACCGAGCTGAGCCTGCTCAGCGAGCGGATGGACGGTACCCGCGCCGAGCTGCCGGCCGATCACCGCGTCACCGCGGGCGCGCAAGACCGCGTACGCGATCAGCGACCAGTTCCTCCGGTTCCACTACCGCTTCGTCGAGCCGGCCCGGTCCCAGCTCCGCACGACCGACCTCGCGGCGGGCTACCTCGACGCGACGGTCCTGCCCCAGCTCGACGAGTTCACCTCGCGGGCCTGGGAGGTGATCTGCCAGCAGCACGTGCTCCGCACGGTCGAGGGTGTGACCGCGGTAGGCCGCTGGTGGGGTCCGGTGCCGACGGGGGACGGCCGTCGCACCGAGGAACGGGAGATCGACGTCGTCGGCGTCGATGGTGACCGCAGCCCCGTGGTCGTCGGCATGTGTAAATGGACCGCGCATCCGGTCGACGTCTCGGAGCTGAACCTCCTCGACCGGCTCGCCTCCCACGTCGGCGGCGCAAGCCCGCAGCGTTTCCTGTTCTCTCGCAGCGGCTTCGATGACCGCCTGAGCACCCTCGCCGAGCACGACACGACGTTGACGCTCGTGACTCCCGAGGACATCTACCGCTGAGGCTGGTCCCACCAGGGCCGCACCGCCCACAGGCTCGACACCGGCCCGTGCCCGGCCCCGAGCGGGTAGGAGTGCCGCACGGCCTCGACGATGAAGCGCTTGCCCAACGCCACGGCCTCGGGCACGCCGAGCCCGCGGGCCAGCCCGCACGCGATCACCGCGGCCATGCTGTCGCCGCCACCGTGGGTGTTGCCGGTGTCGAAGCGCGGGCCGGGCAGCTCGGTGACGGTGTGCCCGTCGTAGAGCAGGTCGACGCAGATGTCGGTGTCCTCGCGCAGGTGCCCACCCTTGACCAGCACGTAGCGCGGGCCGAGCGCGTGCAGCGCCTTCGCCGCCTCATATTGCGCGGCGCGGTCGTGCACGTCGATGCCGACGAGCAGGCGCACCTCGTCGAGGTTGGGGGTGAGGACGGTGGCGCGGGGGAACAGCAGGGCGCGAAACGCGTCCAGTGCCGAGTCGGCCAGGAGCTGATCGCCGTGCATCGACGCCGCGACGGGGTCGACCACCAGCGGCGTCGGGCCGTCGGCTCCGATCCCGACACGGTCGCATGCCGCGGCGACCGCCTCGATGATCGCCGAGCCGGCGAGCATCCCGGTCTTCGCGGCGTCCAGGCCGATGTCGGTGGCGACGGTCTCGATCTGGGCCGCCACGGTCTCCGGCGCGATGGTGTGCACGCCCGTGACCCCGACGGAGTTCTGCACGGTCACCGCGGTGACGGCCACGCAGCCGTGCGCCCCGCAGGCCGCGATGGCCCGCAGGTCCGCGGGCACCCCCGCGCCCCCGCCCGAGTCGGTGCCCGCGATGGTCAACACCCGCGGTGGCGGGGGGCCGCCCGCGGTCGGCTCACCCATGCCTGCCCTCCCCGTGTGTGCCAGCGACCGTAGCTCGCCTGACCCACACCGCACCAGGTGCGGTTGACGTGTTGGATGGGGGCATGCCATTGGACGGTACGTATGAGTTGAGTCCGACCGGATGGGTGCGGGACCAGACCGAGAAGATCCTCGCCTCCGGCACCACCGACGGTGTCGAGATCAAGGGCAGGCCGGTGATCCTGCTGACCACGCGCGGGGTCCGCAGCGGCAAGCTGCGCAAGGTGCCCCTGATGCGCGTCGAGCACGACGGCGGGTACGCGATCGTCGCCTCGCTGGGTGGGGCCCCGAAGCACCCGGTCTGGTACCACAACGTGAAGGCCGAGCCGCACGTCGAGTTGCAAGATGGCACGGTGACCGGGGACTATCGCGCCCGCGAGGTCACCGACGAGGAGAAGACGCTCTGGTGGGAACGGGCCGTGGCCGCGTTCCCCGACTACGCCGACTACCAGCGCAAGACCGAGCGGCAGATCCCGGTGTTCGTGCTGGAGCCCGTCTCGTCCTGATCCCGTGTCGCACCTGCTGACCGTGGCCGAGTACCTGGCGATCGGAGAGATCGAGCTCGGTTACTCGGAGCTGGTCGAAGGGCGGTTGTTGACCTCGCCGAACCCGATGCCAGACCACAATCACGCCGGTCTCGAGGTAGCGGTCCAGCTCCGCCCACAGCTGCCACCCTACCTTTGAGGTCCTCCCGGACATGGATGTCGACCTGAAGCTGGCACCGGCCGACGCCCCCGGATTCGTCCGCCGTCCCGATCTGATCGTGGTGCAGCGCACGGCCCGGCTACGGGTGCGGCGCGACGGCGGGGTGATCCACGCGCCGGAGGTGCTCGTCGCCGTCGAGTTCGTCTCGCCGGGCTCGCAACGGACCGATCATGTCACCAAGCGCGGCGAGTACGCTGACGCCGCCATCCCGCACTACTGGATCGTCGATCTCTCCGAGCCGGTGTCGCTGCTCGCCTGCCACCTCGCCGGCGAGTTCGGATATGCCGACGGGGGCGCGGTGACCGGAACGTTCACCACCACCGCACCCTTCGCCGTCAAGATCGACCTCGACTCGCTCACCTGATCCAATCCACCACGTCCCCGGCGCGCTGGGCCGCGGGATCCCAGGACAGCCCCGGCACCCCCCAACCGTGGTGCTTGAGCACCTTGCGGGCCGCACGCTGGTTGCGACCGACCAGCCGGTCGATGTAGAGGACGCCGTCGAGGTGGTCGACCTCGTGCTGCAGACAGCGGCCCAGGTACCCGCGCCCCGCCACCTGCACCGGCTCCCCGGCGACATCGACACCGGTCACCCGCGCCCACTCCGCTCGCCCGGTCGGGAACTGCTCGGCCGGCACCGAGAGGCAGCCCTCCTCGTCGTCCTCGGGATCGGGCATGGTCTCGGGACGCCCGGAAGTCTCGAGCACCGGGTTGACGACGACACCACGCACCTGCGCGCGCAGCTCCTCGTCGGGACAGTCATAGACGAACAGGCGCAGGTCGACGCCGATCTGGTTGGCTGCGAGCCCCACACCCTGCGCCGCAGCCATCGTGTCGACCATGTCCGCGACCAGCACCCGCAGCTCGGCGTCGAACACCTCGACGGGGCGGGCGGGAGTGTGCAGGACGGGGTCGCCGATGATGCGGATGGGACGGACAGCCACGCTCGTCGACACTAGTCGCGGCGTGTCCCTGCCCACCGCCGTCGGTCTCCCGTGGTTCAATGGCCGCTGTGAATGACAGGCATGTCATTCACAGTGTTTCCAGATTTCCAGGCCGCGAGGAGCGTGATGGAGTCCGCCAGCGAACCCAGCGGGGCACCTCCCGCCGCAAGCACGGTCCGCGAGCTGGACCGCAAGGAGCGCGAGATCCTCGCCTTCGAGGGTCAGTGGTGGAAGTATGCGGGTGCCAAGGAACAGGCGATCCGCGAGCTGTTCGACATGTCGGCCACCCGGTACTACCAGATGCTGAACGCGCTCGTCGACAAGCCCGAGGCGCTTGCCGCCGACCCGCTGCTCGTCAAACGACTCCGGAGGCTGCGCACCAGCCGCCAGCGCACCCGTGCGGCGCGTCGCCTGGGCATCGAGCGCTGGTGACGCCACCATGACCGGTTCCCTGAGCCCTCGGAGGCAGTCGTGACCGAACCCGTTCCTTCTGGGGGTCCGTCGAGGCTGCGGGTCGGCGGACTCGTCCTGTTCGGGGTCGGGGTGGTGGCCGGCATCATCGGGCTCGCCATGCTGGCCCTCGATGGTGGCAGTGGCGACGGCCCGACCGCCGCACCTGGCCCGTCCGCGTCAGTCACCGACACCCCCGGCCTCTCCGCAAGCGCCACACCCACCGTCGGCGCCACTCCCACCGAGAGTGCCGCGCCGACCGGTGAGGGCCCGGTACCACTCCCGTCCTTCGACGCCACCCCCACCGGCGATAGCGCCGCACCACCGGCACCGGCACCACCATCCGGTGGCGACGGCTCGAGATCCGAGGCCGACGGTCGGGTGGGAACGGGCGGCGGTGGAGGCGGCGCTGCGGTCGTCCGACCTCCGGTGCGGGTCTACAACAACAGCAACATCGAGGGTCTCGCCGCTCGGGCCGCAGCCGACTTCCAGGCCGCCGGGTGGACAGTCACCGAGACCAAGGGGTATCCCTACGGCATCATTCCCGCGAGCACTGTCTATTATCGTCCGGGCACCGCGGAGCAAACTGCGGCACAGGAGTTAGCTGACGCCTTCGGGCTCCGCGTAGAACCTCGGTTCGAGGGCATCAAGAACGCCACGCCCGGCCTGATCGTCATTCTCACCCGCGACTACGAAAGCAAATGCGTAAGCAAGACCTGCAAGTGAGCGTGCCAGTCTCCAGGTCCCACCTCCAGCGTGCTGACCTGCGCAGCAGCGCAGGAATCCGACTCATTCGTTCAGCGCCGAATACCCTCGCCACAAAGAGTTGAGAGTTGAGCGCCGACCGACCAGTCTGGTGGCCTTCGGTGTCGCGGCCGGGTGGGCAACGGAGCGGATGGTATGTGTCGGTCCCGTGGTATAGCGCCACTATGTGCGGCCGCTCACCAGGCCGTAGGTCTGCAGCTTGTCGTCCAGTGCTCGGATGGCTCGGGTGTGTTTCCACGGCTCAAGCTGTGCGCGGCTGTCGTGGAGTTGCCGCACCAGTCGCACCGAGCGGTTACGGGTCACGAGCTCAGCAGTCTCGCCGAGCAACTCGGCAGCATGATTGATCTCGTGGCTCTGGGTGTAGGCGCCGACGAGATCGAACTTTGTGAAGGCGACGTTGCGGACGTCTGATGTGTCGTCCAGAAGCTTCAGCGAGGTGCTGGCGGCCTGCATGGCGCCAGCGGTGTCCGCCAGCTGTAGAAAACACATACTTTGCGTGGAGGCGAACCGTCCTGGCCCGTATTCCTCACCGATAAGCGACGATGACAATAGCACAGGATCGTGTTGGGACGACGTCGCCACCAGCTCCCCGGCCTTCTTCAGTTCCGTCAGGCAGGCGTCACGCTGTCCGTCGAACGCGTAGGCACAAGCAGCCACGTCGAACGTGTAAGCCTGCAACGGTGCGTCTCCGATGCGCGTCGCCCAAGCCTGTGCGGCAACGGCGTGGTCAATGCCGAGCCGCGGCCGACCCAGCCAGGTGGCCAAGTAACTCATATTGCACAGCACCAACGTGCCCAGCTCGGTGTTCGCCGCCTCGTGGGCGGCCAAACGGGCCTGTTCGTAGTAGTACCAGGCGCTGTCGAAGTCGGTGAGATCGAACGAACACCACCCCGCATAACGAGAGAGTGCACTGAAGAGGGACAGCAGCTGAGGTCGCAGAGCGGCCGGACACTCGGGGAGCATGGTACGCACCAGGTTGCGTTGCACGAGCACGGTGTCCAGAGCCGCCTGCGGCCCAATAGTCTTGTCCTGACGCATGCAGCACCGCAGCACTTCCTCGATGTCCCCGATGACCGCTGTGTCGATGCGGCTCGGAGTCTGGATGGCTGAGACTATCCGGACCTGTTCGTCGTAGGGCATCCTGTCGGTGAGTAGGGCTGCCACGGCGGCCGGTGCCGCCGAGGCGAGGATCTGGAGTACGTCACGACGTCGCACGGTGTGCCCCCAGGCGGTGAGGAACCGGACAAAATTGTCGAAGATCTCCTCTCGTTCTCGTGGGCTACCCGGTGGGTGCTCACCGGTGGGTGTCGTCATGGCCTCGAGCTGTATGACCAGCAGCGTTGCCAGGTTGTCCGGTGCCTGCTTGCCGTCGAGTTCGACGTCGCCGCGTTTGGTGGCGCCGGTGGAGACGGGCTGTGTAGCTTTGTCGAGGTGGCGGTAGTCGGCTCGGTCGCTGAGCAGGTCACCGACGCTGCATTCGTACAGCTGGGCGAGTCTGTCCAGCGTGCGCAGCGACGGTTCGTGGCCGGTGGGGCTGAGCCAGTTCTCCCAGCAGGAGAAGCTCTTGAACGTCTTGGGCTCGTCGGGCCAGTGATCGTTCCACTGCTCGGCGACCTGGCTTTGGCTCCAGCCGTGCGCCAGC
>Ga0136617_10001565_pt1 | contig 20287 bp, 21 predicted proteins | sample AntDrymUQ3222106_2_FD_129672 | JGI IMG/M metagenome (GOLD analysis project Ga0136617, IMG submission 129672) | Polar desert sand microbial communities from Dry Valleys, Antarctica - metaG UQ322 (21.06) | ecosystem: Environmental > Terrestrial > Soil > Desert | place: Antarctica: Dry Valley...
CGGGTGGCCGAGGTCGTGGCCCAGCCCGATCGCCTCGGTGAGATCCTCGTTGAGCCGCAGGGCGCGGGCGACCGTGCGCGAGATCTGCGTGGTCTCCAGCGTGTGGGTGAGGCGGGTGCGGTAGTGGTCGCCCTCGGGCGCCACGAACACCTGGGTCTTGTGCTTGAGGCGGCGGAACGCCTTGCAGTGCACGATCCGGTCGCGGTCGCGCTGGAACGGCGTGCGCAGCGAGCAGTCGGGCTCGGGCCGCGCGCGGCGGGCGGGATAGGAGCGCGCGGCGGCGGGCGCCAGCGCCGCGTCCTCCCAGGCGCTGATGCGGGCGGCGAGGTCGAGCTCGGTGGCGGGTGCGCGCACGCCCCTGATTCTGACGCCCCGCGCGGCTGTCCACGGCGTTCGTGGCGAAGTTGTCACGCGACGGGCGCCAGGCGCAGGTGCGCGTGGTGCTCCAGTGTCGCGAGGATCGCCCGCTCGGCCTGGGCGAGCGCGCGCGGCGGGGCGTCGGGCGCCTCGGCCAGCGGGCGCCCGAGCGCGGCGACCAGGAAGTCGTGCGCGTCCTGGCCCAACGGGAAGGCGCTCGCCTCGCAGGCCGTGCAGACCACGCCGCCCGCCGCGCCGGAGAAGCCGGCCAGGTGCTCGGTCGCCCCGCAACCGGCGCAGGCCGAGAGCTGCGGCGCGAAGCCGGCTGCGAGCAGCAGCTTGAGCCGGAAGGCGAGTGCGGTGGCGTGCGTGGCGCGCTCCGGCCGGCGGTCGAGCAGCGCGAGCTGGTTGGCCAGCAGGTGATAGACGCCCTGATGGGGCTCGCCGTCGGCGAACACGCGACCCACGGCGTCGCAGGCGCGCGAGGCGATGTCCAGCGCGCCGGCGTGCTCGCGCAGCCGCGGGTGGCCGTCGAGCGTCGCCGCCGCGGTGACGGTCAGGAGGTCGCTGCGGCCCTCGTAGAGCACCAGGTCGAGCCGGAAGAACGGCTCCAGCCGCCCGCCGAAGCGCGACTTGGCGCGCCGGACCCCCTTGGCGATCGCCGACATCCGGCCGCGCTGCGGCGTGTAGAGGTGCAGGATGCGGTCGGCTTCCCCGTAGCGCAGGGAGCGCAGCACGATCGCCTCGATCTTCAGGCTTCCGCGCACGCGCTCACTACCCTGGTGACGTGGCGAATCGGGTCATGGTCTACACCACGGAACCTTGCGGCTACTGCCGGACGGCAAAGGCGCTCTTGGCCAAGCGCGGCGTCCCCTACGACGAGATGAACCTCTCTAAGGACGGCGAGGGCCGGGCCGAGCTGGTCGCCCGGACCGGGATGATGACCTTCCCGCAGGTGCTCGTCGACGGCGAGGTCCTGGGCGGCTTTCAGGAGCTGGCCGCCGCCGATCGCACCGGTCGCCTCGCCGAGTTGCGCGCCGCCGCCTGAGCCCGGGCCGTTCGTCGCGTCCGCGGGCGTGGCTGGCAGCCTTCGCACGCGTAGGTCCCGCGGCCGGCCGCGCGCAGCTTGCGCACCGGGCGCCCGCAGACCAGGCACGGCTCGCCCTCGCGCAGGTGGATGAGGAAGCGGTCCTGGAAGGCGCCTTGCACGCCGTCGGGGTGGCGGAAGTCGTCGATCGAGGCGCCCTTGGCCTCCAGTCCCGCCTCGAGCGAGACCACGACCGCGTCGCGCAGGGCCGCGGCCTGGGCACGGCTCAGCCGCCCAGCGGGGCGCAGCGGATGGATGCGGGCGCGGAACAGCGCCTCGTCGGCGTAGATGTTGCCGACGCCGGCCACCTTGCGCTGGTCGAGCAGGAAGGCCTTGACCGGCGCGCGGCTCACGCGGGTGAGCGCGTAGAGGTGCGCGCTGGTGAAGTCGGAGCCCAGCGGCTCGACGCCCAGCCGGGCGGCGAAGAAGGCACGTCGCTGCTCGGTGCCGAGCGCCAGCTCGCCGGTGCCGAAGCGACGCGGGTCGTCGAAGGTCAGCGTCCTGCCGCCGTCGAAGCGGAAGTCGACGCGGCCGTGGCGCGGCGGCGCCGGCGGGTCGAGCAGCAGCGTGCCCGTCATGCGCAGGTGCATCATCAGGTGCACGTCGCCCTCGAGCTCCCAGATCAGGTACTTGCCGCGGCGGGCGAGCGCCTCGACGCACCGGCCCTGCACCGCCGCGGCCAGCTCGGCGGGCGCGAGCGGGCGGCACCAGCGCGGGTCGGAGACGTCCAGGCCTTGCAGCGTGCGCCCCTCCAGGTGCGGCGCCAGGTGTCGGCGGATCGTCTCGACTTCGGGCAGCTCGGGCATCGCCCTTCCAGGCTACGGGGCGACTACTCGATCGCCCGCTCCAGCTGCGCCAGCGAGCCGCCCAGCGTCCGGCGGAGCACCCGATCGGTGAGGCGCGGGCCGGGCGGGCCGGGGATCGACTCGTCGCCGAACGCGTCGTAGAGCGTCAGCAGCCCGCGCACCCCGACCCGGGCGACGATCGTCTCGGCGGCGGCCGACGCGGTCACGTAGGCGGCGGTCTGCGCCTCACCGCTCAGGCCTCCGATGGCGCCGGGACGCGAGAGGCGGGCGAGCCGGCCGCGCCGGCCCCCGGCGGCGCGGGCGCGGGCCTCGGCGCGGCGGTCGTCGCCCGAGAGGTGCAGCGCGACGCCTTCCAGCAGCCACGCCGGCACGCGCCCCGAGGTGGTCGGGGCCAGCGCAACGTGCACCAGCTCGTGGGCCAGCACGCGCTCGCGTCCCTCGGCGTCGAGCTCCGCCCAGCGATCGGCGAGCACGAGCAGGCGCTGGGAGAGCACGCGGCGCACGCGGAGCGCGGGGCCGGACTCGGTGACCACGGAGTCGGCGAGCGCCGAGAGCCCCTCCGGCCCGCGCGCCGTACCGAGCAGCGTCCTCGCTTGCCCGAGATCGCCGGCCACCACGACCAGCACGCGCTGAGGCACCCGCCGTCCGGGCAGCCGCCGCCGCACCTTGGCATACGCGCTCGCCGCTGCGGTGGTCACCGCCACGGCGTCGAAGCCGCGCGGGGCCAGGACCAGCGCGCGCCGCGCCGACCAGGCCGTGAAGGCGCCGGCCTCCCACGGCGGCGCGTCGCGGACCGGCCGGTCGCGGCGCACGCGCCAGCCCGCCGGCGTGCGGACCACCACGAGCCGCCGGCGCGTGATGAAGCGGCCGGGCACGCCGCGGACGCGATAGCCCAGATCGGCCCGCACGTCGACGACACCGGTCCCGCGCGCGGTGGCGCCCGTGGCCGAGAGGGTCACGCCCGCGAGCGGCAGTGGCTCGGCGCGGCGAGCGGCGGTGCGGTCGCCGGCGCGCTGAGCGCCGATCGCGGTCCGGGCCAGGGCCTGGGCGTCGCCGCCCCCGAGCGCCCGCGCGCGGCGGGCGAGCAGGGCCGCGATCTGCTCGCCGTCGTCGGGCGTCCGGGCGGGCGCGACGGCCTCCGACGGGCTCGCCGTGGCGGTCGGCGAAGGCGTCGCGGCCGGATCGGAAGCGCCGCCGCCGCAGCCCGCCGACACGGCGAGGAGGAGCAGGAGGCGGCTGCGCGGCATGCCGCTCCGAGTATGGCGGCGGGTCGCGCCGTACCGCCGCGATGACAAAGTGGCCTGACCCGATGGTCAGGCCGGCCGCGACGCGAACCTAAAGGGGTCTGACCCCTTTATGTGTTCGCGCGGGCGCGGGGGTGCGCGTCGAAGTAGGCGTCGCGCAGGCGCTCGGCGGAGAGGTGCGTGTAGAGCTGGGTGGTGGCGATGTCGGCGTGACCCAGCATCTCCTGCAGGGAGCGCAGGTCGCAGCCGCCCGCCAGCAGGTGCGTCGCGAACGTGTGGCGCAGGGTGTGCGGGCTCATCCGCGCCGCCAGTCCCGCACTGGCCGCGTGACGCTGCACGACCTTGTACAGCCCCTGGCGGGTGAGGCCGCCGCCGCGCTGGTTGAGGAACAGCTTCGCCTCCCAGCGGTCCCCCACCAGGCGCGGGCGGCCACGCTGCAGGTAGGCGCGCAGCGCGCGGCCGGCGGCCGAGCCGACCGGCACGAGGCGCTCCTTGTCGCCCTTGCCGCGGGCGCGCAGCATCCCCGCGTCGAGGTCGACGTCGCCGACCTCCAGTCCGACGGCCTCCGACGCGCGCAGGCCGCAGGCGTACATCGTCTCCAGCAGCGCCCGGTCGCGCAGCGCGGCCGGCTCGGTCCCCTGCGGCTGGCGCAGCAGCTCGGCCACCTCGTCGCGCGAGAGCACGGATGGCAGTCGGCGGCCTTGCCGGGGCGCGCGCAGGTGGGCCGTCGGGTCGTCGACCAGGACGCCGGTGCGCCGCAGGTGGCGGTAGAAGGAGCGCAGGCACGCGACCTTGCGGTGCAGCGTGGCCGGGGCCGCGGGCGCCTTGTCCCCGTTCCCGGCGGCGATCTCGTCGGCGTAGGCGGCCAGCTCGGCGTGCCCCAGCTCGAGCGCGTCGTGGTGCCTGCGCGCCAGCCAGGCGCCGAACTGCAGCAGGTCGGAGCGATAGGCCTCCAGCGTGTTGCGCGACAGCCCGCGCTCGAACTCCAGGTAGGCGAGGAAATCCAGCACGAGGTGCGCGAACGGCTGCGTCGCGGGACGGGCGGGGGCGATGGCCACGATCCGCCGGATTTCGTCGCGGCGGCGGGGTGGCCTGCCGGTGCAAGCCACCGCCCAGCCTCAACCGCCGCGACGACGAGCCCAAGCGCGAAGCCGACGTGCGAGCTCAGGCGCGGAGGCGGTGGCGCAGCAGCATCAGGCCGATCAGCGTCTTGGAGTCGCGGCACTCGGCGATCACCGCGTCGAGCTCGGCCAGCCGGCGCGGCTCGATCGTGACCCGCTCCCCCTCGACGCCGTGGCCGGCCGCGTCGGAGAGATCGGTGGCGAGGAAGAGGTGGCACTGCTCGTTCGTGAAGCCGGCGGAGCTGGCGTAGGTCATCAGCGGCTCCCAGGTCGCCGCGGCCTTGCCGATCTCCTCCATCAGCTCGCGCTGCCCGCACTGCAGCGGGGTCTCCCCCGGCTCGTCGAGCTTGCCGGCCGGCAGCTCGAGCAGGTCGAAGTCGCCGGTGGCCTCGCGCGGCTGGCGCACCAGCCACACCTGCTCGCCGTCGTGGGCGACGATCCCCACCGCGCCCGGATGCTCCACCCACTGGCGGACGGCCTCCTGGCCGTCGGCGTGCCGGAAGGTCCCCTCCAGCACGTCGAAGATCTTGCCCTCGAAGACGGTGTGGGCCTCGAGGCGGTCGAAGCCGCCGCTCACGCCGCGGCCGCCTCGTCGAGCAGCGTCAGGCAGACGTCGAGCATGCCCTCCAGCGCGGCGACGGCGACCCGCTCGGTCGGCTCGTGGTTGCGCTCGGTGCCGTTGGCGAGATTCACGCAGCTCAGCCCGGCGGCCTCGAGCACGTTGGCGTCCGAGCCGCCGCCGGTGACGATCCGCTTCGGCGTGTACCCGCACGCCGCCAGCGCCGCTTCCCCTGCCACGACCGCCGGCGCCGTGGCCTTCTGGCGGTAGCCCTCGAACAGCTTCTCGGTCACCAGGTCGACGTCGCACTCGCCGGCCGCCGCGCCGTCGTGGACGGCGTCGATCATGCGCGCCACCACCGCCTCGACCCGCTCGGGGTCGAGCGAGCGCGCCTCGGCCAGCAGCCCGCAGCGCTCGGGCACCACGTTGGTGGAGCCGACCCCGCCCCGGATCGAGCCGACGTTGGCCGTCGTCTCCGGGTCGATCCGCCCGTGGGGCATGGCCGCGACGGCGTGGGCGGCGGCCACGATCGCGCTGCGGCCCGCCTCGGGCCGGACCCCGGCGTGGGCGGCGCGGCCGTGGAACTCGGCGCTGATCCGGTAGTAGGTCGGAGAGGCGAGGATCACCTCGCCGATCGGGGTGGCGTGGTCGAACACGTAGCCGAAGTCCGAGCGCAGCACCGAGGCGTCGAAGCGCTTCGCGCCGGCGAGGCCGTTCTCCTCCTCCACGGTGAACAGCAGCTCCAGGCCGACGGGCGAGCCCTCGACCGCCGTGCGCCGCGCCGTCTCGAGCATCACCGCCAGCGCTGCCTTGTTGTCGGCGCCGAGGATCGCGTCGTGCGCGTTCTCCCAGCCGCCGTCGACCAGCACCGGCTCGATCGGGCCGGTGACCTCGACGGTGTCCAGGTGCGCGCAGAGCAGCACGGTGCGCTCCGCGCGGCCGGGGACGCGGGCCAGCAGGTTGCCGGCCGCGTCGGCCTCGACCGCGACGCCCATCCGCTGCAACCGACCGGTGACGTCGGCGGCGAGCTCCGCCTCGTGCCCGAACGGGCTCGGGATGCGGCACAGCGCCGCGAAGGTCTCGCCGAGCCGCTCCCGCTCGGCCGGGCTGGCCGGGCGCATCTAGGAACGGAAGCGGCCGCTGGGCTCCTGCAGCAGCTCGGCGGGCGCGTCGGCGCTCGAGGCGCGGATCGGCTCCTCGAGCTCGGGCGGCACGGGCGGCCGGCGCGCCTGCGCGTAGCGCTGGGCGGCGCCGACGAACTCGCGGAACAGCGGCGCGGGGCGCTCGGGGCGCGACTTGAACTCGGGATGGAACTGCGACGCCACGAAGAACGGGTGCTCGGGCAGCTCGATGATCTCCACCAGGCGCTCGTCGGGCGTGGTGCCCGAGACGACCAGGCCGGCGTTCTCCAGCCGCTTGCGCAGGAAGTTGTTGACCTCGTAGCGGTGGCGGTGGCGCTCGTAGATGACCGCCTCGCCGTAGAGCTCGCGCGCCCGCGTGCCCTCGTGCAGCTTCACCGGATCGGCCCCGAGCCGCATCGTGCCGCCCATGTCGGCGACCTCCTTCTGCTCGGGCAGCAGGTCGACGACGGGATACGGCGTGGCGGGATCGAACTCACTCGAGTTGGCGCCCTCCATCCCGGTCACGTGCCGGGCGAAGTCGGCGACCGCCATCTGCATGCCCAGGCACACGCCCAGGAACGGGATCTGCTGCTCGCGCGCGATGCCCGCCGCGGCGATCTTGCCCTCGATCCCGCGCACCCCGAACCCGCCCGGGATGAGGATCCCGTCTGCCTGCTCGATGCGCCGGCGCACCTCCTCGTCGGCCATCGTCTCGGAGTCCACCCAGTCGATCGCCACCCCGCAGCCGTGGGCGAAGCCCGAGTGGCGCAGCGCCTCGACCACCGAGAGATAGGCGTCCTCGAGCTGGACGTACTTGCCGACCAGCGCGATCCGCACCGGCTCGGCGCGCTGCGCCTCGTCGGCGCGCGTGATGAAGGACTGCCAGCCGGCCAGATCGGGCGACGGCGCCTCCATCCCGAAGTGCTCGAGCACGAAGTCGTCCACGCCCTCGGCGCGGAAGAACAGCGGCACCTTGTAGATCAGGTCGACGTCGCGCGCGGACACCACCGCCTCGACGGGCAGCGACGCGAACAGCGCGATCTTCTTGCGGATCTCGTGCGACAGCGCGCCCTCGGACCGGCACACGACCATGTCGGGCTGGATGCCGATGCGCCGCAGCTCGTTGACCGAGTGCTGGGTGGGCTTGGTCTTGAGCTCGCCCGCATGACCGATGTACGGCACGAGCGTGAGGTGGATGAACATGCACATCCGCCGCCCGACGTCGACCGGGAACTGGCGGATGGCCTCCAGGAACGGCAGCGACTCGATGTCGCCCACCGTGCCGCCGATCTCGGTGATGACCACGTCGACGTCCTGGCTCTGGCCCACGAGCTGGATGCGGTGCTTGATCTCGTCGGTGATGTGCGGGATGACCTGCACGGTGCCGCCGAGGTAGTCGCCGCGGCGCTCCTTGCGGATGACCGAGTTGTAGATCGCCCCCGCCGTGACGTTCGACGCGCGCGACGTGTTCGCGTCGGTGAAGCGCTCGTAGTGCCCCAGATCCAGGTCGGTCTCGGCGCCGTCCTCGGTGACGAACACCTCACCGTGCTGGAACGGCGACATCGTCCCCGGATCGATGTTGATGTAGGGGTCGAACTTCTGCAGGGCGACCTTCAGCCCGCGGGCCACCAGCAGGCGGCCGATCGAGGCCGCCGCGATGCCCTTGCCGAGCGAGGAGACCACGCCGCCGGTGACGAAGATGTAGCGGGTGCGCGGTCCTGGTTCAGCCATCGGGTCTGCCGCGGCAGTCTAGAGCGCGGCCCGGCGGCATCACGCCCCGGCGAGCCACGCGATGACCGCAGCACGCGAGAACCGCCACTGCGTGCCGATCCGGCGGCCGGGCAGCTCCCCGGACTCGGCGAGCGCCACGAGCTCGGCCTCCTCGACCTGCAGCAGCGCGGCCGCCTGCGGCGCGGTGAGGACCTCGGCCGGCGCCTGCGGCATCGGCGCCGGGGTGAAGGCATGATGCCCGACGACCACGCCCTTGTCGGGCAGTTCGATCGTGACCTTGCGGTCGCCGAGCGGGGCGCCCGCGATGGTCCGCAGGTGATCGAGCCCGGCGTCGCTGTCGGGGTCGACGTAGCGCGAGACCAGCGTGGTCACGATCGCCTTCTTGTTGGTTGCGAGCGCGTCGGCGGCGCGGTCGAGCTTGTCGAACTCGGTGTGCGGGAGGCGCACGTAGAGGGCGGCGGTGGGATCGGGCATAGCCCCGAGCATATCGCATAGCTATCTCGCCGGTCAGGCCGCCTTGAGCAGCTCCTTGGCATGGCGGCGCGCCGCCACGTCGCCGGCGTCGGCGCCCAACATCCGCACCAGCTCGCCCACCACGGCGGGGCGCTCCAGGCGGCGGACCGAGGTGCGGGCCGGGTCGGTGGCCGTGTCCTTCTCGATCGTGAAGTGGTGGTCGGCCAGGGACGCGATCTGCGGCAGGTGGGTGATGCAGATGATCTGACGACCGGCCGCCAGGACGCGCAGCTGCTCGCCCACCGCGCGCGCGGTCTGTCCGCCGATGCCGGCGTCGACCTCGTCGAACACCAGCGTCGCCGGGCCCGCCTGGGCGGCGACGCTCATCAGCGCGAGCATCACGCGCGAGAGCTCGCCGCCCGACGCGGTGTCGCGCAGCGGTCCGGCTGGCACGCCCGGGTTGGGCGCGATCAGGAACTCGACCTCATCGCCGCCGTGCGGGCCGGCGTCCACGCGCGGGGCGACCTGCGCCGTGAAGGCGGCGCCCTCCATGGCCAGCCCGGCCAGGGCGCCGGCCACCGCGCCGGCGAGGGCGACGGCGCCCCGCTCGCGGGCGGCGCGCAGGCCGGCCACGCCGTCGGCCAGCTCGACCCCCACTGCGGCCAGCTCGGCTCCGGCGCCGGCGAGCGCCTCCTCGGCGCCGGCCAGCTCGTCGCGGCGGGCGCGGCACGCCTCGGCGTGGGCGAGCACCGCCTCCAGCGTCCCACCGTGCTTGCGCTTCAAGCGGTCGAGCTGCGCGATGCGCTCCTCGAGCTCGTCGAGGCGGCCCGGCGGCGCCTCGATGCCCTCGCCGTAGCGGCGCAGCTCGCCCGCGAGGTCGTCCGCCTCGACGGCGAGGCCGTCGGCCCGCGCCCCGAGCGCGTCGAGCGCGGGATCGACCCCGCGCATCGCCTCCAGCGCCCGCGCGGCGCCGGCCAGCAGCGTCGCGGCGCCGTCGCCGGCCTCGGGCGACAGCGCCTCGAGCCCGCCGGACGCCGCGCCGCGCAGGCCCTCGAGGTGGCGCAGGCGCTCGCGCTCGCCCAGCAGGGCGGCCTCCTCCTCGACCGACGGCGCGGCCGCCTCGATCTCCCCCAGCTCCCAGTCGAGCAGGTCGAGCTCGCGGTCGCGCGCCCCGGCGCGCTCGCGCAGCGCCTCCAGCCGGGCCCGCAGCGCGCGCTCGCGGGCGTACACGGCGGCGAACGCCTCGCGCCGCGCCGCCTGGTCCTCGCCGCAGAACGCGTCGAGGATGTCCAGTTGCGCGGAGGCCAGCGTGAGCCGGCGGTGCTCGTGCTGGCCGTAGAACGAGAGCATGGCCCCGCCGGCCTCGCGCAGGTCGGCCGCCGTGGCCGAGCGCCCGTTCAGGTAGGCACGGGTGCGACCCTCGGCGCTCACCCGTCGGGCCAGGACCAGCTCCTCGGCGTCGCCTGCGATCCGATCGCCCAGGTGCGCCCGCAGGCCGTCGGGCAGGGCGAACACGCCCTCCACGTAGGCCTCGGCCGCGCCCGGGCGCACGATGCCGGCGCGCGGCTTGCCACCCAGCAGAAGGTCGATGGCGTGCGCCAGCACGGTCTTGCCCGCCCCGGTCTCCCCCGTCAGGACGTTGAGCCCGGGACCGAGCCGCAGCTCGGCCCGCTCGATCAACAGGAGACTCTCGACACGCAGCTCGTCCAGCACGCCCGACGGTGTACCAGCCGTCGCCGACGGATCGGGCGGACGGCACGAAGCCGCAACACCTCTCAGGCGACGAGGCCGAGCGCGTCGCGCAGCCCGTCCCGGCCGGCGGAGGTCATGGCCAGCGCCCGGCCGTCCGGCCGCCGCGCAAGCCACCCCGATCCCAGCAGCGACTCCAGCACCGCCGCGCCCAGCGCGCCGGCCAGGTGCGGGCGCCGCTCGCTCCAGTCCAGGCAGGCGCGCGTCAGCGGTCTGCGGCCGTCCGCCAGCCCGGCCACGTTCACGCCCAGCGCGCCGAAGAGATGCGCGTCGCACAGGCCCAGGCTGTCGCGGTCGAGCGCGCCCAGCGCACACAGCCGGTCGGCCAGCGCGACTCCGAGCGCGCCCGCGAGGTGGTCGTAGCAGGAGCGGGCGGCGCGCTCGGCGGCGGCCGCGTCGGCGGCGCGCAGGGTGCTGACCGGCCGGGGCGGGGAGAGCGCGGCGAGCGCCTCCACCGCGTGGGCCACGTCGGCGCCGGCCAGCCGGTGGTAGCGGTGGCGCCCCTGGCGCTCGACCGCGACCAGCCCGGCGTCCTCCAGCCGCGCGAGATGCGCGCTGCCCGTCGAGGGCGACACCCGCGCGACCCGGGCGAGCTCGGTTGCGGGCATTGCACGGCCCCCGAGCAGCGCGGCGAGCATCCTCCCCCGGGCCGGGTTGCCCATGACCGCCGCGATGGAAGAGATGTCCGCGTCGCCGTCCATGCCCTGAAGTGTGCCGCGCGGACGCTTCGTCCGGCGGCGAAGTGGGGCGCGGCCGCGCGCCGACGAAGGGCGGCCGGACGCTTCGCCCGCTCACGAACCGTCGCCCGGGTACGTTCAACGCCCATGGCGACCTCGGCCACCACCACCGCCGCGCCTGTGCCCGAGCGCGCGCCGGCCGTCGCCGACCCGCGTGCCCTCGCCGCGGCCGGCGTCACGGTCGTCCTCTGGGCCTCGGCCTTCATCGGCATCCGCGCCGCCGGGCGCGACCTCTCCGCCGGCCCGCTCACGCTCGGACGGCTGCTCGTCGCCGCGCTGGCGCTCGGGGTGCTCATCGGCGTCACCCGCGCGCGACTGCCTCCGCGCGCCGACGTCCCGCGCCTGCTGGTCTGCGGGCTGCTGTGGTTCGGCGCCTACAACGTCCTGCTCAACGCGGCGGAGCAGCGCATCGACGCCGGCACGGCGGCAATGCTGGTCAACGTCGGCCCCGTGCTCATCGCCTTGCTGGCCGGAGTGCTGCTGAAGGAGGGGTTCCCGCGCACGCTGGTGGCCGGCTGCGCGATCGCCTTCGGCGGCGCCGTAGTGATCGGCCTGGCCACCTCGGAGCGCGGCGTCGACGCCGGCTGGGGCGCCGCCCTGTGCGTCGCCGCCGCGGCCGCCTACGCGGGCGGCGTCGTCGCCCAGAAGCCGCTGCTCGAGCGCACCTCCGGCCTGCAGATCACCTTCCTGGCCTGCGTGATCGGCGCCGCCGCCTGCCTGCCCTTCGCGCCGACCCTCGTCCGCGAGCTGGGGGAAGCGCCCGGCGGGGCCGTCGCGTGGACGGTCTACCTCGGCATCGTCCCAACCGCGATCGGCTTCACCACCTGGGCCTACGCGCTCAAGCGCACCACCGCCGGCAAGCTGGGCGCCACCACCTACCTGGTGCCGCCCATCACGGTGCTGATGGGCTGGGCCGTGCTGGGCGAGACGCCTCCTGCGCTGGCGCTGGCGGGCGGAGCGCTGTGCCTGGCGGGGGTGGCGGTGACGCGGCGCTGACCGTCGGACGGGGTGAACGTCAACGGCGGCAGGGTAGGGAGAGGAGGGAGCCGGCGCGGCGGATGAACTCGGCGAGTGGCGAGTTGAGCACCCATGCGGTGCACAAGTCGCCAATGGCCGGCCCGAGAGCCGCCGCGGCTCCCCGTCCCTCTCCTCAAAGCCGCAGTTGACGTACGCAAGCGTCGCCTACCGCGCGAGCCGCCCGAAGCGCTCCCGCAGCCGGTGGTAGAAGCTCGCCCCCGGCAGCTGCGCGAGCACCGCGTTGCAGCGCGCGAACTCGACCGCGATGTCCTCTCCCGGTCCCAGCTCGATCACGGGACGCCCGTCGGCGTGCACCTCGACCGGCTCCTCGCGAGAGCGGTTGTTGATGGTGAGCAGGTCGTCGGGCGCCGCCACGAGCGAGCGGGCGGTGAGCGAGTGGGGAGCGATGAAGGAGACCACGAAGCCGGCCACGCCCCACGCCAGCACGGGCCCGCCGTTGGCCAGGTTGTAGCCGGTCGAGCCCTGCGGGGTGGCCACCACCAGCCCGTCGCAGCGCACGCGCCCGATCTCCTCGCCCGCCAGCGCGTAGCCGAGGTCGGCGACGCGCAGGCCCGGCTTGCGGTGCACGGAGACGTCGTTCATGGCCGTCCAGGCGCCGTCCGGGCGCCCGATGGTGATGCCCGGCAGCGTCAGGCGCTCGAAGCCGCCCGCGAACGCGTTGTCGAGGTCGGCCGGCAGCCCGTCGGGGTCGATGGTGGCGAGGAAGCCGACCTCGCCGAAGTTGATCGCGAAGACGGGCACCTGGGTGCCGGCGAAGGCCCGCAGGGCGGTGAGGATGGTCCCGTCCCCGCCCATCACCACGCACAGGTCGACGTCGTGGGCGACCGGCGCGTCGAGCTCCAGCCCGGCGCCGGGCGCCAGGCCGTGCTTGCGCGTCTCCTCGACGTCGAAGCGCAGGGTCACGCCCGCCCGGCGGGCGGCCGTCAGCAGCGGCTCCATCGCCGCGCTGGTCTCCTCGGCGCGCCGGTGCGTGAGCACCGTGGCGACACCGCTCACGCCGCCACCGCCGCGACCGCCGCAGCGATGTCCTCGAGCGCCCCGGAACGCCCGCCCTCGGCGAGCCACGCGAACGTCTCGAGGTTGCCGGCCGCGCCCGGCAAGCCCGACGGGGCGAAGCCGAGCACCGCGGCGCCGGCGGCCTGCGCCGCGCCCGCCACGGAGACGAGCGCGCCGCGCCGCAGCGCCGGGTCGCGCACCACGCCGCCCTTGCCCACCGCCTCGCGCCCGACCTCGAACTGCGGCTTGACCATCACCAGCGCGTCGAAGCGCGCGGCCGCGCAGGCCAGCACCGCGGGCAGCACCTTCGCCAGCGAGATGAAGGAGACGTCGACGACGATCAGGTCGGGCCGGTAGGGCAGCGCGTCCACCCCCACCGCGCGGGCGTTGAGGCGCTCGAGCACCGTGACCCGGGGATCGTCGCGCAGGGCCAGCGCCAGTTCCCCGTAGGCCACATCGAGCGCCGCCACGTGCGCGGCGCCGCGCTGCAGCAGGCAGTCGGTGAACCCGCCGGTGGAGGCGCCCACGTCCAGCGCGCACCGGCCGGCCACCTCCAGCCCGGTCGCGTCGAGCGCGTTGGCGAGCTTGATCCCCCCGCGCGACACGTACGGGGGCGGGGCGGCCACGTCGAGCTCCACGTCGGGCGCCACCAGCTGGCCGGGCTTCTCCGCCCGTCGGCGCCCCGGCCCCAGGTGGACGTCGCCGGCCAGCACGGCGGCGGCGGCGCGCGAGCGGGAGGCGAAGAGGCCGCGGTCGGTCAGCACGTGGTCCAGCCGGAGCCGACGGCGCGCAGGCGGGGAGTTGCCCTCGGAGCGATTGGCCATGATGGACGCGGGCGCCGGGTGCGGGCCCCCGCGCAGGGTGTCTACACGAAACTGCCGGTGGGGTCCAAGACGGCGGCCTGGATGCGCTCTGCGACGCGCTCGGCGGTGAAGCCCACCTCGGCGTGCAGGAGCTTGGGCGCGCCGTGTGTCACGTAGCGGTCGGGCAGGCCGACGCGCAGGATGCGCGGCGCAAGCCCGCCGTCGGACAGCGTCTCCCAGACGCCGGTGCCGAAGCCGCCGGCCAGCACCCCTTCCTCGACCGTGACGAGCAGATCGTGCTCGGCGGCCAGCTGTGCCAGCAGGCCGGCGTCGAGCGGCTTGGCGAAGCGCGCATCGGCCACCGTGACGTCCAGGCCGCCCTCGGCCAGCAGATCCGCCGCGCCGAGCGCCTTGCCCACGCCGGTGCCGTAGCCGACGATGGCCACGCGCTCGCCCTCGCGCAGGATCTCGCCCGTGCCCAGCTCCAGCCGCTCGGGCGCGGCGGGCAGCGGAACGCCGGCGGCCTCGCCGCGCGGGTAGCGGATCGCCACCGGGCCCGCGTCGTGGCGCAGCGCGGTGTGGAGCATGTGCACGAGCATGGCCTCGTCGCGCGGAGCCATCAGCGTCATGTTCGGCAGGCAGCGCAGGTAGGCGATGTCGAACACGCCGTGGTGGGTCGGCCCGTCGTCGCCGACCAGCCCGGCGCGGTCCAGGCACATCACCACCGGCAGCGACTGCAGGGCGACGTCGTGGACGATCTGGTCGAAGGCGCGCTGCAGGAAAGTGGAGTAGATGGCCGCCACGGGCCGGGCGCCCTGCAGGGCGAGGCCGGCCGCGAACAGCAGCGCCTGCTGCTCGGCGATGCCGACGTCGAAGTAGCGGTCGGGCATCGCCTTCTGGAGCAGATTCAGGCCGGTGCCGGAGTTCATCGCCGCGGTGATCCCGACCACGCGCGGGTCGCGCTCGCACTCGCGCACGAGCGCCCCGCCGAACACCTGGGTGTACTGCGGCGGCGCGGGCTTGGAAGGCTTGGGCGCCGACGGCGCCGGCATGCGCTTGGCGATCGAGTTGGGCTTGGCGGCGTGCCACTTCTCCATGCCCTCCAGGCCGCCGTCCTCGGCGGGCGCGAAGCCCTTCCCCTTCACCGTCGCGCAGTGGACCACGACGGGGCGCTCGGCCTCGAAGGCGGCGCGCAGCGCGCGGCGCAGGGCGCGCACGTCGTGGCCGTCGATCACGCCCATGTAGGCCCAGTCGAGCTCCTCCCACAGCAGGCCCGGGGCCCAGAACGCCTTGAGCGACTCCTTCAGCTGCGGGCCGAGCTTCTCGAACGCTGCGCCCAGCCCACCGGGGAGCCGCGTGAGCTTCTCCTCCCAGTCCTCGCGCGCCCGCCAGAAGCCCGGCTCCAGGCGCACGCGGTTGAAGTAGCGCGAGAGCGCGCCGACGTTGGGGGAGATCGACATGCCGTTGTCGTTGAGCAGGACGACGAGCGGGGTGCCCAGGCCGCCGGCCTGGTGGATCGCCTCGAAGGCCACGCCGCCGGTCATGGCGCCGTCGCCGATCACCGCGACGACCTTGCCGTCGTCGCCGTTCCCGTGGCGCATCGCCTCCTTGATCCCGACCCCGTACCCGATCGAGGTGGAGGCGTGCCCGGCGCCCATGATGTCGTGCCCGGACTCGTGGATCGCGCAGAAGGGGGCGAGGCCGCCGTACTTGCGGATCGTCCCCAGCTCGTCGCGGCGTCCGGTCAGGATCTTGTGCGGGTAGGCCTGATGGCCGACGTCCCAGAGGATCTTGTCGCGCGGCGAGTCCAGCAGGGAGTGCAGCGCGACGGCGATCTCGCACGTGCCGAGGTTGGCACCGAAGTGCCCGCCGATCTCTCCCACCGTGTCGATCAGCAGCTCGCGGACCTCCTGGGCGACCTGCGCCAGCTGCTCCTCGGAGAGGCGGTGCAGGTCGCGCGGGCGGTCGATGCGGGCGAGGAGGCTCATGAGCTGCGGAAGGCGATGAAGTCGGTGATCTGCTCCAGCTCGGCGGCGCCCCCGGCCCGCGCCAGCGCGGCACGGGCCTGGCGGTGCGAGGCGCTCGCCAGCTCGCGGGCGCCCTCCAGGCCGTGCTGGGAGACGTAGGTCAGCCGGCCGTGGCGCTCGTCCGATCCGCGTGGCTTGCCGAGGTCGGCGTCGGTCCCCGTCACGTCGAGCATGTCGTCGACGATCTGGAAGAGCACGCCGAGTTCAGCAGCGAACGCACGGAAATCCGAGAGTGTAGGAGATGGGTCCGCAACGCCGGTCAGGAGGAGTACGCACTCGACCGACGCTCCGATCAAGCGGCCGGTCTTGAGCTCGTGCAGCCGGCGCAGGCTCGTGTCGCCCTTGTCGGCCAGCCCGCGCACGTCGATGTACTGGCCGCCGACCATGCCGTTGACCCCGGTGGCGTCGGCCAGCTCGCAGACCGCGGCGAGCACGTGGGCCGGGTCGCCGGCCTGGGCGTGGAGCACCAGCCGGAAGGCCTCGGCGTAGAGCCCGTCGCCGGCGAGGATGGCCACGTCCTCGCCGAACTTCACATGGCACGTGGGACGCCCGCGGCGCAGGTCGTCGTCGTCCATGGCCGGAAGGTCGTCGTGGATCAGCGAGTAGGTGTGGATCAGCTCCAGCGCCGCGGCGAGCGGGAGCACCTCCTCTGGGTCGCGGCCCAGCGCGCTGGCCGTGGCCAGGGCCAGCACGGGCCGGATCCGCTTGCCGCCCGCGAGCAGGGAGTAGCGCATGGCCTCCCCCAGGCCGTCGGCGGCGGGCTCGCGGGCGAAACGCAGGCCCTCCAGGTAGCGCTCGGCGACGGCGTGCAGGTGCTCCGGGTAGGCCGGCGCGCCGACGTGCTCGCGCGTGCTCATCCCTGGCTGCCCAGCGCCAGCTGGCCCGGGCCCGGGCCCGGGCCCGGGCCGTCGGGCGCCCGGACGCGTCGGTCCAGCTCGGCGCCCGCCTCGGCCGCGAGCCGGGCGCACTCGTCGACCAGCGCGGCGGCGCGGTCGGCGTCCGGCTCGCCCGCGCGCAGCGCGGCCGCAGCCTGCTCGAGCCGTGCGACCAGCTCGTCCAGGCGGTCGTCAGGCATGCTCGCGCTCCTCGCGCAGGGCGGCGGCGAGGATCCCGTTGACGAAGCCCGGAGCCGGCGCCGCGCAGAACTCCTTGGCGGTCTGCACCGCCTCGGAGATCGCGCCCTCGGGCGGGATCGGGCGGTCGCCCTCGATCACGTCGGGGTGCAGCATCTCGAGCAGCGCCACGCGCAGGATGGCGCGCTCGAGCGGCGCGATCCGGTCCAGCGCCCAGCCCTCGGCGTGGCGGGCGATCTGGCCGTCGAGCTCCTCCTGGTGGTCGGACGTCGCGTGGGCCAGCGCCCGGGTGAAGACGGCGGCTCCCGGCTCGAAGACGTCGTCGAGCGCCCGCGCGGTCAGCTCGTGCTGATAGAGCGCGAAGACGGCGGCACGGCGCTGGTCGGAGCGGCGGGACACCGATCCCAGGCTACCGTCGCGCCGGGCGCGGCCGCCCGCGCTCGAACGCGAGTCAGGCGCGCGACATGTACGCGCCCGAGCGGGTGTCGACCTTCACCCGGTCCCCGATGTTCACGAACAGCGGGACGGTGATGGTCGCGCCGGTCTCCAGCGTCGCGGGCTTCTGACCGCCGCCCGACGCGGTGTCGCCCCGCACGCCCGGCTCGGTGTGGGTGACCTCGAGCTCGACCGAGGCCGTCAGCTGCACGTCGGACGGCCGGTCGTCGATGAACAGCAGGTCCACCGACTCGTTCGGCTTGACCCACTTGAGCGCCTCCTCCAGCGAGGGCTCCGGGATGGCCAGCTGCTCGTAGGACTCCGAGTCCATGAAGTGCGCGTCGGTGCCGTCGGCGTAGAGGAACTGCATCTTGCGCGCCTCGGTCCGCACGGGCCGGAACTTCTCCCCCGCGCGGAACGTGCGGTCGATCACCGCGCCGTCGGCCGCCCGGCGCAGCCGCGTGCGGACGAACGCGCCACCCTTGCCCGGCTTGACGTGCTGGAACTCGAGGATCTTGAAGACGGTCCCCTCGACCTCGATGTGGTTGCCGTTCTTGAACTGGTTGGTGGAGATCATGGCCGCCCAGCAGTCTAGGAGCGCCCGGCCGGCGGGGCCGGGATCATGGGCTCGATGGAGTCACCGGTCACCCGGGTCGGCGACGCGATGCGGCGCCCGGCCGGGGCGTGGAGCGAGAGCGTGCACAACCTGCTGCGCCACGTGCGGGCCCGCGGCCTCGGGTGCGTGCCGGAGCCCCTGGGCATCGACGCGTCGGGGCGCGCGACGGTGAGCTTCGTCGCGGGCATCGTCCCGGCCTACCCGATGCCGGAGTGGCTGTGGGACGAGCGCGTCCTGACCGATGCGGCGAGCCTCCTGCGCCGCTACCACGACGCGACCGTCGACTTCCCGCGCGCCGGCCGGCGCTGGCAGCTGCCCGCGCACGCGCCGGACGAGGTCGTCTGCCACAACGACTTCGCGCCCTACAACCTCGTCTTCCGCGAGCGCCGGCTCGCCGGGGTGATCGACTTCGAGGCCGCGTCGCCGGGTCCCCGCCTGTGGGACGTGGCCTACCTGGCCTACCGGCTCGTCCCGCTCACCGCTGCGACCAACCCGGACGCGATCGTGACCTCCGACGGCGCGCGCGCCGGACGGCTGCGGCGCCTGTGCGCGGCCTACGGGGGCGCCGTGACGCCTGCCGCGGTGCTCGCCCTGGCTCCGGAGCGCTTGGGAGAGCTCGCCGCCTTCACGGCCGCACGTGCCGACGGCGGCGGACCGGCCGTCTGGCGCGAGCACGTCCGCACCTACGAGGCGGACGCCGCCTACCTCCGAGCGTCCGCGTGGCGGCTCACGGAGCGATCAGCCTGACCGCCGGGAAGTACTCGCGGATGCGTCTCGGGTCCCGGGTTAGGAGGGGGAGGAAGCCGCCGCCGCGTGCGCGCCGATGAAGAAGTCCGGGAGTAGTGCCGTTCGCTTCCCGCCTCGGCGGCGGTACTCGCGGAACGCCTGGGCGGCGTCCCAGCACGCTGCCCAGGGAACGTTGGCCCGCACCAGGCCAACCCCCTTGGAGGGTGCGCTCGAGTCGTTCGCGAGTCGCGAAGCCCGCCGCCACCTCGGCGTAGACGACCTGGTTCACGAGGGCGCTCCTCCGACCGCGCGCCCGAACTCGACGATGCGAGGACGTCGAGCAGCACGCTCCAATCTACGAGTTGCTCACTCGCCGCGCGTCAGCCGCAGCAGGGCATCCGCGCCGATGTCACCGTCAGCCCGGTCGCGCAGCCGTGCGACGATCTCTCCCCCACGCCCGGCGCTGCGTTCTGCTCGCCGCACGAGCACACCTGCGTCTCCGGCTACGACCTCGACTTCATCACCCGGACGGATCCCGAAGCGCTCACGCAGCTCGGCGGGGATCGTGACCTGCCCCTTCCGGGTCATCCGCATGTTGGCGGATCGCTAGGCGACGATGCCGAAGACCGCCGCCAGCGCCAGCACGGCGGCCCCGATGTAGCCGAGCGTGAGGCCGGCGATGGCCATCCCGCGCCCGCCCTGGGTGCCCTTGGAGCGGTCGATCTGGCGCAGTGCGACGTGGCCCATGACGATCGCCATGAAGGAGCCGATCCACCAGAACCAGACCAGGCCCGTGACGAAGGAGGCGACGGCGAGCCGGTTCGTGCCGCGGGAGGCGCGGACGAAGACCGGCGGCGCGGGCGGCGCGGAGGCGACGGGCGGGGCCGCCGGCGTGACGTCGGCGGTCAGCCGCTCGAGCTCGGCGCAGTGCTTGGCCGCGTAGGTGGCCGACAGGCGCTCCTCGTACTCGACGTGATCCAGCCGGCCCTCGGTCGCTGCGATGCGGAGGCGATCGGCGGTCGCCTCGCGGTCCGCATCGGAGGCCCGCAAGCCGAACGTGGACGGATCGTGCGCCATGAGCAGAGGCTATCGAGTCGTGGTGCCGGCCAGAAGACCCTGACGGCGGTTCACAGGTGGGCACGACCGTCGACCGGGTGGATAACCACAGTGCACACCCCCGTCGCGGGGCGCTACCCGCATCGGATTCATCGAGCGTGGACCTTGAAGGAGGCGGAAGTGCGGTAGTGCGTGGTCGCGAGCGTGACCCGCCAGGTGCCCGGACGCAGCTTCATCCCGGCCACCGTCCGGCCGATCGTGAGCGAGCGGCGTCCCCGCGGCAGCCGCAGCGTGCGGGCGCCGGTGGTGGCGAACGCGCAGCGGCTCCGGCGGCAGCTGCGCCGTGCAAGCGTCACCCGCACCGGCGCGGCGGCGCCGAGCGTGAAGGCGAGCTTCCCGCGCCGGGGACGGCACGGCTTGCGGCAGACGACGATCCGCCCACTCACGCGCGCGCCCATCACCCAGATCGCGCCGCCCGAGCCGCCAGTGGACGGCGGCGGAGGCGACGACGGCGCGGACGGCGACGGAGCCGACGGCGACGGAGCCGACGGC
>Ga0136617_10001566_pt1 | contig 20286 bp, 22 predicted proteins | sample AntDrymUQ3222106_2_FD_129672 | JGI IMG/M metagenome (GOLD analysis project Ga0136617, IMG submission 129672) | Polar desert sand microbial communities from Dry Valleys, Antarctica - metaG UQ322 (21.06) | ecosystem: Environmental > Terrestrial > Soil > Desert | place: Antarctica: Dry Valley...
CGAGCGATAAGGGAAGGCGGCGGCTTTCAACCGGAAGCGTATACGGGTCTGGGTTTGCTTTACAAAGAAAAGGCCGAAAGCTTCGCAGCGGAAAGTAATTACGAACAGGAAAGCGCTAACTATACGGAAGCGGCAAAGTATCTCACCGTCGCTGTCAAACAGCTTGCGGGAGCTCCGGACGCAGTGGTCATTTACCAGCTTTTGGGCCTCGTTTACGAACAACAAAAAAAATATAAGGAGGCAATCGCCGTTTATGAAGAATTTCTTCGAGTTTTTCCGGCGATTTCCGAATCCGCCGCCGTAGAATCCTTTATCGTTCAACTCAAAAAGCAAATGAAAGATCCTAAATAAATTTCAATTCGCTCTTTTATTCTCCTGCATGCTTTATCCGATGACTCTCATGTTCCGGTGGGATGCGCGGCGGAAAATCTTAAGAACGCTGCGAAAATTTTTGAGAAACGCCGCCCTGAACGGATTTTGAGTGAAGCATGATCCGTTCTACATATTTTGCAATAATATCCGCTTCCAGGTTCACTTCCTCGCCGGGTTTTAGGCTGGATAGATTTGTAAGCACCCAGGTTTTTGGGATGACGGCGATCTCAAAATAGTCGTCGGCAAGATTTGCGATGGTCAGGCTTATTCCTTCGACGGAGACAGACCCTTTATAGACCAGGTATTGTGCCAAATCGTCGGGGAAGCCGATTCGGACCGTCCAAAACTCGCCCCTTTGTACCGCCGACAGGAATCTCCCGCGCCCATCCACATGTCCCTGAACGATATGCCCGCCGAGACGCGTCGAAGGCGTAACCGCGCGTTCGAGATTCACCCGCGAACCGGCAATTAAATCCCCGAGAGTCGAACGCTCAAGCGTTTCCTGTGAAACATCAGCGGAAAAGACATTCGATGTCACGTTTAAAGCCGTTAAACAAACACCGTTGACGCAGATGGAATCGCCGTCCTTCGAGCCGACGGTTACGATAGAGGCAGAAATTTCGATCCGCGCCCCGCCGCCATTTTTTACCCGAGAACGAATCGTGCCGAGCTCTTCGATGATTCCAGTGAACATAACTGAAAATCGCTAAACCATAAAAATATCAATAATTAACCTACGCAAACGAGGCGCTGTATCTAATAATGTAGCAGTCCCATACAACTTCCACCGCTTTTTGCCTAATATTTGATTGTCAAAGATCAATATTAACTTAAAAGCTCCGTCTGGTGCATTCCGGACGCTTTATTCGCAATTGCCAATAAATCACCGGCTTCGCAGCCTAGGTTTACGCATATCTTTTCCAGCACGTCGAACGTTATTCCCTGAACCTTTCCGTTACTAATCTTCCAGAGAGCGTTATAGGAAATCCCAGTTTCCTTTGCGAGCCGTATAAAGACTTTTCTCGCTGCTTCAAAAGTTCATTCAGTTCTATTTGTGAGCCAAGTGTTACACTTGTAACTCCCAGAGAGCGGTCGATCAAAGCCGCTCTCTGACCCTGGCAGTAGTGGAAAATAGTCTAACGTGAAGATTGCGACTTGGAATGTCAATTCGGTAAATGCGCGCATCGAGCATGTCTTTGAATGGTGTTCAATGAATCAGCCTGATGTACTCTGCCTGCAGGAAACCAAATGTGCCGATGAAAAATTTCCCAGCAAACGGCTCGGCGCAGCCGGTTTTCAACATATCGCTTTTTATGGTGAAAAATCGTACAACGGCGTTGCTATACTCTCAAAATATCCTCTTCAGAACCTGCAGAAGAATTTTCCGGGCGACATTCAGACCTCCCAGAAACGCCTGCTCGCCGCAACCATCAACAACATCCGCATTGTTAATGTTTACGTCCCAAACGGAAAAGCTCCTGGAACGGATAATTTCGCTTTTAAGCTCGACTGGCTGGACCGCCTGCGAAAATATTTTGACAAAAATTTCCAACTCGGTGAAAACGTTTTGCTCTGTGGCGATCTCAATGTCGCTCCGCACGAACTGGATGTCTGGAAGGCGTCGTTATGGAGGGACAAAGTTCACTTCACTAAACCCGAGAGAGATGCACTCCTGAATGTAAAAAGGTGGGGTTTCGTCGATGTCTTTCGCCAAGTAAACTACGACGTCAAGGAATTTTCGTGGTGGGGCCACCTTTACCATTCGTTTGAGAAAAACCGCGGGCTTCGTATCGATCATATTTGGGCTTCTCCGCCGCTTGCCGAACTTTGCACCGACTGTTGGATAGACAAGGAACCGCGAGCCCTTGATAGGCCAAGCGACCACGCACCGGTAATCGCTGAATTTCACCTCTCATAAAATAGACGGAAGAAAGGCTGTCATAAAGCGGGTTTTAATCGGGCGTTTTTCTTAATTCGCCTGCCCGGAGTTTGGCGGGACGAAATTGCTAAAATTTGAAGAAGGAATTATATCAATGAGCAGGAAAATGCTGATAGACGACTTCGGTGGCATGGTGCCGCAGACAATGGACGAATTGCTCACACTGCAGGAATCGGTAGAAAGACGGCTAACGTCATTCTAAGTCTTGCAATGGGGAGGCTGCGGGGATCGTGACTGATGTTCATCATCTCGCGTTATTTCGGGACTCGGTCTTTCCACTCAGAAAATGGCCGATAAGATGGAAAAAGAAATGTTGGAAGTTGTGCCGAAGAAGGACTGGATACATTGGTCAGTTCGATCACGCTGCACGGCCGGCGCATCTGTCGGGCGCAAAAACTCATCCCTCCGAAAATCGAAAACGAGATGCAGTCCGCGATACGGATAAAGGTCGGCAAAAGCGGTCGGCTAGATGTATCGGATTATATCTACTACACGTTAGTTTTGAGTGTTACTGAGTAAGCCCGCTTTACTCAAAAAGCAGTCAGTAGCACTCAGTAATTATCAGTATAATAAGGGTTTAATGATTCCAGTGAACAAGTTATTGGAGATTGGCCGTCTTAAAACCAGGGCCTTTTGTTTATGACATATGTCTGGACGAAATCCTCGTCCGACTTAGTCAAATAAATTATTCCTTCGACAAGCCCGACGATTCCGATCGCCATCGGGATGAACACCCCGACACCACAGGTAATCATCATTACAGCCAACCCGACAAGGTATGCCGAAAGCATAATAATCCCTTCGTTTTGATAACCCAGGATGAATTTATGGACTCCGAATCCGCCAAGCAAAATGCCGCAGATCCCCGCTGCGATCTTTTTGTCCGCTCCGGGAAGCTTGGTCTGAACAACCCGGTTCGGCACATGCTGCATCGGCATTGAGCTGATGGGAAGCTCCATCCCGCAGTTCATACATCGCGTGTTAAGTCCCGCATTCTGTGAAGAACAACGGGGACAAGTTACATATTTGGTGGCCATAAAATCTGCTCTACTTCATAACTCCGAGGACAAGTATCGATTAGACCGGCGATGTAGTCAAAGTTTGATACCTATAATATCCTCTTCACGACACTTTTTCGATTGCCGAAAGTTTCCGGATATTGATCGATATCGGATCGCCTTCCTCAACCTCATTATAGATATTGACGAACTTGTATCCAAACCTTACTTCTTCGGGTTTGTACGAGGAGCGGGTGTGAACTACGGACGCAAATGTTTCGTCGGTAGCGGTCAACAGCACGAGAAATTCCGCGTCCGACCGGCGCAAATCCTCTTCTGTTATACCGTAAAGCGGCGAGTCCTTGGCTATCGGATGCACGATAGTCCATGCAAGCGGCAGAAAAGCAACTTTTCGGCGTTCAAGTTCGAGCGAATCGAAGCGTCTTACCCTTATTCCGTTTTCCTCGGCGAATCGGGTATACATAACCGTGGCTGCAACCTCGATCAGTTGATTATTGCGGCCATTAACAAGCCGGAACATCAGTCCCGTAATTTCGTGATACGGAGCTATAACCGCGATCTCACTGTAAAAGACCTTTGCCGTCGGCCGAGCAAAACGCGCAAAAACGACGCCGGTAATAAGTGCGTTCGCGATCAGGCTGTAATACGATTCGACCGTGACGAGGAGATTCGGGATAATTCCGACCGGATGGATCGTGCCGTATCCGATCGTCGCAAATGTCTGCACGCTAAAGAAAAAGCCGCGGATATAAAGACTATCAGTCGGTGTGGACGACGTATCGACTAACGCTTCGGCTCCGAACGATGCGTATAAAATGCCGAAAAGGATATTGCTCAAAAAATAAAGCAGGAGTACGAGGCCGAGAAAAACCTTCCACGACAACGCCAGCAGCGTATGATAAAGATTTAGTGAGCTTAGAACACTCAGTCCCGTACGCTGGACGTTGAAAGAGCCGTCATGATTCAGAAGGCGTTGACGGCTTCCGCGTGTAACCACAGCGCCGAATCCGAGATCGCGCGTTTCGGCATCGGTAATCTCGGGATTATGAAAATCTTGATCTAATGTTTGCTCTGCCATCCAGAACCGATTATAGAAGGGAAGGCGAATAATTGTAAAAGTGGATTGATGATGAAATAACTGGCAACCGTACATCAGACTGTAAATCTGACGGATTTATAATAATGGATGAAGCAAAACAAGACATACAACCGCCGAAGCTCCGAAAGACTGCGGAAGGCAGACTGGAGACCAACGCTCTCGCCGATCTCGTTCAGTGGTTCCTGAACTTCGACGAGCGAACTGCAAGGATGCGTCACGCTCACACCGAAGAGCTTTTTCAATGGAAGCAGGCGGACGACGCGGCGAACGGGATCGGCGTTTATCCTTTTGAAAATGCCGAGGCCCGATTTGCCGTAGGTATTTTCCAGGCTCTACAGGAAAACAATTCGGAGTCGCTGCTGGGTTTGTGGCTGGGCGATGTGCTGAACGCCCTGCATGAGGCGCGGGGAGCAAGGACCGAAATTGCCGAAGCCTACAAACTCGACAACCCGCTCGAAAAATCGGGCGTCGAAAAAGCCGAAAAGCTGACAACAAAAGCCGAGAAGAGGCTTTATTTAACAAGCTGCTGGCTCGAAACTCTATGCACCGCCGAAGCCCGTGTGCTCGGCTGGGTATATCGGGAAATTTACGGAAGGCCGTTTACACCCGCCGCGTAAGAAGGACTGTCTAGATGTCTTTTTTACTCGGGCGAACAAACTTGACGCCTGTTTTACGTTACCTAAATGCCTCGCACTGACGCATGTCGCCGGTTTGGAATCCTTTTGCAAACCACTGCATACGCTGCTGTGAAGAGCCGTGCGTAAATGAATCCGGAACAACGTAGCCCTGTGTTCGCTTTTGTATTATGTCATCGCCGACGGCCGCTGCCGCACGGATAGCTTCTTCGGCATCGCCGGCTTCGACCCGACCTTTCTTTTGTGCATTGTTGGCCCAAATTCCGGCATAGCAGTCGGCTTGCAGTTCCAGCCCCACGGAAAGCTGGCTGTCCCGCCCGGCTCGCTGAACTTTATCCATTGTGCCCAAGAGATTCTGTACGTGATGGCCCACCTCGTGAGCAATTACATAGGCCTGAGCAAAATCGCCGGGAGCCTTGAATTCGTTTTTGAGTTCCCGGAAAAATGCAAAATCCAGGTAGAGGCTGTAATCTCCCGGGCAGTAAAATGGTCCTGTTGCCGCGCCAGCATAACCGCAGGCCGATGAAACCTGGTCGGTAAAGACGACAAGTTTCGGTGCTCGATATCGTACACTGGCCTGCTGCGGAAGGACCTGCGCCCAAACATCTTCCGTCATAGCCATTATCGCTCCGGCGAATTGCCTGTTTTGATCCGGTGGTTGATTCGTAGAATTGCTGGCAGTCGGCGGTCGTTGGACTTCGGTTTGAGTTTGGAGACTCTCTAAAAATTGTTGAATGTCCCCCCCACCGCAAAGAAAAACGGCAAGTCCAATAATCAAAGCACCCAAGCCGCCGCCGCCCAGAGCGAGGCCCCGTCCGCCGATGCCCCGACGGTCTTCAACATTCGTGCTTTGTCTATAATCGCTCCAGCGCATAATCCCGCTCCTTGATAACAAAATGTAAATATTGCGTGCTAGGATTCTATCACTATTTCGAATGCGTTAGGAACATGTCAGACATAAATTTGAACGAATACCCGGGCGGATACTCGTTCGATTTCGGAGCTTTCCCGAATTTCTATTATCGAAGCCGGGGGGCGAGCTGTGAAGTTTTGCTTTGTTTTCGTTGGTTCCCGACCCGATTCGGCCGCTAAGCTCCTGGGATCGCAGCGAATCACACATCAACTAATCGTTTCGCTCGACACAAATGAAATTCTCTGCAAAATCTTGACAGATGGGAAGTTAGGTCATTATTATTGTTAAGTCGAGGTTTTATCTTTCCACGTTTCAGACAGAAAGGGAGGAACAATGATCAAACTAGACATCGTCAACCAGGTAGCCGAAAGAACTGGCGTGCCAAAGCAGAAAGCCGAGCAGGTGGTCGATTCGCTTTTCAACGCAATGAAAGATGCCCTGGCGAATGGAAAACGCATAGAGCTTCGCGGATTTGGCGTTTTCGTGGTCAAGCCCCGCAAACGCGGCGTCGGGCGAAATCCGCGTACTGGTAAAGAAGTTCCGATTCCGGCCGGAAAGACCATTAGATTCAAACCGGGCAAAGAGCTTTCGGCAAAGACAGTAAAGAAGTAAACCTTTGCATCTAATTTTTTGATTTTGCGAATCGTAAGTCGCTATACGCCCCGGCGTTAATGTGATTTGCGATTTGTTATTTGGACAACGAATGGCAGCTAACGATCAGTGTTTATATGAAAGAGTGGCGATGCGTCCGACGCTTCGCACATGGTTGAAGCACACTCTTTTCTTACTGATGACCTTTTGTACCGCAACAATCGCGGGAACTCTTTATCCTTTTGGATTAATCGGCGCTCTGCCGGAAGGTGATCCGCAAACATGGCCGGAAATCTCTCAATTTGTTTCAAGTTTGCCCGAACGGTATTTGGCTCTTATCGCGAATGTGGTTTATCTGCTTTTTTCGGATAGAGAATATCTGAAGTACGGCCTGAGTTTTTCGCTATCGTTACTATTTATCCTGATCTCCCACGAAATGGGGCACTACGTTGCCTGCCGCATTTACAAGGTCGATGCTACCTTGCCATATTTTATCCCGACTCCGCCGATGATCGGGCCGGCCGGCACGTTCGGCGCCTTCATTAAAATTATGTCACCGATGCCTTCGAGAAAGGCGGTTTTCGATATCGGTGTCGCCGGGCCGATCGCGGGGTTTATCGCTTTGATTCCGATAGCGGTCATCGGGCTTTTGGCAATGGAAACGGCGACAGCCGAGCAGATTGCTAATTCCGGCGGCATCGTATTTTCCGACCCGCTTCTAATGAAAGCGTTTGCCTGGTTTTTCGGGATCGATTTGAATTTCGCCATCGGAAACGCATTTTACTTTGCCGCCTGGGTCGGCTTGCTTGTTACCGCCTTGAACCTGATTCCATCGGGGCAATTGGACGGTGGACACGTTATTTATTCGGTGTTCGGCGGGTTGGTTCACCGTTTGACAGGAAGGATCGCGTTTGTTCTGATGGCGGCTTTATCGATTTTGGGCTGGATCTATTACAACAGCCCGAGCGGATTTCTGATAGCTGTCCTGCTCGGCGTGATGATGCGGATCCGGCATCCCGAGCCGTGGGATCAGGGACCGCTGGATGCAAAGCGAAAACTCATCGCTTTTTTGACTTTAGTAATCTTTATTCTGTGTTTCGTGCCGTTTCCGATCCAAATAACCTAGATTCAGGAAACGAAATGCCGCGATAAATGTCGGACAGCGGCAATTTGCAGGGAACCGACTTAAGCTCGACGGTGTCCTGAAAATCGTTGAATTCCAAATTGATCCAAAACCCGTCGTTGTGTTTCACAAATTGTGAGAAATGCGGCCGATGTTGGGCGACCAGCAGATATTCCGTAAGGCTCTCGATGGATTTGTAATAGCTGAATTTATCGCCGCGATCAAAGGCCTCCGTCGAATCGGACAGTACCTCTACAATCAACTGCGGATTTACAAGCACATCTATTTCGCCGACCTTCTCGATTTCGGGGTTGTCGCAAAGTGCTGTTAAATCGGGGTAGCGGTAGGGCAGATAGCCCGGCACCTTGATTCGCATGTCAGTGGGAAATGAATGACAGCCCTTCGCCCGGAGTTGTAAATCGACCTCCGTATTAAGGTTCCTGACGATGATGTTATGCGCATAACTCGCACCGGCCCTAGACCAGACGTTGCCGTCCCAAAACTCGAACTTCTCATTCGTGCTCCTTTCGAGCTCGAAATATTTCGTCGAGCGTGTAAACCTGTCTTGGTTGATAAGCGGCCATATATTTAATTTTCGCTCACTTGCGGCAACATTCCCTTGATCTCCCTGACCATCTTCTGCACATCTTCCTGGCCATCGAGCGCGATCATAAAAAAATCGTAGCTCGTCTTGAAACAGACCATTCCGTTGCCGAAAAACCAGACGCCTTCGAGCAGAGGATTGCCGCCGAGTATCCAATCTATCGGTGCTCCGGTGATCGTCTTTGGGTTAACGATATTTGTCATCATTACGGCACCGGAAGCGAACGAGAACGCACCCAATAGCGGGGCGCCGATACGCTTCGCGATATCGCGTTCGAACTTCACGCGTTCGGTTTCGGCTTCGCTCAACTCGCCATTCTCAATAAGGTCTTCCCGCCTCTTCAAATACCCGTTAAATCGCTCACTGACCTTCTTGACCGACCATGCGGGAAGTGCCGAATTAAAAAGCCAGTGCGAGCTGATGCCCGTAAACACAACACCAACCCCGGCGCCAATCGCCATCGAAACGCCGGTTGTCGCGGCCTGCATCGGGCTCTCCTGGATCCAGTCAGATGTTTTTGAAAACGCCTTCATTGCGGAATCGATCGTTCGAGTCCAACCCACACCAAAGGTAAAGGCTTTGGAAACACGGTTCGCATTCCTGCCGACGGTATCTCGTGCGTCCGCAAATATTTCGCCCGCCTTGTTACCCGCGACGCTGATAACTTCGCTAGCGGCTTTGCTCGCAGCATTTACCACATCGCCCGCCTTTTCACTAGCGTCTTCGGCCACACCCCGGATCGGTTCGCTCGCGTTCCACGCTTTTCTGGCGGTGCGGCCGGCGGTCTTGATCGTATCCTCGGCGGCCCTTACAGCCTGCTTGCCGGCCTCGGTTTTCTCCGCTTCCGCCTTTATCTTTACGGCTCCCTTCTGAGCTGTCTCGACTACGGCACGGGCACTTTCCTCGATCTTGTCTTTAAGCCCGAGCTGCTTATCGATCTCCTCAAACTTTTCCTTAGCCTCGCGTTGCCATTTTCCAAAACGGTCTTTGTAATCGCTCATTGTCGTTTATTCCCCATGCGAAAATTCTACTTTGAGATACGTTCAAATTGAATAATTTGTTCACGGTGCAGCAGCGAATGAAGGTAATTTTCATTAACAGCTATTTTACATAATCCCTTTGCATTATATCAAAAGCCCAAAAGATTCAACCGGTTTTTTGTATCAGCGGAGTGTTTCGCAAACATCCCGCTTTATGCTAATCTGACGCTTAAAAGATTTGTCATGCCAGTAGTGAAATGTCCTAATTGCGGTAAAGAAGTCGAGTATCACGGAAACGAATTTCGTCCTTTTTGTTCGGAGCGGTGTAAGCTTTTGGATTTCGGCGCATGGGCGGACGAGGAATATAATCTGCCGTCCGAGACTTCGTCGATGACCGACGAGGAGATCGATCAAATAGAAAAGGCGTTGAAGGAACGAGAGAATTTATGAGATTATCGGCACTGCTTTTAGATATGACGCCAAGTGTCGGAACGATGGGAGCTATCGTGGCTGCGGCCTTTTTCCTTGTTTTCGCCGGCGTCGCTTTCGTCGCCTATAAGGCGCTCAAAAAGACCGTAAAAATGGCTTTTCGGATGACCGTCGTTGCAGTGATCCTCGTCATTGCCATCGTCGGCAGTTTCTCGCTTTGGTATTTTAGCGGTGTTGGCTCGCCGAAGCTGAAGCCGCCGACACAACGGACGCGTTAACGGCAAATATATGGACAACTGAATTCGGAAGGATGAAAAGACTAATAAGTCTGTTCTACGATGTACGACAGATTGTTAGCCTCTCCGGTTTGATTTCACAGTCGGAAGAATGAACAGGCTACGCAGCCTGTTCTACTTTTTTATGGTTCAGCCGCTAAAAAGCTCACCGTTTCGAATTTGGCGGCGTTATCGTGGGCTTCCGCCGAATGTTCTGGCGCTTAGCCTGGTCAGCCTTCTCAATGATACTTCGAGCGAGATTATCTATCCGCTTCTACCGGTATTTCTTTTCCTGACTCTGGGCGCATCGCCATTTTTCATCGGATTGATAGAAGGTTTTTCGGAATCGGTAGCAAGTATCCTAAAACTCTTTTCGGGTTATCTCAGCGACAAATTTCATAAGCGAAAATTGCCGGTATTTTTCGGTTATTCCCTCGCCGCGATCGTGCGTCCGCTCCTTGCATTCGTCTCGACGTGGCAGCAGGTCTTGGTTGTACGGATGACTGACCGCGTCGGCAAAGGCATTCGCGGAGCACCGCGGGATGCATTGCTCGCCGCAAGCGTTCCGCGGGAAAAGCGTGGGCTGGCGTTCGGTTTCAATCGCGCGGCCGATCACCTGGGAGCCGTCATCGGGCCTATTATAGCGTTCTTCCTGCTCTCTTTCATGGCTGCCGATACGGGATCACCAACCGCGCGCGACTATCAGCAGGTTTTCCTATTTGCTTCAATACCGGTGGCTCTCGGCCTGTTTGTAATCATCTTTTTCGTCAAGGAAGAAACCAGACCCGTAAAAGACATCGACACTATCCCGATAAAATTCTCAATAGGCGAATTTGACGGCAATTTTAAAAGATTTCTTGCCGTGACGGCGCTTTTCACGCTGTCAAATTCGACCGATGCATTTCTGCTTCTCCGAGCCGGGCAGGCTGGAATTGCCCCTGCGACGCTGCCGCTTTTATGGATGGTTTTACATCTGAGCAAGGTAATTAGCTCGCTCGTAGGCGGAGATTTGTCAGATAAGATCGGCAGAAAAAAACTCATTATAGCGGGCTGGATCGTTTACGCGCTCGTTTATACGGGTTTCGCTTTCGTAGATTCACCCTGGCAGGCATGGGCCTTATTCATTATTTACGGAACATATTTCGGCTTAACGGAAGGCGCGGAAAAGGCTTTGGTGGCGGACATGGTAGAGGACGAAAAACGCGGCACCGCTTACGGCTTTTATAATCTGGCTTTCGGCATCACGGTTTTTCCGGCTTCCCTGCTTTTCGGGCTGCTGTGGAGCCAATTTGGAGCAACAACCGCGTTTTTAGCAAGCGCAACGATTTCGGTAATTGCTGCAGGTCTTTTGTTTACCGTAAACGCACCGAAAAAGTAATGCCGCCCGCCTGGCGGCACCTATTTCACTTAAATAAACAAATCCAATGAGGGTGGCAAGATGCCCACCCTACAGCCGGCAGGGATGCTGCCCCCGGCGGCGATACTGCTACCCGTTGATCCGAATGGAACTGACCATATTTCGAAATGCACGGTCATATCTGAAAGATTCGTTTTCCGGAGCTACTCCCGTGACATAGAGCAAGTCGCCGTTTTGCATCGGCGCGGTATACACCGTCACGACCTCAGTTCTCCCGGTAACCGGCGAGCGTCCGGCAAGCACCGCGGCATAACCTTGGCGTCCTGCAACCGACGCTCTCGAAAATCGGCTTTGTTGTCTTAAATATTGATTAACTTGGAGAACTCCGTTGACGTATTCTTCAGACGCCTGCAATGCATTTCCGCTGTTCGAGCGATAAACCCCGATCATAGCGCCGTGCGTTATTCCCTGGGCGCCGTAAGCCCCTTCGGGAGCGAACGTCAACGTTCCCTGACCTGAAAATTCGCGCCAGTTATCGGGAACGTTCAGGCGTATCGAATTGCCGTCGGTATACACGCGGGTTCGTGCAGAGGGAAACGCAACGTTACTCGAATATCTCCCGCCGGAGGTTGGACTTTGCCCGGAGCCCTGCTGTCCGCCACTGTAATTGCGTTCAATCTCGGCCATTGACCGTGCAGGCGGCAAGCTGTTCAATCTTTCCTGGGTCCTCCGGAACTCGGGAGTAATCTTTATCGGATTTGCTGACACGCGAAGCATGCTCGCCTCTCGATTAATTGCTTCGTAACGGTTGCCCGGATCCGGGTGGCTGCTGAGAAATTCCGGGGCGCGTCCGCCGCCGCTTTGCTGTTCGATCGTTCGGAAAATATTCGCCAGATCGCGGGGATCATAGCCCGCATCGGCCATTATTTGTGAGCCGAGAACGTCTGCCTGTGTTTCATAACCGCGGCTGTAACGCGTAAAAGCGATGCCGACGGCAGTCTGTCCAAGTGCGGCACCCGTTTCTCCACCCAGAATCGCACCGCCGAGGATAGCTCCGATTCCAAAGATTTGATTGAGCGGGCTGCTTAGCTTGGTTTGCTGCGCCGTAGCATGGCGCAGAGCTATATGACTAATCTCGTGAGCCATTACGCCGGCCATTTCGCCCTCGTTACGTGCCGCCGCGATCATACCGCGATTTACGAACATGGGACCGCCCGGAAGGGCGAATGCATTGATATCACTGGCGTTCACGACGTCAAAACGATACTCGAAAGCGGGCTGTTGGAACTGCGAGGGTATAGCCGCCACGAGTCTAGCTCCAACGCGATCGACGTATTGATCGGCCGGCCCGTCATTCAGTAATGGAAATTGTCGGGCGACTTGAGCTGCCGCCTCACGGCCAACCTTTACATCGTCCTGAATCTTATATTTATTCTTCGGCATACTGACCCGTGTCTGTCCCAACACCACAAGCGGCAGTAAAGACATCGTCCAAATCAGCGCCAGCGCCGTCAAACTGTTATTTCTGTTTTTTATCATTCTCATCAGCATCCCTTCTTCAACAAATTCAATCCAACTGTTCCAAAGCCAACAATAGAAATTGGCGTGGATTTGATGAATAACGGGTGATTTGGTTTGCTTAAAATTTTGAAGAGATTATGTAGGATGGAGAGAGGAAAGCGGCTACGAATTTGTGGAAGAAAGGCCCCTATTTTTCTGTGTCCCAGTAGCACTATCCGCATTCAGATTTTGTCGTTGAGCAACGGAAATTAGAGCCGCCTTGACACGGCGGATTAAAGGCGGAATATCCTCTGAGTCGATTTTTTGCCGGTACTTTCTATCAACCAAAAATGCCAGGGCCAAGTCAGTTCCCAAATCATCTATCAGATCCATACATTAACCTCGAGCGGAATTCGTAATTGAATCGTTCAATAATATGAATGCAATGTTAATTGGATGTTAACGAATTGTTAAATATTTGCCCGCGAAACTTAACCTACTGCGATATTTAAGTATAATTTAATCCGTATAGTTACTTCTTTTAAGTATAATCAGACGAAATTTACGCAGTCCGATAAGGTTAGTATATTATTTTGTTCGAGTTTCGCATAGGTCGATTTGGAAAGCAATATTAATAATCCCAGGGGGACTTGATGTTTCATAAAACTGTTTTTGGAAAGGTCATCAGATTAGGGGTTTTCGCCGTGTTTGCATGTGGTTTAGCATGCAGCGGCGAGAAATTGGGACAGAGCAGCGGCGGCTCAAATGCAGGCGGCACGGTACGTCTTCAAGGCTCTGGTGCGAGTTTTCCCAAGCCGATCTACGAAAAATGGGTAAATGAATTCGGAAAAATTAACCCGAATGTAAGGATTGATTACCAGGCTACCGGATCCGGGGCCGGCCAAAAGGCGCTTCTTGCAAAGACGGCGGATTTTGGCGCGTCGGACGATCCGATGAGTGAGGAAGATTTGAAAAGTGCCGGTGTCGAAATACTGCACATCCCGACCGTGCTGGGCGCTGTGGTGCTTACATACAACCTCGCCGGGGTGAAAGAACCGCTTAAGCTTTCGAGCCAGACAATTTCCGATATTTATCTTGGAAATATAGAAAAATGGAACGATGAAAGGTTGAAAAAGGACAATCCCTCGTTAAATTTGCCCGACGCAGCGATTCTTCCCGTTTATCGCGCGGATTCCAGCGGCACATCGGCCGTCTTCACAGATTATCTTTCGAAGACGGTTCCGGAATGGAAGGAAAAAGTGGGCATGAATAAGCAGCCGAGCTGGATAACGGGGGTCGGCGTTGGTGCGAAAGGGAATGACGGCGTAATGGGACAGGTCAAGCAAACGCCTAATTCCATCGGGTATGTCGAATTAACCTTCGCAAAGGAGAACAATTTGCCGGCGTCGCAGATCAAAAACCGCGCCGGTGAATTTGTTGAGGCCTCACTGGAGAGTGTTTCAGCCGCCGCAGGTGCTTCCGTCGCCCAAATGCCCGACGATTTACGTACGCAAATTACGGATGGCGCCGGCAGCGGCGTCTATCCCATCTCAAGCTATACCTACATCCTAGTTTCTAAAGAGCAGCCTGATCCGGTCAAGGGAAAAGCCCTTGTGGACTTTTTATGGTGGTCGATTCACGACGGCGAAAAGTTCGTCAAGGAACTTCACTATTCTCCACTGCCGGCCGAGGTGATAAAAAGAGTCGAAACAAAAATCAATTCCATAGTAAGCGGCGGCAAGCCTTTACGGCAGCAGTAAACCACCCCGTCTGCCAAAGCGGCAGCCACTCCTCCTCAAGCCAGGATGGGAGTTTTCTAAGACCGGAGAATCAAACTTGGCACAGACAGGCGCCGTCGGCGATAAAATATTTCGCAGCATATTATTGATTGCCGCCGCGAGCATATTGCTGATCGTGGCCGCGATCTTTTACATGATGGTTCAGAACTCCATCCCGACCCTTGAAAGATTCGGGTTCGGTTTTCTGATCGGCAGCGAATGGAAACCCGCCCAGGAAGGTTTCGGCGCTCTCCCTTTTATTTACGGGACGGTGGTTTCGTCGATCATTGCTTTAGTGCTCGCCGTTCCCGTATCGCTTGGAATTGCCATTTTCCTGGTCGAACAGGCGCCCCAAAAAATAGCCCGCCCGATCGCTTTTATGGTCGAGCTGCTTGCTGCGATACCTTCCGTGGTTTACGGTTTGTGGGGCATTTTCGTCCTCGCTCCTTTTATAAGAAACTACCTGGGCGTCTTTCTAAAGGATTATTTCGGCTGGATTTCTCTTTTTCAGGGGCGTTTGACCGGGATTGGAATGCTCACGGCCGGAATCATTTTGGCGATAATGATAATGCCGATAATCACTGCTGTTGTTCGCGATGTTTTGGAAGCGGTTCCATCGACGCAGCGGGAGGCGGCTCTTGCTCTTGGTGCAACAAAGTGGGAAACAACATCCATTGTGCTCGGCAATGCTGTGTCGGGTATTGCCGGAGCTGTGGTTCTCGGGTTGGGCCGGGCTATCGGCGAAACCATGGCGGTTACAATGGTGATCGGAAATTCACCGCAAATCTCTGCTTCGCTTTTCGAACCGGCAAACACCATAGCCTCTCTGCTCGCGGCGAATTTTGCCGAGGCCACGGATAGGATTTACTTAAGCGCGTTGATCGAGATCGGTTTGGTTCTATTTTTGGTAACGTTTGTTGTAAATGCCTTGGCAAAGCTCTTGATATTGAGCGTAACGCGCGACACAAGCGGCGGTCGACCCGCGTGAACATGCCGTACGACAAACTGGGCTTTAATGTCTGTCGCCGTTGGCGACTTGGCTCGCGTTCAATAAAATAGCCCTTTAAGTTTGTCGGACTTTGATTTAATGACGAATACGGGTTCATCGGTACATCGTAAGAGAAGGATTGTCAATGCCGTGATGACTGCGCTGACCGCGGCGTGCGCCGTGTTCGCCACCGCGGTTTTACTGATAATTATCTTCTATATCACCGTGCAGGGTTTTTCATCGCTCAGCCTGGGATTTCTGACCGACACCCCAAAGCCGGTCGGCGAAGGCGGCGGTATCGGAAATGCGATTGTCGGATCTGCAATGATGACCGCACTGGCCGTTCTTCTCGGTCTGCCGGTCGGAATTGCAGCCGGGGTCTATCTTGCCGAGTACGGGAAGAATTGGTTCGGCAATACCGTTCGTTTTGTGGCGGATACGCTGACCGGCATTCCGTCGATCATTATCGGCATCTTTATCTACACGCTCGTGGTTGTGCCGATGGGCAGGCAGTCGGGGCTTGCGGGCGGCTTGGCCTTATCGGTGATAATGCTGCCGATCGTGGCACGTACGACGGAAGAAATGATCAAACTTGTGCCGAATTCGATGCGCGAGGGTGCATTAGCTCTCGGTGCTCCGCAGTGGCGCGTATCGTGGAATATCGTTTTACCCGCGGCCGCGTCGGGTATCGCCACGGGTGCGATGCTCGCAATCGCCCGAATCACGGGCGAAACCGCGCCGCTGCTTTTTACTGCATTGAACAGCCGTTTCTATAATTTCTTTTACGATCAGCCGATGTCATCTTTGACGGTGCAGATCTACAATTATGCGACCGGCCCGTTTGAGGTCGAGCACGCAATGGCCTGGGCGGCGACGCTTATTCTCGTCGGCCTGATTCTGGTTATAAATATTTTGGTAAGATTTTTAACAAGGAAGAAGTTTTGACGGAACGCCGGTTTCCAGCCGGCCGTTGTCAGAATAGCCGGCTGGAAGCCGGCGTTCGATTAATGGAAAGCAAAATCAGCATTTCAAATCTGGATTTTTTCTACGGGAAAGCGCAGGCGTTGTTCGACATAACGCTTGAAATTCCCGACCGCCAAATCGTTGCCTTTATAGGCCCGTCGGGCTGCGGCAAATCCACATTCCTGCGAACCCTAAACCGAATGAATGACACAATACCCATCGCGAGTGCGAGCGGGACAGTAAGGATTGACGGTGAGGATATTTACGAGGCGGGAACCGATGTCGTCGCACTGCGGCGAAAAGTTGGAATGGTATTTCAGAAATCCAATCCATTCCCGAAATCGATTTTCGATAATGTTGCGTACGGAATTCGGATTAACGGGATACATAATGGCAAAACCGATCTCGCCGAGAGAGTGGAAAAAGCTTTGGTTGACGCCGCTCTTTGGGATGAGGTAAAAGACCGGCTGAACACTTCCGCTTTCGGGTTGTCGGGCGGCCAACAACAGCGGTTGTGTATTGCACGGGCGCTGGCCGTCCAGCCGGAAGTCATTTTGATGGATGAGCCTGCTTCGGCGCTCGACCCAATCGCGACCCAAAAGATCGAAGAGCTGGTGGTCGAATTAAAAAGAAAATACACGATTGTGATCGTCACCCATAATATGCAGCAGGCGTCTCGCGTTTCGGACAGGACCGCATTTTTTATGCTGGGGAAATTGATCGAGTATAACCCGACGCAAAAAATGTTTACAAATCCGGATGAAAAATTGACCGAGGACTATATCACCGGCAGATTCGGGTAAGGTCAATGAGAAATATTAAAATATCCGTCTTTATATTGTGTTAAATTATTAGAAATGGAACATCGCATTATAGACCAACAGTTAGATATCTTGCGGGATAAAATCCTGCTTCTTGGAGGAACCACGGAAGCCGCCGTTCAGCGCGCGATGCGGTCATTGATCGAGCGCGACAGCGAGCTGGCGAAAAAAGTACTTGACGAAGACAAGGTGATAGATCAGATGGAGCTTGAGATCGACCGCTTGAGCATCGAAATCCTTGCCCTGCAGCACCCTGCCGCTCACGATCTGCGTTTCGTCATATCGGTTGCGAAGATCACGCCGATTCTCGAACGCATCGCCGACCACGCGGGCAGCATCGCCGACGCCGCCCTGGTACTTAATAACGAACCGCAGACGAATAACTACATCGATCTGTCTCTAATGGCGGAAATTGCGGCGGGCATGCTTCGCACGGCGTTGGACGCCTTTACAGCGGAAGATGCCAAAGTCTCGCGCGATGTTATTGAACGCGATAAGAAGATCGACGCAACTTATAGAAAAGTCTTTAATGAGCTTCTTGAACTGATGATTGACAATCCTTCGGCGACGACCGGTGCCGCCCATCTGCTTTTCGTTGCAAAACATTTGGAGCGGATCGGCGATTATGTGAAGGATATTTGCGAGCTAAACGTCTATTTGCGCGAAGCCGCATTTATTAAACACAGCCCGCGGGGTTGATGTTCAGCAACAATCGGCCTCCTTTATTTCAAAGTAACGCCGCCATCTTGGTGGCTGTCCTGTCGGCATTTTGGCGACAACCGTGGGCGGGTGTCCACGCGACAGCCGGCTGGAAGCCGGCGTTCCAGTCCGCTTGCGAAAACTTTCCGAAAGCGCAATGATTCGTTCAGTTCCCGTTTGTTTTTTGCATCTAAGCAAATAGGAGAGGGCGATGAGCGCAGTTTTAGACAAACCACAGGTTTTGGAAGATTATCTCGTTATGCCGGAAGCGGAAATACACGAGAGGATCGAGTGTGCGCGAAAGGAATTCGGAAAACGGGTCGTCATTCTCGGCCATCATTATCAACGCGACGACGTGATCCGCCACGCCGATCTCACTGGCGATTCCTATCAGCTTTCCGTGATGGCGTCACAAACGGAGGCCGAATATATCGTGTTCTGCGGCGTACATTTTATGGCCGAGTCGGCGAATATCCTTGGCAGGCCCGGCCAGCGTGTAATTTTGCCCGACCTCGGTGCGGGATGTTCGATGGCCGATATGGCGACGATCGAACAGGTTGAAGATGCATGGGAGCAGCTTCGCGATATTGGTGTTTTACAATCGAAGGTTGCACCGATCACCTATATGAATTCGTCCGCCGCGATCAAGGCGTTTTGCGGCCGCAATGAGGGAGTTGTCTGCACGTCGTCGAACGCCGTCCCGCTTTTTGACATTTATCTCAAAGAATTTGACAAGATGTTCTTCTTTCCCGACCAGCATCTGGGCCGAAACACGGGAGCGAAATTCGGCATTCCGCTCGACAAAATGGTGCTGTGGAATCCCCACGAAGAGCTCGGCGGAAATACCGAGGAAGAATTGCACGAAGCTAAACTGATTCTTTGGCGCGGACATTGCTCGGTTCACGGCAGGTTTAAGCCGTGGCACGTCGATAAGATCAGGGCCGATATTCCGGGCGTGCAGGTTCTCGTACATCCCGAATGCACTCGCGAAGTTGTCGAGGCAAGTGATCTTAACGGCTCCACTTCATTTATAATCAAAACGGTCGAAAACGCCCCCAACGGATCCAAATGGGCGATCGGCACGGAGGTAAATCTCGTAAACCGTTTGCAGCTGCGTTTTCCGGACAAGGAAGTCCGTTTGCTCGCTCCCGATCTGTGCATGTGCGCGACTATGTATAGAATTGCGCCGCAAAATCTCGCGTGGGCGATGGAAAATCTTCTGGCCGGAAACGTCGTTAACGAGATCGTCGTCGAGGACGAAACGAAGCGTTTTGCCGGCATCGCGCTGCAACGGATGATCAATTTCACTGAACAAAATCAGGATAAGAGAAATTGAACCGCACAGACGCTGAGACGCTGAGTTTTGATCTTTCCGACTCTGTGCCTCAGCGTCTCTGCGGTGAAACGTTTAATGGCAGAGATTCGAGAGAGATTGCCCGACAACAAATCGGGCAAATTTTATGTTGACCGCAATTGCATCGATTGCGACGTTTGCCGCGACACTTCACCCGCGAATTTTACGCGAAATGACGAGAACGGATATTCCTACGTTCATAAGCAGCCCGAAATACCGAAAGAATTTGACCTTTGCGAAGAAGCTTTAAAAGCGTGCCCGGTCGAGGCGATTGGAGATGACGCCGACGAGGGTTTTTCTGCTACACACTAATCTTAATCCACCCATCCTCAACCGTGACGTCGTAACTTTCAATCGACGAGCCTTTTGCGGTAAAACACTCGCCGCTGCGGACGTCGAAGAGCCAGCCGTGCAGATCGCATTTGACGATGTTGCCGTACAGACAAGAATCGGCGAGCGGATAACCTTTGTGCGGGCAGAAATTTTCGATGGCGCGAAATTGACCGTTGATATTGAACAAAGCGATTTCCGTGCCGCCCGTAAGTTTTACAGTGGCGCCGCGTCCTTGCGGAACCGATTCGGCCTTCCCGACAGTAATCGTTTTTCCTTCGCGCTTCGGCTTTCGCTTGTTTCTGTAATTCTTACCCATATCAATTTCAGATTTTAGTTTGCTCAAGTAAATCTCAAACCGCAAATCCGAAATTAAAGATTAGATAAGCTGTCGATTAGACACTCTGGCAATTAAATGTAAGCCGACAATCGCACATTTCGAGTTTCTAAGGCTATGATAGAAAATCAGGGTATTTTAACGAAAATCAACACGATTTCAAAACATCGCAGGAAATCG
>Ga0136617_10001567_pt1 | contig 20278 bp, 23 predicted proteins | sample AntDrymUQ3222106_2_FD_129672 | JGI IMG/M metagenome (GOLD analysis project Ga0136617, IMG submission 129672) | Polar desert sand microbial communities from Dry Valleys, Antarctica - metaG UQ322 (21.06) | ecosystem: Environmental > Terrestrial > Soil > Desert | place: Antarctica: Dry Valley...
ACGGCGCTTGCGCTCCGCGTAGAGGTTGAGCAGCTCGCCGGCCAGCTCCTGCGCCGCGCGGCGGGCGCGCGCCTTCATCGTCTCCCAGCGCGTGCCGCCGAGCTTGGACAGCGCGGGGTGCGCCCCGTCGGCGCCGACGTAGCGCGAGATCTTCGCCAGCTGGTCGACCGGCATGAACACCTTGTCCGTACCGGCGAACGCGAGGTCCAGGTAGTCGCGCGTGACGCCCGCCACCGTCTTGGTGTCGAAGCCCGCGAAGCGCGCGACGCCGTGGTCCTCGTGCACGACGATGTCGCCCGTGCGCAGGTCGGTGAACGAGCGCAGCAGCCCGCGGCCGCGGCGTCCGGCGTCCTGGCCGGCGGTCGCGCGGCGGCGGTGGATCAGCCGGTGCTCGGGGATCGCGGCGAGCTTGAGTTGCGGGGCGATGAAGCCGTCGCGCAGGCTGCTCTCGACGAACACCAGCCCCTCGCCCGCCTCGAAGGACGCCTGCGCGCGCCCGAGGTTGTAGGCGGCGCGCTCGGCGGCGCCGCGCTGGGGCCAGGTGACGACGGTCGTGTAGCCCGAGCGCACGAGCTTCTCCAGCTCCGGCTCGGCCTCGCGCAGGGAGCGGGCGGCGAAGTCGGCGGCCTGGGCGCGGATCTCGACCGGCTGCGAGCCGCTGATCGAGGACAGGCGCACGCCGGCGCGCTCGTCGAGCGCGGCGAGGATGCCGTCCGGCTTCACGTAGAGGTGGTGGGCGTCCGTGTCGTGGAAGGCCGCGCAGACGTCGTCCCAGTGGTCGCGCAGCGCCGGCGCGACGTCCTCGTCGGCGGCGACGACGACCTGCGCGTGGGCGGGCACGAGGTCCAGCAGCTCGCGGAAGTCGCCCACCGGCAGCAGCTCCGCGATGTCGGGGCGCTCGTCGGGGCTCTCCAGCGCGGCGATCTCGGCCAGCTCGCGGTGCTCCGCCGCCAGCTCGGCCGCGGGGGCGATCTCCACCGCGTCGGCCTCGCCGAGCGAGCGCTGGGTGAAGGTCGAGAACCAGCGCAGCGACTCGATCTCGTCGTCGAAGAGGTCGACGCGGACGGCGCGCTCCTCGGTGGCGGGATAGACGTCGAGCAGCCCGCCGCGGACCGCGAACTGCCCGCGGTCCTCGACCTGGTCGACCCGCTCGTAGCCGGCCGCGACGAGGTCGGCGGCGGCCGCGTCGAGGTCGAGCAGCTCGCCGCTGCGCAGCGTGAAGCCGTGCGGGCGCAGCTTCGGGTCGGGGACCTTCTCGCTCAGCGCGACGGCGCTCACCACCACCACGGGCTGCTCCGAGCCGGCGGGCGTGTCGAGCAGCGCGTCGAGCGCGGCCACTCTGAGCCCGACGAGGTGGGGTGGCGGCGTCAGGTGCGACTCGTAGGCCACGCCGCGGCTCGGGTAGAAGCGCACGGGCCGGGGGCGCAGCCACGCGCGCAGGTCGGCCGCCAGGTCGCGCGCGGAGCGGTCGTCGCCCGCCACCACGACCGCCGGGCGGCGGACGTCGCGGTCCGCCAGCGCCGCGATCAGGTACGCGCGCAGGGACTGCGAGACGAAGGCGGAGCCGCCCTCGTCGGCCAGCCGGGAGGCCGCGTCATCGTGATCGAGATGGGAGAGGAAGCTGCGCAGTGGCATGATCGGAGCACGCCGAACGGCCGCGCATCATGCGCGGCCGTCCGTCTTGCTTCGATTCTAGGCCCCGCCATGTGTGAGCGGGCAGGGCCGTGCGTGGCGCCGGTGCCCCTTCGGACCAGCGCCCGCGGTGCCCTCCGTGGCGCCGCCTGCCGGTGGTATCGGCACCCCTTGAGCCGGAATGAGGAGTGCTGGACTTACGTTCGAGTCGCGGCGGGCTACGGTCACCCGGCCCGGCGCGCCAGGATGTTCAGCCGCACGTAGTGGATCGTCAGCGGCGGCGCGCCGAGCCGCTGCACGGCGGCGGCGACGAACGGCTCGTGCAGCTCGGCCGGCAGGCGCTCGAGGAAGGACCCCAGGCAGATCGCCCCCAGGTAGCCGGCGGGGTCGTCGACGTCGACGTCCACGCGGGTGCTCCAGCACCAGACGTCGGCGAAGCCCAGCCGGCGCAGGCGTGCCTCGGTGTCGGCGGGGGTGGCGAAGTTCCAGTCGCCCGACCAGCCGGCGAGGTGCTCGGCGAACGGCGCGCGGCGCGCCAGCTCGAAGCCGGCCTGCTTGACGGCGGCGACGTTGCCCGCTCCGCCACATTGAGCCACGAGCCGCCCGCCGGGCGCGAGCGCGTCGTGCAGCCGGGAGAAGAGGCGGTCGTGGTCGCCGATCCAGTGGAAGGTCGCGGTCGACACGATCGCGTCCACCGGCTCTCCGAGCGCCAGCTCGAGCAGGTCCGCCTCGCGCACGTCGACCGACGCCGGCAGCCGCCGCCGCGCCTCGTCGACCATCGCGGGCGACCCGTCGACCGCGATCACCCGCCCGCGCGGCAGCCGCTCGACGAGCGCGGCCGTCACGCGCCCGGTGCCGCAGCCGGCGTCGAGCACGGTCTCGCCGCCGTCCAGCTCGAGCCGCTGGAGCACGTCGCGCCCCATCGCCTCGATCGGCGCGGACAGGCGCTCGTACGTGGCGGCGTCCCAGTCGCGCGGCATCCGCCCGCAATCTATTGGCGCGTGCCGTCTCGCGAGGCGGCACGCGGACTCGGCCCCCGCGCGCTCCACCCCGGCCGTGTGAGTCGGAGTCTCGACGACGACGGGTCAGCCGTCTCGGCTGGGGACGGGCACGGAGACGACGGTGAGGCCGTCGATGCCCCCGAAGTCCGCCGGGTTGGAGGTGTGCACTCCGAGGCCGTTGGCGAGCGCCGTGGCGGCGATCATGGCGTCGTAGGACCGGGCGGCAGGCTTGCGGCTGCTGCGACGAAGGGCCGCGGCCACCTGCCCGAAGGCGCGCGCCGCCTCCGCGTCGAAGGGCAGCGGGTCGAAGTCGGCCTCGGCCTGCTGGAGACGGGCCTGTCGGGCGGCGCGCTCCCGCGGATCTCGTGCCATGAGCGGACCGACCGACAACTCCGCGAGCGTCACCGCGGTGATCAGCGGCTCATGAGGCAGCCAGGCGGGATCGGCGACGCTCTCGAGCAGGATCACCGTGCTCGTGTCCAGGATGCCGCGGACGGCTCGCTCGCTCACAGCTCCGGGTCCAGGACGGCATCGATGTCCGCCCGCATACGCACCGGGTCGACGGGAGGGAGGTGGCGCCAGCGCTCGAGCAGCACCTCCGCGGTGAGCGGCGGCCGACGGAGTGCGCGCAGCTCGGCGACTGCCCGGCCGGACCTGGTGATCGTCACCTGTTCGCCTCGGGCGACCCGCTCGACGACGTCGCCCCCGCGGTTGCGCAGGTCGCGGATCGACACGTCGGCCATGACATCAATGTATCACGTGTGAGACACGATACGGCTGTCGGCTCAGCCTTCGAGCACGAGCCGCTCGGCCGCGTCGGCCGCGCGGGTGACGAGCTCGCCGACCTCGGCGGCGGGCCGGCGCCAGCGGCCGAGCACGTAGCCGGCGACGATGTCGGGATCGGTGGAGTCGGGCCGGCCGACGCCGACGCGGACGCGGTGGAAGTCGGGCGCGCCCAGCTCGCGGCGCAGCGACTTGAGGCCGTTGTGGCCGGCCAGGCCGCCGCCGAGGCGGACGCGGATCTCGCCGAACGGCAGGTCGATCTCGTCGTGGAGGACGACCAGCCGATCGAGCTCGAGCTTGTAGGCGCCGCGCGCCGGGCCGACCGAGCGCCCGGCCTCGTTCATGTACGTCTGCGGGCGCAGCACGGCCACGCGCGGGCCGCCCGGCCCGGTGCGGCCCTCGGCCAGCTCGCCGGCGAACTTCTTCCTCGGCTTCGGCAGCTCCCAGCGCCGCGCCAGCGCCTCGGCCACCTTGAAGCCCACGTTGTGCGGGCTCTCGGCGTAGCCGGCGCCCGGGTTGCCCAGCCCGACGACCAGCCAGTCGACGGGCGCAGAGGGGCGGAGGAGGCTCAGGAGCCGTCCGAGTCGGCCTTCTGGGCGGCCTCCCCGGCGGTGTCGCCCTCGGCCTGCGCCCCGGCCGCTTCCGGATCGAGCGGCTCGCCGTCCTCGCCGACCAATGCGACCTCGGTCTCGATCTCGTCCTCGACCGGCTCGAGCGTCGGCGGGGTGATCGTCACGACCACCGTCTCGTCGGGATCGTCGAGCAGCGTCACACCGGCCGGGGCGGCGATCGCCGACAGCATCAGCGTGGCGTTCATCTCCAGGCCGGACACGTCATGCGTGATCGCGTCGGGGATGTCGCCGGGCAGCGCCTCGATGTTCAGCTCGCGGGTCTCCTGGTTGAGCACCCCGCCCTCGACCACGCCGGGCGCCTCGTCGGCGCCGGTCAGCTCGAGCACGACCGTGGTGTGGATCGTCTCGGCCATGTTCACGCGGATCAGGTCCACGTGCACCGCCTCGCCGCGCACCGGGTGGCGCTGCAGGTCCTTGACCAGGACGGGCGTGCCCGTGCCGCCGTCGATCGAGACCTCGAGCACGGCGCCGGCGTGCGCGAGCGTGTTGCGCAGGATGCGGGCGTCGACCGCGAAGTGCTCGGGGGTGCCGTCGCCGCCGTAGATCACCCCGGGCACGAGGCCGTCGCGGCGCAGGCGGCGCGCCGAGCGCGAGCCCTCCGGCGAGCGGGCGGTCAGGGAGAGCGAGCGGGTGTCGGAAGGCATGGTGAGGGGCGTCGCGGCGCGGGACGGGGACGTTCGGGACGGCGCGCGAGCGGGCGCCATGCTAGCGAAAAGGGCGTCTGACGGACGGCGCTGAGGGGTAGCTCTCCGATCATGGCCCCCGACGAGGAGCTGCTGCTCATCTTCGGCACGCTGCACCTGGTGGCGCTGGCGCTCGGGGCGCTGCTGTTCGTGATGTTCCTGCGCTCCGACACGAGGGAGAACCGCGAGCCGCCCGAGGAGGACGAGGGCGGCGGCGGAGGAAGCGATCGCATCTCCGACCGGCCGAAGACGTCGCCGCCAGGCGGCATCCCGCTCCCGGACGCGGAGCCCGCGCCCGTCCGCCTGCGCGGGCACGAGCGCCTCGCCGACCTGCGCCCGCGGCCGGACCGCCGGCACGTGGCCGAGCCGGGCCCGGCGCGCCGCCGGGTGCGCTGACTACCCGCCGTACTGCGGGGCCGAGGTGAAGATGCGCTGGACGTCGGCCCAGGCCGGCTTGCGCGCCATCGTGTCGTAGCTCAGCAGGCCCTTCTGGTGCACCGGCGGCTCGGGCCGCGGGTTGCCGCCCTCCCAGTCGGGCTTGACGCGGAACTCGTTGAGCGCCCAGTAGACCGCGCCGCTGAGCCACGGCTTGCTCGCCAGCACGCCGAGGTGGTAGTTGACGAACTCGCGCTGGAAGCCGAACGTGCCCTTCTCCTCGACCGGGCCCTCGCGGTTGGCCTCGGCGCCGAACTCCGTCACCACGACCGCCTGGCGGCGGTAGCAGCGGCGCACCTGGTCGAGGTAGGGCGAGAGCTTGGAGCGGTCGAACAGCTTGCCCCCCGGGCCCGGGTACCAGCCGAAGTACTCGTTGATCCCGACCACGTCGAGCGTGTCGTACTCCGACTGGCAGCCCGCCGACGGGTAGCCGGCGAACGCGATCCCGACGGGGCGCGTGGGGTCGATGTCCCTGGCGATCCCGGCGGCGCGGCGGATGTAGTCGCCCTGGACGGGGCCGGGGCGCGAGGACAGCTCGTTGCCGACCGACCACACCATCACCGACGGATGGTTGAGGTTGGTCTCGACGTTGCGGCGCATCTCCTTGGCCGCCAGCTCGCGCACCGGCTCCAGCTTGAGGTAGGTGGTCTTGACCGCGTAGACCGGGATCTCCGACCAGATCAGCATCCCCTGGCGGTCGGCCAGCTCGTGCACGTAGGGGTGCATCGGGTAGTGCGTGCGCAGGACCGTCGCCCCGACCGCCTGGGCCTCGTCGACCAGGCGCTTGCGGAACACGTTGTCGACCGCGAAGCCCTGGCCGCGGGTGTCCTCGTGGACGCCGACGCCGCGGAAGCTCGTCGGGCGCCCGTTGAGGTACAGCCGCCCGCGCGACACCTTGACCGAGCGCACCCCGCTCTTGAGCGAGTAGCGGCCCACGGTGCGCCCGCCGGAGGACACGGTGATCGTCACCGGGTACAGGTACGGGCTGGCGGGCGACCACAGCCGCGGCCTGGCGATTCGCACGCGACCTCTGAACAGCTCGGCCTCGCCGGCGTCGACGGCGCGCGTGCCGAGCCGCACCCGGCGTCCGCCGTAGGTCGCGGTGGCGCTGATCCGGCGCCGGCGGTCGGTGACGTTCTCGAGCGCCAGCGTGAAGTCCACGGCGGCCGGGCAGCTCGCGCAGGCCAGCTTCGGCAGCACCCGGACGGTCTTGAAGGCGGCCGTGTCGAGCTTCTCGAGGTAGACCTCGCGCTGGATGCCGCCGTAGTTCCACCAGCCGCCGGTGGCGTTGCCGGTCGTGCTCAGGCCCGAGGGCGGGAAGTCGGTCGGCAGGCGCTTGGAGTTGGCGCGCAGCACCAACCGGTTGACGCCCTTGCGCTTGAGGCCCTTCAGGCGCACCGTGAACGGGATGTAGGCGCCCGCGTTGCGGCCGATCTCGCGCCCGTTGAGGAACACGCGCGTGCGGTAGTTGACCGACTCGAAGCGCACCGCCCACTCGAGCGCCGCGCGCGCGTCGGGCAGCTCGAAGTCCTTGCGATACCAGCCGACCGAGCCGCGCATCGACTCCTCCGAGTCGTCCCCGACGTTCCAGACGTGCGGGGTCGCGACCGGCGACCAGCCGTCCGTGGAGGTCTGGCGCTGGAAGCGCTGACGCAGGCCGACGTCGGCGTCGTCGAGCCGGAACAGCCACTCGCCGTCGATCAGGACGCGATCGGCCGGGCCGTCCTCGTAGAGCGGCGCGCCGGACGGGACGTCGGCCGCGAGCGCGCCGGAGGAGGGGAGCGCCGCGAGCGCCGCGAGCAGCGCGAGGGGGAGGAGTCTGGAGAGCCGCATCACGGCGAATCCCAACACCCGCTCCGGCGGCAAGTCGCGGCGGCGAGCGCGGCGGTCCGATCCCGGACTCACGCGCAGCCCGACTCGCCGGGGATCGGGGCCGAGATCGAGAGCAGCTCGGCGGCGCCGCCGGTCAGCGGGCCCTCGCGGCGCACGCGGACGCACTGGACCACCGGACCGGCGTCGCCCGCGCGCCACGCGACGCGCGCGGTGCCGACCGTGCGGGTCAGCGCGAGCCGGGTCGAGGGCGCGTAGGTGAGCACCTGCACGGCCCCCGGCCGGCGCAGCTGCGCCACGCGCGCGCGGGCCGACTGCGCGCACGCCGGCTCGCGGGCGCAGGCGGGCAGCTGGGCGAGCACGGCGGCCGCGTCGCCGCGTGCCTGGGCGCGCAGGAGGTCGACCACCAGCCCGCGCTCGGCGCCGCTCCCGGCCAGCCCGCGGGCGAGCAGGAGCGAGAGCCCGGCGAAGAAGAAGACGGCGACGGCGACGGGGATCAGGACGCGGGCGCGGCGCACGGGCCGCACAGTGTGGCGAGCCCGCTCAGCCGGTCTCGGGGAAGTCGTCGCCGGAGATCTCGAGGAAGCGCTCGACGGAAGCCTCCTGGCGGCCGAGCCGGTCGGCCAGCTCGCGCGCGTGCTCGGCGGCGACCTCCAGGAAGTCCTCCAGGCACCGCTCGGGGTCGTCGGGCAGCGGGTACACGCGCGCGACGTCCTGCTGGGCGCAGACGATCCCCATCGGCGGGCGGCCCTCGGCCAGCGGGCGGGCGCCGCAGACGGCGGTGACGACCATCCCACGCTCGGGAGCCACCAGCGCGGCGGGCAGCAGCCGGTGAGCGGGCAGGCGGACGTCCAGCCGGATCCGGCGGTCGACCTCCACGCGCCCGCCCGCGACCTCCTCGAGCGGCTCGCGCCAGATGTCGAGCACCGTGTCGGCGCCGACCAGCGCGTCGCGCAGCGCGGCGGCCTGCTCCGCGTAGAGCGCCTCGGCCTCCCGGCGGTCCTCGGCGGCGCCGAGGTCCAGGTCGCAGGGCACGCGCATCAGCTCGCCGGCGCTGACCGCCGAGCCCGCCCCGCGGCCGCCGTGGGCGACGTAGGTCTGGATCGTGCCGAGGTCGCGCCGGCCGTGGAAGACGACCGTCAGGGTGTCGCACAGCGGGAGGCTCCGGACGCGCAGCGCGACGGCGGCCGACGCCTCTGCGTCGATGAGCGCCCTGCGGAGCAGATCGTCGGCGTGGTCGTCGTCCATGCGTTCCTCCTGAACGGGGTTGCGACCTCCTGGCGAACATCATCCCGCATCGGACGGCGCGAGGGGACGCTTCGACGAACGGCATAGAAGGGTACGCTCGCGGCATGGGTGTGATCTACAAGCCGTTCGGCATCGTCCTCAGCCTCCTCGCCGGGCTCGCCGGCAAGAAGGTCTTCGACTTCGTGTGGACCAAGATCGACGACCAGGAGCCGCCGGAGGCCACCACGCAGGACACCTCATGGCCGCGGCTGCTGAGCGCCGCGGCGGTCCAGGGCGTGATCTTCCGCGTCACGCGCTTCGTCGTCGACCGCTACGGGGCGATCGGCTTCCACTACCTCACCGGGGTCTGGCCGGGCGAGAAGCGCCCGGACCCGGAGGGCTAGCCGCCGCGCGCTCCGCCGGAGCGCAGCACGAAGCCGCGCTCGGCCAGCGTCGCCAGCGCGTCCTCGAACGCGCCGAAGTCGCGCACCAGCAGGTGGTCGAGCGGGCGCCCGCTCGGCCCGGCGGCGCGCACCCAGCGGCGCAGCACCGGCGCGCCGGCGCGCTCGGAGGCGTCGGCCAGCAGGTCGAGCAGGATCGGCAGCTCCGGCTTGTGGTCCAGCTCCCCGGCCAGCACCGTCAGCGGGTCCTCGTCGAGCACGGCCAGCAGCTCCTCGTCGGAGAGGCCCAGCAGCTTCTGTAGGCGGTGCGCGCTCAGCGGCTCAGAACAGCTGGTTCTCGGAGGGGCGAGACACGCCGCCAAGGTACCGCGCTAGAGAGCCACTCAACCGCTGGGCAACCGCTCAGAACCGCCGGGCGTCGGGCGGCGACTGTCGCGCGAGTGTCGCGCGCGGCTCGTACGCTCGCCACCGATGGACGCTCGCCGCGGTGATTACCTTCGTCGTCGGCTTGGGTGGCGTCACTTGCCCAGCTTACGTCCTGCATGGGCCTCCTACGGAGGCCTCGTCGAGGGGCTCAGCGCTCATGAATGCTCGCGCGCTGCTGTTGGACGCGCCATGGACGCACGATCCGGTTACAGTGCGCCCAGTGCGACCTGGGAACGGGCCGGAACGCTTCTCAGCCGTACCAATGCGTGTCCGGCGGGGAGCAGAGGAGTGTCCTCGAGCTCCCGTCGAACCGGCGGGAGCCGCTGCTGCGAGCCGATCGCCGGTCCGATTGAAGGAGCTTGGAAGGCAGCCGGGCGGGACCACTCCGCCGTGCCCGCTGACACAAAGGCGACGAGGGCCGACCCAGCGGGCGGCCGCGGCCACGCGCGCGCGCCAGGCTTCAGCCCGCGCGCCGGCGTCCGGCTGCCGGACTTCGCGGCGCCGCCTGCGCACGGGCCTTCGCATCAGTCCGGCCGCTGACGACGACTTCGGCTAGGCCACCGGCCCATGCTGCGTCCTCGCCGGTCGGCGCGTCGGGCCGTGGCCCGCTACTGCGGGCTCTGGAAGTACTCCAGGTTTCTTCGCGCGTAGTCCGACCACTCGGCCGGAAGCTGATCCTCGGCGAAGCAGGCGTCGACGGGGCACGCCTCCACGCAGGCGTCGCAGTCGATGCATTCCTCGGGGTTGATGTGCAGCATCTCGGAATGCTCGAAGGCGGCCTCGTCCGGGGTCGGATGGATGCAGTCGACGGGACAGACCTCGACGCACGAGTTGTCCCTGGTGCCGATACAGGGCTCAGCGATCACGTAGGTCAACTGGGACTCCCGCCCGGTCCGAGTTTCGGCTGCTGGATCTCGCGCCCGCCACGACGCGCGCCATCACCACGGCGACGATGGCGACGGCCATCAGCGGGGTCAGGACGGCGTCGGCGAGCACGTCGGCCGAGACGAGCGCGGCGCCGATGCCGAGGATGACGGCGACGCCGGCCGCGATCCAGCCGTCGTCGCCGACGACGAAGTCGTACCAGAAGCGCATGAACGCGAGGACGAAGCGCATGGCGTTCAGTCGGCCGGGACGGCGGCGGGCCGCCCGGGACCGGAGCCCCGCCGGAGGGTCGCGACGGCCAGCCGCGACAGGACCACGTAGGCGACGAGGAGGATCACGAGCCACAGGTCGCCGACCGGCCATTCGAGGCTCTCGCTGCCCGCGGCGAACACGCCCAGCCCCTCGACGGCCCAGAAGGTCCCGAACGTTGACAGCAGCACACCGACCGCGAACTTCAGCGTGTTCTCGGGAATGTTCGACAGCGGGCGGTGCGCGATGGCGCCGACGATCAGCACGATCGCGGCGGCGACGCCGGCGCCGGCGGCCGCGGTGGGGATCGAGTCGGCGTTGAGCCCGAAGGTGATCACGATGAACACCACCTCGAGGCCCTCGAGGAACACGCCCTTGAAGGACACCACGAACGCGAACCAATCCAACCCCAGGCGCTCGTCGTGGCCGGCGCGCTGCGCCGCAGCCTGCTGTGCGCGGTACTCCTCGTCCTCGTTGTGCAGCGCCTTCAGGCCCGAGGAGCGCAGGATGGCCTTGCGCAGCCATTGCAGGCCGAAGATGAGCAGCAGCGTGCCGATGAAGAGCTGAAGCAGCGACTCGGGGAGCCATTCGACGAGCGCGTAGCCGGCCACCACGGTCACGAGCGCGAGCCCCACCAGCGCGAGCCCGGTGCCGATCAGCGTCGAGCGCCAGCCCCGGCTGACGCCCATCGCCAGCACGATCGTGAGCGCCTCCACGAACTCGACCGCCGAGGCCAGGATGACGGCGGCCATGAGGCCCAGGTCGATCGCATCCAAGCTCATGCCCCGCCCCCATCGCGGCGCGCGCGCGGCAACCTGACGATGCCCTGCTCGGCCTCCGGTTGCTGCGGCGCGGTGGTGCCCCACGGGACATCGGCCGGCGCCTCCAGCGACGGCCCGCTCTCCATCTCGGCCTCGTAGACGCGCTCGATGAAGTCCTCGAGCAGGCGCTCGCAGTGCGCGATCTGCGCCCGCGCCTCGGCGCTCAGCTCCGCTCCGAACCAGTCGCGAGCGCTCACGCGATCGAACCAGGAACGCAGCTTCTCGAGATCCGCCTCGATCTCCTCGGCCTCGCCCGCTGTCAGGTTCCCCCGGAAGATCTCGAACTCCACCTCGCGGGCGAACTTGCTCTCGCATTCCTCCACGATCTCCGCGTACTCCTGACGCCGCAGCGCGCTCCAGCCATGCTCGAGGCGCTTGCGCTCACGCGACGGAAGGTCCGTGAGCCGGAAACGGTGAGCCTCGCCCCCTTCGTCCACCACGCGCTGCTCAACGGCGTCCAGGCGAGCGGCCAGATCGCCGAGCTCGGGAACCGCGACGACGCCCTGCTGCAGCGGCAGCGCACCGAGCCGGCGCAACTCGCGCCACGCTGCGACGCGGGCGCGCGAGGGACGACCCGGCAGCCGGTAGATGAACAGCTGCCACATGGTCCGGCGCACAGTGAAACAGATGGACGATGTAACGTCAAGCACATCGATATTGAAGTTACTGCGGGACGGACGGCATGATCAAAGTCGGGATCGCGGGTGCCACCGGTTGGACGGGCGCTGGAGCGCCGGCGATCACCGGCCTGACGCGTGGGCTGGACACGCTGCTGCTCGGTTAGGGAACTCCCGCCGGAGCGGTGACGATCGGCGGGCTCCGCTCGACTACCAGTCGCTGAAGCCGGCGACCGCGCTGTCGACCTCCGGCCAGCGGTAGGCGGTCGGCCGCCGGTTGGCGAGCGAGGGCAGCGTGCGGCGGACCTCTGCCTGGCCTTCGAGATCGAGGTCGCCGATCACGAACGTCTCCTCCCCGGGCGCGGCGGCGAGCACGACGCCCCACGGGTCGACGATCAGTGAGTGTCCCCCCCATTCCTCGCCCGGGATCGACGTGCCGATCTGATTGGGCGCCACGACGAACGCCTGGTTCTCGATCGCGCGCGCCCGCAGCAGCACTTCCCAGTGCGCGCGCGTCGTGACCAGCGTGAAGGCGGAGGGCAGCACGAGCACTCGCGCGCCGCGCAGCGCGAGGATGCGAAACAGCTCCGGGAAGCGGAGGTCGTAGCAGACGGAGAGGCCCAGCTCGACGCCGGAGCCGGTCCTGCTCACCGTGATCTCGTCGCCGGGCTCCGCGGCGTCCGATTCGCGGTAGACCACGTCGCCCACCTCGACGTCGAACAGGTGGATCTTCCGGTACGTCGCCTCGATGTCGCCGCTGGATGAGACATGGACGGTCGTGTTGCGCACCTTCTCGCCATGCGCTGCCCGCTCCATGATCGAGCCGGCGACGAGGTCGATGGCGAGCTCGGCGGCGATCTCGCGCGCCCACGTGATCGAGGGCCCGTCGAGCGGCTCGGCGCCGGCGAGGAGCTGCTCGGTGCTGCCCAGCAGGTTCCAGGTCTCGGGCAGCACCACGAGCTCCGCGCCGTCGGCCGCGGCGGCGCGCGTCAGGCGATCCGCGGTGGCCAGGTTGCGCGCCCGATCCGGGGTGGAGTTCATCTGGACGGCGGCTGCCCGCAGCACGCTGGTCATGCCGGCTGCTCCTTGGCCCCGGCGAGGATGCGGTCGATCGCGGCCCGGTCGGTCGCGCCCTCGGTCAGGAACAGCAGCACGTTCGTGTTGCCGTCGATCGACAGCGCCTCGCGCGCCGAGGGGTCGGACGCCAGATGCGCGAGCGCTCCGACGGCCGCGCCCGCGCACTCGCCGGCGATCACGCCCACCGAGGCGAGCCGCCGGATGCCGTCGACCGCGACGGAGTCGTCGATCGCGAGCAGTGCGTCGAGCCCCGCCGCGACATATGGCCACGCCACGGCGGACGGGGTCCCGGCGTCGAGCCCCGACATGATCGTTCCTGTCGTCTGCGTCGTGACGACGCGCCCGGCGGCCAGCGAGGCGCGCACGCAGTCCGCCCCGAGCGGCTCCACGCCGACGATGCGCGACGACTGACCGTGCTCGTGACGCACGTGCCGGATCACCGCTGCGCCGAACGCCCCGACGCCGAGCTGGACGAGCACGAGCTGCGGCCATGCCTCGCCGCGACCCTCCAGCTCGTCCGCGATCTCCCACAGGATCGTCGAGTAGCCGTCGATCGCATCATGGGGGATCGTCTCGTAGCCGGGCCAGGAGGTGTCGGAGACGACGAGGCAGCCGGGCCCGGCGGCGGTCGCGGAGCGGGCGACGGCGTCGTCGTAGGAGCCGTCGACGCGGACCACCTCGGCGCCCTCGCCGGCGATCGCCTCGATCCGGGCCGGGGCCATGCCGGCGGGCACGAAGATGCGGGCATCCAGCCCGAGCATCGCAGCGATGCGCGCGAGCGCGCGCCCGTGGTTGCCGTCCGTCGCCGCCGCCAGCGTCAGCGGCCGCAGCCGGGCCATGCGCTCGGCGATCGCCTCCAGCGACCCGAGCGCGGCGAGGTCCTCCTCGGCCAGGGCCGACAGCGCGCGGATGGCGGCCCACGAGGCGCCCATCGCCTTGAACGAGGGGAGCCCGAGGCGCTCGGTCTCGTCCTTGAGCCAGACGCGCCCGAGGTTCAGCTCGCCGGCGAGCCGCGGCGCGTCGATCAGCGGCGTCGCGCGATGGCCCGGCAGCACGCGGTGCAGCGCGAGCGGCGCTCGCGTCGGCGCCGGCCCCGGCATCGGGCCGGACAGGTGGTTGAGCTCGAACGTCGCCCGCATCAGCCCGCGACCTCGTAAGGGCGGTAGGGCGCGTCGCATGGTGCGCCCAGCGCCACCCACAGCCGGCGCGCCGCGATGTCGGCGATGCTGCTCGCGACGGTGGTCGCCTCGCGGCCAGGGTCGTCGAAGGGCTGATCGCAGATCGCATCGGGGACGTTGGCACGGTCGCGCAGCGCGTCCGCGATGGCGTCGACGTCGATCTCGCCGTGGCGCTGGCCGAGCAGCTCGCGGATGCGGTCGAGCCGTCGGCGCGAATTCCGCAGCAGGGCGGGCGGCGACTCCTCCTGCTCCTGCAGCCGCGACACGAAGTGGTTGGAATGGACGAGCACACCCTCGCTCGGCTCCAGGCGCTCGCTGTCGGTCGGCGTGGTCTCGAGGTTCGTGGCCCCGTCGGAGTCCGCGATCAGCAGGTTGCGCGGCGCCGCGCGGTTGCTGCCCTCCACCGCGGCCACCGCCGCCTCGCGGTCCTCCTCGGCCAGCGCGATCCGCGTGTAGAGGTAGCGCGGAACCCCCACCCGCCAGCCGGCGAGCAGCGGGTACGCCTCCGCCGTCGCGTCCCGATAGGGAGCCGTGCGGGCGAGCACTGTGTCGACGTCCAGCCCGAGGCGCTGCTCGAGCCGGGTCACGAGGATCTCCAGGTGCGCGGCGATCAGCCCGGCGCAGGCCGCGCCGTAGCGCTCGCCGGCTTCGAACCCGTCGCCGGGCACGTCGATCGTGTGAAGGGCGGCCGCCGGGACCTCGCGCAGGCGCGTCATGACGCGGCCACAGGCTGCGGCTGGAGGGCGGCGGCGTCGATGACCGGATAGGGGTCGTGCTGGATCACGGGAGGACCTCCTTTGCGTTGGCGCCAGCGCGGCGGACGCGCTCCGCGTGGTGGCAGGCGACGACATGCGGCGCCCGTGGTGTCCCCAGGTCGCGCAGCGACGGCTCGTCCGTACGGCAGACGTCGGTTGCGAAGGCGCACCGGGTGTGGAAGCGGCAGCCGCTCGGCGGATCGGCGGGGTCGGGTGGGTCGCCGGGCAGCACCAGCCGCTCGCGGCCGGACTCGCGCACCGGGTCGGGAACCGGGACGGCCGAGAGCAGCGCGAGCGTGTACGGATGCAGCGGGCGCTCCCAGACGTCCTGGCTGGAGCCCAGCTCGGCGACCTTGCCGAGGTACAGCACCGCGGTGCGATCGCTGATGTGGCGAACCATCGAGAGGTCGTGGGAGATGAAGAGGTACGTGAGCCCGAGCTCGGCCTTGAGGTCGTCGAGCAGGTTGACGATCTGGGCCTGGATCGAGACGTCGAGTGCCGAGATCGCCTCGTCGGCGATGACGAAGCGCGGCTCGGTGGCGAGAGCGCGGGCGATGCCGATCCGCTGCCGCTGGCCGCCCGAGAACTCATGCGGGTAGCGGTTCTGGAGGTCAGGGTCGAGCCCGACGAGCTCGAGCAGCTCGCCGACGCGGCGCCGCCGCTGCGCTGCCGATCCGATCCGGTTCGTCTTCAGCGCCTCCAGGACCGTGCTGCCCGCGGTCATGCGCGGGTTCAGCGACGCGTAGGGATCCTGGAAGACCATCTGCATTCGCGGCCGGAGCGCGCGCAGCGCCTTGCTGTCGGCCTTGGTGACGTCCTCGCCGTCGAAGACCACGGAGCCACCACTGGGCTCGAGGAGGCGCAGGATGGTCCTTGCCGCCGTCGACTTGCCCGAGCCGCTCTCGCCCACGAGCCCGAGCGTCTCGCCGGGCCGGACGTCGAGGTCGATGCCGTCCACCGCACGGACGGCGCCGACCGTCCGGCGCAGCACCCCGCGCCGGACCGGGAAGTGCTTGACGAGGTCGCGGACCTCCAGCAGCGCGGGCTGACCGTCGCTGACCGTCATGACGCCGCATCCACGATCGTCGGAGCGTCGCGGACCTCGTCACGTCGGTGGCAGGCGGCGCCGTGCTCGCACCCGACCGCGGCGAGCTCGGGGAACTCCTGCCGGCAGCGTTCGATCACCCAGTCGCAGCGGGGCGCGAACGGACACGCGTCGATGCGCGGCGCGCCGTGCGGAGGGGAGCCCGGGATCGGCGTCAGGCGGCGGCGCTCGCCGCCCAGGGTCGGCAGCGAGCGCAAGAGCCCGACCGTATACGGGTGGCTGGGCCGCGCGAACAGCTCGCGGACCGGTGCCTGCTCGACCGCGTAGCCGCCGTACATGACCGCGACCTTGTCGACCAGTCCGGCGACGACGCCGAGGTCGTGCGTGATCCAGATGATGGCCATCCCGAGCCGCTCGCGCAGGCCCTTGACGAGCTCGATGATCTGGGCCTGTACCGTGACGTCGAGCGCGGTCGTCGGCTCGTCCGCGATCAGGACGGCGGGGTCGCACGAGAGGGCGAGCGCGATGAGGATCCGCTGGCGCTGCCCGCCCGAGAACTGGTGCGGATGGTCGCCGAGGCGACCGGCGGCGTTGGGGATGCCCACCAGCGTCAGCAGCTCGATCGCGCGCTCGGCGACCTCCCGGCGCTCGAGCCCGAGGTGGTGTGAGATGACGTCGCCGAGCTGGCGCCCGATGGTCAGGCCCGGGTTGAGCGATGACATCGGGTCCTGGTAGACCATCGCGATCTCCCGGCCGCGGACGCGCCGCAGCTCGCGCTCCGGCGCCCCGAGCAGCTCGCGTCCGCGGAAGCGCACCGAGCCCCCGTCGATGCGCCCCGGCGGTCGGGGGACGAGGCCCATGATCGACAGCGCCGTCACCGACTTGCCCGACCCGCTCTCCCCGACGATCGCCAGCGCCTCGCCTTCCTCGAGCGTGAAGGAGATGTCGTTGACCGCGTGCACCGGCCCGTCGTCGCTGTCGAAGCCGACGGCCAGGCCGGACACCTCGAGCAGGGGCACGCTCACCGCTCGGCCCTGCGCGGGTCCAACGCGTCACGGAGGCCGTCGCCGACGTAGTTGACCGCCAGGACGGTCACGAAGATCATCATGCCGGGGAAGAATCCGCGCCACCAATGGCCCTGGTTGATGACGGCGTTCTGGGACTCGTTGAGCATGCCGCCCCAGGTCGCGCGCGGGGGCTGGAAGCCCAGCCCGAGGAAGGAGAGCGCCGACTCGATGAGGATGGCCGTCGCGATGCCCAGCGTCGCCGACACGATCACCGGCGTGAGCGCGTTGGGCAGGATGTGGCGGATCGCGATCTTGACGTCACCGACGCCGATCGTCCGCGCTGCCTCCACGTACTCCATCTCCTTGAGCGAGAGGTAGCTGGCGCGCACGAGGCGCGCCGTGTTCATCCACGTGAAGAACGCGATGGCCGCGACGATCGTCACGAAGCCCGCGCCGAGCAGCGTCACCAGGAGGATCACGACGAACAGGCCGGGCAGCGAGTAGAAGACGTCGACGAGCCGCATCAGCGCGTTGTCGAGCACGCCACCGGCGTAGCCGGCGATCGCGCCGACGAGCACGCCGACCACGATCGAGGCCAGGACGGCGGCGCCAGCGACCGCCAGCGTCAGCCGCCCGCCCACGAGCACCCGCACGAGCTGGTCGCGGCCGAGCTCGTCGGTCCCCATCGGATGCGCGAGCGACGGTCCCTCGTCCTTCGCGCCGAAGTCGATCGCCTGCGGGTCGATGCCGAGCACGACCGGCCCGAGCAGCACCGCGAGGGTGAGGACGACGAGCACACCGAGCCCGCCGAGGGCGAGGCGGTGGCGCCTGAACCGGCGCCAGGCGTCGTGGCGCAGCGAGCGCGCGGCCCGCGGAAGCGCCTGCTCCGCGGCCGGTTCGGCTCCGAGTGTGTGGCTACTCATACGTGATCCGTGGGTCCAGGAGGCCGTAGAGCACGTCGGCGAGCAGGTTCGCCATCACGACGAGGAGCGCCGCGATGATGAGGATGCCGAGCAGCACCGGGTAGTCGCGCAGGTCGGCCGACTCGATGAACAGCCGCCCCATCCCGGGGATGGCGAAGATCGACTCGGTGATGACCGCGCCGAGGAACAGCTCCGGGATCATCAGCACCGCGACGGTCACCACGGGGATGGCCGCGTTGCGGAACGCATGCCGTACGACGACGGTGCGCTCGCTCAGCCCGCTGCCACGGGCCGTGCGCACGTAGTCCTGGTGCAGGACGTCGAGCATGGCTCCGCGCACGTAGCGGGTGAGCTGTGCCGTGGAGATCAGCGCCAGCACCGCGACGGGCATGATCAGGTGGCTCATCCGGTCCCATACCGCGGCGAGGCCGACATGCTGCTCGCGGAGGTCCTCCAACCCGGATGACGGCAGCCATCCGAGCTCGAACGAGAAGAGGAAGAGCAGCATGAGGCCGAACCAGAAGCTCGGCGTGGCGACCCCCACGAACGACAGCCCGGAGGAGACGTAGTCGAACACCGAGTACTGCCGTGTGGCGGCGAGGATGCCGATCGGCAGCGCGATGAGCAGCGAGACCCCGAACGCGAGGCCGGTCAGCAGGAGCGTGGTCGGCAGCCGATCGGCGATCGCCTCCAGTACCGGGCGCCCCGTGTTGAACGAGGTGCCCCAGTCCCCGGTGACGATCCCCCCGGCCCAGTTGAGGTACTGGACCGGGAGGGGGTCGTCGAGCCCGTACTGCGCGCGCAGCCGCTCCGTGCGCTCGGCCGTCGCCCGGCCCCCGCCGCCTTCCGACGACGCCAGCGGACCGCCGGGCGTCATCTGGAGCAGCAGGAAGATCACGATGCTGATGCCGATCAGCAGCGGGATCGCCTGAAGGCTGCGCCGGATGACGTAAGTGCCCATCGGAGCTCACTGCACCCGGCCTAGCGGGCGAGGTACCAGTCGCCGGCGCTGCGCCAGACGCCGTCGAAGTAGTCCTTGCTCACGCCCTTCAGCCGGGTGCTCCAGGCCCAGCCCCAGGTGGAGCTGTAGAGCGGAAGGGCCGGCCGCTCCCGGGCGAACAGGCGCGCCGCCTGCTCGTAAGGGGCCTTGCGCCGTTCGGGATCGACGGTCGAGCCGGCCTCCTGCACGAGCGCGTCGTACTCCTCGTTGCACCAGTGCGTCACCGACTGCCCGCCCGGGTTCGACTTGGAGGGGCGCTGATCGCACGTGAAGATCGACGCCCAGCCGTCGTCGAGCGGGTCGACCACGTAGCCGTCGCGGCTCATCATGATGTCGAAGTTGCCGCGGGCCAGACGCCCTCCCTCCTGGAAGGTGCCGAACATGAGGTTGCTCGGCACGTTGTTGATCTTCACCTCGATGCCGATGTCCTCGAGGTTCTGCTGGACGATCTGCTGGTAGAGCTCGCGCGTCTGATCCCCGGTGACCGTCTGGTAGCGGAGGCTGGCGCGCACGCCGTCCTTCGACCGGATCCCGTCGTTGCCGCGTTCCCAGCCGGCCTCGTCGAGGAGCTTGTTGGCGCGCGCGGCGTCGAATGGTGCGGCAGGGATGTCGTAGTTGGCCAGGCCCGAGTAGAACACGGAGCCGTTCAGCTCGCCGAAGCCCTCGAGCACCTCGTCGATGACCGCCTTGCGGTCGATGCCGAGGTCGATCGCCTCGCGGACCGCCGGGTCGCCGAGCACGGGATGCGGCTTGGAGTGGTCGCCGTTGTCGGAGCCGTTGAGCCACAACCACTCGACGTGCGACTTCGTCTCCTGGACCGTGACCTCGATCGGCGCGCCGTTGTCGCGCGCCTTGGTCAGGTCCGGCAGGTCGCCGGAGGTCACGAAGAACACGGTGTCGAACTCGCCGCGCTGGAAGGCGCTGATCGCCGCCTGCGCGTCCGGGGTGATCTTCAGGGTGATCCCGTCGAGGTACACGGGCCGCTTCTCGCGGTTCCAGTAGCTCTCGTTGCGCTTCAGGGTGATCTTGTCGCCCTCGTCGAACTCCTCGAAGACGAACGGGCCCGTCCCCAGCGGCAGCTGCGCCTGCGGATGCTCCGTGGTGACCGCCGTCGAGTCGAACTCGTGCTTGGGCAGGGTCTGCTGGAACAGGCCGAGGAAGTACGGGTTCGGCCTCTTCATCTGCACGCGCACCGTCACGTCGTCGACGGCGTCGACGGACTCGACCAGGTCGTACGCCGAGGGGGGGATCGCCGTGCTGTCGGGGTCGCGGATGACGTCGAAGGTGAACTTGACGTCCTCGGCCGTGTAAGGCTTGCCGTCCGACCACGTGACACCCTCGCGCAGCTTGAACGTAACCGTCCGGCCGTCATTCGCGACGCCGCCGTTCTCCTCGGTCGGGATCTCGGCGGCCAGGACCGGATCGAAGCTGCCGTCTGGCCGTGCCACGAACAGCGGCTCCTGCGCCCAGAACGAGAGGAACGACCCGCTCTGATCGTTGAACAGCGGGTTCATGGCGCCGGCCTCCTGGACCATCGCGATCAGAGCCGTGCCGCCCTTCTTCGGTCCGCCCTGATCGGCGCCGTCCTGGTCGGAGCCGCCGCTGCTGCACGCGGCCAGGCCCAGCGCTCCGGCGGCGGCCACGAGGACGAGCGACCACCGCCCTGCACGA
>Ga0136617_10001568_pt1 | contig 20263 bp, 16 predicted proteins | sample AntDrymUQ3222106_2_FD_129672 | JGI IMG/M metagenome (GOLD analysis project Ga0136617, IMG submission 129672) | Polar desert sand microbial communities from Dry Valleys, Antarctica - metaG UQ322 (21.06) | ecosystem: Environmental > Terrestrial > Soil > Desert | place: Antarctica: Dry Valley...
GCGCTGCCGCCGGACAACACGATGGCGTGCACCTGCTGCACGGTGTTGCGCGGATCGAGCAGGTCGGTCTCCCGCGTGCCCGGGGCGCCGCCGCGCACGTCGACGCCGGCCGTCGCCCCCGCCTCGGTCAGGATCGCGGTGCATCCGGTCGGCCGCTCCGTGAGGGTGAAATGGCCGACCTTGATGCCGGGGACGGCGGTCAGGCCGCCCGCCGCATCCTCCCCACGCGCCGGCATGGAGAGGACGACGAGGGCGCCGATCGTCTTCAGAAGCTGTACCGAACGCCGAGCTGCACGATCCGGCCCTCTTCCGCCGCCGTGATCACGCCGAAGAGCGGGCTGCCGATGATGCCGCCCGGCTGTCCGAACCGCGCCTGGTTGAACACGTTGAACCCCTCGATGCGCAGCTGCAGGTTGTGATCGCGGACGATGGCGATGTTCTTGAAGAGGGACAGGTCGGTGCGGACGAAGCCGGGGCCGCGCACGATGTTCCGGCCAGCGTCTCCCATCTGCCCGGCGTTGGCGGCGACGGTCAGCCGCTGGAGGCAGGAGGTGTCGAACCACTGCTCCGTAGTGTTTGGCGCGTTGGCGTTGGGATCGCAGACCCGGTTCGGCCGGTTGGGCAGCGCCATGAGCGCGACGTCGACGGTGTCGTAGACGGTCAGCGGGAAGCCGGTCTGCTTCTGGAAGATGCCGTTCAGCTGCCAGCCGCCGAGAACGTTGCGCGCGAGCGAGCCCCTGTTCTCCAGCTTCGGCAGCTCCCACCCGAAGCTGAGGACGAAGCGATGCCGCACGTCGAACAAGGCGTCGCCCTTCTCCCGGGCGAGGGCGGCCTCGATCGTCGAGTCGTCGCCGATCGTCACCGGCAAGACCGGACGCAGCTGATCCGCGTTGCCGATGTTGAGGCCGGAGATGTGATCGAGGGCATGGCCCCAGGTGTACGAGGCCAGGAAGTTGAGCCCGCGGGTCGGACGCATGCGGGCGCTCGCCTGCAGCGAGTCGTACCAGGACCGCGCCTCCGAGAAGGTCGGCCGCACCAGGCTGTAGGCCGGGTACCGCCGCGCGCCACGGGTGCGTGTGACCAGGTTCGGCGTCGTCGGATTCACCTCGAGGAACATCGGCATGTTGTAGCCGCGCGACCCGACGTAGCCGACCTCCACCCCGATGTTGTCGCCGATCTGCCGCTGCACGGTCAGGTTGTAGTGATGCGCGACGGGGGTCGTGAACTCGCTCCCCCACCCGATGAAGATCAGCCCGGGCGGGAAACCGGCAGGTCCCGTGGCGAGACCGGCCAGCGGATCCCGGAAACGCGGCTCCGTCGCGTTGGTCGGGAAGTTCACTTCCGTGAGCGGCTGGAAGGGCGGAGCCAACGTGCCGGCCTGGAAGAAGTCGCCCTGCCCGGGGACGAGGTCGTAGAACATCCCCCAGGCAGCGCGGACGCTGGTCTTGCCCGACCCCGTCGGATCCCAGACGACGCCGACGCGGGGCGCGAAGTTGTTCGTGTCCGCCTCGTACGTGCCGCGGGAGATGCCGGGATCGCCGGGATAGACGAGGCCGGCGGGCGCGGCGGGGAAACGGATCGACTGCACGCCGGGCCGGAACGTGTTGAGCTTGTCGTCCTTTTCGTAGAACGGGCGAGCCAGCTCGTAGCGCAAACCGAGGTTCAGTGTGAGGCGGGGAGACAGCCGGAACTCGTCCTGCACGAACGCCGCGTACTGCAGGCTCGTCCCGTTCATGACCGGATCGCCGGCGCCCTGGCGGAACTGGGCGGGCATGCCGAGCAGGAAGTCAGCAGCGGCGTTGCCGGTGTAGGTGTTGGTGAAGGTGAAGTCGCCGTTGGGGCGATTGATGAACGAGATCTGGATCTGCTCGCGGCGGATGTCGACGCCCGCCTTCCACGAGTGCCGCCCGGTGAGAAACGTGAACTCGTCGGTGAACTGCACGACCTTGTTGATGCGCTTGGCGAAGGGCTGCTGCGCGTCGCCGAGGTTGAAGAAGCCGCTGACGCCGATGAAGGGCAGGCCCACCGCGGCGGGGTTGCGGTTCTCCACCGCCAGCCCGACACTGTCGTTGGTCTCGCCGCTGGTCACGGTCGGGTCGGCGTCGATCTCGTTGTAGGCGATGCGCGCGACGTTGATCGCCCGCGAGCTGAACATGTAGGTGTCGCTCGCCATGTAGTCCTGCAGCGTGGCCTGCTGGTTGTTCCCCGCCGGCGAGAAGATCGACGGGCTCGTGGGATTGGTCTCCTGGCGTCCGCTGCGCAGGTAACGCCCGAGGATCGAGTGCTGGTCGTTGATCCGGTAGTCGACGCGCAGGCCGATCTGATTGCGGTCGTCCTCGACGGTCGGCGAGTCGGTGAAGCGGTTGGCCCCCGTGTTCGGCGAAGGAATGTAGTCGCGCAGCAGCCGCAGAGCGATCGGGTCCAGCCGTTCGGTGGGAATGATGTTGCCCGGGAAGGGCTGTCCCGTGCGGGGATCGCGAATGGCGGCGCCACCGGAGAAGTTGCCCGTGCGCTGCGCGTCGGTCAGCACCACGCTGGTGACGGTCGTGCCGCGCTGGTTGCGGAAACCATCGTAGTACCCGAAGGCGAAGAGCTTGTTCTTCACGATCGGCCCGCCAAGGCTGGCCCCGAACTGGTGCTGGTTCAGCTCCGGCTTGGGCCGGTCCTTGGGCGCGAAGTAGTTCCGCGCCTCGAGCGCCTCGTTGCGATGGAACTCCCACGCGCTGCCGCGCCAGGAATTGGTGCCCGAGCGGGTGACGACGTTCACCACGGAGCCCGCGTTGCGTCCGTACTCGGCGTTGTAGGAGTGGGTGAGGATCTTGAACTCCTGGATCGCGTCGGGGGGCGGCCGCAGGACGAAGCCGGTGTTGAAGCTGTCGTTGTTGGTCGCGCCGTCGAGGAGGAAGTTGTTGGACTGGCTGCGCATGCCGTTGACGCTGAAACCGCCGGTCAAATTGCCGAAGCCGCCCGGGGTCGCATCCCCGGTGGCACCGCCGAGGGATGCCGGCGGAGCGACCACGCCGGGGATCAGCGTCCCGAGCTGGGTGAAGTTCCGGCCGTTGAGCGGCAGGTCGATGACCTTGCGCTCGTCGATCACGATGCCGAGGGTCGCATTGCCCGTCTCGATGAGCGGAGCTTCGCCGAGGACATCGACGCTCTCCGTCATCTGGCCGACGGCGAGGCGGAAGTCGACGCGGGCGGTCTCGCTCACCGCTACGCGCACGCCGGTGCGCGTGAGCGGACGGAACCCGCTGAGCGCGGCGTTCACCCGATACGCGCCTGGAGTCACCAGCGGGATGGTGTACAACCCTTCGCTCCCCGACGTCGCCTCGCGGACCTGACCCGTGTCCTGGTTGGTCGCCTGGACGACGGTGCCGGGCATCAGCGCGCCCGACTCGTCGGTGATCACGCCGGTAATGGTGCCGGTGGCCTGCGCGCTCACGATCGCCGGAACGGCCAGCATCAGGAGCACGGCCAGCTTCATGCCCTTCATCATCGACCTCCCTCTCCCTCGGTCAGGATCCCCACCATCGGCACGCCCTCGATTGCGTTCATCGTCGCTCCCAGCAGGCGAGCCACCGTGGGCGCGACGTCGATCTGTCTCGCGAGCGGCATCGCGATCCCCTTCCGGATGCCGGCGCCGGCCATCACCAGGCCCGTGTGCATGAGCCGCTCCGTTAGCGAATCGATGGCCGCTCCGGCCGTCACCGGCCAGGAGAAGGCGGCCGTCGTGGCGCCGGTCGCGCGCGTCACGTCCCATACCGCGGGAACCTTGACCGCGTCCGCGTTCATCACCCATTGCCGCGACCCGGTGGCGGGGTCGAACATCGTGTTCTGGGTAACCCCGTGGCGCGCCGGACGCACGCCGGTCGCAATGGACACGTGCGACGGGTAGGTCAGCGAGGGGTATTGCCCGATCACGCCCTCCGCCCAATTGCCTTCGGCCCGCAGCGCCTGCAGGTTCGGCATCGCGTACTCGTGCGGGCGCAGGTACGCCTCCGGCACCAGGCCGTCGATGGAAACGAGGATGACGTGATCGGCGAGGCGTCGTGGCGAAGGGGTCGCCGGCTGGGCATGAACATCGCGCGCAGCGATGAAAAGCAGCGCCGCCAGCGCGGCGGCAACCCGGCGACGACGGACACCCGTGCGGCTCTGCATCGTGAGCGACCCTCGCGGACGGCCAGCTTCGACGAGCCCGCCGCCCCTGTCAAGCGAGGGCGCGGTCCGTCGCCTCCAGGGCGCGGTCGATGATCGCGAACCCCTCGCGCAGCTGCTCCTCGGTGACGCACAGCGGCGGGTTGGTGAAGAAGGTGTTCCAGCGGACGAAGGTGTACAGCCCTTCCTGCCGGAAGTACTTTCCGATTGCCTGCATCTCCGGCGAGGTGCCGTTGTACGGCGCCAGCGGCAACATCGTCTTGCGGTCCTTCACCAGCTCCACGATCCCGAACAGGCCGATCGAGCGCACGGCGCCGATGCACGGATGCTTTTTCTCCAGATCGGCCAGCAGCCCCTTCATGACCGCACCCATGCGCGCGGCGTTTTCGATCATCCCGTCTTCCTCGTAGGCGGCAATGGTGGCCAGCGCGGTGGCGCAGGCGAGGGGATGGCTGTTGTAGGTGAGGCCGCCCGGGAACACCTTGTCCTTGAAGTGATCGGCGATGGCGCGCCGCATGCCCACGGCGCCCAGCGGCACGTAGGCGCTGGTCAGCCCCTTGGCCATGCACAGCAGGTCCGGCACCACCTTCCAGTGATCGACCGCGAACCACTTGCCGGTGCGCCCGAATCCGCACATCACTTCGTCCGCGATCATCAGGATGCCGTGTCGCGTGCACAGCTCGCGCACCCCTTCCAGGTAGCCGTCGGGCGGAACGAGGATGCCGTTGCTGCCCACGACCGTCTCCAGGATGAAGGCGGCGATCGTCTGCGGCCCCTCGAGCTGGATGACTTCCTCCAGCATCGCGAGCGAGTCGCTGGTGCTATCCCAGCCCTTCTCGATGCCGCGATACGGATCGAGCACGTGCACGACGCCGGGAATGCCGGGCTCCGCCGCCCACCGCCGCGGGTCGCCGGTGAGGGTGATGCTGCCCGCGGTGCCGCCGTGGTACGAGCGGTAGCGGGCGAGGATCTTGTGCCGCCCGGTGAAGAGGCGCGCGATCTTGATCGCGTTCTCGTTGGCCTCGGCGCCGCCGTTGGTGAAGAAGAACACGTCGATGTCGCCGGGACAGATCTCGGCCAGCTTCTCGCCCAGCCGCGCGCGCACCTCGGTGGCCATGAAGGGATTGGCGTAGGCCAGCGTCGCCGCCTGCTCCTGGATGGCTTTGACGACGCGCTCGTCGGAGTGCCCGACGTTGACGCACATGAGCTGGCTGTTGAAATCGAGGAAGCGCTTGCCCTCCGGCGTCCAGAAGTACACGCCCTTGGAGCGCGCCACCGCGAGGGGATCGACCTTCGACTGCGCCGACCACTCGAACAGCGTGTGCTTCTTCGTGAGGGCGATGATCTCCTCGCCGGTCATCGCGGTGGTACGGGTGGTGGTCGTCACGCGTGTCTCCTCAAAGGGCAGCGCGTACGGCCGCCGCCATTTCTTCCGTGCCGGCGCCGCCGCCGAGATCCGGAGTGCGCACCTCGCCCGCCTTTAGAACCTTGATGATCGCGGCGAGGATCAGGTCGTGCGCGGCGCGCTCGCCGACGTGATCGAGCATCATCGCCCCCGCCCAGATCGCGGCCACCGGGTTGGCGATGCCGCGGCCGGCGATGTCGGGCGCCGAGCCATGGATGGGCTCGAACATGGACGGGAACCGCCGCTCGGGATTCACGTTCCCCCCGGGGCCGAGGCCGAGGCTGCCCGCGATGGCCGCGCCGAGATCGCTCAGGATGTCGCCGAAGAGGTTGGAGGCGACGATCACGTCGAGCGTCTCGGGATGGTTGACCATGCGCGCGGCCAAGGCGTCCACATGGTAGCGGCGCGCGGTGACCGACGGATAGTCCGCGGCCACCGCCTCCACCACCTCGTCCCACAACACCATCGAGTGCCGGAGCGCATTGGACTTGGTGGCGCTGGCCAGCAGGCGGCGCGGGCGCTGGGCCGCGACCTCGAACGCGTAGCGGACCACGCGTTCGATACCGCGCCGGGTGAAGATCGCCGACTCCTGCGCGATCTCGTCCGGCGTGCCCTTGTACACGCGCCCGCCGACCCCGCCGTACTCCCCCTCCGCGTTCTCGCGCACGCAGATCATGTCGACGTCCTCGGGCGCGCGCCCTTCGAGGGGGCCCTTCACGCCGGGCAGCAGCCGCATCGGCCGCAGGTTCACGTACTGGTCGAAGCGCTGCCGTATGGGAAGGATCAACTCCCAGACGGTGATGTGGTCGGGAATCGAGGGATCGCCGACGGCGCCGAGGAAGATCGCGTCGAAGGCGCGGAGCTGGTCGAGCGCGTCCTCGTCCATCATGTGTCCCGTGCGCGCGTAGTGCGCGCTGCCCCACGGAAAGGTGGTGGTCTCGAGACGCGAGCCGCTGCGCTCCGCCGCCTCTTTGATCACGGCCAGCGCAGCGGGAATGACCTCGGTGCCGATGCCGTCGCCGGGGATCACGGCCACGCGCAGTGCGCGCGCTTTGTCCGTCACATCCCGGGCGGCGTGAAGCGGCCGTCCTGCGCCGTCCATCCGCCGTCGACGAAGAGGATCGTGCCCGTGATGTAGGCGGCCGCGTCGGAGGCGAGGAAGATCGTGGGCGCGGCGATTTCTTCCGGCTTCGCCCATCGCCCCAGCGCGGACTTCGCGGAGTACGCGGCGTACCAGTCGGCGTTGGCCTTGATGGGCGCGGTGAGCGGCGTGTCCACGACCCCCGGCCCGATGGCGTTCACCCTGACGCCACTCGGTCCCAGCTCGGAGGCCGCCGTGCGCATCAGCTGCACGATGCCCGCCTTGGTCGCCGCATACACGGCCTGCCCCGGCTCCACCACCAGCGAGCGGATCGACGAGAACAGGATCATGTTGCCCTTCTTCTGCGCGCTCATGATGCGGCCCGCGGCGCGGATGACGTTGAAGGTGCCGCGGAGGTTGATGGCCACCACGCGGTCGAACTCTTCCTCGCTGTAGTCGAGGAGCTTCTTGCGCACGTTGATGCTGGGCGTGCAGGCCACGACGTCGAGCGTCCCGTGATCCTTCGCGACCTGGTCGAGCGCCTTGTCCACGTCGGCGCCCTTGCGGATGTCGACCGGTGCTGCGACGGCGTGCCCGCCGTCTTTATTGATGCGGCCGGCGACGTCCCGTGCCTTGGCCTCGTCGAGGTCGAGGCAGGCCACCCGCGCGCCCTGCCTGGCGGCGATGAGGGCGACGGCCTCGCCGATGCCGGAGGCGGCGCCGATCACCGCCATCGTCTTGCCGTCGAGCCGGAAGAGCCCCTGGTCCTGCATGTTCACTCCTGGATGCCTGCGAAAGGCGCATCATAGTCCCCCTCGGGGAGGCGGCCATGCGCCTGTCACGCTATTCCATCGGCTTCGGAATCGTCGCCTGCCTCGGGCTTCCCTTCAATCCTCCCGTGATCGGGTGCCTCGGAGGTCGGTGCGTCACGTACGAGGACGACAAGGCCTCGCCTTGTGTGGAGCTGCGCTAGCTGGGCCGGCCAGCCCGGCGCGCCGCAGCGAAAATAAATCCGCTCAGTTGTCCACGCTCGCGCCGCGCCCGATCAGAGGCGGTGCGCACAATCGCGGTGGCGACGAGCACGATCGCGTTGGTGAGGCTTCTGTCGCATGGAGAAGGGCACGAAAGGCGATGACCGCCGATCGCGCGTCATAAGGGCAGCCAGGGCCATCGAAAACTGGGTGCACGACCCGGTGCTACACAGGGTCATGAACGAAAACATCCTCGCCTCTGCGGCCCGCTTGTCGGATGACGCCCTTCTCACGCGGTTGAAGTCGCTCGCCGTTCTGGAACGGGACGCCACCGTCGAGCTGGTCGCCCATCTCGCGGAGCTCCACGGCCGGCGCTCGCATCTCGGAGAAGGCCCGGGGTCGCTTTACCACTACTGCCGCAGCGAGCTCGGCCTTTCCGAGGACGCCGCGTACAACCGCGACGCGGCGGCAAGAGCGGTGCGGCGGTTCCCGGTGATCCTCGACCGGCTGGCCGATGGCTCCGTGAACCTCACGACCGTCCGTTTGTTGCGCCCCATCCTCACCGCCGAGAACCATCTCGCGCTGCTGGCGGAGGCGAAGCATCGCAGCAAAAGGGACGTGGAGATGATCCTCCGGCGCGTGGATCCGCTGCCCGACGTACCGTCGTCGGTCCGAAAATTGCCCGACCCCATGCCCGCCGTCCCCCGTCCATTGCCGCCGCTCCCTCCAAACTTCGTTGCCGCTGCGGATGCGCCGCCCGCTGTTTGCGTGGCGCCACCGGTGCAACGTCCGGTCATAGCGCCGCTCGCGCCGGAGCGGTATCGCGTGCAGTTCACGGCGTCGCAGTCCACGCACGACACGCTGCGTCGTCTGCAGGACCTGCTGCGACGCGAGATCCCCGACGGCGATCCCGCGGTCATCGTCGATCGTGCCCTGAGCCTCCTGCTGCGCGAGGTGGAGAAGAAGAAGATGGCGGCCACGACTCGTCCTCGCCGACCCCGAGGGACGAAGAAGGGATCGCGCGGAATCCCGGCGCATGTGCGCCGCGCGGTGTGGAGCCGCGACGGCGGCCGCTGCGCCTTCGTCGGCAGGCACGGGCGGTGTGGCGAGCGCGCCTTCCTGGAACTGCACCACGTGAAGGCGTTCGCGCACCAGGGCCCGCCGACGGTGGAGAACATCTCGCTGCGCTGCCGGGCCCACAACGTCCACGAAGCGGAGGTCGTGTTCGGCCGCTACGAGACGCCGGTCGTGCGCGATGCCGGCGAGAAATACGCTGTTTCCGGGGAAATCACACCCGTTCCGGAACGGCGGACGTGGTCGTCGACCTACGTGATCGCGCGCCGGCGACCCAGGGCGACGGCGGCGCAGACCACCACGGAGGTCGCGATCCCGACAAATGCCGGCGAGATGATCCCGAAGCCCTTGCCGAGGGTGGCCAGATGGACGGCGACCATGGCCGCGATGCCGACTCCGATGGCGGCCAGCGCCTCCGGCTGCCCGACCCGCCTCACGTAGAGGCCGGCCACGATGGGCACGAACAGGCAGACCCCGAGCACGGTGTAGAAGATGCTGAGCGCGCCGATCACCGACGGTGCCGCCACCGCCATCGCTACGCCGAGCGTTCCCCCGCCGACCGCCGCCCAGCGCGCGACCTTGAGGATCTGCCGATCGGTGGCCGCGGGATTGATGTAGCCCTTGTAGAGGTCCCGGGACAGGGACGTGGACAGCATGAAGAGGATGGCGTCGGCGGTGTTGACCTCGGTCGAAAAGACGGCGGCCAGGCCGATGGCCCCGAGGAGCGGCGGCAGGTCGCGCAGCAGGAGCGTCGGCAGCGCGAGCTCGTGGTGCCCGAGGTCCGGATGCAGCGCGCGCGCGGTCATCCCGAGAAGCGCGGGGATGAAGGCGAAGATGAGCAGCGCGACCGCATTCATCCCGACGCCGAGCCGCACCGCGCGGTCGTCGCGCGCGCCGTAGACCTTCTGCAGCAGACCGGGCGAGACGATGAACGCCGGCACGAGCAGCGCGATGTAGGTGATCCCGGACGCGCCGCCCTGCCAGAAGCTCCAGTACTCGGGGTTCTGAGGGGTGGCCGCCGCCATCGCGGTCCATCCCCCTGCCGCGCTCAGTGCGAGGGGAAGAAGCGCGGCAAACACCACGAGCTCGACGACGAGCTGGACGGCGTTCACCCACGCCGAGGTGAGCAGTCCGCCGGCGGTGAAGTAGGCAGTCATCGCCGCGCCGCCCAGCAGGCAGCCCACCCATTTAGGCAAGCCGAGCACGGCGTTCAAGACGAGCCCCATGGCGACGATCTGCCCCGCGAGGATGGCGAGGGTGCCGAGCCACAGGAGGGCCGCGACGATTCCTCGTACTTTGCGGCCATAGCGGTGCTCTAGGTAGTCGCCGACGGTCTGCAGGTTGTGGTCGGCAGCGACTTTGCGGATGCGTGGCCCGACGGTGAAGGCGAGGATGAGCGAGCCGATCGCAGCGGAGCCGACCCACCACCAGGCGCTCAGTCCGTCCCTGTATCCGAGGCCGGTCGCGCCGACCGTTGAGCCCGCGCCGATGTTGGCGGCGATCAGGGTCGAGAAGAGGAGGCCGGGACCGAGGCTCCGTCCGGCGACGAAGAAGTCACCGGTGGTGGTGACCTTGCGGCTGATCCAGAGGCCGATCGCTACCTGGAGGACGAGGTAGCCGACGAGCAGGACCAGGTGGATGCTCACGCGCGGCGAGGCTACTTGGAGGGTGGCCTAAAGACAACAGACGAGGCAGCGCGGTCACGAAGGCCACGGCATTCGCGAGGAAGCGAATCGTCGGAAGCGGTCACAACGTCCGCGAGGCGGATCAGCAATGGCCTTGAGGGCGCCGGAGTTGGCGCTTCCTTCCGCGACGTGACTGAGCGGAGCGCCAAGCACGCGACCAACTCGCTACCGATGCGGGTGAGAACTCTGATGATGGGACCGAGATTGGCAGCCCGTTTTGCTGCGCAATTGCCGCGCCTACGGGTGGTCGAGCGGAGGTACAGCGGAGGGCGGCGGAGCGTTCCCTGCATTTTCGATGGTCACGGTCGCGATCGCCGCCGAACGACGGACCTCGCGGCCGGTGCCGTCGCCGCGACGGAAAGAGAGACTGAGGACGTTCGTTCCTGGACGCGGAAGCCCCTCCTGAATGTCGAAGCGATACTCCCCCCAGCCCGGCGCCATGGGCTGGCGCGCGATCACGGTCTCGTTCCACGTGAGCTCGATGGATCGCGTCGCGTCCGCATCCGCAGGAGCAGCGACGATGGTGACCGCCAGGGCGCTCCCGCCCGCCACGGGAAGGAACAGCCGCGTCTCGTCGCCACGGACCCACCGACAACGAACGCCCTGGTAAACCGCCGCCGCCGAGAGGTTCCGCGCCCGCGCCGGCAGGTGCAGGATCGCGGGCTCGCCGCCCATATCGATGCGGACCGTGTCGCGGCCGATGACGCCCTCCCCCGTATACGCCGCCATCATCTTTATTGCGGCACCGGGCGAGACCGGCTCGAGCAGGGCGTAGGTATCCGCGACGAGGCCATCCCGCATCTCCTTGACCACGCGGCGAACGGGCGCCGGATCCCCGGGCACCGCGCGCAGCGTGTCCACGGCGATGTCATAGCGGAGGAACGCGAAGGCGATCACGGCCAGCGGCAGCCCCACGCGCGCGAGAGGCGCGATGAGCACCGCCAGCCCCGGCGCCAGCAATGGCACCATGCCCGTGAAGCGGCGCACGTGATACCAGTCGAACACGCTCGCGTTCAGCCACCACGCCCCGAGTAGCACCGGAACCACAGCGACCACGTACCTCCTATCGCGGAAGGCGAGCACGATCAGACCGACGACGGCGATTCCCATCGCGGGGTGCGACGCGAACAAGCCGCCCCGGTCGGAGACGAGCGCACCCAGCAGCTGCGGCTCCGCATGCAGGAATTGATCGCCGTGGATCGCCTGGTGCGGGATGAGCACCGGCGTCCCGAACATCGCTTGCCAGACGGCCATCTGCGGCAACGCGACCACGACGAACGCGATCACGAGCACGGCGCCGGCGGTCGTCACGCGGCGCGCGTCCACGCGCCGTGCCAGTTGACGCGCGATCTCGATCCCCGGAACCAGCAGCAGCAGTCCATCCTGCGACCGGGTGAGGAACGCGAGCCCGCAAGCCGCGCCGGCGAGAAACGCGCGGTGACGATCCGGCCGATCTCGCAGCGCCAGGTAAGCGCGAAGCACCAGGACGGCGGCGAAGAATTCCACTCCGTGGGCCGTCCCCGGCAACACCGACAGATAAAAACGGACCGGCGATCCGACCCAGGCGATGACCGTCGCCCAGAACGCCGCCCACGGACTCACCCAGCGGCGCAACGTGTGCATCAGCAGGAATAGCCCCGCCGTCCCGTAAAGCATCGTGGCAAACGCGACCATCGACTGATACAGGGGTTCGGTGCCGCTCGGCGGGCCCAGCCCGGACAGGCGCGCGCCCAGCCGCAGCGCGTGGACGGCGACCACGAGCGGTGACCACAGGAGAGGCGCGCCGATGGGCAGGACATTGGGCAACGAAGCCGCCTCCGGCCATCCCAGCAGGGCGTAATCGTTGGCGAGATCGAGATCGCCGTCGAACAGCAGCGAGCGTAGATACGCGTAGTAGTGCGTGCTGTCGCCGCGATCAAGAAGGCGGGCGTGGTCCACGTAGGTCGGGATCAGCAACAGGGCCAGCGCAACCCACGGCGCGCGCTCGCGGTGCTCCAGGCCCCGCTCTCCCAGCCAATACCAGAGCAGGCCGACGATCAGCAGCCCCGTCGCCCACTGCCACGGCCGGAGGCCCCGGCCCCCATAAGCCCGGACCACGTCGAGCACGGCCATGGACACGAAGGCGGCGAGAGCGGCGAAGCGCCCGCTCCACGTGACCGGCAGCTTCAGGAGCGGAACTTCTCGGACGAGATCACTCCCCACCGGTGGAGCAGGAAGCGGCCCGCGGTGGCCAGCGTGCCGAGACCGTACACGACGCCGGCGCGGAAGCCGACCGAAGACGCGTCGGCGAAGTAGCGCGTCGAGATCGGCACCTCGACCACGCGCAGGCCGAAGTGCACGGCCTGGAAGATGACCTCGGTGTCGAAGACGAACCCGTTGGCGTTGCGGAGGAACGGCACGGTCTCGAGGAACTTCCGGCTGTAGGCGCGGTACCCGGTGTGGCATTCCGAGAACTGCCGGCGCATGGCCAGGTTCTCGGCCGTGGTCAGGAAGCGGTTGGCGATCTGCTTCCACATCGGCATCCCGCCCCGCGCCGCCCCCCCGGGCAGCATCATGCGCGAGCCCAGCACCATGTCCGCGCGCCCTTCCTGGATGGGCCGGATCATCTCGGGCAGGATCGCGGGATCGTACTGCCCGTCGGGGTGCAGCATGATCACGATGTCGGCGCCGTCGCGCAGCGCCTCCATGTAGCAGGTCTTCTGGTTGCCGCCATAGCCGACGTTGTGCGGGTGGCGGATGGCCTTAAGGTTCAGGCTCTTCGCCAGCGCGGTGGTGTCGTCGCGGCTGTGATCGTCGACGACGATGACCTCGTCGTAATACCCGGGGGGGATCTTGCGGAAAGTGTCCTCGAGGGTCTTGGCCGCGTTGTACGCGGGCATGACGATCACGACGAACGGCTTTCTCGCCGCGACGGTTTGCGTCGAGATCACTGCTGGTTCCATCGTGGGCGGGCGGATGCTAGCGGCTCGATTTCCCGCGGGCGAGGTCCGCATACACGAGCGCGGTGAACTGCTCGGGGTTCAAGAACCCCCCGCCCCACTTCGCGTCATGGGCGGCGGTGGGTTTGGCGGCGACGGCTTCGGCGGACGTTTTGCCCGCATCCACCAGCGCGCGCACGCTGGCCCGGACGCCCACGAGCATCTCCCGATAGGTCTGCAGATCGGCGCGGCTGGCCAGTGGTCCGTGCCCCGGAATGATGCGCGTGTCGTCCTTGACCATCGCCAGCAGCGTGTCGACCGCGGAGATCATGCCGTCGATCCCGCCTCCGCTGGCCACGTCGATGAACGGGTAGAGGCCGTTGAAGAAGATGTCGCCGGTATGGACGGTGTTGGCGTTCACGAAGTGGATGACGGCGTCGCCATCGGTGTGCGCGGCGGGGACGTGGAGTGCGTGGATCTCCTCGCCGTTCAAGTGGAACCGCACGCTCTCCGCGAACGTCACCACGGGCAGGGCGGCCCGGGGCGCCGCCGGCGTCTTCGAGTTGAAGAACTGATTGAACTGCTCGGTGCTCATGCGCCGGCGCACGTTGTCATGGGCGACGATGAGCGTTCCTCCGGAGCCGAGGTTCTCGTTGCCGCCGGTGTGGTCGCCGTGCCAGTGCGTGTTCACCACGAACTTGATGGGCTTGCTGCTGAGCGCGGCGACCGCGGCCTTGATCTTCGGGGTCAGGGGGGCGTACTGATCGTCGATGAGGAACACGGCGTCCTCACCCACCGACACGCCGATGTTTCCGCCGGCACCCTGCAGCATGTACAGGCCGGGCGTGACCTTGGTGGTGACGATCTCGACCCTGGAGAAATCGGGGGCTTGAGTGAACCCGGGAGCCGCGGCCGACAGGACGGCGGCGATGGCGAACGGCATCCATGGCTTCTTCATGATGGGTCTCCCGCTTGCGCAGCCGCGTATTCTAGCCCGTAACCTCGCGCGACCCGCGTGTTAGGCTCGAACCCATGCTGCTCGACGACCTCCTGCGCCGGCGGCTCGTCATCCTTTCCGGCAAAGGCGGCGTGGGCAAGAGCGTCGTCGGTACCGCGCTCGCCCTGGCCGCCCGGGACCGCGGCAAGCGCGTGCTCCTCATCGAGATCGACACCCCCGTCTCCGCGGCGCGGTTCCTCGGGGCGAATCCGTCACTTGGCCACGCCGAGACCGAAGTCCTGCCCGGCCTGTTCATGGCCAACCTCGATCCGCGCACGGTGATGGACGAGTACGTACGCGAGACCGCGCGCGTCGAGCTCATCGCGCGCAAGATCCTCGACAATCCCGTCTACAGCAAGTTCTTCGCTGCCGCCCCCGGGCTCCCCGAGCTCATGGTGCTGGGCAAGATCATGATCCTCGAGGAGGAGCGGGTCGGGTGGCCGCGCCGCCCCCGGTTCGACCTGCTGATCGTGGACGCGCCGGCGACAGGCCACGGCCTGTCCTTCCTGAAGGTTCCGCTGGCGGCATCGAACGCGATCCCCGTCGGTCCCGTAGGCCACAACGCGCGTCGCATCCTGTCCCTCCTGCGCGATCCCGAGCGCACTGCGCTGGCGGTGGTCGCGGTACCGGAAGAGATGGCCGTGGTGGAGGCCATCGAGTTCGCGGACAACGCGCACAAGGAGCTCGGGATCGAGACCCGCGCGCTGATCCTGAACGCATGCCACGAGCGCCGTTTCACCGCCGCCCAGGAGATGGAGGTCCTCGCCCTCGCCGCGGCCGACGTCCCCGGACGCCTCGCGCCGGGAGTTCCCGCCGCCGCGGCCTTGACCGCGGCGCGCCATCACATCCGGCGCCGCAAGCTGACGCAGTTCTACATGAAGCGATTGAAGAAGGCGGTGGACGCGCCGATCGTGCCCCTGCCCTTCCTGTTCGACGAGCGGCTGACCAAGGCATCGCTGCAGCTCCTCGCCGATCGGCTCGAGGCGGCGTGAGCGCCGAGGGCGCGCTCCTCGACGCGCTCGCGCACCGGCGGATCCTGATCGTGTCCGGATCCGGCGGGGTCGGGAAGACGACCACCGCCGCCGCCCTCGCTCTGCGCGCGGCGGTCCAGGGACGCCGCGTCCTCGTGTGCACCATCGACCCCTCGCGGCGCCTGGTCACGAGCCTCGGCCTGGAAACCCTCAGCGATCGCGCGCGGGAGATGGACATCCGGAGGTTCGATCCCGTGGCCGGGGGCCGGATGTGGGCCATGACCCTGGATACCAAGCGCACCTTCGACACGCTGGTGGAGCGTCACACCGCGGACGCGGTCGCGCGGCGGCGCATTCTCGACAATCGCTTCTACAAGCAGGTCTCTTCCGCGCTGGCCGGAAGCCACGAGTACATGGCGATGGAGAAGCTGCTCGACCTGGCCGCCGACGAGCGGTTCGACCTCGTCGTGCTCGACACGCCGCCCACGCGGCACGCGCTCGACTTCCTGGAAGCGCCGGACCGCATGATGGGTTTTCTCGACGCGAGCGTGCTGCGCTGGTTCCTGAAGCCCTACTTCGTCGCTGGACGCCTCACCCTCAAGGTCGCGACGCGGACGGGCGCCTTCTTCCTGAAGCTGGCGGACCGCGTGCTCGGACTGCAGTTCCTGCAGGACCTGTCGGAGTTCTTCCTCGCCTTCGAGGGTATGTACGCGGGGTTCAAGGAAAGGGCCCAGCAAGTCAACGAGGTGCTGCGGGCGGAAGACTCCGGATTCGTCCTCGTTGCCGGTCCCTCCGCGCTGACCCTCGACGAAGCCTTGTACTTCCACGAGCGGCTCATCGAGCGGGGCATGCCCTTCATCGGATTCATCGTCAATCGGCTGCACCCGGCCGCCACCGGACCCGGCGGGCGCGGCGGCGCTCCGGACATCGACGACGACCTCGGCGACCGGCTGGTCGAGGTGTTCAAGGACTACAGCCGGCTGGCAAAGGCGGAGATGAAAAACGTCGCGCGGCTCGAGGAGGAGACGGGCACCGTGCCCGTGCTCGTCCCGGAGCTGGAAGGAGACGTGCACGACCTCGATGGACTCCACGAGGTCGGCGACCTGATCTTCGGCGGCGCGCGGCCGGCACGACGGGGGCGCACGCGGGCTCGGTCGGCGGCCGCCGTGGCAACGAGGGCAGTGGCGGCGAGGGGCGCGCGGTGAGGATCATCCTTTACTCGGGCAAGGGCGGAGTCGGCAAGACCAGCCTGTCCGCGGCCACCGCCGTGCGCTCGGCGGCGCTCGGCCACCGCACGCTCGTCGTCTCCACCGACGCGGCCCACAGCCTCGCCGACGCCCTGGCCACGACGGTGAGCAACGTCCCCACTCGGATCGCCCCAAAGCTCGACGCGCTGGAGATCGACGTCAACCACGAGCTGGCCACGCACTGGGGCGTGATCCAGGACTTCCTCACCAAGTTCATGACCTTCCAGGGCGTCGGCGAAGCGGTGGCGGAGGAGATGGCGATCCTGCCCGGGATGGAGGAGCTGTTCAGCCTGCTGAAGGTGAAGGGACACGCGGACGGCGGCAAGTACGACGTCATCGTCATCGACACCGCCCCCACCGGCGAGACGATTCGAATGCTCGGCGTCCCGGAGATGCTGAACTTCTACTTCAAGCGCATCTTCCCCATCCACCGCACGGTGTTGAAGTCGGTGCGGCCGGTGGCGAAGCGGATGACGGACATGCCGCTGCCCTCCGACGACGTGATGAAGGCGGTCAAGTCCATCTACGAGCAGCTGGAGGGGATCAGCCCGCTGCTGCAGGACCCGAAGCAGAGCTCGATCCGCATCGTGCTGAACCCGGAGCGCATGGTGATCAACGAGGCGCAGCGCCTCTACACGTACCTCGGGCTGTTCGGCTTTCCCGTGGATGCGGTGGTCGCCAACCGCGTGCTGCCTCCGGAAGCGCGATCGCCGTATTTCGACAAGTGGTTCGGCATCCAGGCCGGGCACCTCGCGGAGGCGCGCAAGAACTTCGATCCCCTTCCGTTCTTCGAGGCGCGCCTGTTCGACCGGGAGATGGTCGGGCTGCCCCTCCTCGCGGAGTTCGCTCGCGACGTATTCGGCGACGAGGATCCGACCCAGGTCTTCTTCCGCGAGAAGCCCATCGAGGTGAGGAAGGAGAAGGGCGGCTACGCTCTATACATCCGTCTCCCGTTCGCGGAGAAGGACAAGATCCAGGTGTGGGCGCAGGGCGACGAGCTCGTCCTGCAGGTCGACAACCAGCGCCGCCACGTGGTGCTGCCGCGCACGCTGGCGTCGCGCAAGCTGCTGGGGGCGGCGTTCGCCGAGCAGCGCCTGCGTGTGGCGTTCGGCGACAAGGAGGATCATGCCGCGAGGTAGCCGGGCGCCGCGACGTGCCAGGGCAAAGGCCGATGAACCGACGAGGGCCCGCGAGGAGACGGGCGCCGGGGAAGCGACCCGGCCGCACGAAGGCGGCACGATGCGCGCGTGCTGCATGCTGTCGGAGATCCTCGAGGAGGCCGGGCTCGATCGCCAGAAAGCGCGTCAGCTGCGCCGGCAGCTCCTGGAGGGGATGATCCTGCTCTGCCGCTGGCAGCTGGAGCGGATGGAGCAGACCGAGCCGCCGGCGACGAAAAGGAGGGGTGCCCGGAAGGTCGACATCCAGTAGTCGGAATTCGGTTCCGGCGGCGGTGATAGACTGCCGTCGATGCCCGCGTCCGCGGCCTCCGCGAACCTCCGCATCGCGGTCATTGGCCTTTCCGGGGAAGAAGTCGACTGGACGGCGAAGCTCGCCGGCCGCGGGGTCGAGGTCGTCGTGATCCAGGACGTGCGCGCGCTCGACGCCGCCGACGTGCAGCTCGCCGTGGTGTTCGCGACCGCCGACCGCATCGCGGAGCTCGTTCCGCAGATCACCGTCGACCCCTCCCATCCGCCGCTGGCCGTGTTCGTCGACCGCGGGATCGAATCCGACCGCGATGCCCAGGTCGGGCTGCTGAAGATCCTGCTCAGCGGCAAGCGCGAGTGGGAGCGGACGTTCGACGCGATCCTCGACCCCATCATGGTCCTGAACGGGCAGGGGCGCGTGATCCGCGCCAACACGCAGATGGCGCGCGTCCTCGGCCGCACTATCCAGGAGATCCACGGCGAGCCGTACTCGGCGTTGCTCGGCGCTGCGGTCGGAACGGGCGATCGCTTCCCCGGCGAGCCGCCCGACCCCATCGCGGACAGCCTCGCCGACGGCCAGTGCCGTCACGTGGAGACGCGTTACTCGAGGCTGCCCGGCCTGCACGAGATCTCCGTTTCGCCCCTCAGCGAGGAACGTCCGGAGGGGCTCGTGGTGATCCTCGAGGATGTGAGCGAGCGCCGCGACCACCAGGAGCGCATGCAGCGGTCCAACCGCCTCTCCGACATCGGCCAGCTCGCGGCGGGGATCGCCCACGAGATCAACACCCCGCTCGCGTCCATCGCGCTGCGCGCGGAGAGCCTGATCAAGGCCGCCGAGGACCCGCAGCTCCGGGCCATCGACTCCTTCAAGAACTTCTCGCGCTACCTGAAGACCATCGACGAGGAGATCTTCCGCTGCAAGAAGATCATCGGGGCGCTGCTCGAGTTCAGCCGGACGCGCCGCCCGGAAGTCCGCGACACCGACTTGAACCAGCTCGCGGAAAAGGCGGCGGACCTCGTCGGGCACCAGATCAAGCTCAAGCAGGTGACGCTGTCCGTCGCGCTCGAGCCGGCGCTGCCGCACGTGACCGCCGACGACGCCCAGCTGCGCCAGGCGCTGCTCGCGTTGCTCATGAACGCCCTCGATGCCACCGCCTCCGGCGGGCAGATCAAGCTGTCGACCGCCCGGGCGCAGGACGGGATGGTCGCCCTGACCGTGGCCGACACCGGCGTCGGCATACCGCGCGACCAGCTGGGCAAGATCTTCACGCCGTTCTTTACCACCAAGCCGGTGGGACAGGGAACCGGGCTCGGCCTTTCCGCCTGCCACGGCATCGTTTCGGCACATGGCGGCGAGATCCGCGTGGAGAGCGAAGTGGGAATCGGGACGCAGCTCACGATGTTGCTTCCGGCGGCCAGGCGGACGGGGGCGGCCTGATCATGGCGAGTCCGATGCCCGTACGGCTGCTGGTGGTGGAGGACGATGCCGCACTGGTCGAGGTGCTCTGCGAGCAGCTCCAGGCGCTCGGCCATTCCGCGAGCCCCGCGCGAAGCGTCGCCGAGGGGCTGGCCCTTCTCTCGCGGGAAGAGTTCGACGTGGCCGTCCTCGATCTCATGCTCCCGGACGGAAGCGGGATCGAGATCCTCCGCCGCATCTCCGAAGACGAGCTCTCGACCGAGGCCATCGTCCTCACGGGCTATGCGAGCGTCGATACCGCCATCGAGGCCATGAAGCTCGGGGCCTACGACTACATGACGAAGCCCGCGCGCATGGACGAGCTCGAGGTCCTCGTCCAGAAGGCGGGGGAGAAATCGCGGCTGCGGCGCGAGAACACATCGCTCAAGATCCGTCTCGGGCAACGCGAGCGGGATTTCGGCCTCATCACCGAGGACCAGGGGATGAAGGAGCTGATGGCCACCGTCGGCCGCGTCGGGCCCTCCGACCTGCCCGTCCTCGTTCAGGGCGAATCAGGGACGGGCAAGGAGCTCGTGGCCCGGGCCATCCACACCGCCTCCGCGCGCGCCCAACATCCCTTCGTCGCCATCAACTGCGCGGCCATGGCGGAGACGCTGCTGGAAAGCGAGCTGTTCGGCCACGAAAAAGGCTCGTTCACCGGCGCGATGATGCGCAAGCCGGGGCTGTTCGAGGTCGCGGACAAGGGCGTCCTCTTCCTCGACGAAATCGGCGAGGTGTCGCCGGCGGTGCAGGTGAAGCTGCTGCGCGCCATCGAGACGCGCGAGATCCTCCGGGTGGGCAGCACGCGCCCGGTGCGCGTCGACGTCCGCATCGTCTCCGCCACCAACAAGAACGTGAAGACCGAGATGCAGGAGGGCC
>Ga0136617_10001569_pt1 | contig 20251 bp, 17 predicted proteins | sample AntDrymUQ3222106_2_FD_129672 | JGI IMG/M metagenome (GOLD analysis project Ga0136617, IMG submission 129672) | Polar desert sand microbial communities from Dry Valleys, Antarctica - metaG UQ322 (21.06) | ecosystem: Environmental > Terrestrial > Soil > Desert | place: Antarctica: Dry Valley...
CGCCGGGGTCCAACAGGCCCGCGGCAACCTCGACGCCGCCCTGACCGGCTACACCGAGTCCCTCGACCTCGCCCGCCGCATCCACACCACCTACGGCGACACCCCCGAAGCCCTCCGCGACCTATCGGTCTCCCACCAGTACGTCGCCCGCGTACAGGAGGAACGGGGTGAACTCGGCGCAGCACTGACCGCGCATCGGGAGGCCGAGCGAGTGATCGAATGGCTACGCGACCGCTTCGGTCCCCCATACTGGACACCCGCGCTCGCCCAGGTGACCACCGACGCCCTCGATCGCCTCGGATCCGACGGCGTGTCGGGCAACCCGGGAGTGGCACCATCAGCGATGTGACGTCCGACCCCGTCGAACCGCTGCCGCGCGCGGTGTTCCGTGTCTCGCCGCTCGTCGTCCTCGTGGCACTGGTGCTCGCCGTCTGCGTCACCCCGATCGCGGGCGCGGGGCCGTACCTGTGGCTCGTCTACCTGGTGCCGGTCGGGATCGTCGTATGGACACTGCGGGTGCGCACCGTCGCCGATCCCGACGCGCTGACCGTGCGACGCGTCGTCGGCCGACGGCGCGTACCGTGGACGCAGATCAGCTCGCTGCGGCTGGGTACACGCGCCCGGGTCCGCGCGGTGCTGACCGACGGCGCCGAGCTACCGCTCCCGGCCGTCCGCGTCCGCGACCTGCCCCAGCTCGCCGCCGCCAGCGGCGGCAGGCTGCCCGACCCAGCTGGAGAGTGAGCACCCACGGGGGCCTCCGTCCCCGTGCACCCCCGGCGCTCAGGAGGAACCGATGCCGGCTCTGCGTTCCCGCGTCACCACCCACGGCCGCAACGCCGCCGGGGCCCGCGCCCTCTGGCGCGCCACCGGCATGGGTGACGACGACTTCGACAAGCCCATCGTCGCGATCGCCAACTCCTACACCCAGTTCGTGCCCGGCCACGTGCACCTCAAGAACATGGGCGACCTAGTGGCCGGCGCGATCCGCGAGGCCGGGGGGGTGCCGCGGGAGTTCCACACGATCGCCGTCGACGACGGCATCGCGATGGGCCACGGCGGGATGCTCTACTCGCTGCCCTCGCGCGAGGTGATCGCCGACGCCGTCGAGTACATGGTCAACGGGCACGCCGCCGACGCGCTGGTGTGCATCTCCAACTGCGACAAGATCACGCCGGGGATGCTGAACGCGGCGATGCGGCTCAACGTCCCGACGGTGTTCGTCTCCGGCGGGCCGATGGAGGCGGGCAAGGCGGTCGTCGTCGACGGGGTCGCGCACGCCCCGACCGACCTGATCACGGCGATCTCGGCGTCGGCGTCCCCGGGCGTCGACGAGGAGGGCCTCAGCGCCGTCGAACGGAGCGCGTGCCCGACCTGCGGTTCGTGCTCGGGGATGTTCACCGCCAACTCGATGAACTGCCTCACCGAGGCGCTCGGGCTCGCGCTGCCCGGCAACGGCTCCACGCTCGCGACGCACGCGGCGCGCCGGGAGCTGTTCCTGGCCGCCGGGCGCACCGTGATGGACCTGGCGACGCGCTGGTACCGCGACGACGACGCGTCCGCGCTGCCGCGGGCGATCGCCACCCGCGCCGCGTTCGAGAACGCGATGGCGCTCGACGTCGCGATGGGCGGCTCCACCAACACCGTGCTGCACATCCTCGCGGCCGCCCAGGAGGGCGAGGTCGACTTCGACCTGGCCGCGATCGACGAGGTGTCGCGCCGGGTGCCGTGCCTGGCGAAGGTGTCGCCGAACTCGGACTACCACATGGAGGACGTGCACCGGGCCGGCGGCATCCCGGCGATCCTGGGCGAGCTGTGGCGGGCCGGGCTGCTGCGCACCGACGTCCATGCGGTGCACTCCCCGTCGCTGACCGCCTGGCTCTCGGAGTGGGACATCCGGTCGGAGTCGCCGTCGGAGACGGCCGTCGAGCTGTACCACGCCGCGCCGGGCGGGGTGCGCACCACCGAGGCGTTCTCCACGCAGAACCGCTGGTCCACGCTCGACACCGACGCCGCCGACGGGTGCATCCGGGACCGGGAGCACGCCTACACCGTCGAGGGTGGGCTGGCCGTGCTGCGCGGCAACATCGCCCCGGACGGCGCGGTGATCAAGACTGCGGGTATCCCCGAGGACCTGTGGCACTTCGAGGGTCCGGCGCGGGTCGTCGAGAGCCAGGAGGAGGCCGTCTCGGTCATCCTCGGCAAGCAGATCCAGCCCGGCGACGTCCTCGTGGTGCGCTACGAGGGGCCGGCAGGCGGGCCGGGGATGCAGGAGATGCTGCACCCGACGGCATTCATCAAGGGCACGGGGCTCGGGAAGGTCTGCGCGCTGATCACCGACGGCCGGTTCTCCGGCGGGTCGAGCGGGGTCTCGGTGGGCCACATCTCCCCCGAGGCCGCCGCCGGCGGGGTGATCGGGCTGATCGAGAACGGCGACCGCGTCCTCATCGACGTCCGGTCGCGCACCCTCGAGCTGCGCGTCGACGACGCGGTGCTCGCCGAGCGCCGGGCCAAGATGGAGGCCTCGGAGCGCCCGTGGCAGCCGCACGACCGCGACCGCCCGGTCTCCAAGGCCCTGCGCGCCTACGCCGCCCTCACCACCTCCGCCCACACCGGCGCCATCCGGGCCGTGCGCGGATAACGTTGTTCTGGCGACGATTTCCGCGCACGAGCAGGGGTACGGGGATCACCGGCGGAGCAGCAGGAACACCAACACACCCGACGCGATCCCGATAATCAACGCAAGGACGCCCCACGACGCCGGACGCCGGTGCCAGGCGCGGCCGTTGTCCAGAGCGACCCGGCCAGGCCCGGTGAACACGATCGCGGCGGCCGCCAGCCCGAGGACGACGTCGAGCTCCACCGCGTTCGCCCCTGCCGGCGACCCGATGAAGAACCCGTTGCCGATCTTGAGCAGAACTGTATTGATCATGATGGCGAGCAGTCCGGCCGCGGCCAGCGGCGTCGCGACACCGAGCACCACGAACGCACCGGCCACCAGTTCGGTGATCCCGGTGACCCAGGCGAGCGCCGTCGTCTGTTGGAAACCGAAGCTGTCGAGCACGCGCGCAAACCCCGCGATCCCCGGCCCGCCCCACAGTCCGAACACCTTCTGCATGCCGTGCGCAAAGAACGTGCCACCCACGACGAACCGCAGGAGCAGCAACCCGATGTCGGTGCCGCCGTTCCATGCCAACGGGCGGCGCGTGGGTCGGATCGTCGACCCGGAATCGCCGGCGCCATCGCTGTCGGGGTTCGGGAGGATCGAGGTCGGGTGCTCACTCATGGCACCGAAGGGTAATGTCGGCAGCTCATCGACGCTGGTGAAACGGCCGATCAGTACCCGTTCTCGACGAGATTCGGTGGACGCTCACCGCGCGTGAACGCGGCGATCTGCCCGGCGGCCACCCGGTACGCGCGGTGCATGCCACCCGGGACGCTGCCGCCGACGTGCGGGGTGAGCAGCAGACCCGGCACGCGCCACAGGGGGTGGTCGGCGGGCAGCGGCTCGGGATCGGTGACGTCGACGGCGGCGCGCAACCGCCCCGACCCGAGTTCCGCGGTGAGCGCCTCGGTGTCGACGACGGGCCCGCGCGCGGCGTTGACCAGCACCGCACCGTCGGACATCGCGGCGAGGAAGGCGGCGTCGACCAGGCCATGGGTCTCGTCGGTCAATGGCACGACCACCACGGCGGCGTCGTGGTCGGGCAGCAGGTCGTGCACCTCGTCGATGCCGTGGACGCCCTCGCGGGCGCGACGTCCGACCAGGGTGGTGGTGACCTCGAACGGCGCGAGGCGGCGCACGGTGTTCTCCGCGACGTCCCCGGCGCCAACGAGCAACACCCGCTTGCCAGTCAACTCCTCGGTCTCGTGATAGTCCCAGCGGGCCTGTGCCTGCGCGTGGACGAAACCGGGCAGGTGCCGGTAGACGGCCAGCAGCGTCGCGACGATCCACTCCGCGGTGGCCCCGCCGTGGGCACCACGGCAGTCTGCGAGCGCAACGCCGGCAGGCAGCCGCCCGACCCAGTTCTCCGCTCCCGCCGAAAGCAGTTGGACCAGCCGCAGCGCCGGAAGTCTCGCGGTCATCTCGACCATCTCGGTCGTCGCGAGGAACGGCGGCACCAGCACCTGCGCCGTGGCCGCCTGCGCAGGCAGCTCGCCGTCGGGGTCGTAGCGCACAGCGGTGACGCCTGCGACGTCCGCAAGCGCCTCGATCCCTTCCTCGTGCGGGACCAGAACGCCGATGTCGGCCATGGGGAGGACGGTACTCACCGCCCGCTCACCTGGCCGTGCCTAACCTGGGCGCCGTGGCGGAACGGGTGCGACGCGGGCTGGCCGCGGCGCTGCTCGGGCTGCTGCTGGCCGGCTGCGCGAGCTTCCCCGACGCGGGCCCGCGCGAGTGGCAGGAGAAGCTGGAGGGTGCGGGCGAGCTGGGCGGACCGCCAGTGGTGCCCGGGCCCAGCTCCCCCGACCCGCCGCCGCCCGGCAGCGGCGCAGCCCAGAGCGGCGTGCCGCCGGTGCCGCCCGCCTGTGTGGACCCGGATCCGCAGGTCGTCGCGACGTGCCTGGAACCGGTCGGCGCCATCGCCGTACTGCCCGACGGGCGCTCGGCGCTCGTGGCCGAGCGTGCCACCGGCCGGGTACTGCACGTGGAGCGCGGCAGTGACCCGGTGCTCGTCGCGACGGTGCCGGTGGACACGAACGGGGATGGCGGGCTCACGGGTCTGGTGCTCTCCCCCTCCTACACCGAGGATCACCTCGTCTACGCCTACGCCACGACGCCGGTGGACAACCGGGTGGTGCGCCTCGCGAAGGGTGAGCCGGCCAAGCCGGTGCTGACCGGCATCCCGCGCGGGTCGACGAACAACGGTGGCGCCCTGGGCGTCGACGTCGACGGGTCACTGCTGGTGGCCACGGGTGACGCGGGCGGCGACCCGGCCGCATCCGGTTCGCTGGCCGGCAAGCTGCTGCGCATCGACACCCTGGGCCGTCCCGCCACCGGCAACCCGGACCCGACCTCGCCGGTGCTCAGCTCCGGGCTGCGGGCTCCGGGCGGGGTGTGCACCGATCCGGTGAGCACCGCGGCCTGGGTGACCGACCACACGAGCACGCAGGACGTGCTGCACCGCGTGGTACCCGGCCCGCTCCCGGCGCCGGCGTGGACCTGGCCCGAGCGGCCCGGGGTGGCAGGGTGCGTAGCCCAGACCGGGCTCGTGGTCATCGCGCAGACCGGGGCGGCCGCGCTGTTCGTGCTGCGCCCCACCGACGACGGCACGTTCACCGGCGACCCCGAGACGCTGCTGGCCGGCACGTACGGCTGGTTGTCGGCGGCGGCTCTCGCCCCGGACGGGCTGCTGTGGCTGGGCACCGTGAACAAGGCAGGCGGCACCCCGGTACCCAGCGACGACCGAGTGATCCGGATCCAACCCCCCTCCGGCGGCGGCGCCTCACGAGCTTAACCGCCCGTGCGCGGATAACGCTGTTCCAGCGACTATTTCCGCGCACGACCGGCGGTCAGCCGCACCGAGGACACGGCGTGAGCTCTCCCGCCCAACCGTGTCGGCGAAGGACGCGCATCACCTCGTCCGCTCCCCCGCAAGGATCGGTCGAGAGATCCGCCCAGCCGAAGGTCAACCGGGACCGGCCGGCCAGCTCCGCCGCGTTGTCCCGGCGCCGGTCCCGGAAGGCGACGTCGTCACGCAGGTGGGTGCGTCCGTCGAGCCGAACGGTCAGCGGGATGCCGACGTGGTCGTACACCGCGTCCTCCCACAGGGTCACGCCGTCGACCACGAACGGGCTCTGACGACCCGCCGTCGGCAGCCCGTGCGCCTGCTCCACCTCCACCGCGTAGAGCTCCTCGAGGGCGGACTGCACGCCGTCACGTACCAGCTGCACGGCCGCGGCCAGGGCACGTCGGTACCGCCGCGGCGGCCGTTCCAGCAGCCGTCGCTCGACATCCAGCGGACGAACGCCGCCACCGGTGAGCAGGCTCGTCAGCACGGTCCGCGCGCTGCGGACGTCCGCCTCCTCCACGGCGAGATCGATGGCGGTGTCGGCACGCGAGGTGCGGGGTGGATCGGCGGCGACCACGATGTGGCGGTAGGCGCGTGAGCGGTGCACCACGACGAGGTCCGGCTGCGAGATCGCCGAGGTCCCGTACGGCACCGTGATGTGGACCGGCCCGTCGGTGCACCGGACGAGGTGCCACTCCTCGGCCGCCGTGCGGTGGCTGAGGACCGCCGCCGCGCCGCCGTAGAGCAACGCCGCCGCGATGCGGGAGGCTCGCGGCAGCGGTCCGGTGAAGGTCGCGTACACACCGTGCACCACCCGCTTCCACCGAGCACCGACGACCTGGGCGACCACCGAGCTCCATGTCACGCCCAGTGCCGTGAGTTGCTCGAGGTGCACCACGCCGCCCTGGGCAGCCAGCAATGCGTGCCACGCGTCGAGCTGGCCGGTGGAGACGATCGCGTCGGGCAGGGCGCGCTGAGCCGTCGTCATGCCTCGACGATGGGCGACGTGCGGCCGTCCGCGTGGACGGGTCGCGCCGCTGTGGACAACCCGACCTGCTTGTGGACAACTAGTCGTGCGCGGAAATAGTCGCCGGAACAGCGTTATCCGCGCACAGGGGCACAGCGCTGGAGGACGAGCTCGCGTACGCGTTTGGCGTCGGCTTTGCCGCTGGTTGCCTTCATGACCGCGCCGACGATGGCGCCTGCGGCGGCGACCTTTCCGGACCGGATCTTCTCGGCGATATCGGGTTGTGCTGCGAGGGCCTCGTCGACGGCGGCGACGAGCGCGCCGTCGTCGGAGACGATCGCGAGCCCGCGGCCGGTGACCACCTCGTCCGGCGACCCCTCACCGGCCAGCACGCCGTCGACGACCTGGCGGGCGAGTTTGTTGTTCAGCTCGCCCGAGGCCACCAGCGCGATCACCCGCGCCACCTGCTCCGGGGTGACGGGCAGCGCGTCGAGCGTGACGCCGCGGCTGTTGGCCTGCTGCGTCAGGTAGGCCACCCACCACGAGCGCGCCTCGCCCGCGGGCGCGCCGGCCGCGACGGTGGCCTCGATCAGGTCGAGAGCCCCGGCGTTGACCAGGTCGCGCAGCTCCTCGTCGGTGAGCGACCACTCGGCCGAGATCCGGCGGCGCCGCTCCCACGGCAGCTCGGGCAGGGTGCCGCGGAGCTCCTTCACCCACTCCACGGGCGGCGCGATCGGCATCAGGTCGGGCTCGGGAAAGTACCGGTAGTCCTCCGCGGTCTCCTTGCGACGGCCCGGCCGGGTGGTGCCGGACGCCTCCTCGACGAAGTGCCGCGTCTCCTGGACGACCGCCTCGCCGGCCAGCAGGACGCCCGCCTGCCGCGTCATCTCGTAGCGGACGGCCCGCTCCACCGAGCGCAGCGAGTTGACGTTCTTGGTCTCGGTTCGGGTGCCGAGCACGCCCGAGTCGCGCGGGGACAGCGACAGGTTCACGTCGCAGCGCATCGACCCCTGGTCCATCCGGACGTCGGAGACGCCGAGGGCGCGGAGCAGATCGCGCAGCGCCGTGACGTACGCGCGTGCCACCTCCGGCGCGCGCTCGCGGGTGCCTGGGATCATCTTCGTGACGATCTCGATCAGCGGCACGCCCGCCCGGTTGTAGTCGAGCAGCGAGTACTCCGCGCCGTGAATACGGCCGGCCGCACCCCCCACGTGCAGCGACTTGCCGGTGTCCTCCTCCATGTGGGCGCGCTCGATCTCCACGCGGACGGTGGACCCGTCGTCCAGCTCGACGTCCAGGTAGCCGTTCACGGCGATCGGCTCGTCGTACTGCGAGGTCTGGAAGTTCTTCGGCATGTCCGGGTAGAAGTAGTTCTTCCGGGCGAACCGGCACCACGGCGCGATGGAGCAGTTCAACGCCAGCCCGATCCGGATCGCCGACTCCACGGCGCTCCGGTTGACCACCGGCAGCGAGCCGGGCAGCCCCAGACACGTCGGGCAGACCTGCGTGTTGGGTTCGGCGCCGAACTCGGTGGGGCAGCCGCAGAACATCTTCGTGTTCGTGCTGAGCTCGACGTGCACCTCGAGTCCGAGCACCGGGTCGAAGTGCTCCAGGACCTCGTCGTAGCCGACGAGCGTGGGGGTGGTCATGCCGGTACCTCCGGGACACGGTGGATCAGCGGCCCGCCATCCTCGGCGTCGCGAGCAGCCTCGTACGCGGCCGCCACCCGGTACATGACGGCCTCGCCGAGCGCGGGCGCCATCACCTGCAGCCCGACGGGCAGCCCGTCGTCGGCCAGCCCCGAGGGCACCGACAGCGCGGCGGTGCCGGCCAGGTTCGTGGGGATCGTCGCGAGGTCGTTGAGGTACATGGCCAGCGGGTCGTCGACCTTGTCGCCGATCGGGAACGCCGTGGTCGGCGCCGTCGGGGACACCAGCACGTCGGCGTGGGTGAACGCAGCGGCGAAGTCGCGCGCGATGAGCGTGCGCACCTTCTGGGCCTGCCCGTAGTAAGCGTCGTAGTAGCCCGACGAGAGCGCATAGGTGCCGAGGATGATGCGACGCTTGACCTCGGGACCGAAGCCGGCCTCGCGCGTGGCGGCCATGACCTCCTCGGCACTGGCACCGGTGCCCACGCGCAGCCCGTAGCGCATCGCGTCGAACCGGGCCAGGTTGGACGAGACCTCGCTGGGCAGGATCAGGTAGTAGGCGGCCAGACCGTACTCGAAGTGCGGGCAGCTGACCTCGACGATCTCGGCGCCGAGCTTCTGCAGCTGCACCACCGCGGCGTCGAAGGAGCTTCGGACCCCCGCCTGGTAGCCCTCGCCGCCCAGCTCGCGGATCACCCCGACGCGGACGCCGGACAAATCGCCCGACGCCCCGAGCCGCGCCGCCGCGACGACGGCCGGGACGGGCTCGTCGATCGAGGTGGAGTCGAGCGGGTCGTACCCGGCGATCACCTCGTGCAGCAGCGCGGCGTCTCCCACCGTGCGCGCGCATGGCCCGCCCTGGTCCAGTGACGACGCACAGGCGATCAGCCCGTAGCGGGACACGCCGCCGTAGGTCGGCTTGACACCCACGGTGCCGGTCATCGCGGCGGGTTGGCGGACCGAGCCACCGGTATCGGTGCCGACGGCCAACGGCGCCTCGAACGCCGCGAGCGCTGCAGCCGAGCCCCCGCCGGAACCGCCCGGGATCCGCGCGGTCGCCCACGGGTTGCGGGTGGGCCCGTAGGCCGAGTACTCGGTGGAGGAGCCCATCGCGAACTCGTCCATGTTCGTCTTGCCGAGGATCGTGACGCCGGCCGCGCGCAGCCGCGTGGTCAGCGTGGCGTCATACGGCGGGCGCCAGCCGGAAAGGATCTTCGAGCCCGCGGTGGTCGGCATGTCAATGGTGGTGAACACGTCCTTGAGCGCGAGCGGCACGCCCGCGAGCGGCGACGCCGGTGCCACTCCTGCGGCCAGTCCATCGTCCACCAACGCGGCCGAGACGAGCGCGGCCTCGGACGCGACATGCAGGAACGCGTGCACGGTGCCGTCGACGGCGGCGATCCGATCCAGGTGCGCCTGCGCGACCTCGACCGCCGACACCTCCCGAGAGTGGATCTTTTCGGCCAGCTCGGCGGCGGTGAGGCGGATGAGCTCGCTCACTCCTCCCCCAGGATGCGCGGCACCCGGAACCGCCCGTCCTCGGCAGCCGGCGCGCCAGCGAGTGCCTGCTCCTGGTCGAGGCCGGGATGGCGTTCGTCAGGACGGAAGACGTTGCGCAGCGGTACGGCGTGCGACGTGGGCGGGATGTCGTCGGCCGCGACCTCACCGACGCGGGCGACCGCGCCGAGGATGACGTCGAGCTGGGTGGCGAACACGTCCAGCTCAGCGTCGGTGACGGCGAGCCGGGCCAGCCGGGCGAGATGCGCGACCTCGTCGCGGGTGATACCCGATGTCACGGGATCGGCGGACATGTCCCTCCAGAGCGGTTGACGGCCGGGCGTCGAAGACCGGGCGGCGATGCCACTGCGCGGCGGGACCGGACGGCAACACCCGCGCGTACACGTGACAATGAACGAGTCTACGGATCCGCGTCGGGTCGTTCCCACCGCCCGGTTCGGCGCGGACGACGGGGCGTTGACACGCCCGGAGCTACCGATGTTGCGCCGGAGGGGCCGGGGCCTGACAGAATCGCCCGGTCAAGTGCCGCGTCGGCCCCGCCCGAGAGGCACCGGTCGCCGTGCGGCTGGGGGTTTGTCGGTCGAGGAGGGATGCTGCGTGTCGTTTCTGCTCCGGGTAGTGCTGCCGGACAAACCGGGCAGTCTCGGGGCCCTCGCCACAGCGCTCGGCAACGCCGGGGCGGACATCCTCGGCGTCGACGTCGTCGAACGGAACCACGGATACGCCGTCGATGACCTGTCCGTCGAGCTGCCGCCTGGGCGACCGCCCGACGTCCTCATCACTGCGGCCGAGTCGGTGCCCGGAATGCAGGTGGAGTCGGTGCGCCCGCACTCGGGACGGATGGAGACCCACCACGAGCTCGAGCTCATCGAGGAGATCACCGGGGATCCCGCGCACGGGCTGGAGCTGCTGGCCGAGGGGGTGCCGCGGATCTTCCGGGCCGGGTGGGCGCTGGTCGCCGCGAGGGAGGGGACGCGCGCGTACCGGCTCGCCGAGAGCGCAGCGGCCCCGGAGACGATCGCGGGCGACCTGCCGTGGCTTCCGTTGAAGCGTGTGATCGTCATCGATCCCGCGGTGCACTGGGTGCCCGAGCCGTGGAGCGCGCTGGACACCGAGCTCGCAGCGGCTCCGTTCGGGCCCAACCCGCGGGCGCTGGTCGTCGGGCGCCCGGGTGGGCCGGCGTTCCGGCCGTCGGAGCTGGCGCGTCTGGCGCACCTCGCCGGCATCGTGACCACGGTGCTGGGCAGCTGAGCGGGGAGCCGCGCCCGAGTGGCGGCGGCGCGGGCGGGCGACGCCGAGCTCAGGCGCGGATGGCCAGAGCCGCTCGCACGAGGTCCTCGTTGCCGGTGGCGAGATACCCGGTGCGCCGGACGAGTACGTCCTCGAAGCCGATGCGGGTGTCGATACCCATGCGTATCGCGTACTCCAGGACGGGCCAGGCGCCGTTCTCCTCGCCGTGCAGCAGCATTCGCACCGGCAGCGAACCGAGCGCTCGCAGAATGCGGATCGCCTCGGCGACGGAGGTCTCCGGGTCGGACACGGTGGACTCGGCAAGCACGCGCGTGATGCCCGGCGGGACGCCTGCGGCACGCAGGGTGACCGCGTCGCTGCTGGTCCAGACCCCGAGCTCGACACCGATCCCGACCGAGTAGGCCGCGGCGCAGACGTCGACCCACCCCTTCTCGTGCACGTTCACCGAGCACACGTCGGGTTTGCCGACGCCCAGGCCCCCCCAGGCCCGCACGGCCTCGATGCGCTTGAGCGGGTCGGGCTGGATCCACCGCCCCGTGGTGACCCCGATCTCCATACCCGGCACCTCACTGCGGATGGCCGCGACGGCGTCACCGACGTGCATCGGGTCGAGGGTCTCGTGCGAGTCGGGCCCGCGCGGGTGCACGTGAACCGCGGAGATGCCCAGCCGGGCGACCGCACCCGCGTCGCGCGCGAGGTGGCGGGCCTGCACGGGCAGCGCGGGGTGTGCGTCCTCGGGCCGCGAGCCGTTCAGAACCGCCTGTAGCACGGTGACACTCCCTTCTGGGTAACGCAGTCCTCGGCGACCGGTGCCTACCGTCTTCGACCGATGACTCCCGCCGCGGGAAAATGATCATACCGAACGGGTCAACCGACAATGAGGCCGTCACCCCTTCGAGGTTGCGACCCCCCTGGCGGCGACCGGACCACGTTCGAGCAGAACACGGAAGCCCGCCTCGTCGAGAACCGGCACGCCGACCTCCAGTGCTTTGTCGTACTTGGAACCGGGCGCGTCGCCCGCCACCACGAAGGCCGTCTTCTTCGACACCGAGCCCGCCGCCCGCCCCCCACGGACGGTGATCGCCTCCTTGGCCTCGTCGCGGGAGTACCCGTTCATGGACCCCGTGACGACGATGGACAGCCCGTCCAGCAGGCGCGGGACCGAGCGGTCGGCCCGGTCGACCATCCGGACGCCCGCGCTGCGCCACTGCGCAACGACCGCCCGGTGCCAGTCGACGGTGAACCAGTCCCGCAGGGCAGCCGCGATGGTGGGACCGACACCGTCGACACCGGCGATCGGCGCCAGGGCGGCGGCCAGCGCCTTCGCCTGCGCGCGGAGGGCCGCCCGGGCGGCCTTCTCGGCGACGGCCGCCCGTTCCTCGCCGGACAAATCCACCTCGGCGTCGACGGTCGCGTCCTTCGCCGTAGTGGCACCCTGATCGATGGTGGCAGCGATCCCCAGCGCCTCGGTGGGTGCGGCGACGTCGCCGTATGGCCCGGTGTCCTCGGTCGGGTCGCCTGCCGCGCCGTCGGAGGTGATGGCCATCCCGGCGGCAGCCGTGTCCCGGGCCGCGGCCTCCGCAGCCTCCTCGATCGCGTCCATCGACGAGAACTCGCGCGCCAGCGCCTGCGCCGCCGTCGGCCCGACGTGCCGGATCGAGAGCCCGACCAGCACCCGCCACAGCGGCCGGTTCTTCGCCGACTCCAGGTTGGCCAGCAGCTTGCGGCCGTTGATCGTGAGCTCGCCGGCCTTGGTGCGGAACAGGTCGACACGCAGCAGGTCGTCCTCGGTGAGTGAGAAGACGTCGCCCTCGTCGGTGACCACGCCGGACGCGAGCAGCGCCGTGGCCGCCTCGTAGCCCAGCCCCTCGATGTCGAACGCGCCCCGGCCGGCCACGTGGAACAGCCGCTCCCGCAGCTGGGCCGGGCAGGACCGGGCGTTGGGGCAACGCAGGTCGACGTCGCCTGCCTTCTGCTGGGCGAGCAGGGTGCCGCACTCCGGACAGTGCGTGGGCATCGCGAACCTACGCTCGGAGCCGTCGCGCAGGTCGACGACCGGGCCGAGCACCTCGGGGATGACGTCGCCGGCCTTGCGGATGACGACGCGGTCGCCGATGAGCACACCCTTGCGCCGCACCTCGTCGGCGTTGTGCAGGGTCGCGAGCGAGACGGTGGAGCCCGCTACCGTGACCGGCTCCATGAACGCGAACGGGGTGACCCGTCCGGTGCGGCCGACGTTGACCCGGATGTCAAGGAGCCTCGTGGTGGCCTCCTCTGGCGGGTACTTGACGGCGATGGCCCAGCGCGGGGCCCGGGAGGTGGAGCCGAGCCTGCGTTGCAGCGCGACCTCGTCGATCTTGACCACCACACCGTCGATCTCGTGATCGATGTCGTGGCGGTGCTCGCGCCAGTGCTCGATGTGGGCGACCACCTCGTCGACGCCGTCGCGCACCACCGTGTGCTCGGAGACCGGCAGCCCCCAGGCGCGCAGCGCGTCGTAGCCCTGCGACTGCCGCTGCAGCGTGAAGCCGTCGCGCTTGCCGAAGCCGTGGCAGATCAGCCGCAGGTGCCGCGACGCGGTGACCCGCGGGTCTTTCTGTCGCAGTGACCCCGCGGCGGTGTTGCGGGGGTTGGCGAAGGGCGGCTTGCCGGCCTCCACCAGCGCCGCGTTGAGCGCCTGGAAGTCCTCAAGTCGGAAGTAGACCTCGCCGCGGACCTCGACCAGCGCGGGGACACCGAACTCGGCCGACACGCGAAGTCGGTTGGGCACCTCGGCGAGGGTGCGCATGTTGAGCGTGATGTCCTCGCCGGTGCGCCCGTCGCCGCGGGTGAGGGCGCGGACGAGCGTGCCGTGCTCGTAGAGCAGGTTGACGGCCAGCCCGTCGATCTTGAGCTCGCACAGGTAGTGGACATCGTCGGCGCCGACGGCCTTCGCGACGCGCTCGGCCCAGCCGCGCAGCTCATCGGCGGTGAACGCGTTGTCCAGGCTGAGCATGCGTTCGAGATGGTCGTGCGCGGCGAAGTCGGTGGAGAACCGGCCGCCGACCTGCTGCGTCGGCGAGTCGGGCGTGGCCAGCTCGGGGTGCTCGGCCTCCAGCGCGAGCAGCTGGCGCCACAGCTCGTCGAACTGGCCGTCAGAGATGGCGGGAGCGTCGAGCACGTAGTAGCGGAACTGGTGGTCGGCGACCTCGGCGGCCAGCCGGGCGTGGCGCTCGCAGACCTCGGGTGCTGGTGCGGTCACGTCGGCTCCCTTCCGGTGCTCATCGGTGCCGCGCCTAGCGGGGCCGCGCTGACGGGTGACCTCGCACGTTCGTTCACACCGGAGAGGTTATCGAGCCCCACCGACACTTTCGGTCCGGTGACACCGTGGCCGCCACCGCTGGCGGGCGGCGCGGATCCAGCGCCAGATCGTGCCGACTCACGCGCCAGATCGTGCCGACTCGCGGGGCTCGGGGTCAGGCTTTCAGGAGGTTCTGGACCGCGGCGAGGAGTGTGACGACGGAGCGCTCGGTGGCCGCGTGCCCCATCAGTCCGATCCGCCAGACCCGGCCAGTGAACTCTCCCATCCCACCACCGATCTCGATGCCGTACTCCGCGAGCAGCCGTTTGCGGGACGGGCCATCGTCGAGACCTTCGGGCAACAGCGCCGCCGTGAGCTGCGGCAGCCGGACGTCGGCGGGGGCAAACATCGTGAAGCCCAGCTCCGGCAGTGCGGACTGGAGCAGCGTGCCGATCCGCGCGTGCCGGTCCCAGACCTGCTCGACGCCCTCCTCCAGCAGCCGCCCGAGCCCCGCATGCAGGGAGTACGCCAGCGTCGAGGAGGCCGTGTGGTGATAGCGCGTGGGACTCGACAGCAGGTGGTCGCGCAGCAACCCGAGGTCGAGGTAGAAGGAGTGAATGGGCGTGGTCCGGGTGTGCATCTTCTCGACCGCACGGGGCCCGAGCGTGACCGGGGCCAGCCCGGGTGGGGCGCCGAGGCACTTCTGCGACGCGGAGTAGCAGGCGTCGATCTGCCAGGCGTCGACCTCGAGGCAGGTGCCCCCCAGCGCCGTGACGGCGTCGACGAGCAGCAGCGTGTCGGTCTGTGCGAGCTCCGGGCCGAGCGGCGCAACGTCGTTGCGGACACCGGTGGACGTCTCGGCGGCGACGACGGCGACGAGCGCGGCCTGCGGGTTCTTCCGGCGGGCGGCGAGCAGGTCGGCGGGGTCCAGGGCCTCGCCCCACGGCGCCTCGACCCGGACGACCCTGGCCCCGCCGCGGTGGGCGACCTCACAGAGCCGCTCGCCGAAGTAACCGTTCACGCCGACGACGACGGTCTCGCCGGGCTCGAGCAACGACGCCAGACACGCCTCCATACCGGCCGAGCCGGTGCCGCTGACAGGTAGGGTGAGGTCGTTACGGGTGCGGAACACCGCCCGCAGCCGGTCACTGATGTCGGCGACCACCTCGAGGTACTCGGGGTCGAGATGGCCGAGTAGGGGCCGGTTCAGCGCCTCAAGCGCCTCCGGGTACGGGGTGGACGGGCCGGGGCCGAGGAGCAGACGGTCACCGTGCATGGCGCGGAGAGTACGCCCGGACGGCGCAGCGCCGCACGATCACATTGAGACCGGAACGTACCGACTCGCGCACCAGAACGTACCGACTCGCGGGGTCAGGGGTCGTGGAAGGCCGTGGCGAGGTTGTGGGAGAGGGTCAGGGCCTGGCGGGCCCAGGTGGGGGTGGCGCCAGCGAGGCCGCAGGGGGGGGTGGGGACGGCGAGTGCGGGGAGCCGGGAACGGTCGAAGCCGAGCCGGTCGGCCAGGTCGAACGCGGGCCGGGCCAGCTCCCGCCATGTCACCGGCCGCCCCGGGTCGAGCGCCGGGACCAATCCCAGCAACAGCGGCGTGCCGGTGTCCCACACCTCTCCCAGCGCGTCCAGCACCGCGGGCTCCGCGGTGTCCCCCGAGACCGCGGGTTGTGTCGCGTCGATCCCGATCCCGGCGGCACCGATCCCGGCCAGCAGCCCCAGGGGCGGGCGCGGCGCGCAGCAGTGCACGACGACCGGGACGCGCACCGCCGCGACGAGCTCGCGCAGCGCGTCCTGGGCGTCGTTCTCGGGGATCGACCGGACGGTCCCGTAGCCCGACGCGGTGGGCAACGTTCCAGCCAGCACCGACGGCAGGCTCGGCTCGTCGAGCTGCAGCAGCACCTGCGCTCCGGTGCGGTCCGCGACCTCGGCGACGTGGCGCCGCAGCCCCTCGGTGAGGCTCGCCGCGAACTCGCGCACCGCGCCGTGGTCGGTGAGCACCCGGTGCCCCCGGTGCAGCTCGACGGCGGCGGCCAGCGTCCACGGTCCGGCCGCCTGCACCTTCACCCAGCCCGGACGTACCGGCTCGCACGCCTCGCCGAAGGCGTCCACGTCGAAACGGAGCAGGTCGACGGCCCGGCGGTGGTCCCGGCCGGGCCGCGCCGTCACGCGGTACGCGGTCGGCACCACCTCGACGGCGAGGTCCACGAGCAGCGCCGCCGTCCGGCCGATCATGTCCGCGCCGACACCGCGGGCAGGCAGCTCGGGCAGGTGCGGCAGCAGCGGTAGTTCCCCGACGACGGCGGCGGCGGCCTCCTGCGGGTCGCCGCCGGGCATCGAGCCGACCCCGGTGGCGGCACCGTCGGGCCAACGCGGCGGCGGAGCCGCGGGAACGTCGTCGGTCTCCTCGGCAGGTCCGGGCACGACGATCGCACCACCGCCCGCCGACTGCCCCGGGGTCGTCCCTGCCAGGCCGGCCGCGGCGAGCGCGGCCTCGAGGGGGTCGTCGGTACTCACGAGCGGTGTCTACCAGCACGCCCGGTCCGAGCACGTGGCGGGCGACCGCGTCATCATGGTCACCAGCACGATATGCACGCATCACGGATAGTCGGAGCCCAACCGATCCGCAGCGCACTTTCCGCTATATGTCGACGCAGAACGCACCGTGCGTGGATTTTTTATAGGTTTGTTTCTGGTCGATCGGATCGGGGCTGCGGGGGCGGTAGTCGTGCAGAGTCTTGCGCGTGGCGGGCTGGCTGGTCTTGCTCACTTTTGACGCGAAGGGCGCGTCGTTGGTTTATGCAGTCGGTGCATCGGGGTGGTCCGACTACTATCCAGATGCGCTCTCCGCAGTACACACAGACCAGTCGACGTATCCGTACTCGGCCGGTGGTGACCAGCTCCGACTGCAATGGCGCCCACAACTTCCTCCACCCCCGCATCACACTACCCACACCACACCCCCGATTCGTACCAGCAGGACCCCTGCTACCGGAAAGACACGAATCATCACATCACCTTTTATGGAACACGTGGTCAACCATCGGCTGCAATACTCATGGTGTGCGTATGCGTTGGCCGTGGTCATGGTGCTTCCCGTGCAACGATAGGCAATACAGGGCGGGGTTCGGTGGAGGCTGTGAGGACGAAATTTGAGGGCTGCCGTAGGTGGAAACTCAACGCTGCGTGTACTGTGCAGGTGGACCGTCGTCGCCAGGGACGCCACCAGCGATGTGGCACCGGCCAACACAGCCTGCACCGGCCTCGTCTGTCAATATGGTGCTGGGCGTGCAGGTCCACCAGCGCGCCCACCGACCGCACCAACCGTTCCGCCGTATCCCGATCTGAGACAACCTCACCCGCCAACACCGTATCCAGCAGCTCGGAAAGTTCATCACCGAAGACCCGGTATACAGCCACGCAGACAGATAAACTCATCGTCTACCGCCGTGGTGGCCTGGCATGGTCGATACCAGCGCCCCGGCCTCAATGTCCATGAGCCCGGTCGATGCTGGAACGGAAGAAGCGCAGACTGGGCTATGTAGGTGAAGGCTCTCCTGGGTCCTCATATGTCGTGACGTTAGGGCTACCTTCGGCCGTATAGGAATGAAGTTGCGCGACGTTGCGCGACACGGTCGTGTGGCGCTGGTCGGGATGCAGCTGCGCAGGGCCGATGTTGGGCGGCGCTAGTGAGGTCAGCCTCGCTGCCCGCGTCGTTGATCTCGCTGTGACCTGGCCTGATGTGGTGGTGCCGCGCCCTCGGCCTTGCTGGTACTTGACGTGTTGCTTGGTGGGGTCGATGCTGGTGTGGGTTCGGGCAACGTCCGGCAAGATTCAGATGGGAGATGGACTGTGAAGCTACGGTTTCTGGGCAAGAACTCGACGCCGACTAACTCACCGACCCTGTACGCGACAGATCAGGATTCCTATGTGATTCAGGGATGGATCGTCACCGACGCGGCTATCTTGACCCGACTCGCCGTCTCTGATGATGAGACAATCGTGGAGGTTCCACCAGCGCTGCTAGACCATCTGGTCTTGGACGGTCTAGATGGCGAGGTGAGCAACGTCGTGCCGCCTATCGTTGATGTCACACCGGGCGGCAACTACATCATTCAAGGCAAGCGGGTCACCGACGCTGAGGCGTTGAGCCAGATGAGTATCCCCGATCACGAGACCTGTGTCCAGGTCACGAAATCGGCCGTGGTCACACTGCTGGTAGGAGGGTAGGTTTTGGAGCCGATCTCGGAGGAAAAGCGTGACCGGTTCCTCACGACGTTTCGAAGCGAGGCCGTGCACCTGGAAATGCACGACACCTACGCCACGGATATCGAGAAAGACAGATTTACTACTTGGCTAAACGGAGAGGCGTTGGACCCTGAAAGCGAAGCGCAGTGGTGGCGGCCGTGGTTTGAGCTGATGACGCGCAATAATGAGGCTGGCAAGAGACTACGCAGGCTGCGTATCGTATCCGAACCGGTCACCGACTACATCAGGTTTGAGTGGCTGGACGCCGCGCAGCTGGTTGCTGCCGGTGAAGATGTGCGGTGGCTGCCTCGGCGCAAGGTATCCACGATCCTGCTACCGGGCAACGATTTTTGGATGTTCGACCGCCGCACGGTTGCTTTCACACACTTCTCCGGCGACGGGCATGTCCTTGACCACGAAGTCACCACCAACCCCGACATCGTTGCAGGGTGTACTGAGGCGTTTGAGCAGGCGTGGGCAATCGCTATACCGCACAACCAGTACACGCCTTCTTGACGACGGTGCCCACCACACCCGTCAAGCAGGCCCGCCAAGCGCTAGGAGCGCGCCTGCGAGAGATGCGCACCGATGCGAACCTAACCGGGCGGGCATTAGCCGAGTTGTGCCAATGGCACTTCACCAAGATCAGCAAACTCGAACACGGCGCCCAAACCCCCAGTGAAAACGACATTCGAGTGTGGTGTCACGCCTGCGACGCCGAGAGTGAAATATCTGACCTGATTGCCACGGTGCGCGCCATCGAGTCGATGTATATCGAATGGCAGCGCCACATGCGCGCCGGACTGAAACGGTCACAAGCATCATCTGTTCCACTGTATGAGCGGACAAGACTGTTTCGAGGCTATGAAAACACTGTCATGCCCGGCTTGTTCCACACCGCTGAATATGCCGCCGCCATCTTGAGATTTTGGAACACATTCCTGGACCTTCCAGGCGGTATAGACGACGCCGTGGAAACTCGCATGGAACGCCAACGCATCCTCTACGCCGGGCGCCGGCGCTTCGCGTTCGTCCTAGAAGAACAAACCCTCCACACACGCATCGGCGATACCGACGTGATGGCTGGGCAACTTGACCGTCTACTCGCCGTCATGTCCCTGCCGCGGGTAAGCTTGGGCATCATCCCCACCTCAGGTCAACGCCACTGCCTCGCTCAAGGAAGCTTCTGGATATTCGACGAACAACGTGTACAAGTCGAAGGTATCTCAGCCGGCCTAGACATTACCCAACCTCGAGAAATAGCGATCCACGCCAAAGCATTCACCCTCCTCCAGAAATCTGCGATATACGGGCAAGCAGCTAGAGAACTAATCCACCACGCACTCACCCAGCTCCAACACACATGACACACCTTGATTTAAAGCGGTGGGTGTACCCACCGTCTGATCCCAAGGGGACAACACGTTCACACTCGGGCCGCAGTCAACGCGAACGTCGGCCAACGATCTGTGCTGTCATCCAGCGCTACCACCGCGACCCCTCATGATCGAATCACTCGTGAGACCCAGTTACCCCGTATCGCGGCTGGAACCCCGCCACCAGCACACCCAAGGCCCGCCGCGCCGAGGGCTCGGTGCACGGAGACACAGAACGGGCGGCCACGAACAGCCCCCGCCAGGCTCGGCCACGACCGCTACATGACGTCCCCGTCCCACGGCCAAAACGAGCCAGAGGCTGGACTCAGACCTCCGGAAGTCGCTGGGGGATACCACGGTTGACGTGCTAACTTCGTCACTCGCGAGTTCCCGAAAGTAGCTGAGGTTGATGGGTGGGCCAGGGGCATCCGAAGACGTCTGGCGTCA
>Ga0136617_10001570_pt1 | contig 20245 bp, 22 predicted proteins | sample AntDrymUQ3222106_2_FD_129672 | JGI IMG/M metagenome (GOLD analysis project Ga0136617, IMG submission 129672) | Polar desert sand microbial communities from Dry Valleys, Antarctica - metaG UQ322 (21.06) | ecosystem: Environmental > Terrestrial > Soil > Desert | place: Antarctica: Dry Valley...
CCCGCCGAGTTCACGCGGGTCCTGGCGCCGGGCGGCGCGCTGGTGGTGGTCGCGCCCGGCCCCGGGCACCTCGCAGAGCTGGTGGGCGCTCTTGGGCTGCTGGCGGTGGAACCGGGCAAGACCGAGCGTCTCGACGCAGGACTCGCCGAGCGCTTCACCCTCGCGCGGCGCAACGGGATCAGCCTCCCGTTGCGGCTGACCCGTGCCGAAGTCGCCGCCCTGGTCGCGATGGGCCCAAGCGCCTGGCACACGCGGCCCGACGCGCTGGCGCAGGCTGTCGCCCGGCTCCCGGAGCGCACGGAGGTCACCGCAACCTTCGTGCTGTCCCGCTACCGGCGGGCATGACGCATTGCCGGAAACCCTCCAGCAACGCCCGCAAAGGGTGTGGCATGCTGGACGCCTACCTTCCCGTCCGCTCTTGCCGCTGCACGTGCACCGGCATCCCCGGCGGACCCGACCGAGGAGACGTGCGTGGCACGCCGGCCCGCGAACCTCGACGCGTTCGGCCCCATGCTCACGCTTGCGGATGTGGCCGCGGTGCTCGGCGTCCACGTCGACACCGCCAGGCGCTACGTGAAGAGCGGCGGCCTCCCGGCCCACCGCCTGCCCAACAGCAAGCAGTTCTACATCCTCAAGGACGAACTGCTCGCCTTCATCCGCTCCCAGCCCAAGGACCCGGTCCTCGACAACACCCCCGCCCCCGCCAGCGACTCATCCATCTGAGTGCGGGCGGACCTCCGCCCGCTCCACGAGGACCTCGTCCCCCGTCACGGCTCGGGCTCGGCCCAGGCGATGGTGGTGATGGCGGCGACCGGGACGAAGACCTCGGCGCCCTCGCGGGTGCGCAGGTAGAGGTGGTCCCAGGCATGGACCTCGATGTGGCCGACGACGGGCTCGGGATCCAGCGCGGTCCCCACCACCACCATGTGCGCGGGGCGCAGGTAGCGCTGCTCGAAGTCGTATTGGTGCAGCAGCGCCTGGAAGCTGGGGGTGCGGCGCGAGGCGTTCGTGCCGCCCGAGCGTGACCGGCTGCGGATGGTGACCATGACCAGCGGCGGCTGGTAGGGCTCCCCGAAGTCGCTGCGCACCCCCGCCGCTAGGTGCACGCTGACGCGGCCGCCGCCGGTCTCCAGGGTGGCGAAGTCCGCGCCCGCGTCCACCACGAGGCCCTCGACGCGGCGCCCCGCGGGCAGCGACACGCGCACCTCGTCCCCGCGCCGCATGGCCTCGTGGACCGCCTCGACGAAGCTGCGCGAGCGCCAGCGCTCGCGGACCGCCTCCAGCTCCTGCGCACGGCGCTCGGCGCGGTGCTCCGCCCGAACCCTCGTGGAGAGGTCGGCGAGCTCGCGCTCCAGGTCCCCGGGCCGCATCACCGGCGGATCATGGCGCAACGGTGGAGAACCGGACAAGTGCCTGGACCAGCAGGAACGCCGCCGAGCGGCCATCTTCACGCGAATCTCGACAGCGGACATTGTCCACCCCGCCAAGGACCGGAGGAACAAGCGCGGCGACCCCCACCGTCACACCACCGAGCGCTGGGTAGGCAGCATCCCACGCCGCGTCAGCCCTCCGAGGCCCCTCGTAGCTCTTCGCTTCCTCCCAGACCACGTCCAACCGTGTCGGACTCGGGCCTGAGGGGCTCTTGCTCCCGTTGTGCCCCTGTCCGTGGCGGTGCTTCACTCTGCGGCGCCGGACCGAGGCGTGCGTGCGAGCCGCCCAGGTATCCGGGCGTGAACCGGTGGGGGAGGGGTGGTGTGTCGACGGTCGAGGCGGCACCCGCCGCGCAGCCGCAGCTGCCGCCCCCGGCCCCCCAGCCGCGGCCGCGGCGCCGCGGTCCGGCGAACGCGACGGTGGCCATGGTCCTGGCCGGGCTGCTGCTGTTCGTCGCCACCTATCTGCTGCTCCGCGACCGTGAGATCACCTACCGCGTGGCCGTGGCCGCCACCGACCTGCGCCCCGGGACGGTCCTGGGCCCCGGCGCGTTCGCCCTCGTCGACGTGAAGGTCGACGAGGCCGTGCTCGAAGGCTTCGTGACCGCCGACCAGCTCGTCGATCGCGAGGGCTGGGTGGCGGCCAACAACCTGGTCAAGGGCGAGCCGGTGGGCCCCGGCGACCTGCGAGCGCCCGCCGCGCCCTCGGACCTGCGGGCCATGAGCGTGCCGATCGAGCCGTCGCGGGCGGTGGCCGGGGAGCTGGAGATCGGTGACCGGGTGGACGTCATCGCCACGGTCGCCGGCCTGCCCTCCTACGTCGCGGTGGACCTCGAGGTCATCGGCGTGTCCACGCCGGGCGACGGTGCGCTGCAGGCCAGCACCGCCTCCGCCCTCACGGTGGCGGTGAATCCCGCGCAGGGACTGGCGCTCGCCCAGGCGCTCAGCGGCGGCGAGCTCGACGTGCTGCGCTCGACCGGCGCGCAGGTGGTCGAGCTGGCGCCGCCCTCGCCGGGGGCGCTCGCGCCGCCGACCGCCGCCCCAAGCGCGCCGCCGACCGCCGCCCCCGGCGTGCCGCCGACCGCCGCCCCCAGCCCGGCGTCGACGCCGAGCCCGGCGTCCAGCCCCACGGTGAGCCCGACGCGCGCGGCGGGGGGCTGAGCGTGGCCGAGGTCGCGATCGCGCTGGCGGCGACGAACGCCGAGTGGGCCGGGCGGCTCACGGAGTGGATCACGGACCACGGCGGTCCCGCCCGCCTGCGCGACTCCTACCTCTACAGCCGTGACGACGCCCGCGAGCAGGACTACGACTGCCTGGTGGGCGATGCCGAGTCCACCCTGCTGGAGCCGGGCCTCGTCGCCGAGCTGCAGGAGCGCGGACGCTTCGTCGTGGGCGTCAGCGATCCCGAGCGCCCGTCCACGGCGCGCCGCCTGGAGCAGCTCGGGGTGGACGCCGTGGTCGACGGCGGCGCCCTGCCCGACGTGATGCTGCGCGCGGTCCTCGACGTCGCGAGCCGCCGCGAGTTCGACGCGCTGGTCAGCGGCCTGGATCCCTTCGGCGACCCGGAGCCGGAGCAGGTCGACCCGCTCGACGACCTCCCGCCGGCCTTGCCCTCCTGCCTGACGGTGGTCACCGGTCCGATCGAGGGCGTCGGGGCCAGCGAGATCGCGGTGGAGCTGACCGCGGCGCTGCGCCGGCTGACCGAGACCGCCGTGCTGGTGGACGCCGACCTCGTGCGCCCCTGCCTCGCGCAGCGCCTGCGCACGCCCCAGACCCCCAACCTCAACACCGCCATCGACGTGGTCGGCCGGCGCAGCGGGACCATCGCGCAGTCACTGGTGCTGGTGGAGCAGGGCGGGTTCGACCTGCTGGTCGGGCTGGAGCACCCCAAGCACTGGGCGGACCTGCACCCCGGCGAGGTCGCCGACGTGCTCGACCGCCTGCGGCTCATCCGCCGCCACGTGGTGGTGAACATCGGCTCGTCGCTGGAGGACCTGCCCGGCGCCGCGGCCACCCGCCACGCGGTCGCGCGCCGGCTCGTCGCCTCGGCGGACCGGATCGTGGTGGCGGCCGAGCCCACCGCCATCGGCATCCAGGGTCTGTGCCGCTGGGCCGCGGACGTCGCCGAGCTCAACGACCTCGGCCGGGTGCAGGTCGCCTTCAACCGCTCGCGCGCCCGCGAGCTGTCCGAGCAGGTGGAGCGCGAGACGCGCCGGTCCTTCTCACCCGGCGGGATCTCCCACCTGCCCGAGGACCCGCGGGTGGGCCGCGCGCGCTGGGCGGGCGAGCTCGTGCGCAGCGGACCCTTCACCAGGGCGGTGCACGAGCTGGCCCTGCGGGTCACCCCGCGCATGCCGGCGCAGCGGACCCGGGCAAGGCGGCGAAGGTGAGCGCCCCCACCGCCTACCGACTGCTGCGCAGCGATGCCATGCGCCGCGTGCAGGCCGGTGAGATCAACCCCCAGGGCGACCGCGGGGTGGTGCGCGCCGCCCTCAGCACCGTCGTGCGCGAGTACCAGGACCGCGCGCACCTCGACGACGACCTCACCGCCCTCACCAACCCCGAGGGCATGGTCGACCGTCTCCTGCTGGCGGTCTGCGACTACGGCCCGCTGACGCCGCTGCTCGAGCGCCGCGACATCGAGGAGATCCAGATCCAGGGTGCGCGGGTGGCCTACCTGACCGCGGGTCGCTGGGTGCGCCACGCGCTGCCGACCTCGGAGGAGGAGAACCGCTCCTACATCGAGCGCCTGCTCACCAGCGCCGCCACCTCCGACCGCCAGCTCAGCGCCGCCAACCCGTCGCTGACGGTCGGGCTGAAGGGCTTCGCGCGGCTGTCGGTGAAGATCCCGCCGATCGTGGACGAGCTGACCGTCTCGCTGCGCAAGGTGGTGCTGCGCAACCCGACGCTGGGCCGGCTGGTGGAGAGCGGCTCGCTGAACGCCGCCTCGGCCTCGCTGCTCCACGCGCTCATGCAGATCCGCTCGCGCGTGGTCGTGGCCGGCGCGCCGACGGCGGGCAAGACCACCATGACCAATGCGCTGCTCGCGGCCATCCCGCAGACCCGCGTCGTGCGGGTCAACGAGGAGGACCGCGAGCTGTACGCCGAGCTCATGCTCGGGGGCTACGCGATGGCCAACGACCGCCCCGGCCAGACCCTGCGCGACCTGATCAAGCTGGACCTCCGGTTCCGGCCTGACATCCTCGTGGTCGGCGAGGTGCGCGGCGGCGAGGCCTTCGAGCTCCTGCGGCCCCTGAACGCCGGTGTCGGCCTGCTGACCACCGTCCACAGCAATCAGGCCAGCGACACCATCGACGCCCTGGCCACCGCCGCGACCCACGCCGGGGAGAAGATCGGCGACGACACCCTGCGCCGCCTGTTCGCTGCCGCCATCGACTTCGTGGTCTTCTGCGATGCCGACGAGCCGCTGGAGGGCACCGAGGGCAACAAGCGCCGGCAGGTCACCGAGATCTCCTGGGTGTCCCCGCAGCTGGCGGCCGGCACGGTGGTCTACGAGCCGATCTTCCGGCGCGAGGCCCTGGGCCTGCCGCTGCGCTGGACCGGGGCCTCGCCCGACCCGGCCACCACGTCCCGCATCGAGCGCGCCCTGCCCCCCGGCGTCACCCTCACCGCGCTGCTCGACGGCCGCACGCACCCGGGGCTGGCGGCATGAGGGTCATCGCCGCGCTGTGCGCCGGGTTCCTGGGGTTCTGCGCCGCGGGGGCGGTGCTGGGCCGCCCGGTGCGGCTGGAGCGCAGCCGCTCGCGCGGCCCCAGCCGCACCCAGCGGCGCCAGCAGTGGCTGCAGCAGGCCGGGGCACGGGTGACCGCCCAGCAGTTCTACGCGTCGAGCGCGGCGGCGGGGATCGCCGCCTTCGTGCTGCTGGCGGTGCTCATCGACGCCTGGACGGTCGCCATCGTGCCCGGCCTGCTGTGCGCGCTGATCCCGCAGACCTACTACGCCCACCAGCGGCGCGAGCGGCTCGCGCAGGTGGTGAAGTCATGGCCCGACGGCCTGCGCGACCTGGCCGCGAGCGTGAACGCGGGCCAGGCGCTGCACGGCGCGGTGGTGTCCCTCGCGCGTTCCGGCCCGGAACCGCTGCGCAGGGCCTTCGCCGGCTACGAGGCCAATGCGCGGGTGAGCGGCATGGTCCCAGCGCTCGAGCACATCAAGTCCGAGCTCGCCGACCCTGCCAGCGACCGGGTGCTGGAGGTGCTGATCCTGGCCAAGGAGCGCGGTGCCCGCCACCTCGGCCGCATCCTCGACGAGCTCGCCACCTCCACCACCGCCGACCTGCGGGCCAACGCCGAGATCGACACCGCGCGCCTCGAACCCAAGATCAACACCTGGGTGTCGGCGTCGCTGCCGTGGCTGGTGCTGATCATCGTCTGCCTCGGTCAGGACAGCGTGCACCGCGCCTTCTACGCGGGCGGCGGCGGCGTGCTGGTGGTGGCGGTCTCCGCGGCCTTCACGTTCGCGGGGGTCGCCCTGGTCCGGGTCCTATCGCGTGACCCCGTCGAGGGCCGCGTCTTCGTCGGAGAGGAGCCCAGCAATGGGTGAGGCGTTCCCCTTGGACGGTGGGTCGATCCTGCCGGCCCTGTGCATCGCCGGGGCGGGGGTGGCGCTGCTGACCGTGGTCGTGCGGCCGCTGCCGCGCCTCGCGCCGCGGCTGCGGCCCTACAACAGCGCCAACCGGGTGCGCCTGGGCCAGCGCGCGGACGTCGGCGCCACCTCGCGCGCCGCCGCGCCGCTCTCCGGACGCGCCCTCGCCGACCTGTTCGGGCCGATCTTCGAGGCGGCGGCCAGGCAGCTGGGACGGTTGGCCGACCGGGAGAGCGACGACGCACTGCTGCTGCGCCTGCGGCGGGCCGGCATGTTCGCCGACCTGCCCGAGCGCGAGCGGCTGGGTGCCTACCGCACCCGGCGCCTTGGCCTGGCGTTCGCCTCGGTCGCCGGGTTCACGCTGCCCGGGCTGCTGCTGGGCAGGTCGGGGTTCATGCTGCTGGGCCTGGTCTGCGGCGCGGTGTTCGGCGTGTCGTACCCGCGCGGGCGGCTCGACGCGGCGATCGCGGCGCGCTCCGAGCAGATGCGCGTGGACCTCAACACCATCAACGAGCACCTGGCGAACTACCAGGAGACGGGCAGCAGCGTGGACGACGCGCTGTCGCGGGTGGTGGCCCGCAGCCGGGGGCCGGTGGTGGAGGAGCTGGCCGAGGCGCTGACCTGGCGGCGGGCCGGCATGCCCCTGCACGCCGCGCTGCTGCGCATCGCCGAGCTGACCCCCGAGCCCCACGCCGCTCGCACCTACAAGTCCCTGGCCAAGGCCTCCGAGACCGGCGCGGAGGTGGGCGACGCCCTGCGCCACCTGTCGCGCGACGTGCGCGCCGCGCGCCGCGACGCGCTGGAGCGCCTGGCCACGAAGCGCCGCGCGACCATGATCGCGCCGATGGTGTTCCTGCTGGTCCCGCCGCTGATCCTGCTGATCGGCGCCCCCATCCCCGCGCAGCTGTTCGGACAGCTGCGCTGAGCGTTCCAACCCGCATGCACCCACAGAAAGGCACCACCATGACCCTGATCATCACCCTGCTCACCGCACTCAAGGTCCGCCTGGACGGCGAGCGCGGCGGCTTCGAGATCGCCTCCGGCATGGCCATCGCGGCCTTTGCGATCGTGGCGGCCGGTGTGATCTTCGCCCTGCTCGCCACCACCGGGGAAGGCATCGTCACCTGGATGCAGGGCCAGATCACCACCCGCACCGTGACGCCGTAGCCCCTTGCCCGGCGCCACTAGACCACCTGCGGGCGGGTCGCCCGTGGCGGGTGCGAGCGCAGGACGCGCTCGCACCCGCCTCGGTGCTGCGCTGTCCGCCGAGGACGGCGACGTGGTCCTGCCCTACACCCTGGCCATCGCCATGTCGCTCATCCTGTTTGTGATGATGGCCAACGCCATCGTCGCGATGTACGGCCGCGGCGTGGTGCGCGCGGCGCTCGACGAGGGCGTGCGCACCGGCTCCCGGGCCGGTGACAGCACCGAGCAGTGCAACCAGCGTGTGGCGGAGGCCCTGGGCCAGCTGCTCGGCGGCGAGATGGGCGACGGCGTCGCCTTCCAGGGCTGCGCGGTGATCGACGGGCGCATGGTCGCGGGCGCGCAGGTGGTCTTCGACGGCTGGCTGCCCGGGATCCCCGACTTCTCCTTCGACGTGGGCGCCGCGGCCGTGAAGGAGCAGGCATGAGCGCCGCGGGACGCGGCCGCGGCCGGGAGGCCGCGGTGCGACGCCTGCACGACGACGCCGGGATCGTCGTCATGGAGCTCGTGCTCACGGTCTGCATGTGGCTGTTCCCGATCAGCATCCTCGTGGTGTCGCTGCCGACCTGGGTCGAGCGCCAGTCGCTGGGACGGCTGGCCGCACAGGAGGCCGCACGCGAGGTGGTGCTGGCCGACTCCTGGTCCGCGGGGGCGGCGCAGGCCCAGCAGGTCGTCAACCAGCTCGCCCTGAACCACGACGTCGACCCCGGCGACCTCGCCCTCGAGCTGGGCGGGTCGCTCGCAAGGGGTACGACCGTCACCGCCACCGTCACCGTGCAGGTGCCGGCGCTCACCGTGCCGTTCGTCGCCGAGGCGCCCGGCTTCAGCCTCTCCTTCACCGCCGCCGAGGCCGTCGACCAGTACCGGAGCATCCCGTGAGCGCGCGCGTCGATCCCTCGGACGAGGGCGGGACCATGCTGCTGTGGATGCTGATGGTCGTGATGATGGTGCTGTTCCTGGGCGGCATCAGCCTGGACCTGTGGCGTGCCTTCTCCGAGCGCCGCGCCGTGGCGGGCATCGTCGATGCCGCAGCGATCGCCGGTGCCTCCGGCATCGACGAGGCGGCCTACCGCGCAACCAACGCCGTCGTCCTCGACCCCGCCGAGGCGAGCGCGCGGGCGTTCGCCAGCCTCGGCGCGCAGGGCGAGCCCGTGTCCTCGCCGGTGGTGACGGTCGCCGCCGACGGCTCCGCCATCACCGTCACCGCCTCGCGCGACGTGCCGTTCACCCTCATGCGCATCCTCCTTCCCGACCTCGGCGACGCGCACATCGTCGCCAGCGCGGCCAGCACCCCGACCCTGGACCCGCCATGACCGCTCGCGTCCCCGCCCTGCCGCTCGCCCCGCCCGCACCGCGGGAGCCGGATCCGACGCGGGGTGTGCGGCGCTGCGGGAGCGACGCCCGCACGTCTTGGGTGACCACCGCGGCGCGACGTGCCATGGCGGCGGCCGTCCTGCTGCTCGTCGCGGCCTGCGCGGGCGCCTCCCCGGAGAACGCCGACCCGGAGAACGCCGACGCGGCCGCCTGGTGGTCGCCCGGTGCCGAGGCCACCACCGAGCCGCCGGCGACGGCCGGGAGCGACCCGGCCGCGGGGGCCGTCGGCACCGACCCGGCCTCCGCGGGCGCGGCCCTGCAGGCAGGCGCCGCGCCCGCGGTCCAGGCGCCGCTGGCGCCGGACGGCGAGCCCGCACCTGCGCTCGCCGCACCTGGCAGCCCACCGGAGCAGGTGTGGCGCCAGCTGACCGCCCGCCATACCTGGCTCTACCGTCATCCTGACCCGGCGGGGCTGGATCTGCTGTACGCACCCGAGTGCCCGTGCCTGGCCGAGGAGCGCGAGCGGCTGGCGGGTCTCGCCGCCCAGGGGCGCTGGTGGACGGGCGCGCGTCCCGAGCTCACCGCTGTCGAGGTGCGCGACGCCTCCGCCCCGGACCTCGTCGCCCTGCGCGCGACCTACGCCCGGGGGGCGGACACCCAGCTGGTCGACGCCGCCGGCACGGTGCACCAGACCGTGCCCCCCCGCGATCCCATCGTCATCGACATCGTCCTGGTCCGCGAGGACGCCTCCGCCCCCTGGCGGGTGCGCGCGCTCTCGGAGCAGGTCTCGGAACCGGGAGCCACGCCATGACCCGCCCCCTGCTCGCGCCGGTCCGGCTTCTACCGGTCCGGCTCCTACCGATTCGGGCCCTACCGGTCCGGGCACTCCTGGCCGGCCTCCTCCTGCTCGCGGTGCTCGCCCCCGGCGCGTCGGCGCAGACGCCGCCCGGCGGGGGCAGCGGCGGCGGCTCCTCGGGCGGCAACGGCACTGGGGGCGGCGAGGTCACCGTCGGCATCCAGGTGGGGGAGTCCCTGCCGGGCCAACCCGGCGGCGGTCCGGGGTCCAACCGCAGCACCGGCAGCACCGCCCAGGTCAACCTCGTCACCTACTACTGGCGCGGCCCGCTGCCCGGCAACGGCTGCGCCGGCCTGGGAGCGGACGTCGTCGGCCCGGTCGTGCTCGAGAACAACCTCTACCAGTACGTGCGCTACGACCGCACGGTCGAGCCGCCGGTGACCGAGGTGCTGCAGACCACCTGCTTCCCGCCCGAGACCGCTCCGCCCCCGCCTCCGCCGCCGCCGCCCGCGCCGCCCACGATGGAGGAGATCACCAGGGTGGCCAAGGGTGCGGTGTTCACGCCCGCGGTCACGGTGAGCCCGCCTGGCGACGGCCTGACCGGGCTGGAGACGAGGTTCTGGTACGAGGGTCAGCCCGTGGTCACGGCCGGCGAGACCGTGCGGGGGTACCAGGTGGTGGCCACCATGCGGCCCACCATGTACCTGTGGGAGACCGGCGACCAGCGCCCCGGGCACCTGCTGGCCTCCACCTCGCCGGGCAGCGCGGCCGCGCCGGCGGCGAGCTGGGTCTACGAGGCGAAGGCGGACTATCGGGTCTTCATCCAGGTGGTCTGGGACGGGACCTGGACGTTCAGCGGGTGGGGGTCCTCGGCGGCGGGGGATCTGGCGACCATCCGCGCCACCGGAGCGCGGGACTACGTGGTGAACGAGGTCCGCAGCGTGCTGTCGGAATGAGCCGCTCACTCGACCTCGAGGCACCCCTGCTGGGGGGGCCGCTGGGGGTCCGCCGTGCCCGCCTTGCCCGGCGCTCCCTGCGTTGGAGGATGGCGGCGGCCCCGCTGGTCGCCGCGCTGGTGGTGGGGGCGAGTGCGGTGGAGCTGACGCACTCACCGATCGCGCGCCCGGCGGCGCGCCCCGCGGGCGAGGCCCCGGGACCCACCGCCGAGCTGCAGCCACCGCGCGGCGCGGCGTCAGACGCCGCGGTCCTGCCGCCCGGCGCCCTCGACGACGAGGCGTCCGACCCGGTGGCCGGTGTCGCGGTCCCCGACCCCGCCGCCGGGCCGGGGGATCAGGTCCCCCCGCCGCGGCCCGCGCCGGAGGCGGAGGATGCGGGCGGGTCGGCCACCCGCCCCAGCGACGCCGAGCTGCTCGGCGTGGCGGGGGACGCGGTCGATGCCTGGGGCAGGTTCGCCAGCAACGGGGACCTCCGTCAGGTCGCCGATCTCTACGTCGTGGACGGCCCGCAGTACCGGCAGTTCTCCGCGGAGGCCGGGGCCCGGCAGGTGGAGGCGGGCGGACCTCCCTACCGGTTCACGCTGCGCGATGCGGTGGTGCTCGGCGACCAGCCGGCCGGCGACCGCCTGGTCCGCGGCACCCTGGAGCTCACGCGCGAGGGGCAGCCGCCCCAGCGCTATCGCTGGGACCTGCGGCTGCGCCGCGTCGCCGACGGCAGCTGGCGGGTGTGGACGGTCCTGGAGTCCTCCGCGTGAGCGGCCAGCGCCGCGCCGGCCGGGACGGGGCTCGCACCCCCCGCACGGTCCGCCGGTCAGACCGATCCGACGGCGTCCGTGGGCGGCAGGATGAGCACCTCGCCGGGCATCAGCAGGTCAGGGTCGCCCGAGCGCAGGGTGGCCGTGTTCTCGCGCACCACCAGGCGCCAGTAGCCGGCGACCTGCTCAGGGCCCAGTCGCTCGGGCGCCACGCCCAGCGAGGCGGCGAGCCGGTCCTGCGCGACCGACCACAGGTCGTCCCCCGGCACCACCACGTGCCGATCGGGGGCGGGAGGATCCGGGGGGGCGGGGGCAGCAGGGGCGGGGCCGACGGGTGTCGGCATGCCCCGGAGCTGGGGGTCGGGCAGCAGGCCGCTCAGGTCGGGCACACCGGCGGGCACCGGCCGGTAGCCGCCCGCGGACCCGCTGGCGACGGACGCGACGGAGGCGACGGCGGGCGGCGGCGGGGCGGGACCGTCCGCCCAGGCACCACCCGCCCCCGCCCCCATGACCGACGAGGTCGCCAGGGCGACCGCGACCGCGCGGTCCGCAATCCGCCGGACGGCCGGCACGGCCGCCCACTCCACCGCCCGGACGGCGGCGGGGATGCGCAGCGCCTTGGCCAGCGTGTAGAGGAGCGTGCCACCCAGGAGCCAGACGGCACAGGCGAGCGCCGCGAGGCGGCAGACGGCGAGCAGGACGTCCTCCGAGGCCGTCACCGCCAGCCAGCGCGCCGGATCGCCCCACCCGACCGCGAGGCCGGGCAGCGAGCCCAGCCGGTGCAGCAGGATGACCGCCGCGCCCTCCGCCGCCACCAGGGCACACAGGGACAGCACTGCCCACAGACCACGAGTGCTCCGCATGGCGGCAACCTAGCGGCCGGACTACCCGGAGTCAACCCAGCAACGCCCGGATACCTGTCCTCCTAGCCCACCGCTTCCGGAAGTGCCACCGTGGCGAACAGCGGGAGGTGGTCGCTGGTGGCGGCCGCCCCCACGCCCAGGTCGCGGACCGTCAGCCCACCCCGCACCAGCAGCTGGTCCACCTGCAGCCGCGGTCGCCAGGCCGGGTAGGTGGGGCGCCCGCCCGCATGCACCCAGCCGTCCCCGAGTGCCAGGCGCACCGGCCAGGCGGGAAGGTTGAAGTCGCCCATCAGCACCGCCGGTCCGCTGCCGGCGGCCACCGCCGCCCCGGCGGCGCGCACCTGAGCCAGACCCCGCCAGGGCAGGTAGGACAGGTGGACGGTGGCGATCACGACCTCGACGCCCTCCACCTCCACGGTCGCGGCCAGCGCGATGCGTGGCTCGCGGTCGTAGCCGGGGTTGCGCAGCGAGGCGTTGGGCGAGCGCTCGCCGTCGCCGCCGCCCGGCAGCAGCACCCGGCGAACCGCCGTGAGCGGTGTCGTGCTGAGCAGCCCGATGCCGTAGCCCGGGCCTCCGGGATCGGTCGCGGGCACCGAGGTCCAGCGCGTGTCGGGGTTGCCCAGCAGGGCCGGCGCGAACACCCCGTGCAGACCGGTGCGCGCCGCGAGCTCTGCCACCTGGTCGGTGCCGCCGGTGCGCGGCAGGTCGCGGTCCACCTCCTGCACGGCCACGACGTCGGCACCCAGGGCGGCGATGGCGTCCGCGGCGCCCGCCAGGTCCAGCCGCCCGGTGCGCACCGAGATGCCGTGGAGCACGTTGTAGCTGGCCAGGCGGAGCAGGGCGGGCAGGGCGGCTCCGGTTCGCGGCGCACGGCACGGGGGAAGGTCAGGCTAGACGTTTCGCCCCAGACCCGCGCAGCCGTCTCGCAGGAGGTCCGTGGAAGTGCTCGCCAGAGTCCAGTTCAACCTTCCCAGGGACGCCAGCTACGTGCCGGTGACGCGCGGCATGGTCACCTGCCTGCTCGACGAGGTCGGCGTGCCCGACGACGCCGCGGGCGACATCAAGGTGGCGCTCAGCGAGGCCTGCGCGAACGTCGTGCGCCACGCGCAGGGCGCGGAGGACTACTACGTCACGCTCGAGGTCGGTCCCGAGGGCTGCGAGGTGGAGGTCGTCGACCTCGGGTCGACCTGGCCGGCGGAGGAGCAGGGCGAGGTGGCCCCGCCGCCGCCGCCCGGTGCGGAGAGCGACGCCGAGCACGGCCGGGGCATGCTGCTCATGCGTGAGCTCGTCGACGACTTCCAGTTCGTGCGCGAGCAGCACGCCACCAGGGTCCGTCTCGTCAAGCGCTGGCCCAGCCTGTCGCACGTGCCCTAGGCGTGTCTCCTGGTTGGGGTGCTGTGAGCAGCGATGCGCCGTCGGCGCGGATCGGGTCGTTGCTGCCGACGGATGCGGGCCGTCGTGGCGGCCGGTACCGGGATCATCGGGTGGTGGTCGAGGGCGATCGTGTGGAGGTACCGCACGGGGTCGCCGTGGCGGGATCTGCCGCAGCGGTTCGGGCCGTGGCAGACGGCGGTGGAAGCGGCACGCGACGTGGAGCCGGGACGGGACCTGGGCGCGGGTGGTGAGCGCGCTGCAGGCCCGCGCCGACGCGGCCGGTGAGCTGGAGTGGCTGGTGGGGGTGGACTCGACAATGGTGCGGGCGCATCACCACGCCGCGGGCGCTCGCCCCGCAGCCTCAAGGGGGGGCCGGGCCGAATCACAGCCGATGGCCCGCCGAGCCGGCTGACCACGCGATCGGGCGGTCCCGTGGGGGGCCGACGACCAAGATCCACGCCGCCTGCGACGGCGACGGCCGCCCGCTGGCGCTGCACCTGACCGCGGGCAACGTCAACGACACCACCCAGCTGGAACGGGTGCTGGGAGGTTGTCCCCGCGATGGCCTTTTCGATCGTGCCGTTGTGTGTGCCAGGTCACCGAACCGCGGTGCAACGCCGACTACCGTCACCGTGAAGATCACACAATCAGGAGGACTCAATGACTACGGTAAGCACGGCACACATCAGCACCGCCGCGTTACCAGCCCGCATCGTCGCCGGTATCGCCGGCGGGCTCGTCGGAGGTGTCGCGTTCGGCGTGCTCATGCAGACGATGGACATGATGCCAATGATCGCCCAGCTGATCAACAGCGACTCGGTCGCTATGGGCTGGCTGGTGCACCTGTTCAACTCCGCCCTGTTCGGCGCCATCTACGCGGTCCTGTTCGGCCGCTGGGCCAGCCGCCTGGTGCCCGCGGTCGGCATGGGGCTGGTGTACGGGGTCATCTGGTGGGTTCTCGGCGCACTGTTGATCATGCCGGCGTGGCTAGGCATGAACGACATGATCTTGAATGTGGGCACGACGCAATGGCAGAGCCTGATGGGTCACCTCATCTACGGCGCCCTGCTCGGCCTGGTCTATGTCCTGGTCCGCCCGCGCCTGCAGCGCAGCTGACCGTCGAACGATCCCGGCATCGCCATGGCCGTCCCTGAGCCCGCCGTCACCCCGCCCGGCGCGCACGCCGCCGGGCGGGCATCGGCCCCGAAACGACCCGGCGACGGCCTTGCCGCAGCGGTTGGGTCGGCCGAGCCGACGTACTGTGTGGTTGAGGGCGTGCAGGCGCTGGATCGGCAGCCGTGGGGTAACCGGCCGCCACCGTGGGCGCCCGGCCGCCGTGAGGAGACAGCACACGTGGACCGCGTCGCGGCGTACCAAGACAAGACCTGGTGCCTGGCCGAGGTCGACATCTTCTGCGACCTGTCGGCCGCGGAGATGGACACGATCGCCGCCGCCGCGCCAATGAAGACCTACCCGGCCGGTGCCCTGCTGTACTCGCCGCACAACCCGACCGAGACCCTGTTCATCCTCAAACGCGGCCGGGTGCGCATCTTCCGGATCTCGGGCGACGGCCGGGCCCTGACCACGGCGATGATCACCCCGGGCACGATCTTCGGGGAGATGGTGCTGCTCGGGCAGAGCATGCACGACAACTACGCCGAAGCTCTCGACGAGGCCGTCGTCTGCGTCATGTCCCGCGCCTGCGTGCACGAGTACCTGCTGTCCGACGCGCGGATCTCCGCCCGCATCACCGAAATCCTCGGCCAGAGGCTGCGCGAGATGGAACGGCGGCTGTCCGACACGGTGTTCAAGACCGTGCCGCAACGCATCGCCGGTACCCTCACCGCGCTGGCCGGCCAGCAACGCCGCTACGGCATCACCGGCCGCTCGACCGTCGTGGCCCTGACCCACGAGCAGATCGCCGCCCTCGTCGGCACCTCCCGGGAAACCGCCACCAAAATCCTCGGCGAGTTCGCCGAACGGGGCTTCATCCGCCTCGGCCGGGGCCGCATCACCCTGCTGGACGCCGATGGCATCCGCGACCAAACCGGCGACTGAACCGGGCCACAGAAATCGATCCCTGCGTGAACCAGCTCAGAACATGGCGACGGCCGTCACATCGCGCCCGACGATGGCTGAAGAGGCTGAGGAGAGGATGAAGGTATGCCAGATCGAGACATCCGCGCGGTGGCGTTCGACGTCAACGAAACCCTGTTCTCGCTGCAACGCCTCGGCCCGGCGTTCGCAACCGTTGGCCTGGACCCGGCGGCGGTGCCGTTGTGGTTCGCCCAGCTGCTGCGCGACGGGTTCGCGCTGACCGCCATGGGCCAATACCGGCCGTTCAGCGACCTGGCCGAGCAAACCCTCCGGTCCCTCGACCCGGACAAGGTCGACGACGCGTCGGTCGACACTGTCCTCGGCGCTTTTCGGGAGCTGGAGCCACACCCCGACGTCGAGCCCGCCCTGCGCATGCTGCACGAGGCCCGCATGCCGGCGGTGACGTTGACCAACGGCAGCGCTGATCTTGTCGGCGCCCTGCTGTCCCGCGCCGGACTCGACCGGTACGTCCAGCGCAGCCTATCCGTGGACGCGGTACGCCGGTGGAAGCCGGCCCCGGAGCCGTACCTGTGGGCGGCGGCGGAGTTGGGCGTCCAACCGGACCAGACCGCACTCGTAGCCTCGCACCCATGGGACTGCGCCGGCGCCCACACCGCAGGCCTGACCTCGGCCTGGGTCAACCGCACCGGCGCTGCCTGGCCCACGACATTCCCGCCGCCCGACGTGACCGGCACCGACCTACCGACGGTCGTTGCCGGCCTGCTCCACGCTGATCAACCACGCTGATGGTGGCGCGTTCCCATCGGTGGGCGTGAACGACGGAATCCGCCGACCCGGCCGGATATCGAACCCGTGACGGCCGATGGGATGGCCGACACGGTAAGCGCCAGCCGGGCTCGCGGAAGAATCGAGCGGTGGCCCCGTCCAGCGGGTACGCCAGCTCGATGCGCAGCTCGTCGAGGGTGACCTCGGCGGTGGCGTCGAACCGGGCCGCGACCCCGATGGTCTTCACCACCTGCTCGCTGACCCGAAAGCACGGGCACACCACCAGATCCGGCGACGGCGCGTCCGGGCGAGCGATGCCCGTCACCGCGGTCTCGGCCAGCCCGACCAGCTCGGCCTAGCGGCCGTGGGGCTCGAGGACGGCGGCGAAGCGCCGGCGGACGGGGCCGAGGTCGAGGCGGTAGACGGCGTCGGAGAGACCGCGCACGGAGGCCCACCAGCGCGGGTGCCCCAGCGCCAGCGCCTCGGACACCACCAGCCACGCGACGTCGCCCGCCGCGCGGTCCAGGATCGCCGGACCGTCGACCACCACGTAGCCCAGCAGCGCCAGGGCCTCGGCGTGCTCGTCCGCCAGCCCCACGGAGGACAGCGACACCGTCACCCGGTGGGCACCGGGCGCAGGCGGCAGGGACTCCGCCCACTCGCCGTCCTGCACCGGCAGGCGCACGAGGGCCGCCGCCTCTGCGCCCTGCTCGCCGGCCGACGCGCCGCGCGTCGGTGAAGCGGGAACCACCACGCCTCGCCTCTCGTCATCGGGGCAACCTCCCCGGCCCGCCGTGCGCCGCCTCCGTGCGGGCTCCGAGACCGGGCGCTGCATTGTGCGGCCTGGACCCCGTGCAACCTCGCAACCTCGACAACGCCGAACGCACGCGCGAGATCGTGTAGCGCCTTGTGGCTCCCTTCACCGGCACGGCGGCACCGGAGGCGCTACACCGGTGGGCATCCGCCACAGCGAAAGGCCGCGCATGACCACCCGACCGTCCACGATCGGCGCGTTGCGCGAGGCCGGCTACCCGGACCGCAGCGTGAAGCAGGAGGTGGCGGTGAACGCGGCGGCGCGGCTGCGCGCCGGCAAGCCCGTCGTCGAGGGGCTGGTCGGCTTCGACGACACCGTGCTGCCCGCGCTGGAGACCGCGCTGCTCGCCGGCCACGACCTCATCCTGCTGGGCGAGCGCGGCCAGGCGAAGAGCCGCATCCTGCGCTCGCTGGCCACCCTGCTCGACGACGCGATCCCGGTGATCGCGGGCAGCGAGGTCAACGACCACCCGTACCACCCGTTCTCACCGCTCGCCAGGGCTCTGGTCCGCGAGCACGGCGAGGACACGCCGCTGCTGTGGGTGGACCGCGACGCGCGCTTCGCGGAGAAGCTCGCCACCCCCGACATCGCCGTGGCCGACCTGATCGGCGACGTCGACCCCATCAAGGTCGCCGAGGGCCGCTACCTCGCCGACGAGCTGACCATGCACTTCGGCCTCGTCCCGCGCCACAACCGCGGGATCATCGCCATCAACGAGCTGCCCGACCTCGCCGAGCGCATCCAGGTCGCGCTGCTGAACGTGATGGAGGAGCGCGACGTGCAGGTGCGCGGCTACTCGCTGCGCCTCCCGCTCGACCTGCTTGTGGTCGCCACCGCCAACCCCGAGGACTACACGAACCGCGGGCGCATCATCACCCCGCTGAAGGACCGCTTCGGCGCCGAGGTCCGCACGCACTACCCCCTGCGGCTCGCCGAGGAGGTCGCCGTGATGCGCCAGGAGGCGCGGCTGGGCGGCGACGGCGGCGGCAGGTCGCACGGCGACGGTCTCCCGTCGGTCGTGGTCCCGGCCTTCATGGCGGAGGTGCTCGCGGCCTTCACCCGCGCGCTGCGCAACGCCAGCGAGGTGAACCAGCGCTCGGGGGTCTCCGTGCGCTTCTCGACGTCGAACTTCGAGACCCTGGCGGCCTCGGCGCTGCGGCGCGCCGTGCGCACCGGCGAGGACGCCGCGGTCGCCCGTCCCACCGACCTGGCTCAGGTCCTGTCGGCCGGCATCGGCAAGGTCGAGTTCGAGACCTTCGAGGAGGGCCGCGAGGCCGAGCTGCTGGAGCGCACCCTGCGCCGCAGCCTGCTGGAGGTCTTCCGGCGGCGCACCAGCGGTCTGGACCTGAAGGGCCTGGTGCAGAAGTTCGACGAGGGCCTGCTGGTCGAGACGGGCGACCTCGTCCCCGCCGAGCAGCTCCTCGGACAGCTCGACGCCATCCCGGGGCTCGCCCGCCTGCTGACCGCCCTGGAGGTCGAGCAGGAGTCGCCGGCGCTCGCCGCCGCGGCCCTCGAGTTCGCGCTGGAGGGACTGCACCTGTCTCGCAAGATCGACCGCACCGAGGTTGGCGCCGCCGGGTACCGCTACAGCAGGAGCTAGCGCGATGCGTGTTCGCTTCGGGCCGATGAGCTCCCGCAGGAGATAGCCGATGCGCGTTCGTTTCGGGCAGTGGTCAGGCCAGCAGGACCCGTTCCCCGCGGACGTGTCCGCCGACGACGTGCTGTCGGAGATCGGTGACGAGCTGCTCGCCGGCCGGTCGCCCGAGGAGGCCCTGGAACGGCTGCTGAACCGCGGCCTGCAAGGTCGCGTGCAGGGGCTGGACGACCTGCGTCGCCGCGTCGAGGAGGCGCGCCGCCGCGAGCTTGACCGCATGGGCCTGGAGGGGCCGCTGCGCGACGTCGAGGAGCGTCTCGGCGAGATCCTGGAGCGTGAGCGCACCGCGCTGCACTTCTCCGCAGACCCGCAGGCGGCGCAGGACGGGAACCGGCGCCTCGACGACCTGCCGGGCGACGCCGCGGGCAAGCTGGCGGCCCTGGATGACTACCCCTGGGTCGACGCCCAGGCCGGCGCGGACTTCCGCGCGCTGGTGGAGCAGCTGCGCCGTGACGTAACCGAAGCCACGTTCGGCCGGCTCGCCGGAGCGCTCGGGTCGATGTCGCCGCACGACCTCGAGCGCATGCGCGACATGCTCGGCGAGCTCAACGCGATGATCGCAAAGGACGCGCGCGGAGAGGACGTCGCCGAGGACTTCTCCGGGTTCAAGGAGCGCTTCGGCGACCTCATCCCGGGCGACCCGCAGGATCTCGACGAGCTGCTCGAGGAGCTGGCCCGGCGCATGGCGGCGATGTCGGCGCTGATGGGCTCCCTCGACCCCGACCAGCGCGACCAGCTGGCACAGCTGGCGTCGCAGCTGCTCGGCGACATGGACCTCGGCTTCCAGGCCGACCAGCTCAGCCAGGCACTGCAGGCGCGGTACCCGGAGCTCGGTTGGGGCCAGGGCGTTGGCGGGGCCATGCCGACGGGGCAGCAGTCGGGCTCGCTGTCGCAGACCGTGGACTGGGTTGAGCACCTGCAGGAGTACAGCGACCTCGCGGAGTCGCTGGGGCAGGAGTACCCGGGCGCGCGGCTGGAGGACGTCGATCTGGAGGCGCTGCGCCGCGCCCTGGGCGAGGACGCGGCCCGCGACCTGCGCGCCCTGCGGGAGATGGAGCGGGCGCTGGAGGAGGCGGGCGCCGCCCGGCGCAGCGGCGGGAAGCTGGAGCTCACCCCGCGCGGGATCCGCCGCCTGGGCGAGCGCTCCCTGGCGAAGATCTACGAGCGGGCGGTGACCGGCGACGTGGGCTCGCACCGGGCCGCCGGCGCGGGCGGCGACGGCGAACTGACCGGCGCCACCCGCCAGTTCCGCTTCGGCGACCCGTTCCGCCTCGACGTCTCGCGCACCCTCTACAACGCCATCACCCGCACCGCGGGGGAACCGCCATCGAGGATGGACGGCGGCCCCACCCTGCGGCTGTCCGCCGACGACTTCGAGCTGGCCGAGGCCGAGCAGAAGGTCCGCGCCGCCACCGTGCTCCTGCTCGACATGTCGTTCTCGATGCCACTGCGGGGGAACTGGGTTCCTGCCAAACGGGTCGCGCTGGCGCTGCACTCGCTGATCTCGTCGAAGTTCCCCGAGGACCGCTTCTACGTGGTGGGGTTCAGCGACTACGCCCGGCGCCTGGAGCCCCGCGACCTGCTCCAGACCGGCTGGGAGCGCGTGTACGGCACGAACATGCAGCACGCGTTCATCCTGGCCCGGCGTCTGCTGGGCGCGC
>Ga0136617_10001571_pt1 | contig 20242 bp, 23 predicted proteins | sample AntDrymUQ3222106_2_FD_129672 | JGI IMG/M metagenome (GOLD analysis project Ga0136617, IMG submission 129672) | Polar desert sand microbial communities from Dry Valleys, Antarctica - metaG UQ322 (21.06) | ecosystem: Environmental > Terrestrial > Soil > Desert | place: Antarctica: Dry Valley...
CTCGATAAATTTATCGGCGGTTTTGATGTCGAAATTATTCGGCTGGTCGAAAGGAACTTGTCGCCGTTTCCGCAAAACGTCTTCCGCATCGGATAGAGCCTGCTGAATCTGACCTTCTTTGGCTTTGATAATATGTAGAAGATAATCGCGCTGCGGAGCGACTTTGCGCGCGGTGCGAAACGGTAGAAAAACTTTGCAGTCTTCTTCATTCTCGCCGAAAAATCCCGCCTTTCGTTTTTCCAAAACGCCGATTATTTCCCACATCTGACCGTTCATCCGAATTTCCTTGCCGACGATGTTACCGGTTTCGCCGGGAAAAAGCGCATCCGCCGCGTCAACGCCGATGACCAAAACGCTGCGCCGCTGCTGGTCGTCGGCTTCGGTGATGAAACGTCCTTCGCGCAACGTCAAATTGCAGATAACGTCGTAATTAGCCGAAACGCCGTCGGTGTCCGCCCAGCGATAATTTTTCCCGTTATACTGCATATTGTCGTCAAAACCGGGACCGAAACTGCCGATGCCCAGCGCAACGAGCGCGATGTCAGCGACGGCGTTTGTTTGAGCTAAAATCGCGTCGGCGTCTTCGACCGTTAGCGGTTTCCGGCTGCGTTCGGAACGGTCGCCGTCGCTGAAGCCGGTCGAAAGGTGAAAGGCGTAAATGTTGTTCGTGCCGTAATCTTCAATCGTCTGGACGATTGACTGGCGCATTCCGGTTAAAATTGAAGCGACGACAATCGCCGTCATCACGCCGACGACGATGCCGAGAACGGTTAGACCGCTGCGGAATTTATTGGCGCGAATGCTATCGAGCGCCATTTTCAATATTTCGTGCGGAATAAATTTTGGTAAGCGCATAATTTTTAAGTGAGAAGTGAGAACTGATAACTGATAGTTGAAAACTAAAAAATCTCAGTTTTCAGTTTTCAGTTCTCATTTCTCATCAATTTTTCGTCAACGCGACAATCGGGTCGAGCCGAGCGGCTTTCCACGCCGGATAAATTCCTGCGACGATACCGATAACGCTGGAGACGACAACCGATAAAACAATATAAAAAGGCGTAATCGTCATCGTAATTTCAGCCAGAATTGTAATTAAAGTTGTAACACCTGTGGCGAGAAGCAAGCCTAAAATTCCGCCGACGACGCAGAGCGCTGAAGACTCAATCAAAAATTGTAAAAGAATTTGTTTTCGCGTCGCGCCCAAAGTTTTTCGCAAGCCGACTTCAAAAGTTCTTTCGATAACGGAAACGAGCATAATGTTCATAACGACAATGCCGCCGACAATCAATGTAATCAGCGTAATCGGCACGACGACTGCCGCGATGCTCGCCGTAAATTGGTCAATTTGTCCGCCCAGTTCTTCGGTGTTGACGAGTCCGAAATCGTCTTCTTCGCTGCCGATAAGTTTCCGCCGGTTACGCATTACCGTTTTGGCTTCCTCGATAGCCACTTGAAAATCTTCTTTATTTGCGGATTTGCCGTGGAGCTGGATGCCGTCGCTGCCGCGTCCGAAGATTTGCAGATGCAAAGTTACCGGAATATAAATGTGCCGGTCTTGCGATTCGCCGACGAAAGAGCCGCGCTTTTCTTCCATTCCGACGATTGTCAAAGGCAAGCCGCGCAGTTTTATCGTCTGTCCAATCGGGTCTTTGTCGGGGAAAAACTTTTCCTGAACGTCCGCACCGATGACGCAGACATGCGCCGAGCGCGTTACTTCGTTCTGGTTAAAAAAGCGTCCGGCGACGATTGTTTTATCTTCAATTTGCTCCATATTCGCTGTGCCGCCGATAATGCGCGTCGAAGGCATTTCGATTCCGTTTTGATTCAAATCCGCGCCCGCGAATTTCGCCGCGCCAATTTCCGCGCAGGACGCGCAGTTTGCTTTTAGATATTCGTATTCTTCCCAGGTGACGCGCTTGTTGCGGCGATTGGCGCGCTCAAAATCCTCGTCGCTTCTTTTGCCGGAATTCGCCATACGCGCGATCATAAAATGGTTCGCGCCCAATATTTTCGATACCTTTTCCGTGACGTAAGAATTTAGCCCGCTAATCGAAGCGCCAACGACGACGACCGACGCGACACCGATAATAATTCCGATTAAGGTTAAAAACGCGCGAAGTTTGTGTTCAAAAATTGACTGAATAGCAATCCGAAAGGCGTCCGCGTAAAATGTATAAAGTTGTCTCATAATCTTTGAAACGCCATCCTTCTATATGACTTTGTTTTTGCCGACAGCTTACCGTCATCGCTATTGTAGATTTATGAATTGAATCGGTCTGAAATATTAGGACATTATTGCAAACGTAATTGCCGGCAAAAATGTTTCGCAGAAAAGTTATCAAATCCGAAATTGTCAAAAGAATAATCGCTCGTGTTATACTTTTCGCGTTTTAACAGACAAAATTTCAGGAGTATAATTTTGAGCGTCTTAGTCAATAAAGATACGCGCCTTGTCGTGCAGGGCATCACCGGAAAAGAGGGAACTTTTCACACCAAACAAATGGTTGAATACGGCACGCAGGTTGTTGGCGGCGTAACGCCCGGCAAAGGCGGCACGACGCATGAAAACATTCCGGTTTTCAACACCGTCGCCGAAGCCGTCCGGGAAGCGGGCGCAAACGCTTCGGTTATTTATGTTCCGCCGCCGTTTGCGGCTGACGCGATTATGGAAGCGGCGGATGCCGGAATGCCTTTGGTCGTTTGCATTACGGAAGGGATTCCGGTTGCCGATATGGTAAAGGTAAAAGAATTTTTGCGCGACAAAAAAACTCGTCTCATTGGACCGAACTGTCCCGGCGTTATCTCGCCCGGCAAATGCAAAATCGGAATTATGCCCGGACATATTCACAAAGAAGGACGCATCGGTGTCGTTTCCCGTAGCGGAACTTTGACGTATGAAGCCGTCGGACAATTAACCGCTTTAGGTTTAGGACAATCAACGGCAATCGGCATCGGCGGCGACCCGATTATCGGAACGAATCATACGGACGCATTGAGATTATTTCAGGAAGACGACGAAACCGACGCGATTGTAATGATTGGCGAAATCGGCGGAACCGCCGAAGAAGACGCCGCCGAATACGCGAAAGAAAATGTAACAAAACCGATTGTCGCCTTTATCGCCGGACAAACCGCGCCGCCGGGAAGACGAATGGGACACGCGGGCGCGATTATTTCCGGCGGAAAAGGAACTGCCGCAGAAAAAATGAAAGCATTAACCGAAGCCGGAATCCGCGTTGTCGAATCGCCTGCCGACATTGGCAAAGCTATTAAAGAATCCGTCGGAAAATAAATTTTACGTACTATGAAAGCGCGAAGCGAATCAATTTTGTTTTTAATTGTCGGCTCGATTGCCGCAATCAGCGGAGCTTACGATGTGCTTTACAACAATTATCAGGAAAATTCCGTTTGGGTGACGGCGTGGAATGTTTTTCGTCTGATTGCCGGATTAATCGGAATTATCCTGGGATTAAAAGGCATTTTAAATAATTCGAGGAAAACAATATGAATCGAAACAGATGGATTCGTTTTGCCTGCTGGATTCTTGCTGGCTCGCTCTGCGCGAAAAATGCCCTTGAATATCTTTTGGGCGGAAAGCTGTCTGTCAATTCGGATTTGAGAAATACGCTTGTTTTTATCCAACTCGTTTTCGGTATTTTGGTAATCGCTTACGGCTTTAAGTTTTTAAGGCAAAAGAGTATTCAATAAGTGAAATTTTCGCATTCGTTCCGCGTTTGTGCCGCAGACATTGACGAACAACGCCACGTCAACAACGTCGCATTCGTGCGCTGGATTCAAGATGTCGCCGTCGCGCATTGGTTTTCGATTTCGACCGAAAACATTCGAGCAAAATATACTTGGGTTGTTGTCCGCCACGAGATTGATTACAAAAGGCAAGCGTTTGAAACAGAAGAAATAACGGCGGTAACTTGGGTTGGCGAACCGACGCGCGTTAGCTGGGAAAGATTTACGGAAATCAGGCGCGGCGAAAGTTTGTTGGTCAAGGCAAGAAGCGTTTGGTGTTTGATTGACCGCGAAACATCGAAGCCGACGCGCATCACATTAGAGCTAAAAGAATTGTTTCAAATCAGGTGAATATGAAAATTCTGCAAATTTTAGTTTTGATTTTTGGTTTAGTTGTTATTGCAGACGCGCAAAAGATAGCTTTGAGCGGAGTTTTATACGACTCACAAGGTAATGTGATTGTCGGAGCAACAGTAAAAGCAACTAACAAAAAGGGTGAAGTTTTGAAACTAAAAGCAACGACGAAGGAATTTATTTAATAAATTTGTTGCCGGAATTTTATAAAATTAGTTTTGAACAACCAGGATTCAAAGAACTTATTATTGATAATCTGAAAATTGTAAATTCCACCTACGGAAAAATAAATCAAGATATAGTGCTTGATGTAGACACAAGCAATAATCACGAACCTTGTGGAGCTTCAGGTGGGGATTGTCTAGATTGGATGAATGGAAAACCGATTCAAGCAGAAAAAACAAAAGTTTCAAATAAAATTCTACAAAGACCTTTGGAAAAATTGCCAAAGGAACAAAATAAATCTAAAAGGAAAAATAAAAATTAATAAATAATGAGTACATTAACATTTGGAATCATCAAACCGGACGTGGTTCGCGCCGGAAAACAAGGGGCAATTATTCAGAAAATTTTGGACGCGGGTTTTAAAATTCGCGGGATGAAGTTGATTCATCAATCTAAGAAACAAGCCGAAGGTTTTTACGCCGTTCACGCCGAGCGCCCGTTTTTCGGCGAACTGACGGAATTTATGTCGAGCGGCGCGTGTGTTGTTCTCGCGCTCGAAAAAGAAAACGCCGTTAAAGCGTGGCGCGACTTGATGGGCGCGACTAATCCGGCGGAAGCTGCGGAGGGAAGTTTGCGAAAAGAATTTGCCAATTCAATCGGTGAAAATGCCGTTCACGGTTCGGACTCGGAAGAAAACGCGGCGATTGAGATTTCGTATTTCTTCAGCAAACTTGAATTAGTTTGAGCGTCAAGGTATAAAGTTTGAGAGGTCAGAGGTCAGAGGTTGGAGGTTAGACTTTGATAAATACTAATCTCTAGCCTCTAATCCTTCTAACATCTATCAAATAAGGAAAAAATCAAATGAAAAAATGCCCGACTTGCGATAAAACTTTTGACGACGGAATGCGCTTTTGCCAAACGGATGGCACGCCGCTAGTCGATATTTCAGAAACTGAATCAGACCCGTACAGAACGGTTGTTTCAAATCAAAATGAAATTGCCGCTCCGCCAGCCGACCCGTTCAAGACAGTGCTTGGAGTCCAGCCGGCAAATAGGAATGAAGAAGATTTTTCTCAAAACCAAGCGAGAGAAGAAATGAAGGACGCGCCTCCGCCATCGCCTTTTGACAATGCTTCCTCATCAAAAGGAGACTTTGGAGAATCAGACATTGCTCCGTCTGAAGCGCCAAAATTTAATGAACCTTCACTAAATGCGCCTGATTTTGGAGATTTGTCTTCACCGGAAAGTTCTCCGAAATCTCAAGATGCGGCTTCAAGCGATTCAACTTTAATTCTCAATACAGGCTCTGAAATTGATTCGCCGCCTTTTTCAGAAGGCACTTACAATCAATCGAATTTTGAAAATCCTTCAAGTCCAGCAACTTCCACACCGTTTGAGACGCCTTTGTCGCCCAGTTATCAACCGCCTTTCAAAGAACCGGAACAACCGTTCGGCGGTCAAAGCAATCCGTTTAATCAATCGCCATTTGAACAATCGCAGAACCCATTTGGTCAGCAATCTTCTCCGTATAACGCGCCGATGCAGGAAACCGAATGGGCGCCGCCGCCTGCGCCGGTTTCAAACTGGCAAGACCAGGGGCTTGGGGCAAACACGCCTTTTCAGCCGCCGGTAGCCGGGCAAGGTCAAAACCAAACTTTAGCAATTGTTTCGCTTGTTTGCGGAATTTTAAGTGTGTTTTGTTGCGCGTGGTTTTTACCCGGAATTGTGGCTGTAGTTTTAGGATTTATGGCGAAAAATAAAGCTGACCAAAATCCTGCAGAATATGGCGGACGCGGAATGGCGGTGGCGGGAATGATTACGGGCGGAATTAGTGTAGTATTAGGAATCATTGTAACTATTTTGTGGTTTCTTGGAACTTTTGCCGGCAGGTTTTAAGCAACAATTTAAGTTGTTGCCTGATTCAAGCCCGCTTTAGCTGCAGACAAGCGGGCATTTTCAGTTATAATTAAAAAACTTTCGTTCAGAGGGAAAAATGTCAATTATCAGCGACGTAATTAAATCAACTGTAGCCATTATCAAAGGTATGAGCGTTACGCTCTCGCAAATTCCGAAAGAAAAGTGGACGGTGCAATACCCGGACGAGCCTATCACGGTTCAGCCGCGTTATCGCGGAATGCACCTGCTTCATGTTGACGAAAACGGCAAGGAAAAATGCGTGGCGTGTTATCTGTGCGCGGCGGCTTGTCCGGCAGACTGCATTTATATCGAAGCCGAAGACGACCCGCGACCTTATGCGGAACGAATTGGGCGCGACGAGCGTTTTGCCAGAGTTTACAATATCGATTACAATCGCTGCATTTTCTGCGGCTTTTGCGTTGAAGCGTGTCCGAAAGACGCGATTACGCACGGTTACAATTTTGAAATTTCCGTTTATAACCGCGCCGATTTACTGAAAACAAAAGACGATTTGTTGATTACGAAACAAAAACAATCAAAAAATTATCGCGTTGCGCTGTCAAGCGAAGATGTAGATTCGGAGTACAAAGAAGTTTAGGGATTTTCGATTTTCGATTTTCGATTGAAGAAAAAAGTTATTGAATGAAATGCAAAACCTTCAAAATTCATTTGCAGGATGAAACGAGAAATTTTGAAGAAGTTAAATTTAACAAATTTCTCGAAAATGTAACCGTACATAATGTTTTTGCTTCCGTCGTCAATAATGAATTTTGGACGACGCTGGTTTTTTATGACGAAGGCACGGCAGTTTCGGTGAAATCGCAATTTGTAAAAACCGTTGATGAAGAAATACCGACAAAAACTTTCGCCGAAAAACCTGTCAAACCTGAAATTGCTCCGCCCGAACCGATTATTTTAACCGCCGAAGAAGAAAATGTTTATGCTGCGCTGCGCGATTGGCGCAACGAGCGAGCCAGTCAAGACGGGCTTCCGCCGTATATGATTGCCCACAACGATTCGTTAATGCTGATGGCGAAACAGCACGTTAAAACGCTTGAAGAGCTTCCGCAAATAAAAGGCTTCGGCGAAAAGCGGACGCAAAAATACGGCGAAGAAATTCTGCAAATCATAAACGCTACAAATAATCTTCCTGCTTAAATCAGCTCTTAAAAAAAACAATTCCATCGAAAACAATCGAAAAAATCTTGTTGTATAATTAAATTTGTGGACACCGAAAACCTGCCCCCGACACAAAAAGGAAGACAATACGAAATTCGCGCTATTGGTTTACGCGAGTTCGCGGGCTTACGAAGCGATGACGAACGGCTTAATCCGTTTAAACTGGCGCGTTACGCCAAACTTCTCGTTGCTTCGTTTGAACAAATCGAGCCTTTTTTAACCAAAGAAACAAAAGCGCATCTTTTAGGCGAAGGCAGAGATAAATGGTCGGGCGGTGCGTGTTCGCAAACTCTCTACGACGGAAAAAAGTTGATTGTCTTAAATCCGACGCACGGTGAAAATCGTCAAAACGCAACTTTGATGGAAGAAATTTGCCACGTTTTTCTGGGACACAAACCTTCGCGCTTGGCGATTGAAAACGTCAGTAAACAAGGCAAACCGATTGCGCGTGATTACAACGAAGCCGATGAAGAAGCCGCTTATTCAGTTGGCGCGGCGGCGCTCGTTCCGTATTCCGCCTTGAGAAATTTTGTCGAAAAGGGAAAAACTTCGCGCGAGATTGCACGCCATTTTAACGTCAGCCGTGAGCTTGTCGAATACCGAATGAAAGTTTCGCGTCTTTGGGAAAATTATAAGACTAAAGTCGTAAGCGGTTAATTATTTGTCAGAGTGTTAGCAAAGATTTCTGCACTCCCAATAGAATATGACCAATCCAATCCAAGGAATTCAGCCGCCTGATTTACCGGACGAAAAACTTTCCGTCGTTGATAAATTGCGGATGCTTCTAGACATCACCAAAAAAATCAGTCGCTCGCTGGACTTGGACGAAGTTTTAACGCTTGTGATGGACACGCTCAAATCGTTGATTTCTTATGATGCGGCAGGAATTTATTTGATTGAACCAGACAAAAAAGGTGAAAGTCCGTATATCTTTAAATCGAAAGTCGTGCGCGGCTATAACATAAGTTTCGAGTTAATCGAACCGCAATTAAAACTCGGCGAAGGTTTTATCGGATATGTTGCACAAACAGGTAAATCTTTGATTTCGCCGGACGTGAGTCAAGACGCTCGATATTTTGCGGCACGCAAGCGCACAAAATCGGAAATGGTCGCGCCGATTGTTTCAAATGATGAAGTCATCGGAGTTTTCGACCTCGAAAGCGATGAATTAAACGCTTATGATGAAGACGATTTGTCGGTTTTACAACTGCTTGCTTCGCAGGTTGCGATAATTATTGAAAAAGTAGAGCTTCACGACCAAGTTGTCGAGAAAAAACGTTTGCAAGCGCAGCTTGAAATAGCCCGTCAAGTTCAGCTCGAACTGCTGCCCGAAACCGACCCGATTCTTGAAGGTTTTGACATTAGCGCATATATTTTTCCGACCGAAGAAGTTTCCGGCGATTATTACGATTGGGTGAAAATGTTTGAAGACCAAATAGGAATTGTCGTTGCTGACGCCGTCGGCAAAGGCATTCCCGCCGCGCTTTTAATGTCGTTTTTGCGCGCGTCATTGCGCTCCTGTGTGCAAATCGGATACGCGCCGCACGTCGCTCTTTCGAAAGTCGGAAACCTGCTTTGGGATTCGGTCGAAGCCCATCAATTTATCACAGCAATTTACGGAATTTTAGACGCGACCAATCGCACATTCGTTTTTTCGAACGCCGGACACAATCCGCCTTTGCTGATTAAGCCAAGCGGCGAATACAAATTTGTCGAATACGGCGATTTGCCTCTGGGAATGTTTCGTGACACGCATTACCACCAGCATTTTATAAAGTTTGATGAAAAACAGGTTTTGGTGTTTTACACAGACGGTGTTACAGAAGCAGCGAACGCCAACGGAGAAGAATACGGGCAGGAGCGTTTTGCCAAGAGAGTTTTGGAAGGAATAAATCTCCCGGCAAAAGAATTAATTGATTTTATCCGCAAAGGCGTAGCTGATTTTACCGAACGAAAATTTTTGGACGACGACGGAACGCTTTTCATCGTGAAGGCGATATAAAAGGTTAAAAGTGAAAAAGTGAAAAAGTGAAAAGGTGAAAAGTTGAGCAATGAAGAAGAAGATTGAAAGTTTTGAGAATTTGTTTATTTGGCAAAAGGGGATTGTGTTTGTCAAAGAAATTTATTTGATTACCGAAAAGAAAGGCTTGAAAAATGATTTCGGGTTAAAGAATCAGATACTGATGCTTCTGTTTCAATTCCGACTAACATTGCCGAAGGATTTGAACGTCGTTCGCGCAAGGAATACCTAAATTTTCTAAACATTGCAAAAAGTTCTTCGGGAGAAGTGAGAAGTTTATTGTATGTTGCTTTTGAAATCGGTTACATTGACGAAACGGAACACAATCAATTACGAGAAAAAGCAAAATTTCTAAGCGGCTCGATTGCAAATCATATGAATTCAATCAACAACGCTATTACCTATCTGCAAAACTTTTTCACATTTTCACTCAAAAAAAGCGGAAGGCTTTTCGATTGAAAAATCACCTTCCGCGTTCCTTCAGTTGTATTGGGGAATTATAGAAAAAAATTTAATGCGCTGTTATCGAACAATGAACGGCATCCCCGCCCGGTACAATCGAGGCGCGATAATCTCCGTAATTTATTTTTTTGGATGTGGTCGAAAACGAATAAACGTCAAAACCATAAGCATCTAAAAATTCGGCTAGATCAACCGAGTTATCAACATACAAAATTTCGGGAAATCCTAAGTCAGAGCGTATTTCAAGCAATCTTTCAATCACTTCAAGCGGAGCAAAACATCTAACCGGGTCTTTGTAAGTTGCCATAATTTTTGCCTTTTCAAAATTTGCTCGAACAATTTCGTTCGAGCTATTCTTTGATTACGATTTTTTGTAAATAGTTGTTCTTAATTTTCCTGCAACTCCTAACCCCTTTTCGGAAACTTAGTAGTTAAATAAAACCTTGTATTACAAATGCTAAGCGAGTAATATATAAATAAAGATTCGTCAACAAAGGAGTACAACAGTGAAAAAGAGTTTTTTATACGTTTTCGCAATCAGCGCGATTGGATTTTTGCTTTCAACCGCGAGCTTTGCTCAGAATAACAGAACGGTAAGCGCAAAAGATTTATACGTGATTTCAGCAAAAGCCGGCGGCGTCAATTATGTCGAAGGCAAAGTTTTTGTCGCGCAAAAAAATAAAAGAAACGGCTTGTTACTGAAAGGTGATAAGTTAGAGGTTGGAGAAACGGTCACCACCGACGCTAATGGTAAAACTGAGATTTTATTAAATCCGGGTTCTTATATCCGGTTGGCAGGAAATTCCGCCTTTGAATTCCTTGATACTTCGTTAGACAATTTGCAGATAAAATTAAATCGCGGCAGCGCGATGTTCGAAGTAATTACCGATAGCGAATTTCAGATTACGGTTAATACGCCAAAAGCAAATTTTTATATTATCAAATCGGGAATTTACCGCGTTGATGTTTTACCGGACGGAACGGGGAAATTAGAAGTCTGGAAAGGTAAGGCGCAAATCGGCGATTCGCAAACCGCGGAAGTTAAAGGCGGGCGCGAAGCCACCGTTAACGGCAATCAAGTCGCAGTGGCGAAATTTGACCGCGATGAAAAAGACGCGCTCGAGACGTGGAGCAAAACACGCGCTAAAGAATTGGCTAAATTAAATTCGCGGCTCCAACAACGCGATTTGAGAAATACTTTAATGAGTTCTTATAGCCGAAATGGTTGGAGTATTTATGATTCTTTCGGACTGTGGGTTTATGACCGATTTTCAGCAAGCTATTGCTTTTTGCCGTTCGGTTACGGATGGAGCTCGCCTTACGGCTACGGTTACGGGCGTGATATTTGGTATTACAACCTTCCGCGATTTGTCTATTATACTCAACCGATGCCTTCCGGCAATGGGACAATTGTCGCGGGCAATTCGGGAAGAGTTCAGGGAGTAATCACCGAAGAGACTCGTGAAAGACGACGAATTTCGCCGCCGTTTGAACGTATCCAAAAAAGTATCGGGCGCGAACCGATACAAAACGATTCGAGTCCGATTTATGCTCCTGTAATTGTTCCGAGCAGAGAAGCGCCGCCGATAATTATAAGTTCTCCTTCGAGAAAACCCTAAGATAGTAAGGGCTTCAAGCAAATAAATTAGAGTGGCGAGAGAAGATTTGATTCTCTCGCCTTTTTATTTTAGAAAATTAATTATAAAAGCGGCTTGGGTGGACAAATCATCGAGATTTAAGAAAGGCTGTAAGATAAGAACGAGTGATTGAATGCCATTGAAAACTGTGTGCAGGACAATACACGGCAGAAGATTTGCGGTGCGAACTCGAACCAAAGTTAAAATCAAGCTCAGCAGACAAATCAGAAAAATTGTCGAGTAACTCGGGTAATACTGCGGAACGTGAACAACTGCGAAAAGAAAGGTGACAAGTAAAACGCCTATTGGAACGCCAAAACTTCTCTGCAAAGCCGAATACAAAATTCCTCGATAGACAACTTCTTCGACCAGCGGCGCAGTAAAAGTCGCCATAAACGCGACAACGTAAACCGCCGAACGCGAGCTGCGCAGAATTTTCAAAAGGTCGTTGTCTTGTTCGGGAACGAAATGACTGACGACCAAGGCGAGAATAAAAAATCCGCCCAGAATCAGTAAACCGTGCCAAAAGTTAAATCCGCCCCACCGCCAGCCTAAAGTTTCCCGAAAAGAAAATTTATTAAATTTCGTAACCGTCAGCCAGGCTAAAACTATTGTCAGAATATGAGCTGGAATAATAGCCAAAACATTTAATAAAATCGCCGTCGGATCGTTTTGTATCAATTCGAGAAGTTTAACCTGGTCTGTCAAAGCAATGCCTTGCTGCAATATATAAGGAACAATGAAAAGGCTTGGCAAAATAAGAATAAGCGCCACGCTTGCAATCCATACTATAAAAGCAATACGGCTGCTCCACGGCGGATTGTTTGGTGAAATCGGCAAAAGATTCTGAGGCAGAATATCTTTTTTTATCGGCGCGGGCGGAAAAAATTCCAATTGTCGTTCGTAATCTTGCACGAAAAGAGTTTAGCTAAAAAAGTTCAAGGCTCAAAGTTCAAAGTTTTAAAACCTTTGTGCAGAGAATGATTTACATTTACGATTTCTCCAACAACATTTAAACTTTGAACTTTGAACCTTGAACTTTGAACCAATTAAAGATACGCTGTAATTCCGTGAACACTCGCGGCAAAAATCCCAGACAAAATTGTATCGCAATCATTCCGGCGCGTCTTTCTTCAACACGCTTGCCGAAAAAACTTCTTTTGCCTTTAGGTGGCAAACCTTTAATTTTATGGACTGTCGGGCAAGCGAAAAAAGCTAAAAATGTCTCGCGCGTGATTGTTGCGACGGACAGCGAAGAAATTTTGCGCGTTGTTCAAGAAAGCGGGTATGAAGCAATTTTAACTCGCGCAAGTCATAAGAGCGGTTCAGACCGAATTGCCGAAGTTGCCGAAAATTTGCCGGAAAATTCAATTGTCGTAAATGTGCAGGGCGACGAACCTTTGATACAGCCTTCGACAATTGAAAAAGCTGTTGACGCGATTTTAGAAGAAGAAACAATTGACGTTGCGACAACCTGTGAGCCGATTTACGATGCGAAGGATGTTTCGAGCGCGGACGTAGTAAAAGTTGTTACGGACAGAAACGATTTTGCGCTTTATTTTTCGCGTTCCCCGATTCCGTTTCCGCGCGAAGCCGTTAAAAAACACGGAACGCTGGAAACCGCTTTACACGCTGAAAAAAATTTGCTTTCGCTTTATCGCAAACACACGGGACTTTACGTTTATCACCGCGAGTTTTTGTTAAAATATACGAAGCAAAAACAAAGCGGGCTTGAACAATCGGAAATGCTCGAACAACTTCGAGCATTGGAAAACGGCGCACGAATAAAAGTTGTCGAGGTTGCGGAAAACTCAATCGGTGTTGATACACAGGAAGATTTTGAACGAGTAAAAATAATTTTGGAAATGCAAAGGTAAATCGCAAATCCAAAATCTAAAATCGAAAATATGACGGATTGGTTTGGATTATTATTTTTCGTTTTGCTGATTATCGGTATAATTATCGGCTTAAAAATTTTGAGCAAGCCGCAGAAAAGAACCGAAGCGGAATTCGAGCGAAATATCTCGGAAAGCACTTCGATGCTCGGCGCAGGTGTAAATGCTTTGCAGGAAGCGTTAGACCCGGCAGCGGCGCGGGCAAAGGAAGTTCAAACGCAGATGAAAGAAGGGCGATACTTGAAAAAGAAACGTGAAGGAAAGGCGAACGCAAACGAAGAAACGGAAACAAAATGAAATTTGCGCCGATTTGGAAAAGAGCGATTGCTTTTGCGATTGACGTTTTTATAGTCGTCACGGTTTTCAGTTTGTTGATTGCTTTTTTGAATTGGATTTTGCAAATTCCCGTTGAATCTTCGTTGTTTGAAGGACGCGGTGTTTCAGTTAAAATGACCGAATACGTGCAAGAAAATTTTGTTAAACTCGTCGTGATTTATTCGCTGGCGAAACTTTCGGTTATCGTTCCTTATTTTGTTTTATTGGAAAGCAGCCGCTGGCAAGCGACAATCGGTAAAAGAATTTTAAGAATTAAAGTCGGTGATTTTGAAGGAAAGAAGATTTCAATCGGCAAAGCGGCTTTGAGACTTTTCGGCAAATGGCTTTCAGGACAAATTTTATTGATTGGATATTTGATGGCTTTTTTTACAGAGAAAAAACAGGCTTTACACGATTTTCTGGCAGGAACTTTTGTGTTTGAAAAATAAAGAGGAAAACTAGAATGACAAAATATATTTTCGTAACCGGCGGCGTGGTTTCAAGTCTCGGAAAAGGTTTGGCGGCAAGTTCTATCGGCTGTCTTTTGGAAACACGTGGAATGCGAGTTTCGATGATGAAGCTTGACCCTTATATAAATGTTGACCCCGGAACGATGTCGCCGTTTCAGCACGGCGAAGTTTTCGTCACCGACGACGGCGCGGAAACCGATCTGGATTTGGGGCATTACGAAAGATTTACAAACGCGAAATTATCACAGGCAAATAATTGGACGAGTGGACGAATTTATCTTTCGGTTATCGAAAAAGAACGGCGCGGTGATTATTTAGGCAAAACAATTCAAGTTATTCCGCACATTACCGACGAGATAAAAATGGCAATTCGTAAAGTTGCCGAAAACGACGAGCCGGATGTTTTGATTGTCGAAATCGGCGGAACGGTCGGCGACATCGAATCGCTGCCGTTTATGGAAGCAATCCGGCAAATCGGCAATGAAGAAGGCAGAACGAACGCGATTTTTGTTCACGTAACACTCGTTCCGTATATCGCCGCCGCTGGAGAATTGAAAACCAAACCGACGCAACACTCGGTAAAAGAATTACGCGAAATCGGTATCGCGCCCGACATTTTGTTATGTCGTTCCGAACATACTTTGTCTTTGGATTTGCGCCGCAAGATTGCGCTGTTTTGTAATGTGCACGAGAACGCCGTAATTTCCGCTCTGGACGTAAAAACGATTTACGAAGTTCCGCTTGCCTTTCACGAGCAAGGCTTGGATTCGTTGATTGTTGAAAATTTGAATTTAACCGAACAATTTCCAACTGCCGATTTAAAGGATTGGCGCGAGCTTGTTTCGACAATTAAAGAGCCGAGCGAAGGCGCGGTGAAAATTGCGATTGTCGGAAAATACGTCGAACTCGAAGACAGTTATAAATCTCTGCGCGAGGCGCTGACGCACGCGGGCGTAGCAAACAATTTGAAAGTAAATGTTAATTGGGTCGAATCAGAGAATTTGATGCGCGACAATTATGAAACCGATTTGCAGGATTTTGACGCCATTCTCGTTCCCGGCGGCTTCGGCAAACGCGGAATTCAAGGAATGATTCGCGCCATCAAATATGCGAGAAAATCCGGCACACCGTATTTCGGAATTTGTCTCGGAATGCAGACGGCTTGCATTGAATTTGCCAGAAACATTTGCGGATTAAAAGATGCCGATTCGACGGAATTTAACCCGGAAACGCCTTTCCCGATTATTTTTAAATTACGCGATTTAGTCAATGTCGAAGAACTCGGCGGCACGATGCGGTTGGGAGCGTGGGATTGTAATTTAAAGGAAAATTCGCTGGCGCGTGAAACGTATAATGCCGCCGAACAAATTTCCGAGCGCCATCGCCATCGTTACGAATTTAATCCTGAATTTCGCAACGTTTTAGAAAAGGAAGGTTTAGTTTTCAGTGGTGTTTCGCCAGACGGAAAATTTGTCGAGATGATTGAACTCGCCAAAGAGACACACCCTTTTTTCGTCGCGTGTCAATTTCATCCGGAATACAAATCAAAACCTTTAAACGCGCATCCGCTTTTTGTTTCGTTCGTTAAAGCCGCTTATCAAAACCGTTTGAATAGCGAGAATTTAAAGGACGACGTTTCGAGCGATAAGAAAATCGAGATGCCTGAACGCGCGGTAGTTGCAGGCGAAGAATAGTTTGGTTATTTATGAAGTCTTTTCAAGTAGAAAACGTAACTTTCGGTGATGGACATCTAGCTTTTATTTTAGGTCCGTGCGTGGTTGAAAACGAACAACACGCGCTTTTTATGGCGCAGGAAATCAACGATATTTGCACGCATGTCGGTGTAGATTTTGTTTATAAATCTTCGTTTGATAAAGCGAATCGTAGCTCGATTGAAAGTTATCGCGGCGGCGGGATGGAATTTGGTTTGGAAGTATTGCAGAAAGTTAAAGTGGAAATCGGCGTTCCGGTAATTACTGATGTTCACGAAACTTGGCAGGTCGAGAGAGTCGCCGAGGTTGCGGACATAATTCAAATTCCCGCGTTTCTTTGTCGGCAAACCGATTTATTAATCGAAAGCGCAAAATCAGGCAAAGCCGTAAATGTTAAAAAAGGACAATTTCTCGCGCCTTGGGATGCGAAGAATATTGTCGAGAAGTTACAGAATGCCGGTGGCGACAAAATACTTTTGACCGAGCGCGGCTCTAGTTTCGGTTATAATAATTTAGTTGTTGATTTAAGAAGTTTTCCGGTTATGCGGTCGTTTGGCGTACCGGTCATTTTTGATGTTACTCATTCTTTGCAACTTCCGGGCGGACTCGGCAAGGCAACGGGCGGGCAAGTCGAATACATCGAATCGTTTGCTCGCGCGGGCGTCGCCGCAGGCATTGACGCGGTTTTTATGGAAGTTCACGACAACCCGCAAAACGCACCGTCGGATGGTCCGAATCAATTGCCTCTTGCAAAATTGGAGAAATTGCTCGTTAAATTAAAAGCGATTCACGAATTGATTAACGGTGAATCGTAAACATATTTGTCAATTATCTTTATGACCCGAAATATAATTCAATCTTTAATCGTTTTTGCCTTTTTACTTTTTACTTTCGCCTTTGCAGTTTTTGCTCAAGATGAAAGCCGCGCTTTGAAAACGTGGGAAGTGCAGAAATACGACGTTACGGTGACTTTGCCGCAAACCGAAGCGGACAGAAATTTAACCGCGCGAGCCGTTTTGAATTTAAAGAATGTAAGCGGAAGTGTCGGTTCGCGTCTGACTTTGCGAATTGGTTCAAATGCCGAAATTACAGCTGTAAAAGTCAACGACGCAACTACTGATTTCAGCAAAGGCGAAGAAAAAATTGGCGGCAACAACACCTTGCAGAGAGTAATTGTTCGCCTGCCTTTGATTCAGCCGAACCAGATTTTTTCAGTCGCGGTTGATTACAAATTGAATGTTAAAGAAAATTCGGGTTTAAATGCGCTTTCGCCGATTGGCTCGCAATTTTTGCCGCTTTCTTTCTGGTATCCGACGCCGAACAGTTGGTATTTTGCGCGCGGTGCGGACTTTGCGCCGTTTAAATTGAATGTCATTGGTAGGTCTTCCGGCACGACGACTTTAACGTCAGGTTCTCAATTTGTAGTTGGCGGCGGTTCGGAAATCGGGGAGTTTTTTGAGCAAAAATTAAATGGACAGCCCTTTTTCCTAACCGGAAGTTGGGACAAAGTTGAAGCAAATGGCGTTTCTGTATTTTTGTCGAAAGGCGCGGACGCGGAAGAGCAAAAACGCGCCAGCGAAATGGCTGGTTTAGCGACGGAAGCGAAAGCCTTCACCGCAAATCTTTTGGGCGTTGCGCCTGATGTTCCCGTTCGGATTATTGGCGTCCGGCGCGGCGCGGGTTTTTCCGGCGGCGGAACGATTTTTGTGGACGAAAGCGCGTTTCGGCGGCAGAAAATTGATTCGCAAATCGTGATGACAATTGCCGAAGCGCTGATAAAAATTTGGCTCGGAAATGCGGTAAATGTAAGCGGCGATGCTAACGGCGTAATTCGTGAAGGTTTGGCGCGCTACATTGCCACGCAGTTTTTAGAATCAAAATTCGGCAAGGAAATCGCTGATGTTGAGCGTTTACGACAACGCACGGCTTACGCGGCAATTGTAAATCGTGACGCGCCTTTGAATATCGTTTCGCCGCTTGACGATTATTATTACAACGCAGTCGGAAACAAGGGCGCGATGATTTGGCGAGCGTTGGTTAAAAGTGCAGGTCAGAACGAATTTTTTAATCAATTGCGCACGCAAATGAAGGATGGCAATTTGGAATTGAGCGAAATACGCGCCGCTTTTTCGGCGCAAAAAGATTTTCTTGATTATTCGTTCGATAAAGTTACGGATATGAATTTGTTAGTCGGTTTGCCGCAAGCAAGCGGCGCGGCAACGAAAATTGCTTTGCGCAACGCCGGTCCGATTGACGCGACGGTAAACATTGAAGCAATTGCTTCAAACGGCGAAAAATTAAACGCTCAAACAACTGTTCCGGCAAAAGGTTTCGGCGAAGTTAATTTCAAGACGGCAAATAAAATCGTCCGCGCTGAAATTGACAGCGAAAAACTTTACCCGCAAATTAACTATTCAGACGACATTGCGCCACGCGAATTTAATGAAAGCGATATGCTTTTAGTTACCAAACGGCTTTTTGATAAACAGGATTTTGCCGGCGCTGAAAAAAATGCGCGGACGATTTTGAAAATTACGCCGCGCTTTGACGATGTGCGCGTTTTGTTGGCTCGCGCCCTTTTTGCGCAAGGAAAAACTTCCGCCGCGGAAAAGGAATTTCAAACTGTTTCAGATGAAAAATTGCCGACGGCGCGAAGTTTGGCTTGGGCAAATCTCGGTCTTGGCGAAGCGGCTTTGAAAACCGGAAACAAAGCGCAAGCCGCGAAGTTTTTTGAAGAAGCAATTAAAACCAACGCCGAATACGGTGCAGTTTTAACGGCGCGGCAGGAAAGAAACAAAACAAGTGGCGCGGCGGCGATTGACCAGAGCGTCAAGGATTTTTTCGTTCAATTTGATAAAGCCGCGATCTCCGGTCGTAAAGCCGACGTTGACGCAATGATTGTATCCGGCGAAATACCAAAATTTGCCGGCGGAATCGCCGGACAAGCCGAGCAATGGCAAACAAAAGTTTTGCAGGTTGATAAAATTGATGCAAACAATGTTTTGGCAGAAGTCAATTTAACGACAAAGTTTCTTAGCAAAAATAATGAAAGCGGTACGGCTGTTTTCCGCCTATCTAAAATCGGAAACAATTGGAAATTAAGTGGCGTGGAGATTTTTGAAGTAAGATAATTTATTTTTTGCAGTCACTTTTGAATTAATGGACGAACAAATTTTGCACGATGACATTATTGCTCGCGCAAAAAAAATCAAACTTCTTTTAATGGATTGCGACGGTGTTTTGACCGATGGGAGACTCTATTACACAGAGAACGGCGAGCGGATAAAAGTCTTTCACGTGCGCGACGGACAAGGTTTGGTTTCGTGGCATCGAGCCGGTTTTCAGTCGGGAATAATTTCGGGAAGAAACGCGAAAAAAATTTTAGAAAGTCGGGCAACTGAACTCGGAATACATTACATCAAAGCCTGCTCGCTTGATAAAGCGAAGGATTTTGCAGATATTTTACAAGATGCGAAAGTAACTTCCGAAGAAGTAGCGTATATTGGCGATGACATTGGCGACGCTTGTTTAATGGGAAAAGTCGGTTTGCCGATTGCCGTTGCCGACGCGATTTCGGAATTACTATCTGAAGTTGTTTATACAACGAAAGCAAAAGGCGGTTGCGGCGCGGTTCGAGAAGTAACGGATTTGCTGCTTCGGGCTAAAGAAATTTTTTGAGAAAATTTTTTCGGAACGGGCAACTGGAGTTTTTAGTATGACATCTTAAACTGCTCGCTTGAATTGAGAGTTTGATTGAAAAAGGTTTGAAATTTTTTTTTGAGAGCAGGCAACCGGATAGAAAATGATTTTATCTTAGTTGGCTCGCTTGAAAACGCGAGCGGGGAATTTGTGAAAAATGATGTTCTCTTTTATTGTTTAATTTAAGAGGACTTTATTTTCGACAAATTTCGAGAAATTGATATTTGAGACAGTGTATTTTTTATTTTAATGATTGCTTAGGAGCATTGGTTTTGCGTAAAGAATATTTTTGAGAAATTCTTTACAAAACCGCTTGACAAGTGATAGCAAAATATAGAAAATACATATTCGCTCTTAACAAAATTTTAGTTGGAAAAGAGAAAAACTAAAAAAGTTGTTGAGTGCGGTTGACAAAGAGATTTGATTGGGTATAATGAAAAGTTCGCCTCGTAAAACGAAGCGAAACAATATACAGAAATTTTGATGTTTGAAAACTAGATATGCGAGTCCATGTGTTAATTCAACACGGTTCAATTTATGTTGAACCAAACGAACAACAAAAGCTAGTAAAAACTTTTTAACGAGAGTTTGATCCTGGCTCAGAATCAACGCTGGCGGCGTGCCTCAGACATGCAAGTCGAACGATTAAACTTTCCTTCGGGAAAGATATAAA
>Ga0136617_10001572_pt1 | contig 20239 bp, 23 predicted proteins | sample AntDrymUQ3222106_2_FD_129672 | JGI IMG/M metagenome (GOLD analysis project Ga0136617, IMG submission 129672) | Polar desert sand microbial communities from Dry Valleys, Antarctica - metaG UQ322 (21.06) | ecosystem: Environmental > Terrestrial > Soil > Desert | place: Antarctica: Dry Valley...
GAGTAAGATGCATTGTGATTTTTTATATTGTATAAATATTTTGTTATATAAGATATTTTAATGGAGTTTGACCAGTAGATTTTAACAAATTTCATATTATCCAATGTATCCTTGTGCCGATTTGCATATTGTATGTCATAATTGCATATGGCGCAAAAGGTGTTTTTGCTACTGCTGTGTGTTTTCGGTATTCTAATGGGGCTTGCCAGAGAATTGTGTAGGTTAATAATTATAGGTTGTTGACAATTGGCAATTGGAATAAACCTGATTTTGTTTATGCGACTATGATGAAGATAATGAGGAAGTTGTAGGAAGTTGTATTATCCGAATTTCTTTGATTTATGTTTAAAATAAAGACTTTCTTTTTCTTTGCTTGTTATATGTGATACAATGCAATTATTCAACAATTTTATTAAGTAATGTTTCATTTTTGTTTTTATCTGGGATGGAAGCGTTTTTTATAAATGAATTCATCGTGCTAATTGAATAATGATTTAAAATTTCTACTAATTCGGAATATTTGTTCAACTCATAAACTCTTCTTTTATTTGTTTTAATTTCATTTATAATTTCTTTTTCAACTAGTTGTGGAATAATTCTTTGCACGGTTCTAAGTGGTACTTCACTTATTTCACTTATTTCTGTACTTGAAAAGTTAAAATTTTGATTAATAATGAAAAAATCTAGAATTCTGGCAATGTTGTTTTGAAATATTCTTTCGAGGGGCCTGTTTTTTATTTTATATATTTCGTTTCCTTTGCTCATTAGTTTATACACATTATATCGGTATAAAATGTTTGCGCCATAATTGGCATTATAAATTTAACCTCATCATTATTGAATTTTTTTTAAAGCCAATTTTTTCATAAAATTTAATAAGCTTTTCGTCACAGTCCAGAATTATTTTGTAACATTCATTGTCTTTAGCTATTTTTATTAATTCTTTTAGAATTTCTTTTCCGATGCCTTTACCTTCGTATCCTTTTCGCGTTACAACATCTTCGATATGTCCTGCTTTTCCACCGTTATGAATGAATTTTTGTTCGATCAGTAACGTAGCAGATCCGACTATCTGATGATTTTGTTTGTCTTCAGCTATAACTATTCTATAGTTTTTATCTCTGATTTCCCTTAGGATTTCCATTTTACGAATTGTATCATTAGCTAGTTTTCCTACTTCCGAGAGATTGGATAGTGTCTCAAAAAATCCATTTGATAAATCTTCTTCTTTTAATTCTCTTATGGTAAATGACATCTATCAATTTTTATTAGTAAAATATTAAATAATTTTCTACTTGGAGAAATAAATTTTAAAAATAACTTGTGCTTTAGTTAGAAACGCTAATTAATATATTTTGTTTAATTGATTATTAGTGTAAAAAGAATATTTATGACATCAGAAATAGAAATTAATAGTTATTTGAAAAATAATAGATTGGCTAGAATTATGGTCGTTGATGACGAAAAGGATATTCTTAGAATAATTAAAAGGGATTTAGAAATTACTAATGAATTTCAAGTGGAAACTTTTTCTACTGGGAATGAAGCTTTAATCTCCTTCAAAAGCCATGAACCTGGATATTATGATATAATTATCACAGATATAAGAATGCCTAGAATGAATGGGTTTGAATTATATAGAAATATTAAGGAAACCAGCCCGAATACAAAAATTGCGTTTATTACTGCATTTGAAATAAATAAAGATGAATTTACAAAAGTTCTTCCGTCCATCGACGTTAAAGATTTTATAATTAAACCAATAGATATGAATGATTTGATATTTAAGATTAAATCAATGTTATCGATGTAGTCTATATTGTATATTAAAAATATGTGCATTTAGTGTTTTGATATTAGTTTTCGAAATTTATGTGGTATACAGAAGTTCTAAATGGTTGGCATAGTTTTATCTAGAAATAATATTTTTTTATTAATTCTGGTAATTGGGGTTGGGATATCTTTATCCTTTCTTTCCTATCATTATTCTGGTCTTACAGCAGATCAAATTGCAGACGTTGCATCTAATGATATTAGATCTAACGCGATTATTGAAACTGATGGTCTCTCAAGAACACTTATTCATATAATTGATCCAATATCCACTAATCTAGAAATTTTATCTAATGTAGTTAATTATAGCAATATTGAAGGTACCCAAGTTCTTATAGATCAAGTTCAAAATTCTACAAAGGGATTAACCGAAGGTTATTATTGGATTGATGAGAATGGACGAATTGTATCCATAAGCAATGTGAATTTAAGTTCAATTTACTCTTATGGTTATATTAACTTAAGTAATAGGGAATATTTTGTTATTCCAAAAGAGACTATGTCTAAATATTATAGTAGTGCAATTGAATCTATAGATAAAATTCCAAGACTGTATATTTCATTTCCAATTATTGAAAAATCTAATTCTTCTAAAAGTACCTTTAAAGGTGTAATTGTTTCATCCATAAAAATTCATGAATTAGGAACTTTTTTACAAAATGAATTAACTCCTCAAGTAGCCAGCAATGTTGGTTTAATGGATAAAAATGGTGTAATAATATATTCTCGAAACCCTGCACTAATAGGCAAAAATTATTTAGACACGGAATTTCAATCTCTAATACCACAAGAGATCAAAGGGCCATACAATTCTATTTTAGAGAGGTCCCTTCAAGGCTCTTCTGGAGCTGATGATCTTTTGCTGATGGGTGGAAATAAAACCACTATTACTTATCAACCTGTTTATATAGGTGGAAAATATATATGGACTTTATTTGTAAGTGCTCCCCATCAACTTGCTACTGAAGTTGGTGCTCTAATAAATGATCAAAAAAATTTTAGCACCTTAATGGTGTTAATAATAGGCATTGTTGCTTTAGGCATTGCTTTCTTAATTTTATCTTGGAACAAGCAGTTAGAATCTGCAGTTAATTCGAGAACAATTGAGTTAAAGGAAGCAAACAAATCTTTGCAGGAAAATAATAAATTATTAGAGCTAGCCAACGAAAAACTGAGTATTCATGATAGAATGCAAAAAGAGTTTATAAATATAGCTGCTCATGAGTTAAGGACTCCCATAATGCCTATACTGGGAGATGCAATTTTTTTAGAAAAACAATTTGAGGCTGGAAAAAAAGAGGTAATGGTAGATAAGGAACAAGTTAGCTCTATAATAAGAAATGCTAAACGATTAAAGAGATTAGCTTCTGATATTTTGGATATAACCAAAATAGAGAGCCAATCATTAAAATTAAATAAAGAAAAATTCAACATTAAAGATGTAATTGCTTCTTCTATAAGTGACATTAAAGTTCAAATGAATAGTAGTAATCCGGAACAGCTTAAAAATTTACAAATAAATTATAATCCAAAAGACGTATTTGTTTTTGCAGATAAAAACCGAATTACTCAGGTTATTTTTAATTTATTAAGTAATTCAATTAAATTTACTGAGAGTGGTTCTATAACAATAGACGTAATTTTGGAAAAAGACCAAACAAAAAACATTCATTATGTAGTTGTTAGCATATCGGATTCCGGCCAAGGAATAGATTCCGAGATTTTGCCTAGGCTATTTACCAAATTTGCTTCTAAATCTTTTGAAGGTACTGGTCTTGGCTTATTTATTTCCAAAAGTATTATCCATTCTCATTATGGAGAGATTTGGGCTTACAACAATCATGAATGTGGTGCTACTTTCTGTTTTAAAATACCACAGCAATAATTAAATAAAAAAATATTATGTGGAATTTTGGTTATTATCGAATTTCTTTATTCTTTGTTGCTTTTTTTCCATAATTTGGTAGATACAAACAAGGCTATGATGATCAAAATCAAAACAATTTCCATAATTGTAGTATTTACTATCGTCAAGTCCTGAAAAATTTGAATTAATATTATACCCATTATATTTCCGGTAATCAGCGCAATGAAAAAGATTTTAATTACTTCAAATTTTTTCATTTTTGTAATTCAATTTTTTCGTAAATATAAATATACTTATAATTGATATTGGTGATATTTATTAAATTATAGTTGATGGAAAACTAACACACACAAATGTATCAAATAAACGTGACTTTTCTCAAAAACACCCGGATATGGAGAATGCGAAGAATGTGGCAATTATTGGGCTGCTCTAGTGTAGGGTCTCTTTTGTGTTTGGATATATTTTGGGTAATGTGATTAAATCATTTCAAATGCATATTAATAAAACGTTTTAAAGGTATTGGCCAATCAAGCCCTCGTGATTACAAATTCAAAAAAAACCGTTGCCCTATATATTACGTTAATAAAACTTGTATTTAATTTTAAAATGTTTTATAATTGTTATAACAAATTATTATTATTCTAAAAAAATAAAGATATTTTAAAAACTGTCAAATCCTCCTGCATCAAAGTCCATTCCCCCCGCATCTCCAAAATCTGCTCCCTGTGAATCTGCACTATCTGTTGCTGCTCCTGTATCTGAACTTGCGCTATCCGTTCCACCTTCTTCCCCACCTGCCATGGAGCTTTCCGTGGGAGTCATTGCCATTCCTGCAAAGGACATCAGTGATGAAAACATTACCATCTGCATAATACCGGAAAAAATCATCATAGGCAACCAGGCTCTGTTATCGTTCATGAAGGATTGAACTTGTGTTTTATCCCCTTGTGAGTACCACTGTTGAACTTGTCTCATCTTACCTTCTAATTCTTGATTTTTACTGGTTAACACCTTCACTCCAATTTCATTTAATTGATATTGTCTCTTTTTTCCAAAAAAGAAACTCTTTTTGTCAAACCCTGTAATTAATTTCTGACCTTCTAGTTCCTTGAGAATCTTCTCAATCTCTGATTTTGATAACTTTGTAGATTTTGCAATTTTATCAGCCGTATTTAAATTTTTAGATATTGCATTTAACACTATAAAATGTGGAGGACTATCGTTAAAATTGGATGACATATACTTATATAATAGCTATAGTTCTACTTAAATACTGCTTTATTGGCTTAAATTTATTATCTTTACCACCTATTGCTGAACACAGTCGGGGAAAGTACAAATACTAATCATATCCAATATGTTTAAAGGTTTTCTTCTGCTGTATCGTTTAACAAACACGCAAGAGGAATATGGCATCTCAATAAGTGGGTTTTCATATTAACATCACCAGCCGAACATGATTTAATTTTAATAGATTTAAGGTTCAATTAATATTTTTTTTAATTAAATGATTGTAAAATAATATATTTACTTATCTGTAATATTCTAAAAAATGACCCGCCAGAGAACCATTGCATTGGACTTGGATTCTGTGCTTGCTGATGTTATGCTTATTTGGTTGGAAGAGTATAATCTTAAGTTTAACACCTCCATCAAAAAGCAAGACCTATTTCAATGGCATCTTCATAATATGTTGCCTCTCACTGAAAAATATGCTCAGGATCTTTTCACACATGTTTGGAAAAAACGTTGGAAAGATATTCCTCCAACTAATGGTGATATTTCGATGGTTACTAATCTATTACAAAAAGCTGGGTTTCGAATCTCAATTATAACAAAAAGGGATCGAGCTACAATGAGTTTTGTAGCACAATGGCTAGATCTTTATAATATTTATTTTAATGATGTGATTTTTATTTTTGATAACACCTCAAAAACTTGCTATCCTTTTTTCCTTTTGGTCGATGATTCTCCTATTAATGCTGTAGAGGTATTTTATCCTAGGAGGATAGTTATTTTTGATCAACCATGGAATAAAGTTTTGACAAATTATCCTCGTATCCGCAAATTAAATGAACTTTTTTTTTACTTGACCTAATTTTAATTTACAAGACCTGTTTTTAAATGGTGTTTTTTCTCATCTCAATAATTATTCTATTGAGCGTTGATAAGATGCCATTATAATTACATAAAAAATTACAACTCTCATCAAATGTTTGTTTGTCTTTTGTTGATTTTCCTAAATAGTCCACTTCTATTTCTCCGTTATCTGTATTTACATAGAGCATTATTGAATATATTTCCTCATTGTTATGAGAATTTAATTTATATTCTCTTAATTCTATTTTATATATAATTTTTCCTTCAATTTGAAAATTGTTTTCAGATATTGTTTTTTTTCGTGTCAATATCAAAATATGTTCTACTTTTACCTTCTGTATTAACACCGATATTTATTGCTATTAACACGTTTTTATTTATAGTCTAAAAAACGTATCCACTCTGGGAACCATAGTTGACTTTCAGGTACTCCTATGCCTTTGGATAGAATTTCTGGCGAATTGTAAAATACCTTGTCTGCTCCTATCTCACCAGAAATTTTATCATTTAAATCGTCAATATATGCTATTTTGCCTATATATTTTCTAGCAATTAAATCCCTTTGTTGAGTGTATAGTCCTACTTGCCGACCGTCAATAGTAGCTACGGAACTAACTACTATGTTGATTTTTTTTGCACGAGCCTTTCTTAAATAAAATATTGTTTCAATAACAGTACCTCCAGTTTGAATAGTTCCCTGAATAGATGTGATATTTTTGTTCACCGTAAGTGGTTCTATTACGAATTTCAGTGTCTTTCCATTTGACAACAGCTTGTTCTTGCTAACCTGCTCAGAATAGTCTATCATATGATCAGAATCATCATAACGATCTTTTATTATTCCTTCCAACATTTCAAAATTATTTTTATTTTTGTACTCTATATTAAATCCCAATGCCATCGGTCTGGCATAATCAGGTTCGGCATAGATCATGTCTGTATCTATGTTTTTTTTTGAAAGAAATTCTGCCTGTAATTTTCCAATGTTTTTTCTTATTGTGTAGATGCTCTTATCATTGAAAATGCTGGATACGTGTGATTCCCGCATGAATTCAAAAGGATCCATCAATATTCTATTTCTGTCTAACTGTGTAAGGGTCTTGATTCCGTCTTTCAAATCAATACTGATTAGTTGACCTGGATTTGCCTGTCTTAATTTTAAACCATCAAAAAAATTTTCGATATAGTTTTCAGATATTGTAATAATAAATTGTTCTTTTCTATTCTCGCCTATAAATAAAGGCTTGAATCCTGTACTGTTCCTAAAAACATATAGTCTATTATTTATATTTACTGCGTAGTTTCCGCGCAAGTGTCTGTCTAAAAATTCTGAGGCTCGATATGGGTCATCTCTTTCTAATAGTTCTTTAAAAATAAAATAAATCTGATATAACGGTTCGATGTTTTTATTATTTTTTATTAAAGGATGAGTTGATAATTTATCTATGTCTATGAAAAAACCATCCAACGCAAAATTGGATTTACTGTATTTTTTGTGTTTAGGTTTTTTTTTGGAAAGGTATCCTATGACTGTGTTTAAAATATTTTTATTTTGCATTTTGATCATTTTGCTGATCTGATCAAATGATGATAGACTTCCATATCCTTCAACATTAAATTGACCTGAATTTATTTTCCAGAAAGCTTTGCCGCGGTGCTGAAGTAATTGCATACCTCTAAATACATTATAGATTAATCTTTCTTTTTCCTGTTCTTTATTGGTATTACAGATTGCAACTATCCCTGCCACTTCAAATCTGCTTTTGTTTTGTTTGTCGGTTGATAAAAATTTTAATATTTATCTAATACAATCTAATCGATAATTGCAAAGTTTGAAAGTAAATATATGAATTGTTGGATTACTTTCATAATTGATAATTGGTTTGTTGGGGAAAGCTAATGTTGGTAAATCAACGTTTTTTAATGCTGCTACTGACTTATCTGTTCAGGTCGCTAATTTTCCATTTACTACTATTGCCCCTAATGTGGGTATTGCTTTTGTAAGAATCAACTGTGTTTGTAAAGAAATGGGTGTAATGGATAATCCGATTAATTCTAGATGTATCAACGGAGTTAGATTCATTCCAGTAAAACTGATAGATATAGCAGGTTTAGTCCCCGGCGCTCATTCTGGTAGAGGATTGGGAAATAAGTTTTTAGATGATTCTAGGCAAGCGAATGTAATTATTCATGTTGTAGATATATCTGGCTCTACAGATGAAGAGGGGAAAACTGTTAGTTTGGGCAGTGGCGACCCCTTGTCTGATATAAAATTTGTAGAGAATGAATTTGATTTATGGATACATTCTTTGATTTTAAGGGATTGGGATAAAGTAATAAGAGAAAGTGAAAACCTAAAACAAAACATAGAACACACTATATCAAAACGGCTTTCTGGATTGTCTATTGGTGAACAAGTTGTCAAAAATGCTATAAATACTGTTGGTTTGATCAAAAAACCTGCAAATTGGGATGAAAACGACCTTCTTATGGTGTGTAAACAAATCCGAATTACATCCAAACCTATTGTTATAGCTGCCAACAAAGCAGATTTACCTACTTCTGAATCAAATATTTCTAAGTTAAAAGGCCTTAATAGGTCGTTTTTTACTTGTGTTTCTGAAGCTGAGCTATTGTTAAAGAGAGCCTTGCAAAAGAATTTAATTTATTACCTACCTGGAGATCCTGAATTTGAGATAAAAAACCCTGATGTTCTCTCCAAAAATCAATTAGAAGCTTTACATATGGTGTCTAAAGTTTTAAGGAAATATGGTTCCACCGGAATCCAAAATATCCTAAATCACACTTGCTTCAAAATTTTAAATAATATTGTAGTATATCCTGTTGAAGATGAGTTTAAATTCACTGATAAAAAGGGAAATGTTTTACCTGATGCTCGGATAGTTTCAAAAGACATTACTGCAAAGGAATTGGCACATCTTATCCACAATGAACTAGGAAAAGGATTCCTTTATGCAATTGACGCAAGATCCAAACAAAGAATTGGCGCCGAACATGTGCTGAAAAATAACGATATCGTTAAAATAGTTTCTACTACTAGTAGGAACTAAATTATGCTTTGCTTGGGAATAGAGAGCACTGCTCATACTTTCAGCTGTTCCGTGATAAGCAGTGAAAATGATGTTATGAATAAAAATAAATATGATGATATGGTGTTATCTGAAGTTCGCGATATTTACAAAGCGCCTGCTGGCTGGGGAATACATCCTAGAGATGCATCAAAACATCATGCTCTAATTGCGCCAAAAGTGCTCAAGGAATGTCTTGATAAAGCAAACACCAAAATGAAAGATATTGATTTGATATCCTATTCTGCTGGACCCGGCTTAGGGCCATGCTTGCGAATTGGAGCTGTAATAGCTCGTTCTTTGTCTTCTTTCTATAACATTCCTTTAGTTCCTGTCAATCATGCCATTGGTCATATTGAATTGGGCATAAAACTTACTGGCCTGAATAATCCTCTTACGCTTTTAGTTTCAGGCGGACACACTATGATTCTTGTATATCACAAAAACAAATGGAGAGTTTTTGGTGAAACTTTGGATATTACTATCGGTCAGCTTTTTGATCAGATTGGACGAAGCATGGGTTTTGCTTCTCCATGTGGCAATAAAATAGAGGAGTTGGCTGATTTATCTGAAAAAAGCTTGCTATATCCATTACCATATGTTATCAAGGGAAATGATGTTTCTTTCTCAGGATTGTTGACTGCAGTTAAAATGTTGATACGTGAAAAAAAATATAACATACGTGATATATGTTTTTCATTACAAGAAACTGCATTTTCTATGCTAGTAGAAGCAGTAGAGCGTGCATTATCATTTACTGAAAAAAAAGAATTTCTGATAGTAGGCGGTGTTTCTGCCAATGCGCGTCTATCTCAAATGCTACACTTAGCTTGTGAATATCATAATTCTGTTTTTAAATCGTGCCCCTTACAATTTTGTGGGGATAATGGCACACAAATAGCTTGGACGGGGCTTCAGTTATATCTTCATTCCTCATATTCAAAAGTCGATCCTGAAAAAGCATCCATATCTCAATCCTGGAGATTGGATACGGTTGATATCTTGTGGCGATAATCATTCATGTCTGTTGTTATGTGTGCCAATCTGTATTCGGATCTCTTTTACCCATTTTCCAGGACTTAGAACCCCAAATTTGTAAATGTTATTATTTTTTAAAGCCACCACTAGTTTTTTTATAATTAATCCCTCTGATTTGATGCCGGATATGTCGTTAAATTCTATTTCTAATTTTTCATCAATCAATTTCTTTGATAAAGTTACTATACGACCCTTAGTTTTTTCAAAGACTATTTTTTTATTTGTAAGCGTAAGGATGCCACTTTTTAATTTGTCCTCTGAACAATCTTCTAGTAGAATTACTTTTTCATTATTTGCAGACTGGGATCTTTCATCCATGCTTTTTAAATCTGTACCATACTACTAAAATTATCTATTGATGAAAAATAAAAAGCTATTAAAAAAAGGTGCCGAATCTGAAATATATCTTATAGATTGGTATGGAAGTGATGCGGTTTCAAAAATTAGGCTATCTAAAAAATATCGCCACCATTATATCGATTTGGCTTTAAGAAAGCAAAGGACATTGCATGAAGCGAACATTATTTCCTCTGCAAAAATGATTGGAGTTGAAACCCCATTTATCTATTTTCTCAATTTAAACAATTTTGAAATAATAATGGAGTATATCCATGGTAATACATTAAAAGATAATTTCTCTCCAGAGTTTTGTGTAGATTTGGGGAAAATTATAGGAAAGCTTCATTTACACAATATAATTCATGGTGACATAACAACCTCTAATTTTATATTGATACCACAAAATGGTTTAGTTGTGATTGATTTTGGTTTATCCTTTATTTCCGAACGTTTAGAAGACAAAGCAGCCGATATTAGATTATTTAAAGAGATACTAAATAGCATTCATGTAGAATACTTTGAAACCTCTTTTGAAAATTTCTTATTGGGTTATACTGAAATTTATGGTAAAAAGTCTTTAAAAATATTTAACACTGTTAATGAAATTGAACAAAGGGGAAGATATTCAAGATAGTTTGAAATATTTTTTTTCTATAATGATAATTTTATCCTTGTTGCATAATTTTTTTGCATATTCCTTTTTCTTTATGTTGCATAAAATGAACCTGACAAAAATCTATACTACACTCATAACAATGCCATCCGCATAAAGTATAACATACATTACATTTTGAAATAGGCTTATTGTAATCAAATTCCTTTGTTTGTTTGATTAGTCTTGGTTTTTGTGCCCTTTTTTGCGATTGTTGTCTCATTAAATTTATCCTCTGTTACTACATAAAACATCATATTGATGTTTGGAAAATATACTCCAATTGTATGGATCTATCAACCTGTTTCATAAAATCAGTGTGTTATTTAAAGTTTTTTCAAAATAAATTTTTTTACAAATTGTGTTCTTTTGGATTTTTTGTATGATAAAAGAATGCGGGGGGTGGGATTCGAACCCACGAATCCCTAAGGAACAGGGGTGTAGGACTGGGATACTCCCAAGCTCATTCTAAGCTTCGCACTTTTTTTAGACCTGCGCCGTTGACCGGGCTTGGCGACCCCCGCATTACCTTATATGTTGTAAAAGCCAAATTTATCTATTGTTAATGCGGTATATTATGTGATTTAGATATTGTATGTGATCTTTTTGTTAATTGTAATTATTGGGGGTTTTATTGTACAATATATTGTGAAACAATAACTTTGAAATAACTACAAATATCTTTATTGTTAAAGGCGATAAATAAATGGATTTAACGAAAAAAAAATTGTTTGGAACTAATGGAATTAGAGGAATCTTTGGCAATGATCTTTCAATAGGATTCATAATTGATATTTCTTATTCTATCGGTTGTTTCTTTAAGAGAGGCCCTATCGTTTTAGGTTATGATGGCCGTTCGTCAAGTTTTGCTATTTCAAAAATTGTTACATCCGTATTAATGTCTATGGGATTCAATGTCTATAATATGGGATTAACTCCCACTCCTTGTTTACAGTTTACAGTAAAAGATTTAAATTTTTGTGGAGGAATAATGATAACTGCGTCTCATAATCCTCCTGAATACAATGGTTTAAAACCCATATCTAACAATGGAATAGAGTTATCAAGAAAAGATGAACAAGGTATAGAGGATATTTATTATCAAAAAGAATTCACAAAAATACAATATAAAAATTTTGGAAATTCGTTTATTTTGGAAGATGCCATAGAAAAGTACGTAGATAAAGTATTATCATTTGTAGATGTTGATGCTATAAGGCAATGTAAATTTAAAATTGTAATGGATTTTGGCAATGGTGTGCAATCTTTAGTGGCCCCATTAATTGCGAAAAAATTAGGGTGTGAAATATTAGTCATAAACGGTAATATTGATGGAAGTTTTTCTGCACGTGGCTCCGAACCAAAAATGGATAATTTAACTGATCTTACGGAGCTGGTAAAAAAAACTAATGCTGATCTGGGTGTTGCTTATGATGGTGATGGAGACAGAAGTATATTTTGTGATGAAAAGGGGATCATACACTGGGGTGATAAAACTGGCTCTATATTGGCCCATTATCTGATTAAAGATAAAAAACTTGACACATCAGTGGTATGCCCTATCAACTCTTCCTTGCTTATATCCAAAATATGCAACAGTCTTAACAGCAAAGTACATTATACAAAAGTGGGAAGTGTGGAAGTTACTCATTGCATGAAAGATACTAATTCCATAATTGGATTTGAAGAAAACGGTGGTTTTTTTTATGGCCTTTTAAATGAGGTGCGTGATGGTGCTATCACAACAACTCTGATTTTAGAGATGTTAAGCTATTATAAACAAAATCCATCTGAAATAGCTCTCCCAGACAACACTAATTATGATTGTAATTCCAAAGTCTCTTTGTCGCTTTTGTATGGCATTTTCGATAATACCTATCAATACAAGTCCAGTCTAAAACTATCAAATATTGAGGATATTCCCCATGTGCTTGATTTGTGTAAAAATCATGGATCTGTAAAAAAAATTGAAGAGATGGATGGCATTAAAATATGGTTTGATGATGACTCGTGGATTATGTTTAGGCCCAGCGGCACTGAACCCTTATTAAGAATATATGCAGAATCTGATGATAAATCTTTGCTTGATTCGAAAATAAGAGAATACGATGAATTGATTAAGACCTCATTTCATATTAAAAATTCTAGTCTATGACAACGTTTTTAATACTCTTTTTTTGATATTTTAAGAGTGGAAATGATCCCAATGGGTGATTGTAAACTATGAGTAAACCATATTATGTAAAATATGATACACCAAAAGATCTAGTTAATGCAATTTATGAAGCTGTTCGATTGGCCAAACAAAGTGGTGTGGTGAGAAAAGGTACGAATGAAACTACTAAAGCAATAGAGCGAGGCATAAGTAAATTAGTTATTATTGCTGAAGATGTTGAACCCCCAGAAGTTGTTGCACATTTACCTATTTTATGTGATGAGCGTACATCCAAATATGTTTTTGTTCCTAGTAAAAAAGATTTAGGAAACGCATTAGGAATTGAAGTAGGATCAGCAGCGGCTACAATTATTGATGCTGGTGAATCACAACAAATCCTAGATCAAATAATAGGTACTGTTGAAACTATAAAAAATAAATGAATAGTTTTGCGGATGTGTTTTATTAGGTGAGTAAAACTGAAGAAAAGGTAATTCCTGCAGAAGTAATTCAGATTGTAGGTAGAACTGGTATAGCTGGGGAAGTAATTCAAGTACGTGTTAGAATTTCTGAAGGGAAAGATAAAGGAAGAATTCTTACAAGAAATGTTAAAGGTCCTATAAAAATGAACGATATACTAATGCTTAGAGAAACAGAACGAGAAGCAAGAAAAATAAAATGATACAAAATAACATATTGGTAATGGTGAATATTCAATGAGTAGAAATGTTGCATCTTTAAGAAAATGTTTTTTCTGTGGAAAACATGTTGATACAGGCAAAGGAATTATGTTGGTTAAAAATGATGGATCTATTCAATGGACCTGTTCAGCAAAATGCAAAAAAAACCTTCGAGATTTAAAAAGAGATCCAAGGGTTTTCAAATGGACTGATAAATATATGAAAGGTGGAATCAAAAAACGAAAATAAATGAACACTGAGCAAACTTTGGTATTAATAAAACCTGATGCATTTCAGCGAAAATTGGTCGGTAAAATCTTACAACGTTTTGAAGACAAAGGTTTTGATATAAAGCAACTAAAAAGCTATAATTTTAAAATAGACAATGCTCAGGAGTTTTACTCTGTACATAAAAACAAACCTTTTTTTAACGAATTGGTTTCTTTTATCTGTTCTGGGACAGTAGTTGCTTGTATTCTTGAAGGAAACAATGCTATAAGCACTGTTAGAATTATGATTGGTCATACAAAATCTTTTGATGCCGCACCAGGTACTATTAGAGGTGACTTTGGATTAGAGATAACAAATAATATTATCCATGCCTCTGATTCTCATGAAAGCTTCATAAAAGAGTCATCATTAATATTTTCATAAGTGCATGCATTTACGCCAACCAGTAGTAGTAGTTCTAGGTCATGTAGACTCAGGCAAAACTTCTTTATTGGATAAGATCCGGGGAACCTTTGTTCAAACTCATGAAGCCGGTGGAATAACCCAACATATTGGTGCTAGTTTTTTTCCACTAGATACTATTAAAAGTTTAACTGGACCCTTATTTAAAAAAATATCTTCTCATGCTCATTCTATACCTGGATTGTTGGTCATTGATACGCCAGGGCATGAAATTTTTGCAAATCTAAGAATACGGGGAGGGTCCGCCGCAGATATCGCAATATTAGTTGTAGACGTAAATAAAGGATTTGAGCCTCAGACTGTTGAAAGTATAAATATATTAAAAAAAAGAAAAGTTCCATTTGTAGTTGCAATAAATAAAGTTGATCGTATAACTGGATGGAAACACGGACAAACTAATTTTATTACTGAAGAAATGAAAATACAACCAAAGGAAGTTCAACTCGATCTTGACAATAAACTGTATAGTGTTTTAGGCTCCCTCTCTGAATTAGGATTTAGTTCTGAAGCATTTTGGCGTGTTAAAGATTTTGCAAAAGAGGTGGCCTTAGTACCTGTCAGTGCGGTCAGTGGTGTAGGCATTCCTGAACTTCTTACAGTTTTGGTTGGATTGACTCAGCAATATATGACGCAAAAACTAGAACGGCATGAGGGATCTGCTCGGGGGATTATATTAGAGGTTAAGGAAGAGATTGGATTGGGGCCTTCTGCAAATATAATACTTTTAGATGGAATTATAAAACAAGGTGATTCGATAGTAGTTGCGAAACGAGAATCTGCAGTAATAACCAAGGTGAAATCATTACTTTTGCCAAAACCTCTTGATGAGATGCGTGATCCAAGAGATAAATTTAGGCATGTTGATATGGTGGTTTCTGCAGCGGGATTAAAAATTACTTCTCCTGATTTGGAAGGTGTTATAGCAGGAAGTCCGCTATATGGAATGACCTCGAAAGATAACGTAGAGGAAATAAAAAAAATTGTAGAATCTGAAGTCAAGTCTGTTATTGTCAATACCGAATCAAATGGAATTATTTTAAGATGTGATACAATTGGTTCTATAGAAGCAATTTCTGAAATGTTAAAAAAAGATAGAATACCTATTAGATCTTCTGATATTGGTCAAATAAGCAGAAGGGATGTAATGGCTGCATCTGCTGTTAAAGATAAGGATCGTTATTTGGGGGTAATTCTTGGATTTAATGTGAAACTTTTAGAAGACGCCGAAAAAGAATCTTATGAACGGAATATAAAGATCTTTAACGAAAAAATAATTTACAATCTTGTGCGTAATTATGTGGACTGGGTATCCTATCAAAAGGAACATGAAGATTCAATTTTATTCAATGAAATTCCGCCTATCTGTAAATTTGAATTTATGAAGGGATATGTTTTTAGGAGAAGTGATCCTGCTGTGTTTGGGGCAGAAATAAACATCGGCAAAATAAAACAAAAGATGTCTATAATGAATAACGATGGAAAAAAAGTTGGAATAATACATCAAATTCAAGATAAGGGCAAAACTATAGAAGAAGCTACCAAGGGAATGCAAGTTGCAGTATCCATCAACGGTCCACAGATTGGTCGTCAACTCAACGAAGGTGATGTGTTTTATACTTACCTGAATAGCAGACAAGCAAAAACACTACTTGGACGATTTAATCATAAGTTAGACGAGGATGAAAAAGTTGTATTGGATTATGTTATCACATTAAGAAGAAAGTCTGATCCTGCTTTTGGATACCTATAACAATTTTACATTTCATCGTGATATTTATATGGTTTTTAACTTTTGTTTGTGGTATAGTAGATGACAGACTTTAAATTAATGGGAAAGATTTTTTTTGCCCCTAATACCTCTGACAATGAGCTAATTGAAAAGGCAAAATCAAAACTAAAACAAAATGGAATCCAAGAAGACCTAATTGAAATCAATTATAATGTTCAAGAATTGGAAGAAAATGATATTTTTATAAGTTATGATCCTCCGGATTTGGTGGTAAGAAGAGTTTATGCTAAAACTCCAAGCGGATTCATAAAAATGAAAAGTGTCCAAACCATAAAACTTGACTGATACATACACACACACAATAACTTGTCGTATTGAAAACTTGGTTTTATCTGTCTTATTTAATTTAATTCATTAACTAATGCGTCAAAGTTTTTAATGATGTTTATTTTCTTTTCCTTTTTGCCTGTGTTGTCCCTTAAAATAACATTTCCATCTGATTTTACCTCTTCTGAATTAAAAATAATTGTATTTTTAGCTTTTTTATTTTCTGCTTCAATAATTTGCTTAGAAAATGACCTACCTAATAGGTCATAGTCTACCGTTTTATTTCCTTTTCTTAATATTGATGCTAACCTCTCCACCAAATTCGCCATTTCTGGAGAGTTATAAGCTATAAATATCAAGTCATTTGTATTTTTTCCCTTAATGATCTCATGTTTTTTCATTGCCAAGATAATTCTTTCGATGCCCCCTGCTGCGCCGGTCGCACCCATGTCTTTTCTTCCGAATGTCTCTGTTAGTTTGTTGTATCTGCCTCCACCTACTAAGGAGCCATAATTACCTTCATTGTCTATTGCCTCAAAAACAATTCCTGAATAGTAGTCTAAACCCCGTACAATGCCCAGGTTTATCCTTATGTTTTTTATTTCTCTATTGTTTAACGATGTAACAACTTTTTTAATATTTTCCCATGATTTTAGTTTTAAAGGCTCAATGAATTGGTTTATTGACTCATAACTGCCTCTTTTTTCTGCGAAAATTATTGCTTTTTCCAAAACTTCGATATCGATTTTTTTTTCATATTCTCTTAAGACTTCGTCCTTTCCTTTTTTAGCAACCTTGTCTATAGCTCTAAATATTTCAAATAGTGTTTCTTCTTCTGAAAAGTTTAAATTATTTTTGATATATTCCTCAAGTAATTCTCTACTGTTGATATCAATTGTTATGTTTTTTAGGCCTAATTTATTAAGAAAAACCGATGTAAACTCAATTATTTCTGCATCTGATTCTAAACTGTTTGGGCCATAAATTTCAATATCCCATTGATGAAAAAACCTATACCTTCCTGATTGTGGCTCATCATATCTCCATACTCCACCAAAGGATGCAATTTTTGCCGGAATTTTAAGATCTCTTCGAGAGACAAAAAACCTTGTCAATCCTATGGTTAAATCAAATCTGAGAGCCACTTTTCTATTTCCTTTGTCTGTAAAACTGTAAATTTCGTTTATTATTCCAGGACCTGATTTTGATTCTAATGTTGATAATAATTCTAATGGGGATGGTTCCATTACCTTAAAATTAAACCTTTTAGCCAATTCAAAAAATGCATTTCTAATTAGATTGATATTCTCGAACTCTTCTGCTTCAATGTCTCTCATTCCTCGTGGCAAATCAAATTTCATTGCTATTGAACAGTTAATTTTTTTTAATTTAGATTTTCCGGTTAATTATAATATCTAGTTAGTCAAATACGATTTATGAGCCTAGAAAATGTTGAATATTTAGAGCACATGACTGATGCATATGTACGCTGCTATGGAAAAACTTTAGCTGAGGTATTTCAATATTCCGCAAAGGGTCTTGTAAATATAATGTATGATATTGATAAATTTGAAAAAAAACAAAAAATTCTTCTCTCTGCTGAGGGATTTGATTTGGAAAGCTTATTGTTTGATTGGTTGGAAAAAATCTTATTATTGTTATTAATAGATAAAATCCTTTTAACTGAATTTAATGTTGTTATTGATTTTAACAAAGAATTAAACAAATATTTTATTGAAGGATACGGAGAAGGTGATTCTATCGATTATGAAAAACATGAACTTAAAGTTGAAATCAAAGGAATAACTTATCATGAGATGAAGATATTCCAAGAACAAAATACAGGTGAGTTTGTTATAGAATATATTGTCGATTTGTAAAATACTGATTGTATCTAATTACTATATCTATTAGATTATTTTTAATAAAGTCTTATATATCAATTATTAATATAAAAGATGCGTAAAAATGAGTAATGAATCCAGTTCATCACACTTTGGGACTATAGTTGAATTATCGGAAAAAAACTTTGATGATGTCCTATCAGACAATAAATTTGTTTTAGTTGATTTTTGGGCTACTTGGTGTGGACCTTGTCAATTTATGCTTCCAGTTTTTGATAAGCTATTTAAAAAATACGGTGATCGGGTAAAGTTCGGAAGATTGAATGTGGATGATAATCAGGCTATAGCTATGCGGTTTGATGTGTATGCAATACCAACTTTTGTAATGTTTGCGGATGGACAACCAGTTGATAGAGCTGTGGGTGCAGTTGGTGAAAATGGTTTAGAAAACCTGTTGCAAAAAAATCAATAACCTTTTTAATATTATTGGCAGTATTCAATGCCATTAATTGTTGCGCTAACATGCAATGGTTTTGTCTCCTCCTTTAACAATCATTTATTACAATACATATAACACGTGATAATTTATAATTAATAATTAGAAAGAATTTATTATTGAAATAATGAATATTAAGTGAGATAAAAATATTTGACAGAGACTCTTTCATATGATATCATAATTGTTGGTTCTGGCCTTGCAGGGCTGCGTGCGGCTATATCGGCTGCATCAAAAAATAAAAATTTGAAAATAGCAGTAATCTCAAAAGTCCAAGCAATGCGTTCTCACTCAGTTTCTGCGGAGGGAGGCACGGCTGCTGTTCTTTGCGAAAACGAGGGTGATAATTTGGAATCACATGTTTATGATACGATTAAAGGTAGTGATTTTTTGGCAGACCAAGACGTTGCAGAGAGACTGGTGAAAAAGGTTCCGTACGAAATAATTCAGTTGGACCGTTGGGGAATGCCTTGGTCTAGAAAAGAAAACGGTGGCATTGATCAAAGAAAGTTTGGCGGTTATTCTTTTCCTAGAGCAACTTACGCTCAAGACAAAGTTGGATTTTATGAAATGCAAACTTTGTTTGACACCTGCCTTAAATATGAGAATATTGTTTTCTTTAATGAATGGTTTTGCTCTTCAATACTCCATAATGATGGTGCTTTTCAGGGTTTCACCTGTATAGAAATTAAAAATGGCCATTTTGTTAATGTTATTGCTCCAGCTGGAATAATTTGTACTGGGGGTGCAGGAAGAATTTATAGCTTTTCTACATATGCCTATTCTTCTACCCCTGATGGTTTAGATATGGCTTACCGGGCTGGATTAGCTTTAAAGGATATGGAATTTGTTCAATTTCACCCCACTGGTATTCTACCTTCTGGAATATTGATTACTGAAGGAGCGAGAGGAGAGGGTGGCTACCTGATTAATTCTACAGGAGAGCGTTTTATGAAAATATATGCAGGAAACAAATTGGAGTTAGCGGCTAGAGATGTGGTTTCCCGTTCTATGATAACCGAAATTCAAGCAGGCAGGGGGTTTAAACATGAAACAGGCGTAGATTGTCTTAAATTAGATTTGAGGCACCTTGAAGGCGAAAAAATCAAAGAAAAATTAGCTGGAATTAGAGAAATCGGAATAAAGTTTTCAGGGATTGACATCATAGAAGAGCCTATTGAAGTGAGACCTGTTTGTCATTATATGATGGGCGGAATCCATTCAAATTTAGATGGTGCTACAGAACTGAATGGTCTCTGGGTGGCTGGAGAAGCTTCATGCAATAGTCTCCATGGGGCCAATAGGTTGGGCGCAAATTCAACTTCTGAATGTTTGGTTTGGGGTACCATTACTGGCGAATTAGCTGCAAATTATTCTATTAAACACAGGGATAA